>OLRA01000898.1_pt1 | contig 37679 bp, 22 predicted proteins | sample 1673011 | NCBI WGS metagenome assembly OLRA01 (sample SAMEA3136746, study PRJEB25190) | human gut metagenome | reverse complement strand
ATGACAATTTTGAGTCCGACAAGCGATTTATTGAAACAGTTGCGGAATTAAGGATAAAAGGCCTTACATTAGGTCTTACGAGAACCATGTTCTCGACAACCTAACGTAAGGCCTTTTATTTGTGCACAGCACGCGCCCATAATCGGAAAAACATATAAAAACACAAGGTTTTGTATATTATAATTATGTTATGTACTGTTATATTCGATTCAAGCAAACATACAACAGTTTGTGTTTTGAACGGTTTTTTCCGTTTGTGATTTTCGAGAGAGGCGATAGCCTCTCATTGCTTTATGGCATATATGGGCGTGAGAACTTGTTCTCATAAGACCATATATGCCATAAAGAAATTGCCGAAGGCTCGAAAAGCACAAGCGGACTGTGGAACCAGGTTTTTGTCAAAGCCCTGCCTAACATAGCAGACTAACAGATAAACTGCAATTTACAGCAGACAAGGCAAACATAGGAGGCTATGGCGTCTCGCCGTAGCCACGCACCCACGAACTGTTGATAGAGTAAGAGCTGCGGGTTTCTGATGGATACGTGTCCCCTCGGGACACGGCGCAGATTGGTGTTCTGCTATGGTAGGCTGCGGGGCTACGGCGAGACGCCATAGCCTCCTAAGTTAGCTTCATCTGCTGAATAACTCAAAACCGAACAATTCCTAACTCCTAATTTCTAACTTCTAATTCCTAATTCGGACGGAGTCCGCCGTCCGCCATGCCTTTTCTTCCAGTTTAGTCTACCTTTGAAACACTCACTTTCTTATTGCGCTGATTCTTAGACTAAAAAATGTAAACTTTTTATTCGCCTTTAGTTTTTTTGAGTAACTTTGCACCCGAAATAATATTAATAGGTTCATTGTTTTCAGGATTCATACAAGAGCAATAGAACCATACTTTCCTTATTAAAAACAACAAGATGAAGAAGAATTACGCTCTTTTATTATTGAGTGTGGCTGCGCTTACAGCCAATGCGCAGCAAATCAACGGCGACTTTGATTCCGCCTGGGAGAAATGTGTCCCTTGGGACAGTAAAGGCAACACCTTTTCAAAAGGTGTGCAGCCGCAGGGCTGGCACATGGCCAACGTGGTGCTGGCTGGAGAAGTGGGCGAAAAAGTCACACGCTCTGCCGAAGACGAGCCTGCCAACTATGCCGTAAAGGTGAACAACATCTACAACTCCATTGTAAAGCAGAACATCCCCGGATATTTCACGCTCGGCACACCGTGGGCTACGGCTGAGACCAAGGGAGTAAAGGTGCGCAACTCTGACGGCGGAACATTCGGCGGTAAGGAATTTACATACCATCCCGATGCCATCTCCTTCGAATATCAGCGTGACAACTCTAACGGCACGGACGAGCAAGCCACCGTGCTGGCTTATCTCTGGAACGGAACATGGACACAGAAGGACGTGCCCGGAAATAATGCCATAGGAGTTTTCTCATGGGGCAACGCCACTCGCGTGGACATGCAAAACCGCGAGCGTAACGTTCTCGGCATAAACAAGACTGCCACCGGCGGAGACGTGACAAAGACCGAAGGAGCCACTCTCGTAGCCACCATCGACCATGCCATAACGGAGAGCACCGAGGGCGAATGGAAGACAGACACCATACCTTTCGTATATAAGGAAGGATGCGAGACTGCCGGTGTGGAGAACATCAACGTCATTTTCTCTTCCGCTAACTATTTCGGACCACAGAGCGACATCAAGGCGGGCAATTCTCTTACCGTGGACAACGTGAAGCTCATCTATTATCATGCTCTTTCTTCGCTCAAGCCTACTGACAACAACGGCTATGACGTAGACATCAACTTCTCTCCGGACACCTTAAACTACACCGTGGAGTCGACATACAATCCTGACTGGACAACCGTCGGCTACACCAAGAAGGGCATAGGCGCCACCGTGGAAGCTGCCTACGACGACCTCACCGGTCAGTATGTCATCACCGTGAAGGGCGAGGACTATGACGCTGAAACCAATCCTGAGGCTATGAGCGTCTACACCATACAGTATCAGAAGGCTGCTCCGACGCTGACATCGCTCAACGTAGCGGGTCATGAGTTTATCCCGATGGGCAACACCAGCACAAACTTCACCGCCACCGGCAACTGCTACACAGACGAAGTAAGCTATGTTGCTTCTTCTGAGAAAGCCACAGTGGAGCAGACATACGACGAGGCAGAGCACAAGCTCACGCTTACCGTAAGCGAGGCTGGTTGCCCGTCAAGCGTCTACACCGTCACCTTCGAAGGAAAGAGCAAGGAGGCTGCTTACCAGATAGCCAACGCTGACTTCGAGAACTGGACCGACGACGAGAACGCCAAGATAGCTGAGGGATGGAACTCGTTCGACACCGCTGCCGGACTCTTCGCTTCGTTCGCCTCTATGTCTCCGATGCCGCAGAAGATAGAGGGATATAAGGGCAATGGCGTGCGCATCGTATCGAAGGACCTGTGGGTGGCTTACGCCAACGGCAACATCACAACAGGCCATATCAACATGGGCAGCACCGACCCGACCGACGCTTCCAACTATAACTTCACCGACCGTACCGACGTAAACGGCAACATGCCTTTCGCAGGACGTCCTGACGCTTTCGAGGTTTACGCACGCTTCGCTCCCGGCACAGCAAAGGCTGCCACAGACGAAGCTGAGGAGCAGCCGGCTCTTCAGGGACGCGTACAGCTCATCCTCCACAAGGACGCTGCTTATCACGACCCCGAGATGGCCGAGATGGCTGACGAAAAGGTAGGATCAGCCAATGTGCTGATTCCCGCTACAGAGGAATGGACAAAGTTCACGGGTGAGTTCAGCTATGCCACTGACGAAGCTCCCGAGGTGCAGTACCTCCTGGCTTCTGCCACAACCAACCCCGTACCGGGTGCTTCAAAGGACGACCAGCTCGACCTTGATGAGCTTCGCCTCATCTATTACAGCACGCTGAAGGATCTGCAGATTGACGGCAAGACCATCGAGGGATTCTCTCCCGAGAAGACAGAATACACCATAGAGAGCGACAACGCTGACCTCCTTAACACCATCACGTTCGAGAAGAAGGGTGTAGGCGCACGTGTAGAGAAGGACGTAGACCTGACCAACAACGTCTGCACCATCACAGTCTACGGCAACGACTACGACGTCAACCCTGCCAACAAGACTGTCTACACCGTGAAGCTCACTACCACAACTTCCATCGGCTCCGTCTCTGCTGACAACGCAGCCAACCACAAGACCTACACCCTCGGCGGTGTTCGCATAAACAAGCCCGCTGCAGGTCTGTATATCGTGGACGGAAAGAAAAAGGTGGTGAAGTAGAATCGAAAGGCAGGGCTTTGACAAAAACCTGACTCCACAATCCGCTTATGGGCGCAAATCCTATCGGATTTAAATAAAAGGCTTTACATTAGGTCTTACGAGAACCAGTTCTCGACAACCTAACGTAAAGCCTTTTATTTGTGCACAGCACGCACCCATAAGCGGAAAGCTACTGCACGCAGCTCCTACGATTTGCCTGCAGCCGTGTCCCGAGGGGACACGTATCCATCAGAAACCCACTGCAAGCTCCGAAGGAGCGCAGCTGTGGGACAAGCATCACTTCACCCTCTCTTGGTTCCGCAAAGCGGGACCGACTATCATCCTCAACATCATACGGGATGCGTCAGTACCCCCTTCGGGGAACTATATTTAGGTGGAGGTGTGGCACGTACCCACAGCTGCGCTGCTTCGCAGCTTGCAGTGGGTTTCATTATATAGGTCCCGCTCCGCGGAACCCTTACAAAACCGCTACTTTTGTGACATCATTCATTTGCTATGTTGTCTCACTTCGTTCGATACACACATTAATATCGTTCGATACACACATTCACTTCGTTCGATATGAACATGTACATCGTTCGATGTGAGGTTACTAAAGTGGCGGTTTAGCATAACTAAAATGGCGGTTTCTTCCAACAAGCACAATTTTATTATGTTTCATACACGTTTTCTCACGATTATTTAGTAATTTTACTGCAAACATAAGAATAACAATCCAAGAAAACGAACCATAAATGACTGACAAGATAAACATACGCAAACTGGAGGCTGACCTCTGGGAATCCGCCGACCTGCTGCGTGCCGGATCGAAACTCACCAGCAGCCAGTATTGCATGCCCGTGCTGGCGCTCCTTTTCCTCCGCTATGCCTACAGCCGCTACAAGATGGTGGAGGCGGAGCTACTCAAGAACCGACCCATGCGTGGAGGCAGGGTGATGCCCGTGGAGGCAAGCGACTTCGCAGCCAAGAGCGCCATCTTCCTGCCACGAGAGGCACAGTTCAGCTATCTTGTCTGTCTGCCCGACGACCAGCCCATCGGCGAGGCGGTAAATCATGCCATGACCTTGGTGGAGGAGCAGAGCGAACAACTCACAGGCATCCTGCCCAAGACCTACACCATGTTCAGCGACGAACTGCTGCGCGAGCTGCTCCGCATCTTCAACAACAAGACGCTGGACGAGATAGGCGGCGACGTCATAGGCAGAATATACGAGTATTTCCTCTCAAAGTTTGCCAAGGCTGTGGCAAGCGACGACGGCGTGTTCTTCACACCCAAGTCGTTGGTGAAGATGCTCGTCAACGTGCTGGAACCCAAGCAGGGCGTAATGCTCGACCCCGCCTGTGGTTCGGGCGGCATGTTCGTGCAGACGGGCGACTTCGTCAGCGAGGCGGGCATGAACGCCAACACGCAGATGACGTTCTATGGTCAGGAGAAGGTGGAATATAACGCGCAGCTGTGTCTGATGAACATGGCGGTGCACGGACTGAACGGCAAGATAGTGAGCGGCGACGAAGCCAACTCGTTCTATCATGACGCACATAACCTCGCGGGCAAGTGCGACTACGTGATGGCTAATCCTCCCTTCAACGTGGACAAGGTGAAGGCAGAGTCGGCTGCGGCTGCGGGTCGACTGCCTTTCGGACTGCCGGGCGTCAACGCCAAGAGCAAGGAGATAAGCAATGCCAACTATCTCTGGATTTCGTACTTCTATGCCTATCTCAACGATCATGGTCGTGCAGGATTCGTAATGGCATCGTCGGCTACGGACAGCGCCAACAAGGACCGCGACATACGTGAAAAGCTGGTGCTGACGGGCGACGTGGACGTGATGGTCAGCGTGGGCAACAACTTCTTCTACACTCTCTCCCTGCCCTGCTCGCTGTGGTTCTTCGACAAGGCCAAGCGTCTGGAAAACAAGGACCGAGTGCTCTTCATCGACGCACGCAATTACTTCACGGTGGTGGACCGCACGCTGAACGAATGGACGGAGTGGCAGCTGAAGAACCTACAAGCCATAGTCCACCTGTATCGTGGCGAACAAGAGAAGTATGTGCGTCTGACCGCAGACTATCAGAAGGAGATACGCAGCATGGCGGCAGAGGTAAGAAACCGTGGTGAGGAGTTCAGCAATGCTGTTGACGAGGACACGCGTGGTCATTTCCTGGGTTTGATGGGATGGATAACGGATGCCGTTAAAGACAAGTTTGACGTCGAGGACCTGAAGACGCGCCTCAACAATCAGATTGACCAGACAAAGCAATGCATGAAGTGCTCCGCAACAGCCATAAAGAAGCGCGAGGTGAAAGCAATGCGCACGGCAGGAGAAGCCTTCATAGCCTACCTCAACGAAATACTGACAGTCATCGGCGAATACGAATGGCTCACCTCAAAGTTCGGGCTTGACGGCACGTACGAGGATGTACCGGGACTCTGCAAGATTGCCACAATAGACGAAATAGCCGAAAAGAATTACTCGCTAACGCCGGGTGCCTACGTAGGCGTGGCAGAGGTGGAGGACGACGGAGTGGACTTCCATGAGCGCATGAACGAAATACACGCTGAACTGAAGAAGCTGAACAGCGAGGCGAACGAGCTGATGGGAGAGATAATGAAGAGTTGGGAGGAGTGGAGATGATAAAATGCTCGAAATATAAATTGTCCGAATGCTGTTTGAGTATTTCGGACGGCGACCATCTTCCTCCTCCAAAGTCAGAATCAGGAATTCCTTTCGTAAGTATAGCAGATATAGATTCTTCAAACAGATTGAATCTTAATGTAAAGCAATTTGTGCCAGAGGAGTATTATAACAATTTGAAGGACATCCGAAAAGCTTAACGTAATGACATCCTTTACTCTGTTGTTGGTTCGTCAGGCATTCCTGTTATAATAAAAGGAAACGACAAATTCGCCTTTCAGAGAAATATTGCAATTTTGCGTCCTGACCCCACTAAGGTTATTCCTGACTATCTGTTCTATATAATGAAAACCTATAATTTCTATAAGCAGGCAGATAGCGTGGCAATAGGTGCTGCTCAAAGAGTCATAACTCTCACGGCACTCCGTAACATGACAGTAGAATTACCGTCTATGGATGTCCAGAAAAAGATAGCCACAATCCTCTCCCGCTACGACTCATTGATAGACAACTATCAGAAGCAGATAAAGCTGTTAGAGGAAGCGGCTCAGCGTCTATATAAGGAATGGTTCGTAAACCTTCGCTTCCCTGGACACGAGAACACAAAGATTGTGGATGGTGTGCCGGAGGGATGGGAGAAGAAGAAGATTGCCGATGTTACAATAAAGGTTACTACAGGACTCAATCCTCGTAAGAATTTCGTTTTAGGACATGGCGAGAACTATTATGTGACTATCAAAAACATGGGTAAGAACACATTCTTTCTTGATGAAAAATGCGACAAGGTTGACGACGAAGCCATAGCAAAAATAAATAAACGCTCGGATCTAAAAAAAGGCGATATATTATTTTCGGGTATTGGAACAATAGGAAGAGTAGCTCTGATTGATATTCCAACATCAAATTGGAATGTTAGTGAATCTGTGTTTACATTGAGAGCCAACGAAAATATCAGCAAAGAATATCTCTATTTGATGTTGTTGGATTCTAATATGCAGAATTATTGTCAGTCACACTCACATGGAGCAGCTCAGAAAGGAATAAGAATGGCAGATTTGAAAGCTTTTTCTTTTCCCTTGGCTTCTAAATCAATAATAGACCTGTTTACAAGTAAAGCCGAGCCGTTATTAAATAGAGTGTCTAAAATAAGAAGACAACTCCGCCTCCTGACGGAATCCCGCGACCGGCTGTTGCCGAAGCTGTTGAGTGGAGAGATAGAAGTATAAAAACTTAAAGACGTTATGACCGAAAAAGAATTACGCGACATAATAGCCATAGACGAGAGCTACCGCATAGAGCGAACCGTCTCAACTGGAAATATGGATAAGTTCCAGGAAGCAATTTGTGCTTTTGCCAATGGCAACCTAACTTGCAACCTAACTTGCAACCTAACTTACAACCCGCCTTGCAGGATATAGACATTAAGTATAAATCGCTGATACTCAGCATAAATATATACGAATTTAACGCAAAAGATCTACTACAGAGATATTTAACTTGCAACCATCTTGCAACTCAACTTGCAACCTTAAGCAGACAAGCCTTTTCTAAGTCTGTCTTGCGACCTGCAATATTTTAAAAAAAACAACTATGGCAAAAGACTACAGCGAAGACCTGCTCATACAAAAGAGTACTGCAGAACTTCTGGAAAAGGAGCTTGGCTGGTACTCCGTGTATGCCTACGACAGCGAGATGCTCGGAGAGCAAGGCACTCTTGGTAGGAAGAGCCAGCGTGAAGTGGTGCTGACGCGTCACCTGAGGCTGGCTCTGAAGCGTCTCAATCCGTGGATGAACGAGAAGCAGATGACGGAAGCCGTGGAGCGAATGACAGAATACAAGAGCAGCCAGACTCTCATTCAGATAAACGAGGAGAAGTATGGATACGTGCGCGACGGTGTGCCAGTCACCCGCGTTAAACAGGACAGAACGACGGAGACGGTGCGTGCTCGCGTGATAGACTTTGCCGTGGCGGACAACAACGAGTTTATTGCCGTAAGGGAGCTTTGGGTAAAAGGCGCCATACACAAGCGCAGGGCTGACGTGGTGTGCTATGTGAACGGACTGCCGCTGATATTCATCGAACTGAAGAACCACGACCAGGACATACAGAACGCCTATACGGACAACTATCGCGACTATCTGGACACCATTCCGCACCTGTTTCATCATAACGCCATGATTATGCTGAGCAACGGCACGGAGAGCCGTGTGGGTACGGTGGGCGCCAAGTGGGAGTTCTTCCACGAATCGAAACGACTGACCGAAATGGACCATGGCAACATCGAACTGCCGACCATGCTGCGCGGCATCTGTAAGAAGCAGAACCTGCTGGACCTTATAGAGAACTTCATACTCTTCGACCATAGCGGCGGTACGACGGTGAAGATTCTCGCCCGAAACCATCAGTACTTGGGCGTAAACCAAGCCGTGGAGATGTACAGGCACCGTGACGTGATGAAGGGCAAGCTGGGTGTGTTCTGGCATACGCAAGGTTCGGGCAAGAGCTATTCAATGGTGTTTCTGGCACAGAAGATCAGACGCAAGTTTGAAGGGTCGCCCACGATTGTGGTGCTGACAGACCGCGACGAACAGAACAAGCAGATATCGGACACGTTCGAGAACTGCGGACTCTTGGGCGGGCTGAAAGCCAAGCAGTTCATAGCACAGAGCGGAGACGACCTGCGAGAGAAACTCATGGGCAATCCCTCGTTCGTCTTCTCGTTGATACAGAAATTCAACAAGGCGGATGCCGAACCCATACGCCCCGACCATGACATCATCGTAATGAGCGATGAGGCACACCGCACGCAGAACGGCGTCTTTGCCGACAATCTCATGCACATGCTGCCCACTGCCAACCGCATCGGCTTCACGGGCACGCCATTGCTGCGTGACGACAACATCACGGCTCGCACCTTCGGACAGTATGTCAGCATTTACGACTTTAAGCGTGCCGTGGAGGACAAAGCCACCGTACCGCTCTATTATGAGAACCGTGGCGAGAAACTGCAGGAGCTGAAGAATCCGAAGATAAACGAAGAGATTGCTGCAAGGCTGGACGAGGAAGAACTCACTCCTTCGCAGCAAGCCAAGCTGGAACGCGAATTTGCGCAGGAGGTGCATCTGCTCACAGCCGAGAAGCGACTGAGAGTGGTGGCGCACGACTTTGTGCGCCATTACAGCGACGTATGGACAAGCGGCAAGGCTATGGTGGTGAGCTTCAACAAGGTGACCTGCGTGCGTATGTATAACTACGTGCAGGAATACTGGCGGAAGGAAATCGAGGAGATAAGGAAAAAGACGGAGAAGGACGCTTCGCAGCAGGAAGTGCAGGAGCTGAAGCGAAAGCTGAAGTGGATGGAAGAGACGGAGATGGCTGTGGTGGTGTCGCAGGAGCAGAACGAGATACAGACCTTCAAGAAATGGCATCTCGACATCACGCCTCATCGTGAGAAGATGGAGAAGCGCGAGCTGGACAAGGAGTTCAAGGATGCGGACAACAGGCTGCGCGTGGTCTTCGTCTGCGCCATGTGGCTGACTGGCTTCGACGTTAAGACGCTGTCGTGCCTCTACATCGACAAGCCGATGAAGGCGCACACCCTCATGCAGACCATTGCCAGAGCCAACCGTGTGGCGGAAGGAAAGACCAACGGTCTGGTGATTGACTACATCGGCATCGTAAAGGCTCTGCGTCAGGCATTGGCGGACTATACGGCCAATCCTGACGGAGGCAACGGCGGCAACGACCCTACCATCAGCAAAGAGGAACTCATAAAGAACGTATGGAAGACCATCGCTGCGACGGAAGCTTTCCTCGACGAGAAGGAATATGCGCTGCAGGATCTGATAGACGCCCAGTCGTTCTGCAAGTTGTCGCTCCTGAAAAAGGCAGCCAACCTTCTCTGCGACACGTTGGAGACAAGAAAGAAGTACTGCACCTATGCCTCCTCGCTTCTCCGCCTCTGGAAATATCTGGACAGAGAAGACATCACCGGCGACATGCGGAAGAAGAAGGATGCGCTGGAAGCCATATACAAGGAGCTGCAGAAGAAACGCAAGCATGCCGACATCACGGACCTGAGCGTCGCCATCAACAACATCGTAAACGAATATCTGGAGGTGGACGAGAGACAGGGAATGGTGGCGGACAGCGGCAGAAGGTTCGACATCAGCGGCATCGACTTCGACATCCTCCGTCGTGAGTTTGCCAAGCGTGAGGACAAAAACCTCGTGCTGCGCGACATACAAGACCTCATTCATGAACGTCTGGAAAGGCTCCTTGCCGAAAACCCCTCCCGCATAAACTTCTACGAGAGATATCAGGAGATTATCAAGGCGTACAACCAGGAGCAGAACAGAGCCACTATAGAGAAAACCTTCGACGACCTCATGCACCTCTCGCAGACGCTGAGCGATGAAGAGAAGCGTTACGTCCGCGAGGGGTTCAAGAGTGACGAAGAACTCTCCCTCTACGACCTTCTGCTGAAGGACAACCTCTCAAAGCCGGAAATAAAGAAGCTGAAGAACATAGCCATCGACCTGCTCGCCAAAATAAAGAGCCAGCTCGCGGTGATGAGCAATCCGTTCCAGAACCCAACAGCCCGCGCAACGCTCATCGTGACAATACGCGACGTTCTGTGGCAAGAACTGCCGGAGAGCTATTCTGAGGAGAGCATCAACTTCTACAGAGACCAGGTGTATGACTACGTGAGCCAGAGATACGGCAAGGCATGATAATGTATATAATGACACACTATACAAATGTATGCAAATAACTAATTTCTAAACAATGGACACACTATCCCATTTCCATTCACTTGACGAACTGATACGTGCTCTTGACAGAGAGCGCAAACTGCTCAGCGGACTGTTTCAGGACCGCAAGCGGCTGTCGTTCCGTTACGAAGTGGCACGCGACCTGGCAGCCAAGAAGGATGAGAGCCTGAGATTCCTGCGAAGGTTCGGAGTGATCAGGGAGAACGGCGACTTCGTGGAACTGGAGGATGTGTATATGAAGTTCTTCGAGGAAGTGCTTGAGGTGAACGAGGAGATAAATGTGGCGAGCGTGAAGGAGAGCATCGGCAACCTTAATGCCGCCATAGACTATTACCAAAGCGAGAACAGCCCCACACGCAAGTACGGATACCTGAAGGACGTAAAACGCATCCTGCGCAACATCGCTCTTACAACACTAAGAAACGTAATCGACCTGAAGCGAAACATCGACAACACATACAAGAACGAACCGACCTTCGCAGTCAAGAAGAAGAAACTGGTGAACCTCGATGAGAAGCGAAAGGACATATCCGTACTCATCAACGAATGCGAGAGGGTGATAGACGAGAAACAAGCCACCTTCTTCATGATGGCAATGGACGTGGGACTGAAGGAGACGGTGACGGACGTGAAGCTGCAGCTTAGGGAGGTTTATCACAACCTCCTCGAACTTGACCGGCAGATTATCAACTACCTCAACCTCATAGAATATCAGAACCGGCTGTTCGAAAAAGTGCAGAAGCTGAAATATCTGCGCGACCAGATGCTGCTCGAGACCAACACCGACATCAAGGCGAAGATGGACGCAAGGAATCCGGTATGGATGGAGCCTCGCCCAAGATATACGCTGAAGGTGTCGCTGTCGATGCTACGTACCACAGACCTCGGGCTGAAGATTCTGCAAGACGTGGCCAAAGGAAAAAGCAACGACCGCCTTCGCAAAGGCAATCTGGCAGAACCGCTCACCAAGGAAGAGCTTACGGAACAGCAGCAGGTGATGCAGATGGTGGACGTAAGTGAGGTGAAGACGGCATTCATGGCATCAGGAGACAATCTCTTCCACTTCGTGATGAACTATTCCGGATACAGAAAGACGATGACGGAAGAGGAGAAGCTGGTGTTGTTCTGCCAGATAGCCGCACAATACCTTGACGAGCTTTCCATAAGCGAAGAACGTAGCCAATATGGCGACATAGAATTTCCATTGATTTATCCTAAAACAGCTTAAACACACTTATGCGTTATACCAAAGAAATATTCGACATTTTGAGCAAAGGAGGATTCATCTCACAGAACTCCGTATCACAGCAACTGTCTAACCTGTATGATGCCATAGAGGACGACTTCCAGCAATATCAAGACTACTACAAAGGCATTGGCTTTCTGCTTGAAGGCGGAAACGGTTATTATTATTTCTCACGCTCGGAAAACAAGACAGAACTGGCGGACAAGATACAACGAATGGCAGAATGGATAGACAGAATTGACTTCCTCAAGACCTTCAACACAGCATTCGGGTCAGGGTTCACATTCCGCAAATCCAATATCTTGGAGCAATTCTCAAGCGACATAGAACTCAAGGAAAAGGCGCGTCACCTATATACAGACCTCAAAACCAACGATGAGAAAATGGACAAGCTGATAAGCGACCTCCAACGTCAGGGATTCGTGGAACTGCAAGATGAGCTTGACGGCACTTTTAAGGTGACAGCAGCATTCCATTACATAGAAGAACTTATTGATTGTCTCACCATTATAGAAACCGAAACCGAACAAGCATGAGAGCATTACGCAAGATAATATTTGTGAACAGCGCACACATAAGATACGCAGAGGTGCGACTGGACGGAAATGTGCACTTCATCGGCACTCAGGGCGTAGGCAAGAGCACCCTGCTACGCGCCATCCTGTTTTTCTATAATGCCGACAAACTGCACCTTGGCATTCCCAAGGAGATGAAATCATACGACGAGTTTTATCTGCCCCATGCCAACTCTTACATCGTGTATGAGGTGGAGCATGAACACGGACCGTTCTGCGTGCTTACCTTCCGCTCGTCAGGACGTGCCTGTTACCGATTCATAGACGCAGCATACCGTAAGGAATGGCTTATAGACAACAAGGGAGACGTGACGGCAGACAGCAAGGTGATACGTGAACGTCTGGGAGGAGCGTCGATGAGCAAGATAATTGACCGCTACGAGCAATACCGCGACATACTCTATGGCAACAGACAAGCCGTGAGCAAGGAGTTTGCACGCTTCCAGCTGATGGAGTCGAACCGTTATCAGAACATACCGCGAAGCATCCAGAATGTCTTTCTCAATTCCAGGTTGGACGCAAACTTCATCAAGGACATCATAATACGCTCAATGAGTGAGGAAGAAGCCAACATCGACCTCGGATATTACCGTCGTCAGGTGGCAGACTTCGGACAGGAATACAAGGATATCTCATGTTGGTATAAGCTGAATCAGAAAGGCGAATCCATAGTACGCACACAAGCGGAAAACGTGGTAAAGACTTACCGCGAACTGCTGTATATGAAGCAGCAGATAACCGAACTGTGCGGCGAATTGAAATATGCTGTACGCACATCAAGAGAACGTCTGCCTTTGGTAGAGAAGAAGATAGACGAACTTATAGAAGAACAAAACCGACTGAAAAGGCTGATAAGCGAAATACAGCAGAAATTCGATACGGAGAAATCGAGCCTCAACCAAGAGCAGGGCGCGGTGAACGACCGCCTCAAACGCCTGAAGGAACGTAAAGATTATTATACCGCAAAGAAAATTGATGATATACTGAAGAGATACGAGCAGGAACAAATTCTGCGCGTAAAGCTCAATAGTGACAATGCCCGACTGGCGGAACTCACAGCGCACTTTAAGGACATTACAGCAAAATACAAAGCTCTCTGCCAAGAAATAAATAATGTTCTGGAAAAATATCGTCAGACACAGAATGCACGCATCATCTCTCTCGGACAGGAAAAGCAGTCAGCAGACGAACGTATGCTCGCCGAATACACAAAGCAACGAGAGGAAATAGAAGCAACTTTCGCCGATAAAATCACTTTCGCCAATAATCGCATCGAACAGCTAAAAGGCGAAAAGACAGAGCTGGAGAAAGAAATGCTGAAACTGAAGTACTGGCAACCTTATAAGGAAGACACAGAGACTCTAAAAAAAGAAAACGACAATCTGGCTTTACGTGAGAAAGAACTGAGCGGAGTGATATCCACCACAGATGCAAAGATAAACCAGCTACAGTCAGAATACGAAAAGAACGAGGCTGAAATAATGGCGGACTGTAAAGCCAAGTTGGACGCCAAGCAGCACGAGTTGGATGAGGTGACAGCAAAGTTGGCTGAGACGGACAATCTGCTGGAACGTACCAAGGGATCGCTCTATGAATGGCTGGAGGACAACAAGCGCGACTGGGAACAGAACATAGGCAAGGTGATAAACGAAGAAAGCGTACTCTATCAGACCGGATTGCATCCACAGAAGGACGAGGGAGCATCGCTGTTCGGCGTGAAACTGGACCTTACGGACCTGCCACTCGCCGTGCGCAAGCCTGCCCAACTGAAAGCGGAACGAGCAGAAATGGAGGCATCGCTCCGCTCGTTGAAGGCGGAATATGTCGGCTTGACAGAAGAGCAGGAGAAACTGAAGGATGAACAGAAACGACGCTTTGCCCCCAAGATGAGAGAATTGCGCGAACTGAAATCATACCATGAAACAGAACTGCGCGTCATTCCACAGAAACGCAAGACCATACTCCTGAAGATGGAAGAATATGCTACCAAAGCAGAATGCGAAAAAGAGGAAATAACCAAGCAGCTGAATACACGCCTGCAGGATGTGGCGATACGCCGAACAGCTGCCGATACGGAACTGGCAAAGACACAGAACGAAAAGCAGAAACAGCTGACAGCTGAAGACAAGCGATACCATAAAGCTAAGGAGGAAGCTGTAAAGCAGCACGCACAACGAGTGGCAGAAATACGTGCAGACATCAGACTGCAGGAGCGGAAAACCGACAATGAGCTACAACTGCTGCAACAGCAAGAGCATGAAGAGCTGCACGGACGTGGAGCTGACACACGTATGGTGGAGGAATGCAAGGCCTCGATAAAGGCGACAGAAGCCGAACTAAAATACATAGACGACCACAGACGTATAGTGTTCGACTATCAGCGTGACCGCGAAGAACTGTTCGACCATGAGGAAGAGTTCAAAACAAAAAAGAAGCTCATCACCGATAAGCTTCAGCAACTGAACGAGAAATACAATCTCCGCAAGCAGAAGCATAACGAAACGCTGAACTTACGGAGTAAAGAACTGGATGAGCGCAGGGAGGAAAAGAGCCGTATTGACAACGACCTGCAAAAGGCAGAACGCTTCACACATGACGAAAACCTGTGTCCGCCAATGCTGGCAGAGGCACAAGAACGTCAGACACTGCGCACACCAGGACAGGCTGTGGACGAACTTACGGGCATCATCGTGTCACGCCAAAAAAGCCAAGACAAACTGAAAAGCACGGTGAACGTATTCAAGGGCAATTTCACAGCCAAGAACACATTCAATTTCCGTACGGAACTGGCTCTCGACGAAGACTATCTCGACTTCGCCAACAATTTGGAAGACTTCCTCACCTACAACAAAATAGAGGAATTCCGCCGCCGCACCAGCGAACGATATGTAGACATATTGGGACGTGTATCCAAGGAAATGGGCGACCTGACACGGCACGAATCGGATGTGGATAAGGTCATTCATGATATCAATAACGACTTCCGCGAACGCAATTTTGCCGGCGTCATAAAACTCATTGCCCTTCAACCCGTTCCTTCTGCAGACAAGATGGTGCAGCTGATGAAGCGCATAAAGGATTTTCACGATGACAACCAATACGCCATGGGCGAGCTAAACCTGTTCTCCTCAGCCAACCGCGACGAGGTGAACCAGAAGGCAGTAGGACACCTGCTCGACCTGATGAAGTCGCTTGTTGACAATCCGCAACGACGATACCTTACACTCTCTGACCTTTTCCTGCTGCAGTTCCGCATCGTGGAGAACGACAACGACACGGGATGGGTGGACAAGCTGTCGCATGTGGGAAGCGAGGGAACCGACACCTTGGTTAAGGCAATGATAAACATCATGCTGATAAATGTATTCAAAGGAAAGGTAAGCCGCAAGTTCGGAGACTTCCGCATACATTGCATGATGGACGAAATCGGCAAGTTGCACCCGCAGAACGTGAAAGGTATACTCGACTTTGCCAATGCCCGAAACATCCTGCTCATCAACTCCTCGCCCACCACATACAACGTCTCAGACTATCGCTACACCTATCTGCTCAGCAAGGACAGCAAGTCGCAGACCGTGGTGCACCCCTTAATATCACAACAATAAAAACATCAGAGACCGCTGACAACAATCATATATGAAGATTACGTCATCTCTTATAGACAAGCTTATCAGACTGCGCTCAGGCGAATCGCTTCCGTCCAGCGCCCTACGCGGCGAATGGGTGGAAGAACTCCTGAGCGACGGTGTGCTCATAAGTCGCTCACACGGAAGCAGAAGCAGCATCATTGCAGCTTCTCCAGAAACCTTGGAACAAAGTCTGAGGCATACTGACGAACGATTGGGCAATCTCGACAAAATGAAGGAAACACTTGACACCGAATCCACAAGGTCAGGACAGGCTGCAGAAACAGGTAACTCCAAACTTGTTACGACACGCTCATGCCCAGGTTTTCCAGTCAATTCATACGAACCTATTACATGCAGTCTGAGCGGCAAGGAACTGGTGGTCAATCCACAGGAAGGCACATTCATCTTCATTGCAGATTGGCATTACTTTGCCATACCAGAGAATGTGACCGTCGTAAACATCGAGAACATGGAAAACTTCCGACTCATACGCCGGCAGCAAGCCTTGTTTTCCTCAGCCTTGCCAGGCAAGCGTCTGCTGTTTGTGTCGCGCTATCCGCAGTCGTCCGACCTACGGACATGGCTGCAGACCATCCCCAACCAGTACGTTCACTTCGGCGACTTCGACCTCGCCGGCATCCATATCTTCCTTACAGAATTTCAAAAACACCTCGGCACACGCGCCTCTTTCCTCATTCCGCAAGACATAGAGCAGCGCATAAAGCATGGTTCAGTAGAAAGATACAACGACCAATATCAAAAATTTAGAAAACTAAAATCTGACATCCTTCCACTACAACAACTTATAGACACACTCCACAAATATCACCGCTGCTACGACCAGGAAGGATATATAGAGAAGAAACTGTAGCTCAATCATTTGTTTAAACAATGCAAAAAGGCGTACAACCGACTTCTATAAGATCTCAGTTGTACGCCTTTTTATTGTTTATACGGATTCTCTCATTCACCAACTATTCTATGCCTTGCCTCCTCGTATATGTCATCAATACCATCAGCGAAACCATAGCCACATACACTCGCCCAAGACACACATTGCTGAAGTCGTTTGTCAAACTTTTCCCACAAACCGTTTTTAGCAATAAACTCTACTGTTTTGGCGAAATTACCTTCGACAGACACATAATACTGTTCCGACATATCACCGAAGTCATGAGTGAACTCAATGGCATTTTCCATATACGACAACATCAGTTCTGCAAGAGCATCGGCAGATGGCTTGAGTTTCTTAAAATCAGCAACAGCTTTTCTGCATACCGATAAACGTGCCTTGGGTAGGCGATGTCCCTCAGGATAAAACTCAGCACAAATAATATCCTTGTATTCCTCGAGTTTGCCATTCTCGTCAGGTTTTGCATAATACTCCAGATATTCCTTTGCTTCCTTGCGAGCATCATACATTTCAATCACCATTTCTATTATATCTTCTTTCGACATTGACCGAAGAAGCTTCTTTACCGTTGCCTTTGACATAACTATTGTAATTTTCTGCCAAAGATACCACTAATTTCTTATACCAGAGCGAAAATGGCTATCAATTTTTCAAGGCAAAACCAACATTTAAGTATGAAGGCACATCAACTCTCTTAAACCTCAAAAGGCGTACAATAGATCTCTAAAAAGATTTCAGTTGTACGCCTTATATTATTTATTAGGATTCTGATTTACAGATTGGTCAAGCTTACTTAACCTCCTCAAAGATTATCACCACTGAATATCAACGTGTTATATTTATATGGTACAAATATGGATGCTTATGACGATAGGTAAAAGTAGGGAAAAATAGGAAAATCAAGAGAGGAGTGAGTGAGCTTTGTTCAGATTTATGTGTTATCACAAACGGAGGAGTATTCTTTTTAAAAGTGAACTTTTCTCACCAAATTGGTAGATAAACATAAAATATTAGATGCTTTCTGCTCGATTGTTGTGTTTTATAGCTACCTTTGTAAGCAAAACATATATATGAATATGGCAAATAGAGAATTGAACAGGCTAAAAGTGGTCCTTGCAGAAAAGAAGAAGACTAACAAATGGCTTGGCGAACAACTGGGAAAGGACAAGACCACCATATCAAAATGGTGCACAAACACCTGTCAGCCTGACTTGGGCAGTCTGATGAAAATTTCAAAATTGCTTGAAGTAGAGGTGACAGATCTTCTTAGAGAAGATAATATTGATTGACAATCAAGATAATGAAATAGGAAAAAAGAATATGACGAAGAAGGAATCTCTTCAACTGTTTGAAGAAAAGAAGGTGCGTACCGTATGGGACGACAAGGAGGAAAAATGGTATTTCTCCATTGTGGATGTGTGCGGTGTGCTGACTGACAGCAAAGATGCCAATGCTTATTGGAGAAAGCTGAAGCAGAGACTCAAAAAAGAAGGTAATGAAACCGTGACAAATTGTCACGGGTTGAAGCTTCGTGCCTCAGACGGCAAATTGCGCATGACTGACGTTGCTGAATTCCTTATTTTTATTGACTTTGTATGTCAAATATTCTATAAAAAACTATATGCTACTCAATTTCTAAATTATATGCGTTTGTAATGACAGATGAGAATGTAGAGTATGTCCATACTTCATATTTGGACATTTTAAGAACTCGTGGAATGCAAGGACTTCAAAAGAATATGCCTTTGTGGAAGTTCAAGCTATCAGAAGAAGAGTATGAGGCTTTGAAACAGACGTTGAGAATTCATACAAGTGACCTCGCCAAATATGGTGAGGAAGCGGCTTTGTGCTATGCGGAGTGGTGGCGAAGAGACTATAAGGGCAATATTCCTTCCAAAGAAGATGTTGCTATGGGTATTGGAATTCATAGCAGTTATGCCAACGAGCTGTATAAAGCTGCGAGAGAAGCACTACAAAAACATGGTTATACGTTTTTACATTCACTAAAAGGAACTTTATATTTTCGTACACTACTAAATCAAGGTGGACTACCAATAAACTATATTACAAACAGTGGTAATATGGGCAATTACTCTCGGTTCTTAAAAGAATTGGTGAGTGAACTGTCATTAATAAATATTGATTGGAACGAAGTAGATAGCTCTATAATACAACAGTTTAATTGCATTTCTTATTTGGGTAAGGCTTTTAAGAATGAGAACATCTATGATGTTTCCATGCAGATAGCCCACGCCGTCATTGTGGGAGAAAAAGACATTCTTCCTTATGATGATACAGATGCATCGCTTGCAGAATTGACCAAGTCATTGGAAACTGCATATAGTCGTGCGAAAGCACAGCGCAAAACACGTCCACTTTCCTTGCATTGGAAACTAAGAACTATGGAGAATGGGAAAGGGTATCTTTATGTAAACATGGATGTTGTCAAGGATATTTCGTCAGATTCCATTCCTGGTTTAAACATAATGACATGCTATTCCTTTGATGTGTTTGTTGCAGGAACGCTTGTGGGTAAATATGTGAGGAAAGACAATGTTAGAGATGAGGAAGGCAATGTCTTGTCTGCAATATATACACGTATCAATGTAGGTATGCATAGCGATATTTTGTGGACTGGTGAACCAGTGGTAGAGGTAAAGGTAAGATGTGATAACGATGATCGATTGTTCTTGACGATAGCAGGTTGTTATCCACCAAACTTTGAATACCCACAGGTGTTCCAGATGTTGGATGACCATCTTTATAGTATGTCAAAAACTGCCAATGTCGAGAATAATATGGCAATATTTTCTCACGAGTGGAAAAATGGAGAATCCTTGCCAATTACCATTTGTGACAAAGAACTCTATTATAACGCATTTACGGATGAACTGGATTTACAAAATTCTGAAACAGCTGAAGAGGTTAAGTTGACTAATGACTTCACACCATATGCTGTAGAATTCTCTAATAACTATATCTCTTGGGTTGAAAAGTCAAACTATAAATTGTTATCAACGATACCATATGTTCGTGTGTATGACCAAGAGAAACATCGTGTTCAGAACTGCGCTGTAAAATATAGATTCAGAAATGATAATTACATCAAATGGCGTAGCTTGAAGTCTTCCTGCGTCTTTCCTTGTGGATTGGTTGATATTCGTGTGGAGTTGCCCGATGGGCATACTGTTACGGAAACTTTCTATTCAATAGGAAAATTGAAGTTTACTTCTGATAATGAAAGTGTCTTCTCGACGAACATCATTTGCTCGTGTGGTGCAGATATGCTTCCTAATATTAATATGCAAGAGGGAGTTGATATTACGGAATTGGGAACCAACAAATGGATGGTTAAGCGAAGTAAGGACAGTAAGTTTACACCATCTGTATGTGATTTCAGTCTTTACTGTGCTGGGAATCCAACTTTGCGTTTGTCCATAGCCATTCCTTTTGATGGAGTGACCGTTACGGATATAAAAGGAAATATCGTACCAAATGGAAAGATTGTTTCATTGGCTAACTTGACAAACTTTTGTGTTGTAAGCCATGGTTGTTATGGTAAAAAACGCAATATAGATGTGTCATACGTTTCTGATAAGTTTGAAGATTATAGCTTATTGAAACATTTGCGCAGTAAGGTGATAGATGGGTTGGTATCTCTCGCTGACTATAATGACCTTATTGTTCGCATGTTTAATCTGTATGGCGCTAATAGTTTTGACCGTTCCAGTTCCGTAGCCATGAATATTTATGGTACAGAGATATTCATTAGAAAATTCGTATTGGAGTCAACCATTGAAGACGGAAAGATAAGGGTCATCGACAGTACTGAAGAAGATACTGATGATTTTCTCTATGATGGCGAAGTTTATGCGTTTCCTGTTGGAGATGAACTTTCATCAGAAGACTTCTTTGTTGTAAAATTGGAGCGATTAGATAATTCTGAGAATCTGTTCACATTCCCAGATGACTTTAATCAACAAGAGGTCGTTGTGTTTTCGGGTCCAGAGGCAAAGCGTAGGATAATTCCAAAATATTACAATAGGGAGGCTTATGATTTTGATAAACAAGAAAGAACTGTACGTTCTTCTAGCAATACAAAAGATTGGTATGAGGCTTTGAAAAATGAGGATGTCATGATGGGCAAACATTGGAAAGATGTATGTAAGGCGTTTGACATTTGTAGCCGATATAATTTGCCTTTCCCAACGTATAATGGATTAAAGCCAATAGGACGCAACTCCAGATTGTTGGCAAAGTTTGTCATTGCCATGTGGCTTAACGAGTACAAGGATGTCTTGTCACAAGATATTGATAGGTTTGAGCAAGAGATGGTTGTTGCAATTCATTGGATTCCTGCCAAGATTTGGGAGGAATGTATTGAGGAATTTATGGCAAGTGTTCCCGAAGTATTGCAGCCTATGATGTTTAGGAAAATGCAGTCTTTGGTGGAGCTGTTGCAAGAATTGTTTAATTCTACAATGTCAACGGATATAGCACAAACTTTTGCAGCTTTCCTTGTTTCTGGTAATGTTGATGCAGGAAGGGCATTTAATATAGCAGACATTAATGCTTATTGTGCAAAAATACATGGTTTGTCAGATACGAATAAAGACTTGCCGATTGCCAAATTCTCGTTGAGCAATGCTTATTACAATGAAGGACAAAGGTTATTGCCTTCGTACAGGGTTATGTTAGAGGCTGCTATGTGCGCTGCCGAAAATACATGCCTTCAAGAAAATTGTATAGACTTGTTCGCTTGGGAAAACAGGGAGTTTGCTCGTATTGTCAATTTCTACAGAAAGTATTTCAAAGAGACATACAGCGACATTTTCTTCAAAACGGTTAAATATATTAAGACATTAGATAGATAAGATATGAACTACGCAGATTTCTATACATCCGCAGAAAAGGTGCTTATAGACTCCTTGGTGTCTCTCTGGCTCAGAGGTAAAGCCAAGGAAGTGGCATATATGCGCCATATTTTATCAAAGGAAGAACCTTTGATGGCGGAACCTGTGTTTCAATCTATATTTCCTTGGGAAAATAGCAAGGAAACATTTGGTGAGCATGCAACAAAATTGCATATACTATCCCCTTCTTTCGTGGAGGCTTTGGGGAGTGACAAGGTTGATGAGGAAATGAGATTTCCTATGAGTCGTTGCCCTTATAAGCATCAGACAAAGAGTTGGAAGACAATGTTGTCTGGTGAGGGTAAAACGATTGTCGTTACCTCTGGTACTGGTTCAGGAAAGACGGAGTGTTTTATGATACCTGTTCTTCAAGATATAGCAAACAGAAAAGAGAAGAATTGTGTTCAGGCTATCTTTCTCTATCCTCTCAATGCCTTGATGAAAAGCCAACAAAAGCGTATTCATGCCTGGTGTAATGCACTTCCCAACAAAGTCACTTATGCCATTTATAATGGTGACACTGAAAAGAGCAAAAGAACAGAGAGTTTTACTTCTAAGTTCTTCCCTCAATTGGTAACTCGTCCACAAATTCGTGAGACCCCTCCACAGGTGTTGTTTACGAATCCGACGATGCTAAACTACATGTTGGTACGTGCTGAGGATAAAGCCATTTTGGAAAAGTCACAAGGCAAACTGAAATGGATCTTGCTTGATGAAGCCCATACCTATACGGGGTCTTCTGCTGCGGAATTGTCGTTGCAGTTGCGCCGTGTTCTTGATGCTTTTGGGGTAACTATTGATCAGGTTAACTTTGCCGTAACATCTGCAACAATAGGTGATGAGGACAATCCTGCTGCTGAACAAAAATTGAAGACGTTTGTCTCACAATTAACAGGTAAGCCTGCTGATAGTATCGTGGTGATTGGTGGAAAACGAATCGTTCCAGAAATGGATGCAGCCAAAGCAACAGTGGCAATAGAAAGCATAAATGCTAAATATGGGACAAAGATTTCTCTTGCAGATATTGAGAGACTTCGCAAAAAGCTGAATGCCAATCCTGTGCTTTCTACCAAGCAGATTGCAAAGCAATTGGATAGTGTTATAAGTAAAGACACTGTAAAATCACTTGAAGTAATAAATGCTTTGAGCGACAAAGTCGATGGATTGAATAAAGCTGATGGTGGAAAGGCGGCATTGTTACCTTCTAGAATCCACTATTTTATACGTTCAATTAATGGCGTGTATGCTTGTGTGAATCCAGAGTGCAGCCGACATAAGAAGATTAGATTGGGGATAGGCAGCTTAACTACCTATCAGAACACTAATTGTCCTGTTTGTAAATCCAAAATGTTGGAGGTCGCAACCTGTCCTTCATGTGGTGGTTTGATTGTCGTAGGAGAAAACAGCACATCGGAAGGATTCCGAATGCATGTAAATACAGTGGATTTGGATAATGGTGTGTTCTTTGATACGGATGAGGATCTTATAACAAGCGAAGATCTTAGTGTTGATGACGGTAGGGTAAGACAAGAAGCTGCAGGATATACGCCTTTCTATTTCGCAAAACCTTCTAAGCCTTGTTTGCGTCATCATACTCATGTGGAAAAGCATGTCTTTAATCATGAGAAAAACAAGATAGAAATTGCTCCAGATGATGCAGATAAGGCAACTGTATTTGAGTCTTTGCGTCATTCGGAAAACAACAAGGACTTATGCCCTTATTGTGGCAATTCTTTAGGTCACGTTAATTATTTACGAGCAAGTGCGACCCAGATGGGGCGTGCCTTGGCCACAACTATCTTGGATAATGCGGAAGAGGTAAAGAGTACTGATTCTGAAATTCTGTACAAAGGCAAAAAGTATATAACTTTTACCGATAACAGACAAGGTTCTGCTCGCACAGCTATGGGATTAAATCAAGATGTGGAACGTGCTTGGATTCGTGCCAGCATTTTTCATAAAATGGCTGATATGAGACTTGAAAGAATTGAACCTTCTGGTTTAACGGATGAAGAAAAGCAGACATATCAATATTTGAGTACACAGCCAAAGGAAGCTTTGCCTCCTTTCCTTCTTACAGAACTGAAACGTCTTGAAGCTAAAAAAAGTGGAAAGCAAGTTGTTCCTGCTCCACCAGAAGTGTCGTTTGATGAGATTAGTACAGCATTGGAAAATAATACTGATTTCAGAAAGCTTTATAAACATATCAATGAGGCACGTGGAGGCAAAGGGGCAGAGAACACGACGGTTTATCTCAGGGCGTTGTTGATAGATCAATTCGGTTGGATTCCGAAACGAGCAAATTCTATGGAGACTATGGGATTTGTACGATTGGTATATCCTGACTTGAAAAAGGCAAAGTGTCCGGAAGCTCTTTTGGCAAAGGGCTGTAAAGATGAAGATTGGCAAGACTTTTTGAAAATCTGTATTGACTATGTTATTCGTGGTGGCAGACATTATATGATGGCAGGAGATGTCAAGCCTTATTTGACTCAGAATATCTATATGTCGGAAATCTACCCAAAGGATTCTGATAAGCGTGTAAATGGGAAGCCAGTGAGTAAATGGCCTGTAGTGAGACAGAGACTGGATGGAACGGTACAAGATGACCAAAATAGATTGGTGCTTCTTCTTTGTGCTGTTTTAGGTTACAATGACGCAGAGCAGATTGATGATGGTAAGGTTGCCATTATCAACAACCTCTTGGATAAAGCTTGGGGATTTCTGACATCAAACATACTTGACCCTGTAAATACCGAGGACAGAGGATATATGTTGGATTTGATAGGGAAAAAGGTAAAATTGCAATTGATGGAAAAGGGTTACCTTTGTCCTGTTGACAATGTCGTTGTGGATGTAACTTTCAAAGGATATAGTCCACGTATTAATGGATATATAGGAAAGGAAAACTTTGATAGATTCAAGGTGGCAGCGACCTTTAAATACCCATATTTCCCTTTCAAGTCGACAGAGTTGGATGACAAGAAAATTGCTGCATGGATTGACGAAAATTTATCTTCCCAGAAAGAGTATGGTGTTTATACAGGGTTGCACGAGAGGGTTTATGCCCAGAAACCAATCTTTATTTCTGCGGAGCATTCTGCCCAGCAATCTCGTGAAGATTTGGATAAATATGAAAAGGAGTTCAATGAGGGACATCTAAATGTGTTGTCATGCTCTACAACTATGGAAATGGGTGTGGATATTGGTGGTATCAGTGAGGTGGTCATGAACAACGTGCCACCAAAATCCGCTAATTATCTGCAACGTGCAGGTCGTGCAGGTCGTAGAAGTGAGTCAAAAGCTTTGGCTCTGACTTTTTGCGCCCCTAACCCGATTGGCGCAAACACATGGAAGCATCCTGATTACCCAATTACGCATTTGACGGAAACTCCTTTGTTAAAGTTGGAAAGTCGTCAGTTGATTCAACGTCATGTAAATGCTATGGTGTTTGCAGATTTCGTATCTATACAGGGTGGAATACGAGTTACAGCCAAATTGGAGGATTTCTTTGTCGCAAATGACGGATTGTGCTATTTCGACAAGTTCCTGAATCATATTGATAGCATTATTGGCTGTAATAGAACAGACCTTGATGCGTCATATAAGGCCTTAGTAAGGGGAACAGCCTTGGACAACATTCCATTGAGTGATGCTGTTTTCACAACTAAAAAAGATATTACGGCAGTTCGAGGATTGTACCAAGCACGTATAGATAGTTTGGATAAAACGATAAAATTGTTGGAAGAAGAGGACGGAAATAGTGCAGCATTAAGATCTGTACAGTATCAAAAAGACAATTTCCTTTCAACTTCTCTTCTGACCTATATGGCAGAACATTCGTTCTTGCCAAGTGCTGGCATTCCTACAGGTTTAGTGCAATGCGTGTTGGGCAAAAATAATGAAGAGAACTCTCCGACTATGCATTTAAGTCAAGCCATTTCTGCCTATGCTCCTGGTAAGCAAGTCGTAAAGAATGAATGGATATATCAACCTGCTGGAATTTTGATGAAGACGAAGTATGATGATAATACAACAAGATACGTGCTGCAAAATTGTACGCATTGTGGTTATACCGTTATACGACAGGGTAATGTCCTGAACGATTGTCCTAAATGCGGCAAGGAAAACTCAATGCATGGAATTAAGGACATGAGCATTTCGACTGAGCAACGTTTTACGGAAGTGGTTGAGCCTGTAGCTTTCAGCGTAGCATTTGGTTCAAAGCCAACTCGAAAAATGAATGCACAGGGAGAGATGAGTTTTGTTCAGCCTGTACTGTTGAAGATGGATCCGTGGCAAGAAAAAACTTCTGCTGCAAAAATGGTTGTGCGTTGCTCTACAAACGAGTCCGAAATATTGTTTTTTAATAGAGGAAAAAGCACCTATGGTTTTGCTTTTTGTCCTTATTGCGGAAGAATGGAGTATGAGCAAAGTCCAGATTACTCAGAAAATGTTCTTGCTGGTCATAAGCATTTATCTACTGGCCTTCCATGTCCAGGAGGTGAAGCAAATGGTAGAAATATTAGAAGACACGTTCTGCTTGTTGGACGTTATCAAACAGATTTCGTAGAAGTTAAATTCTATGATGCTGCTAATGTCTTGGTAAGAGATAGTGAAACGCTATATTCATTGGGTGTCATATTGAGTAGAAAACTTACAGAATTGCTGGGAGTTAATGATGGTGAGATAGACTTTGGTTATAATGAGGCCAGTCACTCTATCTTCATTTATGATACAGCTCTCGGTGGAGCTGGCTATTCTCCACTTTTCCGTGAATATAAAGACAAGGTGTTGGAAAAAGCTTATGAAGCATTGGCGAAGTGTGATTGTGAGCGTTCTTGCACCAAGTGCTTGATTGACCGTAGATCTCAGTGGTATATCAATTACTTAAATCGTCAAAAGGCTTTGAAGTGGTTGGAAATGGAGCGCAATTCAAGAGTTGCCCCAAAGTCAATTGTGTCTGAAATTCATGATGCCTCCGCAGTAACAACGGATTTTTCGACAGAATTCTATCAACTTACTCGCAATGATAACGTGAAGTCATTGAAAGTATTTGTGGATAATGATTATGACAATTGGCAACTTGATGTTTTCCCTTATAGTAAGTTATTGGGTGAACTCTCTTTGTCTGGGGTTGATGTGGCTTATGTTTGGAATAAGAGCATACGAATATCATCATGTTCAGCTTCTTCAAAAGCTATTTTGATGGCTGCATTGTTCAAAAATAAATTCGAGTATGTAAAGGTTGGATTAAGGGATTCTTTGAAACCATTACTTGCCGTGACATTTAGTGATGGAACGAAGAAAATGTATTTTGGCGAAAATGTTGACACCTCTTTGACAGCTAAGTGGGGAGATGGAGATGTGTTCTCTTCTTTAAGTAACATTCTGATGGAATATGTTCCTATTAATCCGTCCGATGTTTTGTCTGAAATGAATGCAGATGATGGTTCTATCATGTTTGATGCTCGTATTCTGGAAGATTGCAATGTTGGCAATTTATGTGCAAAGTTGATGAAATGCAAATCAGAGAAGTGGGAGCGAATAATTTCTGGTATGAATGGGAAAAATGTCAGCTTGACCTATTCAGACCGTTACTTGGTCACTCCATTGGGTTGCATTCTTTTGGCGCATTTCATTGCGGATGTTCAGCAAAAACTGAATGTGAATATTGCATCATTGAATATCATTGTAAAAAAGCCAAATGGAGATTCTTATGGCAGTCATGGTGTTCGTTTGGAAAGAGAATACGGAGACAATATGGCAAGAAATAGTTTCTTGGAGGATGTTGTCAGAGAATTGACTGGTATAACTCCTACGATTGTGGATCACGGCTATATAGAGCATGAGCGTTGTATGTCCATAAAATCAGCAGATGTCGAACTCTGCATTCGTCCTGACGCTGGTATAGCCCATGGATGGAGTTTGTTTGGTGGAAGCAACTCTGACTGTACGGACGATGACTTTAGGTTCGATTGGGATATGGATCTTCCATTGTATAATAAAAAGCAATATTATTCGGGAATATTATATACAATTTCGTATAATAAGCTGTAAATAACTATCATATACAATAAGCAAATACAAAATACTTAATCTCTTCATAAAAGGCTCCCTTTGCATTTTTAATCTACATGAGTTAACTTGTATGGAGCTTGTTAAAATAGAAATATTATATACATGAACATCAAGATACAAAACCTTCTTTCCCAAGGTGAGCGTGTAACGCTTGAATGCAAGAAAGCGCAGCGTAGTGTTCCCAATTCTCTTTGGGACACTTACTCCGCTTTTGCAAACACTTATGGTGGCACTATTCTTCTTGGAGTGTATGAGAACATGACAGAGAATGACCCTGCCAAACGATTTGAAATCATTGGCGTGGAAGATGCTGACAAGATACGCAAGGATTTGTGGAATATGGTAAACAGCAAGGAAAAAGTGAACATCAACTTGCTACGTGATGAAGACATACAAACTATTGATGTTGACGGCAAAAATGTGATTATAATCAATGTTCCTAGGGCTACATACACAGAACGCCCAGTTTACATCAACAACAATCTAACAAAGGGTACGTTCAAGCGTAACCATGAAGGCGACTATCATTGCACGGAGCAAGAACTGAAGATGATGCTCCGTGATGCCAATGAAGCTGGCAACGATGGAATGCTCTTGGAATACTACACGATGAACGATGTTGACGTTCCAACATTGGAGCGTTACCGCAAGATGTTCCAGACTCTTCATCCAGAACATCAATGGAACTCTTATGACGATAAGGAATTCTTGATGAACTTTGGAGGATATGCCAAAGACAGAAGAACAGGAGAAGAAGGATTGACCATGGCTGGACTCCTAATGTTTGGTAAGGGACTGCCAGTGCGTGAGCGCTTTGACAACTTACGTATGGACTATATCGACAAGTCGAACCTTATAGGAGACCAACGTTATAGTGACCGACTGACATACGATGGAACTTGGGAGAACAACCTGTTCAACTTTATCCGTATGGTTATTCCAAAGCTGACACGTGATTTGCCACGACCTTTCAGCATGGATGGCGTGATACGTACAGACGATACTTTACAGGCCAAAGCCATTCGTGAGGCTGTCACCAACATGATTATCCATTCCGATTTCATGCTTAACGGAATATTGAAAGTCGAGAAGTATGATGATTGCTTTGTGTTGACAAATCCTGGACTGCTAAAGCTCCCAATAGAACAAATTTACAGAGGTGGAGAGTCAAAAGCTCGTAACCAACGTATGCAGAATATGTTTCGCATGATTGGCTATGGCGAGAACCTCGGTTCTGGCTTTCCACTTATCCTGAATGCATGGAACGAGAAGCACTGGCTGAAGCCAGAGTTGCTGGAGCAACCTGATCTGATGCAAGTAAAATTGACTCTGCATATTCTAAATGAGCCGATAAATGAGCCGATAAATGAGCCGATAAATGAGGCCATAACGGAGCGCCAGAAAGCAATTCTTTCTTTGATTCTGCAAAAGCCATTATCTAATAGAGACGAATTGGCAGAAAAAACTGGGTTGTCATTGGCAACCATTAAGCGTGAAATAACAATCCTTCGTAAAAATGGATATATAGATAGAGACGGAAGTAACAAGAATGGCCAATGGCTAATACTAAAAAGGTTCTAACAAAAGAGGTGGTTCCATATCAAATGGTACCACCTCAGTCTTTACGCATCATTTGGATTTTGATTTATAGCTATTGTTGGCATCCTAAATATTCATTAAAGAATCCAATTCCAAATAATTCTTCTTGGCTTTTTCGTCCTTAATGACATACTGATAGAACACACGATTGAGCCTGTCACGTTTCATAACACGTTCTTGATACAAACATGAAAAGAGAACACATGCGGAAAGTCCTAGTATTATCAAGTACCATTGCAACATGCCCCATTTGTCGGTGCTCGCCTTGAAACGCTGCCACTTGTATAGCCACCATGTTTTCAAAGTTGGAGGTGGGGGTGGTTTCGGATTGGTAATGGCTTGTAGAGCATTACCCCAAATCTTTAATATAGTATGGGTGGTCTCTACTGGTTCGTCTTTATCAAGAATCTTCAACCCGATGAAGCGTATGGTGCGTTGTATCTCAGGAGGGTATTCAGATGCCCATTCCTTCATTTGGGCTATGGTGTTGATGCCTTGAATCGTGCGTTTATGGAAATACTCTTTCCGATTTTTATCTTCTTTATCATCAAGTTGTTTCCATCGCTTTTGTAACTCAGCAGCGTACATACCAATGAATCGGTCACCCATAAGTTTGATTCTTTCATCAGATAGGATAGAGCTACATAGTCCTTCATTGTTGAAATAGCTTTCAAGTCCTTGACGGACTATTTCTTTCAAGAGGTTTTCGGGGATATAAAGAGTAGAACTCTCGGACTCTATCTTTTCACTTTCATTCGATACTTGTTGAGACAGCAGAGCCTCAATGTTGGCAAGCTTTGTGTTGTATGTCTCAACACTTTCCTTAATTACAGACAATTCATCAAGGATGTCTTCAAGTTGGTCGTTTTGTTTGCTCATATGTATGATGGTTATAAGTATTAGCGTCTACCTTTTCTATAAAAATTAGAGTTGCTGTGATACTTTCTTTTGTATTTATCATCATCTCCCCATCCGATTTTTGATGCTGAACTTTCGCCACCGCCAGCGGATATAGCAGATTGATATGGAGGAAATAACATGGTTCCAAGAGCTGTAAGTCCTACATGGAGTATTCCATTACCAACATCAGAAATTTCATCAACCGTTTGGGATAAGTCTTCTATTAGTTCATGAGCAAGTGGCTGATTATCGCCTTTCATATCTAGAGCCTCATTCATCTTAGTCTTGGCTTGAAATGGGAACTGGCTGTCAAAGTTTGGAAATATGTCATCAATGCGACTAACCTCAAAGCCATTGTGTGTGTCATACCATTCTTGACGTGCATCCTCATACATGGATCTCGCCTGTTCATGAACGATAGCCACGGGATTGCCAAGTCGCTCACAGATATGGGACAACGTGAGTGAAACATCCAGTTGTTTGCCACTAAAGGAAATGTCATGTCTCATTCTGTTGCCGACTTTGTCTTTATCGATGGTGAATGAAATGCCCTCAATACCATTGGTTGTGGTGTTGTAGCGAAAACGTAGGCTGATACCAAGTTTTGCCAACTCGTTCTCAAAGTCTTTCCAGTTGCCAGACACCTGCAAAGACTCCTTCACTGCATGCATCATCTGATAGCGGATGACATCCATGGTGCGAAGGCGTTGACCTTTGACCGCTTCCTTTCCACTTGCGATATACAATCCGAACTTTTTAGTAAGGTCTTTGCACACCTTTACATTTTTGTCTTTCTCATGCGAATCCTTTGTACACTTGCCCTTGAAGTTGACACGATTCATTATCACGTGAACATGAGGATGCTCCTTATCGTAATGACGAAATGCAACAAACTGGTTATCATCATATCCCATTCTTTGCAGATAATCATTGACCAATTGTCCCAATATGGCGTTGTTAATGCGTGGTGCATCATGTGGAGAAAAGGCAAGGACGAAGTGAGCAACAGGTTTCTTTGTTCTGCAGCTCAATCCAGCATGCATCACGAAACTATCCGTTATGGTTTGATTGTTCGTCAAGTTGATGCCATCACTTGCTGCTACCAATGTGGCATTCTTTCGTGAATCGTTGACATAGTTGACGAGACCACCAAAAGAAGAGCCATGAAGTATTTTACCGTACATATTGAATTCGATTTGACATTTAACCATTAAAGGAGGTATCTTCAACTTCCTTTTCTGCGATTTTCAAGCGAGCTTGATGCAAAATGGCATTGACACCATTCAAGGCTTCATTGGCTTTGTCTGCAATGCTATTGAAGCCATGTTGATGGGCAAGCTTTGCCAATGTGTTTATATTTGTACCGAGGTTGTTCAAGTCACGAATTTCTTTCATGAGGAACTTAGTAACAGGTTGCCTCACTATCGAATGAAGTGCACCCTCACGAATGTATGTACTGATGGGCATCTCTCCTGCTTTGCGCTTAATACGGATGAACTGTTTCTTTGTGAAACGTACTGGTATGGGTGTCCCATATTTTTCGTCTTCGGAAAGGGGCTTGCGACCTCCTATGTTATTGATTACATGTTTTGCCATTGTTCCTTATTTTGCTATTATTTTTGTTTGTTTCGGGTAGTAAGTTGTTCAATAGCTATTGTCTGTGTCTGATGCTCCGTTCAGACTTAGGCAACAGCCCAATCGGATATACCGATTGGTTACGTTTTCGTATATCGAAAACACAAACTTGCTCCCGAAACGACTTCTCAATTTTTCTTATCTCATTTTTGACCACGTGGGCATTGTATTAGCATTCTCCAACAAAGGAAATCATTGATATCCTTGCTATCGGCGTATTCTGATGAAGCATCAACAACTTCGCCCATACACATCCTCATGATTTGCTTTGTCGCATTGCGTCCTGCTTCATCGTTGTCCAAGTGGCAATATACCTTATGGTATTTGTTCAAAACACTCGAAGCCTTTGTTATGTTGATTACAGAGTTTAGCACGACAGCATTACAGTCACCATGCAGTTCTACAAAAGATAGGAAATCAATGAAGCCTTCAAATACATGACAATCATCATCACTATGCTCAATAATAGATATGTCCTTAGGAGAGATGCATCCCTTGAAATAAGCATTGCGTATCTCATACCCTCCGCAGCGATTGGCAAAACCAACAGCATAATACCTCTTACCATGATTTGTATAATGGATTTCCTTGCAATAACAAGTCGCGACACTTGCACTGACACCTCTACCTTTCAAATAATAGAGCAAAGAATGGTTTGTCAGTTCCATTACGGTTACATTTGTAAAGGCTTCATCGGCTTTCTTATTTGGCTGTAGATTCTGAATTACAGGAAACTTTGGCTCAATGACATGATTAGAAGATTGCCACTTGTTATTATCATAAAGGAGCAACTTTTCCAATGTTCTAAGGTTACCACCTTTGCCCAACCCGAAGTCATACCACACATTTTTGTTCACATCCACTTTGAATGATGCCGTAAGCTCATTGCGTAATGGTGACAAATACCACCAATTGTTTCTCTTGACTGATGTAGGCTGATGCCCATGCTCTTGCAGGAACTCTGTGATTGCCATGTTGTCTGATATATTCATCTTGCTTTGCTTGTTGAGTTGTTGAAATGTTGAATGATGATTGATGAAAAGAAAAAGTGTTGAGCCTTTGTTGAATACTTTGTTGAAAGATAAATGCTTGAAATACAGTACATATACTTTTCTTTTCATCATTTCAACAAATCAACAGAAGTTATATGTTTAGTGTGTCTAAGAACTCTTTCGTCACCGTATAGAAACGACCAACTCTGTTTATAGCTCCATACTTTGACGGCTTTGAATAGTCATACTGGTAGGTCGTGTATGAAAGAGCGTTTGGCGCAGGCTTCAATCGCCACAATTCCTTCACAACCTTGCGGATATGCCATAGTTCTACTTTCACTCCATTCAGCGAAAGCAATGGTAGAAGGTCTTGTGGGATGAACGATATCTTGTCAACATTCTGGCTCTCCATAATGGTACGCAGCAACTCCACTATGTCAATCTCTGTGTGGTTGCGATTGCTCTGCATAATTCGTTCCAATGCTTCTGTGCGAATGAGCGCAGGATCGAACCACATTCTACTTTCTTTCGTAGTTGACAGCGGGCGATGCTGCAAATAGTACAGAAAGGCAGGTATCTGCTCCTTTAACTTTTGCAAGAAGTTGGTATCGTCACTATCCAACCTCATCACCTTGCGCACCCAATAACGAGTTTCACCCACATCAATAATTACAGGGAACAATTCGTTGTTGGAACACAACACGAACTTGGCGAAGAAGTTCACTTCCTGCCTATCCTTACCTTTTGCTTCCACTTTATAGGTCTGCGCTGTACTTAGGTTTTTCAGACGTTCAGAGTCCTCACGTCTACACAACAAAACCTCATCAACGACAATCAACAACTTTCCTGCCCAGTCAGAATTGAACTGACTGCGGAAGTCTTCGTTTGTGTTGAATGTGGTATTGTCTTGAAAAACCGCTTTCAAGAAATTCAAGAAGGTAGTCTTACCTGTATTGCGCTCTTCAGACACCAACAACAGAATTGGTAGTTTCTGTGTCGGTTGCCTATAAAGCAGTTGCATATAGTCCAATCCTAATTCAAACTGCTCACCGAAAATATGGCGCATCAGTTTTATGATGTCAGGAAACTCGCCCTCAACAGGCACATGAGTAATTGGCTCATACAAATTGTAGAAGCCATCTATCTCTTTATGGTAATCTGTATGACTTGGCACAGTACAGAAGCCATCATATTTTTTGATAGGCGGAGTGTGGCTTTTGCCATAGTCTTGACGGATTGTCCCAAAACTCCATGGTATGCGACGCAATACTGTCGTTCCATTGGCTAAAGGTTGGTGTGCCAGTTTGTACAGAGATGTACCCACACGAATGTATTCTTCTTTAACGTCTGCCATATCGCTTGCTGTTTATAAACGACATTGCTTCCTGCTCCATTTCCTCCTGCGACTTGCGATAAGTGCCACTGCTCAACCATTGGTCAATCTCAGTCTTGTTGAACAAGATACTTTTACCCCTCTTGTGAAATGGAATTTTCCTCGCACTTGTCCAACCGTAGACAGTTTGCTCTGCAGGATGATTAGGCAGATACTCTATCAGAGCAGCCACATTCATCCATTGAGGTTCTTCGCTTTTCTCTGTGGGCATCAGTCTGTCCACTTTGTCACCCAATTCATTGAGCTTGTCGTACATGACAGCCATAATCTGTGGCATGTCATTGAATGAGATATTTTTGCTATCCATGTTGATAAATATGTTTGTTTTCTGGATACAAAGGTACTTCTCTTTCCAAGTGGAGGTTTGGGGGTATTTGTGGTGATATACAAATACAAGAAACGCTACTCGCTTGATAGTCAGCGAATAGCGTTTCTTGTAGCAGTTAAAGTCTGTAAAGTTTGTGGGAATATGTGATTATGTGTGGGTATTATCCGAAAAGAACGAAAGAAATACAAAGTTTAACTAAAAAGAAAATCCGCATAACTCATTGAGCTATACGGATTTATCTATCTATACCTTTCGGTAGTTATCTATACTTACTTCACCTCCTCGAAATCTGCGTCCTGGATTGTGTCGTCGCCCTTTGCGTCGCCACCAGCCTGCTGCTGTGCGCCAGCACCTGCCTGAGCGTCAGCGCCAGGCTGTGCACCACCCTGATACATCTGGGCAGAAGCGGCCTGCATTACGTTGTTGAGGTTGGCGATGGCTGCGTCGATGGCTGCAACGTCGGCTGCCTTGTGAGCGTCCTTGAGCTGCTGGAGAGCCTGCTCGATGCCCGGCTTCTTGTCAGCAGGAATCTTGTCACCGTTGTCCTTGAGGAAGTTCTCGGTTGTGAAGATCATTGAGTCAGCCTGGTTGAGCTTATCAATCTTCTCGCGCTCTGCCTTATCAGAAGCAGCGTTCTGCTCTGCCTCTGCCTTCATACGCTCGATTTCCTCCTTGCTAAGACCAGAAGAAGCCTCGATGCGGATGGCCTGCTCCTTGCCTGTTGCCTTATCCTTTGCAGATACGTTGAGGATACCGTTGGCGTCGATATCGAAGGTTACCTCAATCTGAGGAACGCCACGGCGTGCCGGTGCTATGCCCTCAAGGTTGAACTGACCGATTGACTTGTTCTGAGCTGCCATAGGACGCTCACCCTGAAGCACGTGGATTGTTACGGCTGTCTGATTGTCAACGGCTGTTGAGAATACCTCGCTCTTCTTTGCAGGGATAGTTGTGTTAGCGTCGATAAGCTTTGTCATTACGCCACCCATTGTCTCGATACCGAGAGTAAGAGGAGTAACGTCGAGCAATACGATGTCGCCTACACCGCTCTCCTTGTTAAGGATGGCACCCTGGATGGCTGCACCTACAGCTACCACCTCATCGGGGTTAACACCCTTTGAAGGCTCCTTACCGAAGTAGTTCTTAACGAGAGTCTGAACGGCAGGTATACGGCTTGAACCACCAACGAGAATCACCTCGTCAATATCAGAAGTCTGGAGCTTTGCGTCGCGCATTGCGTTCTGGCAAGGAACAAGACAAGCCTGGATGAGGTTGTGAGCCAACTGCTCGAACTGTGAACGCGTCAGAGTCTTAACCAAGTGCTTTGGAACACCGCCCTCTGCTGAGATATACGGAAGGTTGATTTCTGTAGAAGTTGTGCTTGAAAGCTCAATCTTAGCCTTCTCAGCAGCCTCCTTCAAGCGCTGCATAGCCATCGGATCCTTAGAGAGGTCGATGCCCTCGTCTGCCTTGAAGCCGTTAACGAGCCACTCGATGATAACCTGGTCGAAGTCATCACCACCGAGGTGAGTATCACCATTGGTAGAGAGAACCTCAAACACACCGCCACCGAACTCGAGAATAGAGATATCAAATGTACCACCACCGAGGTCGAATACGGCAATCTTCATATCCTTGTTGGCCTTGTCAACACCGTAAGCAAGAGCTGCGGCTGTCGGCTCGTTCACGATACGACGAACATTGAGACCTGCAATCTGACCAGCCTCCTTAGTTGCCTGACGCTGTGAGTCAGAGAAGTAAGCCGGAACGGTGATAACTGCATCAGTTACCTCCTGTCCGAGGTAGTCCTCAGCGGTCTTCTTCATCTTCTGAAGCACCATAGCGGAAATCTCCTGCGGAGTGTACTTGCGGCCGTCGATGTCAACACGGGGATAACCACCCTCGTTAACTACTGAGAACGGAACACGTGTAACCTCCTTAGCGCACTGGTCGTATGTCTCGCCCATGAAACGCTTGATAGAATATACGGTGTTCTTCGGGTTGGTGATGGCCTGACGCTTTGCAGGATCGCCCACCTTACGCTCACCGTCCTTTACGAAACCAATAACAGAAGGAGTTGTACGCTTGCCTTCGCTGTTGGTGATAACTACAGGTTCGTTGCCTTCAAAAACTGCAACACATGAGTTTGTAGTACCTAAGTCGATTCCAATAATCTTTCCCATAATTGTATATTTTTTATTTTTATTTTCTTGATTAATAAAATGTAATATGCCGAACATCATTCACTTACGTCCATATCTCAGTATTTCCATACTTCCATATTTTCGCTTCTGAACGGTGTTCGGCATATAATATACAAATGGTGTGCCAAAAAGTTGGCAAAAGGAAAGAAATGACAATTTTGCCACATATATATATGCCATTATGTCATATCAAAAGAACATATCTTCATGTCAGGGCACAAAAAAAGGTCTCCAAAGTCATTAGACTCTGAAGACCTCAAGTAAAAGAAGGCAGCCACCTACTCTCCCGCATTGCATTGCAGTACCATCGGCGCAAACGGGTTTAACTTCTCTGTTCGGAATGGGAAGAGGTGGGACACCGCCGCAATAACCGCCTAAAATAAGGTTAGACAAATTGATCAGCAAAACTTGTTGTTAAATGTGCAACAACTGAAAGCACGACTACTTGTGAAGAAAGTCTCGGGCAATTAGTACTGTTCGGCTTTGACGTCACCGTCTTTACACCTGCAGCCTATCTACGTCGTCGTCTACA
>OLRA01000871.1_pt1 | contig 38417 bp, 36 predicted proteins | sample 1673011 | NCBI WGS metagenome assembly OLRA01 (sample SAMEA3136746, study PRJEB25190) | human gut metagenome | reverse complement strand
CCCTTGACGGTCTGCCCCGGCTGTGCTACTTCCAGCGGCGCGGCGGGGGTATATATCCTCCAGAGCCGCCCCCTTTCCCTGGATAGGGAAAGGGCGGGGGGATAGGGTCGAACTACCTATTATAAATATCGGAGGTGTTGAAGATGAAACGATCCCTTGCTTATATTACCGCCGCATGGCGCGGCGATCCTGCGGTGGACATGGAACAGGCGGCGCATTTCTGCCGTGTGGTCTACGATGCGGGCTATTCCCCCATCTGCCCCATGCTCTATCTGCCGCTGTTCCTCAATGACGCGGTGCCGGAGGAGCACAAGAACGGCATCGACATGGGCCGTGACCTGCTCCGGCGTTCCCGTGTGCTGGTGGTGTGCGGCCATACCATCACCGAGTCCATGAAAAATGATATTGCCGTGGCCCAGCGGCTGGGGATCACCGCTACCACCCTTGAGGGCATCCTGACCGTCAAAGGCCAGGGCCGCCGCTGATATGGCGTCCCTGTTTGAAGCCTACATCACCAACCTGGGAAAATACAACGAGGGCGAGCTGGTCGGTGAAACCTTGAAATTCCCCACTACCACGGAGGAGGTGCAGGGACTTCTGAAACGCATCGGCGTGGACGGGGTGCGGTATGAGGAATTTTTCATCACCAGCTTTGACGGTGATGTGCTGGGGCTCTATGACTATCTCACGGAATATGAAAACCTGGACGAGCTCAATCATCTGGCCTGCCTACTCTCCGAGCTGGAGCAAAGCGACTTGGAGAAGTTTGAAGCGGTCATTGACAGCGGCGAACATACTTCCAGCGTGGCTGACCTCATCAATCTGGCGCAAAACTTGGATTGCTACGAGTTTTATCCCGGTGTGGAGGACGATGAAACCCTGGGCCGCATTTATGTGGAGGATATGGAGGCCATTGACATTCCCGATCACCTGCTCCCTTACTTCGATTATGAAGCATACGGGCGGGACGTGCGGATCAACGAGGACGGCCACTTTGCCCCCGGCGGCTATGTGCTGAACAACGGCGGCAAATTCATCGAGCACTACCACGGGATCGAGGACATTCCCGCCGAGCATAAGGTTTTCGCGTTCCCGCAGCTCTCGGTGCGGGAGCAGATGGCGGCCTACAAAGAAATTATTGACGGTTCCTCCCTGGAGGGTTATCGGAAGATTGCCAAAAAGGAGCACGAGGAGCGATAGCGGCACTTCTGGACACTTTGTCCAGAGGTGCTTTTTTCATGGAAAGGAGGGATACGGCTGATTGATGAGGACGTTTCCAGACGTACCATAGCAGTTTCCATCAAGGCGACAAAGCTCACGGGCCGGGTGCTGGCCCAGGCGTGTCTGGCGGTGGGCCGGAAGATCAAGAAAGCTCACCGGGCCCGCCAGACACCCCACGGCAAACAGACGGTGCGCCAGCTCATGAGTCACGGGGCCGCTACGAACAGCATCGAGGTGGAGTCCCCAAAGGACTTTGACCGGGTGGCCCGGAAATGGAATGTAGATTATGCCTTTTATAAAACCGGGCCGGACAAGTACCTGCTGTTTTTCAAAAGTGGGCAGGCCGATGCCATCACCGCTTGTTTTTCGGAATATTCCCGGCGTGTGATGAAGCGTTCCAAGTCCCGGCGCGTCCCGATCCGGGAACAGCTCAAACGGGCCGCCGCTGAACTGGCCCGCCAGCCGTCCCACAAGAAAGAACGTGCAAGGGAGGCGGTGCATGAGGACAGATAGTTGTCTTTGGACAGGTCAAGGAAACGGGCGCGGCACTCCCTAAATTATCAAGAAAGAGGGGAACGCTCTATGAACTATGATCCAGAACTGGAGGCCCTACTCTCCCAGCCGTGGAGTAACGATGCCTGCCGGGGGTACGTCATCGCCGCGATGGAGCGATGCGGCTTTAAGCCGTCCGACATTGAACAGGTGATGGTCGAGCTTTACGAGGTATTCGACTATACCACTTTGCAGGAGGCCGAGGCTTACTACGAGCGGAGCCCCTACTAAGTTCCGGACACTTTGTCCAGAGGTACATATCCGGCCAAAGGCCAGCGCTTTCCCGGTGCTGGCCTTTGCCATGTTTCAAGACATTCTTTGATTGTATGGGAGGGATTTTATGCAGGCACAGGTCAAATATGAAAGTGAAATCAAAACTGCTGTACTCGGAGATCGCACGATCACTGTCAAAAATCTCACCCCCGTTTTTTCCCCGCAGGAACAGGACAAGCGCAACCGCGAGATTGAGCGGCGGCTGTTTGACGTGTTCCGCAAATATGCCGGGCGGGGGTAGGCCAGAGTCATCCTTGTAGTAAGGGGGCGGCAGAGGTACAATATAATTGTAGGTTGGCTCCCGTTTAACGGAAGGGAGCTAATTATGGATAGTAGAATAGATGCAATTTATGGGCGGCAGTCGATTGACAAAAAAGACAGTATCAGCATTGAAAGTCAGTTTGAATTTTGCCGCTATGAGCTTAAAGGCGGTGAGGGTAAGGAATACAAAGACAAGGGCTACTCTGGCAAGAACATTGAGCGCCCCGACTTCCAGCGGCTTCTGCAGGACATCAAGCTGGGCTTGATTAAGCGGGTGATCGTCTACAAATTGGATCGGATTAGCCGTTCCATCGTGGACTTCGCAAAGCTCATGGAACTGTTCAAGCAGTACGATGTGGAGTTTGTGTCCTGCACAGAAAAGTTTGATACTTCCACGCCGATGGGCCGGGCGATGCTCAATATCTGCATTGTCTTTGCCCAGCTTGAACGCGAAAGCATCCAGATGCGTGTGCAGGACGCTTTCTATTCCAGGTGTACCAAAGGCTACTATATGCGGGGCCGGACGCCATACGGTTTTGATACCGAGCCCATCGTCATGGACGGGATCAAGACAAAGAAGCTGGTGGAAAATGCGGAAATGGATTTTGCCGAGCTGATGTATCAAATGTATGCGGAGCCGGGCAATTCCTACGGCGACATATCCCGGTACTTTGCCGAGAACGACATCAAGGTTTATGACAAGTCCCTAAAGCGCGGGTTTATTGCTCAACTGCTGAGAAACCCCGTCTACGTCCAGGCCGATATGGACATCTACGAATACTTCAAGGCCCAGGGCGTAAAAATTGAAAGTCCCCCGGAAATGTTCACAGGGGACAATAGCTGTTATCTCTATCAGGGGCGCGAGGGCGAGGAGCCGATCCTTGTGATTGCTCCCCACCAAGGGCGCATCCCCTCCCAGCTCTGGCTGACCGTTCAGCGCAAGCTCTCACAAAACACGACATTCCAGAATGGCCGGAAATGCCATAACACATGGCTGGCCGGGAAAATCAAGTGTGGGCGCTGTGGTTACGCCCTGGCAAGTTTGAACGCCAGAAACGGCGTTACCTATTTGCGGTGCAAGCAACGGGCAGACAATAAGAGCTGCGAGGGTGCCGGTACGCTGACCGCGCAAAACATGGAGGCGTTTGTCTACGGCGAGATGGTTAAGAAGATGCGGAAATTCCACACGCTGAAAGGCGGTAAGGAACAAAGCTACAATCCGAAACTGACCGCCGCCCGTGTTGCCCTGGCAAAGACGGAAAGTGAGATCGAGAAACTTCTGGACACTTTGTCCGGCGCTAATCCGCTTCTCCTGCAATACGCAAACACCCGCATAGAGGAACTGGATGCGGAACGGCAGAAACAGCTCCGACTGGTCGCAGACCTCACCGCTAATTCTGTTTCCGCTTCACAGATTGATAGCATTACGGGCTATCTCGATGATTGGGAGTCCGTGAGCTTTGACGATAAGCGCAAGGTAGTTGATATACTCATATCACAGATTGACGCTACCAGTGAGAGTGTTACAATCCACTGGAAAATCTAAAACCTTTTCACTTGGCATTATGCCCTTGTAAAAAATAGTTTGGTCAAGGATAACTGTATATACCTTCTAATTATATATAATTAATATAGTAATAACATAAAAATCCCTCCTGACGTAAGTTTCATCTTACTCTGCATCAGGAGGGATTTTTAGCTGTAGTTTATAATCGGATTATAACAGGTTTCATAATCTGCATACTTTATTGCAGATTAATCAGAAGTCAGCATTACCGGCTGTGCGGGGGTGGAGCTCCACGTCGCGGATATTACTGACGCCGGTGAGGTACATGACCATGCGCTCAAAGCCCAGGCCGTAACCCGCATGGCGGCAGCTGCCGTAGCGCCGCAGGTCCAGATACCACCAGTAGTCTTCTTTCTTCAGGCCCAGCTCCTTCATCCGCTTGGTGAGCATGTCCAGACGTTCCTCGCGCTGGCTGCCGCCGATGATCTCGCCCACTCCGGGCACCAGGCAGTCCGCCGCGGCCACGGTCTTGCCGTCGTCGTTCATGCGCATATAGAAGGCCTTGATGTCCTTGGGGTAGTCGGTGACAAAAATTGGCTTCTTGAACACCTCTTCAGTGAGGTAGCGCTCGTGCTCGGTTTGCAGGTCTATGCCCCACTTTACCGGATAGTCGAATTTCTTTCCGGATTTTTCCAATATCTCCACGGCCTCGGTGTAGCTTATGCGGCCGAAGTCGTTGCTCACTACATTGTGCAGCCTCTCCAGCAGGCCCTTGTCCACAAAGGAGTTGAAAAACTCCATCTCCATTGGGCAGCGCTCCAACACCCGGTTGATGATGTATTTCACCATTGCCTCGGCAGTATTCATATAGTCGTTAAGATCGGCAAAGGCCATCTCCGGCTCTATCATCCAGAACTCGGCGGCATGGCGCTGAGTATAGCTCACCTCTGCCCGGAAGGTGGGGCCGAAGGTATACACGTCACCAAAGGCCATGGCAAAGTTTTCCGCGTTAAGCTGACCGGAAACTGTAAGGCTGGTAACCTTGCCAAAGAAGTCCTTGCTGTCGTCTACGGTGCCGTCCTCTTTCCGTGGCAGGTTATTCAAATCCAGAGTGGTAACTCTGAACATCTCGCCGGCGCCCTCACAGTCGGAACCGGTAATGATTGGGGTCTGGACGTACACAAAGCCCCGGCTCTGGAAAAACTCATGGACAGCCTGAGCCGCCACGCTGCGGACTCTGAAGGTGGCTGAAAACAGATTGGTGCGGGGTCTCAGGTGCTGGATGGTACGGAGAAACTCCACACTGTGGCGCTTCTTCTGCAGGGGATAGTCGGGAGTGGAGGTGCCTTCCACGGTGATTTCCCGGGCTTTCAGTTCAAAGGGCTGCTTTGCCTCCGGGGTCAGCACCAGGGTGCCCTTGACAATAAGGGCAGCTCCCACGTTCTGCTTTGCTATCTCATCATAATTTTCAAGGCTCTGCCGCTCAAAAACCACTTGCAGGGACTTGAAGCAGCTGCCGTCGTTCAGCTCTATAAAACCGAAGTTCTTCATATCCCGGACAGTTCTCACCCAGCCGCAGACGGTCATCTCCTGTCCGCCCAGGCTTTGGCTGTCGGCAAATATTCCTGCTATTTTCTGACGCTCCATATGGCGCTCATCCTTTCTCTCAGTAGCGGAGTCAGTACTCCATGAACACACATTATATACATTTTTCCCTGATATTGCAAGGATAATCTCTTAGCTTTTTTGTTCTGCCGCTCTTGCCCGGAGGGGCTTTCCCATGCTATGCTTATTTCAGGAGGTGGTGAATTTGGGCTATTGGCTGTTCATGCTGGCAGTTATTCTGCTGATGCCCCTGACAATGATTATCTTCGGCAGGCATTTTATGCACAATCCGCCCAAAGATATAAACGGCTCTTACGGCTACCGAACTTCCATGTCCATGAAAAGCCGGGAGACCTGGGATTTTGCCCACAGGTATTTTGGAAAGCTGTGGTTTATCCTGGGGCTGATACTCCTGCCCCTGTCTGCGGCAGCCATGCTTTTTCTGCTGGGGAAAAGCGTGGGTACCATAGGCAATGCCAGCATTGTCATTATGGCGGTTCAGTTGGTTTTTGTCATCGTCCCCATCTTCCCCACGGAGGCGGCGCTGAAAAGAAATTTTGACTTCAACGGTTTTCCACGCTGAAAGTCCACATCCGATCTGAATAGTAAGTAACAGGCCCGGAATCATGCTGGCTCCGGGCCTTATCTTATTTCCATTATATGTTTTATTTAAAATATGAATTGCAGGGGACATTGGTAATTTTTCAGCTCTATCTCCTGGTATTCCCCGCCGGCTTCCCCGTCCCTTGTCCAGGCCACCGGTTTTTCAAAGCTGAATTTTGCTCTCTTTGTATGGAGTATCAGCAGATCCTCGCTGTCGTACTTCTGGTAAAGGACGCTGTCCACTATGTTTCTGAACTCCGCCAGGTTACCGGGGTTTCTCACCAGCACCAGCTCGGAATAGCCGTCCCCCAGGCACACCAGGTCGTCCCGGAGATGAACTATGCCCGCCACTGAAGTGGAATTTGAGACGCTGCCGTAGAGAAAGTCTCCCTCTATCACGCCTCCGTCATACTCCACCCGGGTCTTATAACTCTCTATCTTTGGAAGGGCCAGGGCTCCCTGAAGCACATAGGCCAGATGTCCCAGCATTTTCTTCTGGCTCTGAGGTGTGGCATAGCTCACTTCCGTAAAGGCTCCGAAAGCGGCTATGTAGGCAAAGTACTCCCTGTCCCCAAAGCCGCCCACGTCAAAGGGATGGGCGCTGCCATGAACTATCCTCCTCGCTGCGGCTACGGTGTTGTTCTTCGGCAGGGCCAGGGTGGTGGCTACATCGTTTGCCGTGCCCATGGGGATGTAGCCCAGTGGCGGGGGAGAGCTAAGCTCCATCAGTCCGGATACCACTTCACTGAGGGTGCCGTCCCCGCCGATGCAGGCTACAGTGTCATAGTCCATGGCATAGGAGGCGGCAAACTCCGTGGCGTCTCCGCGGCCGGAGGTAAAAAACAGGCTCGTTCTATATCCGCCCATGTCCAGCACCTGGAGCGCTTCCCCCAGATTCACCTTATATGCGCCCTTACCGGCGGAGGGGTTTATGATTAGCATCAGCTTCTTTTCCATTGTCTGCACTTCCTTTACAGAAGAAAAAAGGACATGCCGGAGGCATGTCCTTAATTTGTTTTGATTAAGCCATTTCGTTGAGCTTGCTTGCCATAGCAGACTTCTTGTGAGCTGCATTGTTCTTGTGCAGAAGCCCCTTGCCGGCTGCGCGGTCGACAGTCTTAACAGCAACTTTATAGGCACTGACGGCATTGTCACGGTTGCCCTCGGCAACGGCTGCGTCAAATTTTTTCATCATGGTCTTGAGCTCGGTCTTATCGGCCTTGTTCTTGGCTTTGAGCTCCTTGGACTTAATGTCTCTCTTTGCAGAAGATTTAATGTTGGCCATGCTTCAATCGCCACCTCCTCCTATAAAATTGAGTTATCACAACTCGCATTGATGGATTATATCAAAGAAATGTCTGAAAATCAAGTGTTTTTTCAAAAAAAATTACATTTTTTTATGCGTGTTATCTATTGTGCCTTTTATGGGAAAGATACACTATATCTTGATTATGGAGGTATTCTGATGCTATACAAAGGACGGACTGATCTGGCCACTGAGAGCTTTCGGCAGCTGGGAGACGATTCTGGCAAGCTCACTCAAATTGACGGCGTTATGGCCAGAAATGAAAAGCTTTATGGTCTGGATGTGATGTCCGTAGACATTTTGGATGAGTCAGGTGCAAAGGCTCTGGGTAAACCTATAGGCAAATATTTTACTCTGGATACTCCATCACAATTTCAGCGAGGAGCAGAACAATTTCCCGACCTTATAAAAGCTCTTTCGGAACTTATTGGACGCTGTGCCGCTGATTTTGAAAGCGTGCTGGTAGCCGCACTGGGAAACCCTGATATTACTCCCGATGCTCTTGGCAGTCTTGCAGCAGGTAATATTTTGGTAACTCGGCATTTGAAAGAGAGCAAAACTCAGGGCTTTGAAGCTTTTTCGTCTCTGGCTCTCAGCCGTCCCGGAGTGCTTGGAAGTTCCGGCATTGAAAGTGCATTGCAAATCAAACTTTTATGCAATGAGATAAAGCCGGAACTTGTAATGGTTATTGACGCCTTGGCCGGGGCTGATCTGGATCGGCTTTGCCGCAGTATTCAGATATCCAGTGCCGGTATATCTCCGGGCTCCGGCGTTGGAAATGACAGGCAGGAACTGAGCCGTGAAACTCTTGGTGTTCCGGTTATTTCTCTAGGCATTCCCACAGTGATGGACGCCGGACTTATTGCCGGAGATAAAATGGCAGGTCTTTTCATTACTCCCAGGAACATTGATTCCATGGTCAGAGCCGGCGCAAGAGTTATAGGATACGGAATAAATATGGCTGTTCACAGTGGAATAAGCATTGAAGACATGGATATGCTTTTGGGTTGAAAGAGAGTCTGTGTTTTGGATAATGTTTCACGTGAAACATGGCCGGCATATCGCAGGTGTATTTTAGATACGTTTCACGTGAAACATTGTCGTCATGTAATTTAATGAAGGTTTCACGTGAAACATTCTAGTTTTTTGTTCAGAATGAATTTGGGGCTTTGTGTACCCTTCGTATACGTTTGTCAAACCAACAGTTCTGTAGACTTTAAAAAAACAAGGCAAAAAATTTATTTAAAACATCAAATGTAGTGAATGAGAGATTGAAAAGCAAAGTTAAAGCTGATATAATGCCTCCAGAGAAAAAAGGAGAAAAGTTATGGCTAAACTTATTGCAATAGCAAATCAGAAGGGCGGCGTGGGCAAGACCACAACCTGCGTCAATCTCTGTGCAGCCCTCAGTCTTATGGACAAAAACGTGCTGTTGGTGGACTGCGACCCCCAGGGTAATGCCAGTTCAGGTATGGGAGTATCAAAAAGTCAGCGTCCAAACACCTATGACATGCTGATAAACGGTGCAAAAGCTGCCGATTGTGTGGTAAACACAGATTACGGAGACGTGATACCCGCGAGCAAGGAGCTAGCCGCAGCCTCGGTGGAGCTTATTGAGACAGAGGAAAGGGAGTATGTGCTTAAAAAAGCTTTGGAAACTCTGTCTGAAAAATATGACTACATATTTATGGACTGTCCGCCTTCTCTGGAGCTTCTCACTGTTAACGCTCTTGTAGCAGCAGACACCGTACTTATTCCCATGCAGTGCGAATACTACGCTCTGGAAGGAATTGCGGATCTGATGACCAGCATTAAAATGTGCTCAAAGCGTCTTAACCGCAAGCTGGGTATAGAGGGGATCGTACTCACCATGTATGACAGCCGGGCTAATCTTACCATTCAGGTGGCTAATGAGCTGCGCCGCTATCTATCCGACAAGGTATATGAGACGGTGATACCACGCAGCGTAAGGCTCTCCGAAGCTCCCAGCCATGGTCTGCCCGGGGTGGTCTACGACAGGATAAATCGGGGCAGCAAGGCATATATGGCTCTGGCCGTGGAATTTATTGCGCGAAGTGAAAAGTGAGGTTAACTGATGGCGGCAAAAAATATGAAAGGATTAGGCACCGGCCTTGGAGTTCTCTTTGGCGGAGACGATATTGATGACAGTGATTCCCAGCTGCTCAATCTTCCAATAAGTAAGGTTGAGCCAAGAATGGAGCAGCCCCGGCAGTTTTTTGATGAGGCAGCTCTTCAGGATCTGGCGGATTCCATATCTCAATACGGGCTCATCCAGCCAATAACTGTAAGAAAGCTGGATACAGGTTATTATCAGATAATTGCAGGAGAACGCCGCTGGAGGGCGGCACGTCTTGCCGGACTCCGGGAGGTACCGGTTAGAGTAATTGAGGCAGACGACAGAAGAACCGCAGAGCTGGCCCTGGTAGAAAATCTTCAGAGAGAAGATTTGAATCCCATTGAGGAGGCCAAGGGATACAAAACTCTTATGGAAGAATATGGACTCACTCAGGAGGAAACAGCCAAAAGTGTGGGGCGCTCCCGCCCAGCCATAACTAATGCTCTGAGATTACTGTCCCTTTCAAAACCGGTCTTGGAAATGGTTGAAAAAGGCCAGCTCTCAGCAGGTCACGCCAGAGCTTTGATTCCTATTGAAGACGCATCAAAACAGCTTCAGGCAGCTCAGGAGGTCAGGGATAAGACTTTGTCTGTAAGAAAGACTGAACAGTTGGCTGCCAGACTCATCAGAGAGCCGGAGGAAGAAAAGCCGAAAAATTCAAAGGACGTAAAGGTAGATTACAGCGCCGAAGTATCTCGGCAGCTATCTGAGGTTCTGGGACGCAAGGTGCGGCTGATAGACGGTAAAAAGACCGGAAGGATAGAAATAGAATTTTACGGCGCCGATGACCGGGAAGCTCTCATAGAGCTTTTGGGCAGAGCCGGAAAAAACAACTGATAATTAAGGAGAAAAGAAAATGCTGGATATTAAATTTGTAAGAGAGAATCCTGAAATAGTAAAGGAAAACATTAAAAAGAAATTTCAGGACGCAAAGCTGCCCCTGGTGGACGAGGTGCTGGAGCTGGACGCCAAGAACCGGGCCGCTATAACTGAGGCCAGCGACATAAGAGCCAGCCGCAACGCCCTGTCAAAACAGATAGGCATACTCATGGGTCAGGCAAAGAAGGACCCCTCCAAGCTGGAGGAAGCGGAAAAAATAAAGGCCCAGGTGAAAGCCAACGCCGAGAGACTCTCCGAGCTGGAGAAGCTTGAGGAAGAATACGCCCAGCGCATCCGCCACATCATGCTCACCATACCCAATATCATTGACCCCTCTGTGCCCATCGGTCCCGACGACAGCGCCAATGTGGAAGTTGAACGTTTTGGAGAACCACTGGTTCCCGACTATGAGATACCTTATCACACCGATATAATGGAGAGCTTCAACGGTGTGGATATGGACGCTGCCGGCCGTGTCTCCGGCAACGGCTTCTATTATCTCATGGGGGATATAGCCCGGCTCCACTCCGCCGTTCTGGCCTATGCCCGGGATTTCATGATAGGCAAGGGCTTTATATACTGCATCCCCCCCTTCATGATCCACGGCAATGTGGTGGAGGGCGTCATGAGCCAGACGGATATGGACTCTATGATGTACAAAATAGAAGGGGAGGACCTGTACCTCATCGGCACTTCCGAGCACTCCATGATAGGTAAATTCATTGACCAGATAATCCCTGAGGAGAGCCTGCCCCAGACCCTCACCAGCTATTCACCCTGCTTCCGCAAAGAGAAGGGTGCTCACGGCATAGAGGAGAGAGGCGTATACCGCATTCACCAGTTTGAAAAGCAGGAAATGATAGTGGTATGCAAGCCTGAAGACTCCATGGCCTGGTATGAAAAGATGTGGCGCTTCTCAGTGGAGCTGTTCAGAAATATGGAGATACCGGTGCGTCAGCTGGAATGCTGCTCCGGCGACCTGGCCGACCTGAAGGTCAAATCCTGCGACATCGAGGCCTGGTCCCCCCGCCAGAAGAAATACTTTGAGGTCTGCTCCTGCTCCAACCTGGGCGATGCTCAGGCTCGCCGGCTGCGCATGAGAGTAAAAGGAGAGGACGGAAAAATGTATCTGCCCCACACCCTGAACAATACCGTGGTGGCTCCTCCCCGTATGCTTATCGCCTATCTGGAAAATCATCTCCAGGCCGACGGCAGTGTTACCATATCCGAAGTACTTCAGCCTTACATGGGCGGCACGAAAGTTCTTATTCCTAAAAAATAAACAGCAATATTTTCTTTTATTGAAAACCGGCAGAAAAATTTCTGCCGGTTTTCAATTTCTTTTTGTATATCTTACTATATTATATTTATATCTTCCACAGAGTATTGAAAATCTTAAAATATTTTGATATACTTATATGGTTAATAATACTGGGATTTTTTTGCTGAGAGGTACCTCAAATGAATTCACTAAACGATATATGGGACAAAATAATAGAAATACTCTCCCATCAGCTGACAGCCACCGCCATAAATACCTGGTTTTCAGACTGCACCCCTGTGGACATTGAGGACAGCCGTCTGGTACTCCATACTACCAGCGACTTTAAAAGAGATATCATAAATTCCCGCTTCGGTGAAACCATCAAGGCGGCTTTGTCAGATCTCTTCTCCTGTGACTTCGATCTGCTGATTCTCTCAGGGGATGAGATAAGCGACTTTGCTATAAAGAAAAAAGTGGACAGCTCCCTTCCGGAAATGGCGGGCTATACCTTTGACCGTTTTATAGTCGGCAACTCCAACAAATTCGCCCACGCCGCCGCAATAGCCGTGGCAGAAAATCCCGGCAAAACCTATAACCCACTGTTCATCTATGGCAACTCCGGTTTGGGCAAAACACATCTTCTCCTGGCTATAGGCCAGCAAATACACGAACGCAGCCCTGAAAAAAGCATAGCTTATATAAAAGGCGACGAGTTCACGAACCAGCTGGTGAAATCCATAAAGGACGGCACCGCCGAGGAATTTCGCCAAAAGTACAGAAATGTGGATCTATTTCTGGTGGACGATATTCAGTTCATCGCCGGCAAGCAGCAGACCCAGAACGAGTTCTTCCACACTTTCAACAATATCTTTGAAGCCGGCCACCAGATAGTCATTACTTCCGACCGTCCGCCTCTGGAAATGTCCATTCTGGACGACCGACTCCGTACCCGTTTTGAGGGCGGATTAATGGCCGATATCCAACCCCCGGACCTGGAGACGCGCATGGCCATAACAAGAAACAAGGCCGGACAGCTTGGACTTCTCCTCTCCGATGACGCAGTGGAATATATAGCCAATAACATTACTGCAAACATCCGTCAGCTGGAGGGAGTTATAAAGCGCCTGACGGCCTATAAGGAAATACTGGACGACGTTATAACCATAGATTCGGTGAAACGGGCCATAAAGGACGTAATAAGGATAGGAACCTATATACCCACACCGGAGAGCATTATAAGAGAGACAGCCAGATACTACTCTCTGAAAGCCGAGGACCTGAGAGGACAGAGCCGCTCCAAGAACACCGCCATGGCAAGGCAGGTATCCATGTACCTGATGCGCTCCCTTACAAACCTCTCACTGAAGGACATAGGCGCAGAATATGAGGACAGAAACCATGCCACCGTCCTAAGCTCCATAAGGAAAGTTGAGGATCTTCTGAAAACAGACCCCACCATGGCAGGTACTGTAAGAGACATAACCTCCAATATAAATTCCGTCTGATTTTTCCACATTTGTCTGTTGAAAAGTTAAAAGCCGTTTGTTAAAAGATTAAAGGCAGGAACCGGCTGTGGGAAAACCAGTTTTTGTTCACAAAAACTTCAACATTTGAAATGCCCTGATATCAGGCAGTTGAGACGGTTTTCCACAAAAAATTTCTCTACTACTAGCACTACTAAAAATATTTAGATTTATTTATTATATAAAAAATTTCTTTTTATCCAAGGAGAATGAGATATGAACTTCAGCTGTGAAAAATATCTGCTACAGAACGCCTGCGCCACAGCCTCCAGAGCAGCCGCAAGCAAGAGCCCCATCCCGGCCCTGGAGGGACTGCTCATACAGGCAGGAGAAAAAATAAAAGTTACAGGATACGATTTAAAAAAGGGAATATACACCAGCCTTGAAGCGGATATAAAAGAGTCCGGTTCAGTGGTGGTAGGAGCCAGACTCTTTGGAGAAATGATGCGCCGCCTTCCCGACGGCATAGTAAGCATAAGCACCGATATAAACAACAACGTAAATGTAAAATGTGGAAAGAGCGAATTCAACTTCATGGGTATCAGTGCCCAGGATTACCCGGAAATGCCGGACGTTGATCCGGTAAACAAAATATCTCTGCCAAGAAAGATACTGGCGGAAATGATCAATCAGACCATATTCGCCGTCTCGGATAACGAAGTGAGGCCAATATATACCGGAACTCTCTTTGACGTTGAAGGCGATGAACTGACTCTCGTTTCTGTGGACGGTTACAGGTTGGCAAAACGCAGGGAGAAGCTGGAGAGCGCTCAGATGGAAAATTGCAGCTTCGTGGTGCCCGGCTCCGCTCTGTCCGATGTGGAACGTATATGCTCCGACAGTGAGGAGCCCGCAGAAATATCCGTAGGTGCAAAACATATTTCATTTTCCATAGGAGGTACCGTGGTAGTCTCCAGAAGGCTGGAAGGTGAATTTTTAAACTATAAAAAATCTATACCCGAAAGCTTCAGATACACCGTAAAGGTGGACAGAAGCGAATTCATGTCAACCATAGACAGAGTGTCCCTAATTGTCAGCGAAAGAAACAGCAGTCCGGTGCGTATGAATTTCAACGACGGCAGCATCCATTGCCTCTGCGTTACTCCCATAGGTCGTGCGGAAGATACCTGTACCTGCGAGGGTGACGGCGAGGGTTTGGAAATAGGCTTTAATGACCGTTATCTGAAAGATGCTCTGAAGGCTGCCGGAAAAGATAAACTGTATGTTTGCCTTAACAGCCCGTCTTCTCCCTGCATTATAAAAGCTGCAGACGGCAGCGAAAATTTCACATATATGATTCTGCCGGTACGTCTCCACGCCTGATAAAAAATAAAAGAGACTGATTATTGAAAAATATGGAAAAAATATCTATAGATACAGAATTTATAAAACTTGACTCCATGTTGAAGTTTGCTGCCGCCGTTGGTACAGGCGGGGAGGCAAAGCTGGTTATCAGCCAGGGTATGGTAAAGGTCAATGGGGAAGTATGCACCATGAGGGGCAAAAAGCTCAGGCCGGGAGATAAGGTCAGATTTCAGAATATGGACTTTGAGATAGTAAAGGCATGATAGTAAAGCGTATAGCCCTGAACGGATTTCGAAACTACGACTTTGAAACCGTAGATTTCATAGACGGTACCAACGTTATCTCCGGACGAAATGCTCAGGGAAAAACAAATCTTCTCGAAGCGGTATATATGCTCTCATGCGGCAGGAGTTTTCGCACCCGCTTTGACCGGGAGCTGGTGGGCTTTGACTTCTCCTCGGCGGAGATACTTGCAGATGTGTTCAGTCACGACAGGGAGCAGACCATAAATATTAAATTGCAGCCGGGACAGGCAAAGAAAATAAGTGTGAACTCCGTAAAGAAAAGTGCAGGAGAGCTGTCCCAGGTAGTGAACGCGGTGCTGTTTTGTCCGGACGATCTGAACATGATAAAAGAAGGGGCCGCTGTAAGACGACGGCTCATGGACAATGCCATAAGCCAGATACGCCCCAGATATGCTCAGTACTTATCGGAGTTCAACCGGCTCTACGAACACAAGACAAGGATACTTAAGGACTGGCGGGATAAACCCTCATTGCTGGATACTTTGGATGAGTTTTCCGAGGGTATGTGCCGGGCTTCTGCCCAGCTGATACGTTACAGGGCTTCCTTCGTCCAGAGGCTTAAAGAAGCGGCAGCCCCAATCCACCGGGAATTCTCCGGCAACGGGGAAGAACTTGGCATGGAATATAAGACAGTCAGCTCAGTGAAGGATCCCTTCACTTCGGTAAAAGAAATATATTACGACATCTGCGAGCACCAAGAGCGGCACCGCCAGGCGGAGCTGGACAGTGCCCAGTGTCTCACCGGTGCCCATAAAGACGACCTGGAGATATATATAAACGGCAGGTCCGCCAGGAGCTTTGCCTCCCAGGGGCAGACCAGAACTGCTGCACTGTCGGTGAAGCTGGCAGAGAGGGAGATATTCCTGGCTGAAACCGGGGAATATCCAATATTGCTGCTGGACGACGTGCTCTCGGAGCTGGACGAAAAGAGACAGGAGTTCGTCCTCAACCGCATTGGCGGGGGACAGACTCTGATAAGCTGCTGCGAGGACGAGGGCATCTCCCGGCGCACCGGGGGAAAGGTGCTCTTTGTGGAAAAAGGCAGGATAAAATGAATTATCTGCATCTTGGAAAAGGCTGGGTTGTAAATACCGGGGAGATAATGGGCATTTTTGATCTGGACGTAACCTCCCAGTCCCACCTTACAAGAAAATACCTCAGCATGGCGGAAAAGGCGGGCCAGGTCATCAACGCCTCGGAGGACATTCCAAAGTCCTTTGTTGTATGCTGGGACGGGAAAAAAAGAACTTTGTATCTCTGCCAGATGGCTGCGGCAACATTGCTGCGCCGGGCCGAGGCGGGGATGCTGTGAAATGGAGAATAGTAAATGTCTGAAAACATAGAAAAAGCGGCACAGGAATACGACGCTTCCCAGATCCAGGTTCTGGAGGGCCTGGAAGCTGTAAGAAAGCGGCCAGGTATGTATATAGGCTCCACATCATCTTCCGGTCTGCACCACCTGGTTTATGAAATTGTGGATAACTCTATAGACGAGGCCCTGGCAGGTTTTTGCAGCCATATAGAAGTCTGCATCGAGGATGGAGATATAATCTCCGTACAGGATAACGGCCGAGGTATTCCTGTGGATATTCAGGAGCAGACTGGAAAAAGCGCTCTGGAAGTGGTATTTACCGTTCTCCACGCCGGCGGAAAGTTCGGCGGAGGGGGCTATAAAGTTTCCGGCGGCCTCCACGGCGTGGGTGCCTCCGTGGTAAACGCCCTGTCTGAGTGGCTCGAAGTCCAGGTACACAAGGACGGGAAGATATACCAGATGAAATTTTCCCGTGGGGATATAACCGAGGGCATCCATGTGGTGGGTGATACTGAGCGCCACGGCACCTTCGTCCGATTCAAGCCGGATCCGGAGATGTTCGACGATACGGTATATGACTATGATATATTGCTCCGGCGTATGCGGGAGCAGGCCTTCCTCAACGGCGGACTTCGTATAAGCATAGAAGACAAGCGTCCCGGCAGTGAGCAGAGCGAGACAATGTGCTATGAGGGCGGCATAAGGGAATTCGTAAGGTATATAAATAAAAATAAAAATCCAATCCATGAGGATGTAATTTATCTCAGCGGTACAAAGGACGAGGCCATCGCGGAAATTGCACTCCAGTATAACGACGGCTACAACGAGACTCTGGTCTCCTTTGCAAATGACATACACACTCCCGAGGGCGGCATGCATGAGACCGGCTTCAAGACAGCTCTCACCAGAGTTATAAACAACTACGGGCAAAAAAACAACATCATCAAAGGAGACGACAAGGTCTCCGGCGACGATGTGCGTGAAGGCATTTCAGCAGTTATATCCGTGAAGCTGCCGGAGGCCCAGTTTGAGGGCCAGACCAAGCAGAAGCTGGGCAATGCCTATATCCGAACCCTGGTGGACAATGTTGTATCAGAGCAGCTGTCCACATACTTTGAGGAACACCCAACCGTTGCAAAGGCCATACTGGACAAGGCCATGATGGCAAATCGGGCCAGGGAGGCCGCCAGAAAAGCCAGGGAATCCGTGCGCCGGAAGACCGGACTGGAGAGCGGCCAGATGCCCGACAAGCTCCAGGACTGCAACGAGCGCGACCCCTCCCTGTGCGAGATATACATCGTGGAGGGCGACAGCGCCGCAGGCTCTGCAATCCAGGGCAGAGACTCCCGCTTCCAGGCCATACTGGCCATGTGGGGCAAGATGCTCAACGTGGAAAAAGCCCGGGCAGACAAAATCTACGGCAACGATAAGCTCTACCCCCTTATCGTTGCCCTGGGTGCCGGGATAGGGGACGAGTTCAACATTGAAAAACTCCGCTATCACAAGATAATAATCATGGCCGATGCGGATGTGGACGGCTCTCATATCCGCACTTTGCTGCTGACCTTCTTCTTCAGATATATGCGGCCCCTTATAGAGCACGGCTATGTATATTCCGCCGTGCCCCCACTGTATAAGCTCACCCGGGGCAAGACCCAGAAGGTAGCCTACTCCGACGAGGAGAGGGACCAACTCAGCGCCCAGCTGAGAGCCGATAACCCCAACGCCAAGGTGGACATATCCCGTTTCAAGGGCTTGGGTGAGATGGACCCCCACGAGCTGTGGGAAACCACCATGGACCCGGAGAAGCGCACCTTGCGGCGTATCACCCTGAGCGACGCTTTGAAAGCAGACGAGATATTTACCGTGCTTATGGGTGAGGACGTGGAACCCCGTCGGGACTGGATAGAACGCAACGCCAAATACGTGGCCAATCTGGACATCTGAGGAGGTGAGGGAAGATGGCACACAAGAGAGATTACAAGCCTGAGGATATAGCCTTTCCAAATCAGGTCATAACAGAATCGGAACTGGTCAGCGAGATGCAGACCAGCTATATAGATTACGCCATGAGCGTCATCGTGGGCCGTGCCCTGCCTGACGTGCGGGACGGACTAAAGCCCGTTCACCGGAGAATTCTCTACACCCTGTATGAGGATAACCTCACATCAGACAAGCCCTTTAAAAAGTCCGCCACCTGTGTGGGCGACGTGCTGGGCCGCTATCATCCCCACGGCGACAGCTCGGTCTACGACGCCATGGTGCGTCTGGCCCAGGACTTCTCAATGCGCTACATGCTGGTTGACGGCCACGGCAACTTCGGCTCCGTGGACGGCGACCCCCCGGCAGCCTACCGTTATACCGAGGCACGCCTGTCCAAAATCTCCAACGAGATGCTGAGAGATATAGACAAGGACACTGTGGACTGGGACCCCAACTTCGACGAAACCAGAAAAGAGCCAAAAGTCCTTCCCTCTCGTTTCCCAAATCTCCTGGTAAACGGCAGCAGCGGCATCGCCGTGGGAATGGCCACAAACATCCCACCCCACAATCTTACCGAAGTCATAAACGCCTGCATCTGCCTGTTGGATAATCCGGAAGCCGGGCTCTCAGAGCTTATGCAGTATGTGAGCGGACCGGACTTTCCCACCAAGGGTATCATTATGGGCCGCAGCGGTATTCGTCAGGCCTATGCCACCGGACGGGGAAAGATCATTGTCCGGGCCAGAACGGAATTTGAGGAACACGGCCAGAACCGTATACGCATTATAGTCACCGAACTGCCCTATCAGGTGAACAAGCGGCAGCTGATAAAGAACATTGCCGATCAGGTTCACGACAAGCGGTTGGAGGGTATCTCCGACCTGAGGGACGAGACGGACAGAAACGGCATGCGTATGGTCATTGAGCTGAAAAAGGACGCAAATCCCCAGGTTGTATTGAACCGCCTTTTTGCCCAGACCGCTCTCCAGAGCAGCTTCTCCATAAATATGCTGGCCCTGGTGAACAATCAGAGTCAGCCGAAGATACTGTCCCTGAAAGAAATACTCAACGAGTATCTGACATTCCAGGAGGAGGTCATCGTCCGCCGTACGAGATATGATCTGAAAAAGGCGGAGGAGCGGGCCCATCTCCTGGAAGGCTTGCTGATAGCTCAGGACAATATAGACGAGGTCATCCATATCATCCGTTCCAGCTATGACGATGCGAAGCAGCGTCTGATGGATCGCTTCGGACTCACCGACGTGCAGGCCCAGGCAATATGTGATATGCGTCTTATCTCACTTCAGGGTTTGAACCGGGAGAAACTGGAGGCTGAGTACAAGGAACTTGAAGAGAAAATAAGCTATTTCAAGACCCTGCTGGCCGACCCGGAGCTGATAAAGGGCGTTTTGAAAGACGAACTCACAGCTATCCGGGACAAATACGGCGACCAGAGAAAGACCGAAATACAGGATGTGGCCGACGAAATAGACGTAGAAGACCTGATAGAAGAGGAACAGTGCGTCTTTACCCTAACCCATGCAGGATATATAAAGCGCCTGCCCGTGAGCGAGTACCGCTCCCAGGGCAGAGGAGGTAAGGGCATCAGAGCCATGGCCACCAAGGACGAGGATTACATGGACACGGTGTTCACCGCCTCCACCCATGACTATATTCTCTTCTTTACCAGCAAGGGCCGGGTATTTTTGAAAAAGGGCTATACCATTCCAGAAGCCGGCCGTAACGCCAGAGGAACCAATATAGTCAATATCATACCCATAGATGCCGGAGAGGACCGGGAAAAGGTCAGCGCCATGATACGGGGCCGTGGAGTGGACGAGAACAGCTATCTCTTCTTTGTTACAAGAAACGGCACTGTAAAGCGCATGGAGCAGTCCGCTTTGAAGAATATTCGCTCCAACGGAATAAGGGCCCTGACTTTGGACGATGGGGACGAGCTAATTGCCGTGCTTCAAACCTCAGGGGAGGAGAACATCCTCATCGCCACCAACAAGGGCATGGCCTGCTGCTTTAGCGAGAAGGATGTACGTCCTATGGGCAGGACCGCCGTGGGCGTACGTGGCATAAAACTGAGGCCAGACGACTATGTTGTAGGTGCGGGCAGTTCCGGCTCCGGAGACAGCCTGTTGACCATTACGGAAAACGGCTACGGAAAGAGGACGCTGCTCAGTGAATATCCGGTTCACGGACGAGGTGGACTTGGCGTCAGAAACTACAACATTACCGATAAGACCGGAAACGTGGCTGACGTGAAGATAGTCGGACCCGGTGAGGATATCCTTGTGGTCAGTGACGACGCAACCATGATACGCATGGCGGCAGACTCCATATCCCTGCTGGGACGCTCCACCCAGGGCGTAAGAATCATGCGCCTGAGCGATGGCAGCCGGGTGATCTCCATAGAAAAGACCGACAGCGAAAGCGAGGAGGATATCACCGGAGAAGAGACGGCGGAGCAGACAGATAAGGAGGAATAAGCCATGTACGGCGGGGAAAGAAGCAATAAGTCCAAAACTCAGAGCGGCTCTCTTATCTACGTTGCAGTTTTTGTTGTGCTGATGCTGATATCCGGCGGTATCAGCGGTCCTCTGATGGCCCTGATAATCGGGGTAATCGTTATTGTAGCCCTGGCATACCTGGGCTTCTACTTTGGAAAAAAGTACCTGAACAACAAGCAGGAGGGGACGGCAAGCCCAAGAAAGGCCTACACCAGCCACCAGAACTTTAAGCCCCGGGCCTACAATCCGGAAGAGATGCGGGATCTGGACAACGTCCGCCGCCTGCGCCAACTGGACAGCTTCCTGGAAAACGGGCTTATTGACAAGAAGGAGTACAATGTGCTCCGGGCCAAGTACGAGCGGTATATGAGGGAAAATGAAAACAGTTGAAATATATACCGACGGAGCCTGCAGCGGCAACCCCGGCCCCGGGGGCTGGGGAGCCATACTGCGCTATAACGGCATTGAGAAAGAACTCAGCGGCGGAGAGGAGCAGACCACCAACAACCGCATGGAGCTCACCGCCGTTATAAGAGCTCTGGAGGCCCTGAAAGAGGGCTGCTTTGTGGAGCTGTACTCCGACTCCAAGTATGTGGTGGACGCCCTGGAAAAGGGCTGGGCCATAGGCTGGCGGAAAAAGGGCTGGGTGAAGTCGGATAAAAAGCCGGCTCTGAATTCTGACCTGTGGCAGCAGCTGCTTGAGCTTTGCGAAAAGCACAGCGTAAGCTGCCACTGGGTCAAGGGTCACGCCGAAAACGAATTCAATAACCGCTGCGACGCCATGGCAGTGGCCATGAGAGACAGCTTTGCAAGGTGATATTATGGAGAAAAATTTTTACGGCAATCCATTCAAGCTGTTCATGTCATATGTGGCCGGGCATAAAAAACTCTTTGCCATAGACATGGGCTGTGCTTTGCTGGTGTCGGTGATAGACCTGGCCTTCCCCTACGTGTCAAGAATATCCATGAACAGCCTGCTGCCAAACAGGCTGTTTGCAATGTTCTTTACCGTAATGGGGATAATGGTGGCGGCCTATATAGTAAAGGCGGCGCTGTACTACATAATAACTGTGGTGGGGCACAGGATGGGCGTGCTCATAGAGGCTGATATGCGCCGGGACGTGTTCACACATATGCAGGACCTTTCATGCAGCTTCTATGATAAAAATCGCACCGGCGTTCTCATGAGCCGTATCACCAGCGACCTGTTTGAGATAACGGAGCTGAGCCACCACGGGCCGGAAAACATACTTATCTGTACGCTGACTATAGTAGGCGCCATGGCGGTGATGTTCACCATAGAGTGGCGTCTGGCTCTCACTCTGTCGGTGGTGCTGCCCCTGTGCCTGTGGTTCACCCTGTCCCAGCGGATAAGGATGAAAAAGGCCAACATAGAGGTGAAGAAAAAAACTGCCGATATCTATGCGGCCATTGAGAGCAGCATCTCCGGCATACGCACGGCAAAAGCCTTTGCCAATGAGGAGCAGGAGAGCCGGAAGTTCGACGAGGCCAACGCCATGTTCAAAGGAGCCAAGGTGGAATATTACCGCACCATGGGCCTGTTCCAGAGCGGCATGGACTTCACCTGCTGCATTGCCCAGGTGCTGGTCATCACTGTGGGGGGACTGCTGATAATGCAAAACTCCATGGACTATGTAGATCTGGTCACCTTCTCCCTGTATGTGTCCACTTTCATTTCACCAATACGGAAGCTGGCCCAGTTCTCCGAACAGTACATGAACGGCAGCGCCGGCTTTACCCGCTTTATAGAGCTGATGCAGACCGAGCCTACGGTGAAGGACCGGCCCGACGCCATAGAGCTGGGTTCGGTCACAGGTCGGGTTGACTATGATGGCGTGAGCTTTGATTACGGCAACGGCGTTGAGGTGCTGAAAGACATTGACTTGCACATCGAGCCGGGGAAGTGTCTGGCGGTGGTGGGCCCCTCCGGGGGCGGCAAGACCACTCTTTGTCAGCTGCTGCCCAGGTTCTATGACGTGTGCTCCGGCAGCGTGAAGGTGGACGGAATAGATGTAAGAGATATAAAGCAGAGCAGCCTGCGCCGTAATATAGGCATGATACAGCAGGATGTGTTCATGTTTGCCGGAACTATCCGGGAGAACATCCGCTACGGCAGGCCGGACGCCACCGACGAGGAGATAGTGGAGGCGGCGGTGAGGGCCCAGGTACACAAGGAGATAATGGAGATGCCCCAGGGCTACGACAGCTATATCGGCGAGCGGGGCGTCATGCTCTCCGGAGGTCAGAAGCAGAGAATTTCCATAGCCCGTGTGTTCCTTAAAAACCCGAAAATATTGATTCTGGACGAGGCCACATCGGCGCTGGATACGGTCACGGAGCAGAGAATACAGGAATCTCTGGATGAACTCAGTCAGGGCCGTACTACCATTATCATAGCCCACCGCCTGTCCACCGTGAGAAATGCGGACATGATAGCCGTGGTGGAGGGCGAACACATTGTTGAAATGGGCACCCATAAGGAACTTATGGAGAAAGACGGCGAATATGCCAGACTTTGCCGGGCCCAGGAACTGAAATAAATAATACGGGACTTTCCGTCACACAGACAGAGGAGGATAAAGCTATGCTGAATATCAGAAAAGGCAGCCATGTGGAGCTGGAGAAATACTACCCCCTGATGGAGATGGACTTTGACAGCGAGGAACTCATGCCCAGACTTAGTCTGCACCGGGCCATGATGAACGGCACGGCGGAGCTTCTCATAGTCTATGAAAAGGAGAGCGGGCTTGACGTGTCCTATGCCCTTGTCATAGAGAAAAACATCTACGGTTATGCCCTGCTTAAATATATGGCGGTACTGCCCTGGTACAGAGGCCGTGGCATGGGTGTGGAAACCATGCGCTTTATTAACCGCCGCTACGCTGACCGCCAGGGCCTCATTGCCGAGATAACGGAATTTGAGGATGAAGACAAGGACAGGGTAAAAAAGCTGAGAAAGTTCTTTGCACGCTTCGGCTATGTGGAGATAGAAAGTGATTACCGTATAAGCGGCGTCAGGGCCAATGTAATGGTAAAGCCCATGAAGGGCAGCGCCGACATTGCCCCAATAGCCCACAGGATAATCCCAGATTTTTACAGCCGCTGTCTGGGTCCGCGGGCAGTGAGAAAGATGATAGACATTAAGCCAGTGAAAAAATGAAAAACCTACATATAAAATCCGGGAAGACAAGCCTGCAGGCTTGCCTTCCCGGATTTTTCCTTTATCCTGACTATATGTTGAATTCCATCACACCAAGACCCCTTGCTACGATGGTAATGAAGTCCTGAACATTTGTAACGATAGAGGTGGCGGTGAGGCTGCCCCGATCCAGAAGCTTATTGACCACAAACTCATCTGCATCCACTGTATAGATGAAAACAGGCCGGACGGTGCCGTCGGAAAGGACGCGAAAAGATGGAGTCATATTACCGGCGGCAATGGTATGGAGCATGGTGGCCAGGCAGATAAGGGTAGTGCCCTCCCGGATGAGACCACGCATTGCGGCGGCACCCTGATAGACATCGGCATAGACTTCCGGCAGCGGACCGTCGTCCCGGATGGAGCCGGTGAGGACAAAGGGCACGGAGTTTTTCACACAGCTGTACATTATGCCGTTGTCTATATTGTACTTGTCAATGAAAGCGGGGATGGAGCCGCAGGCGCGAACCTTGTTTATAACGTCCAGATGATTGTAGTGGCCGTTGGGCATTGGCTTTTGGGTATATATGTCCTGACCCAGTGCAGTGTGGAAGAGAGCCCCTTCCAGATCGTGGACGGCCAGGGCATTGCCGGCCAGGATGCCCTGAACATAGCCGTTGTCTATCATGCCCTGCATTGCACGGCGAGCATCGGCATCAAAGGAGAAGGCGGGGCCCATTACCCATATGACCTTCCCGCCGTGTTGCTTTTCATAGCGCAGCAGGCGGATGAGCCGGTCGTAATCTCTGGCATAGGATGTCTCCCGGCTGCGGCCCTGACGAAAAACAAAATGCTCACCGGAAGTTCCGCGGCTCTCCCCAAAGCCGTCGGCGTGGAGATAAATGCCCTCTTCTCCGTTTTCGCTGCGGCCCAGAATGACCCGATCACCCTTTTTAAGATTGCGGCTCTCCACCACGGAAAGACTGCCGTCCCGGTTCCAGACGATGCAGCTGTCCATGCGGCTCTCCTCCGCCAGGCGCCAGCGACCCTCCAATTTTACGTATTCCGGGTACATGGAGGTGCTGTGAAAATTTTCCGGGGCAACCCCGTCCTTTTCTACCTCCTGATATGGGGCGTCCGGAGCAGACAGAAATTCAGGCTTTGAAAAATCCGGCGGAGCATACTTAGGCATTATAAAATCCATGGTATAACCTTCATTTGTATTTTTGCTTTATTATAACAAAAAGTCCGGCTTGGGGAAAGAGGGAGAAATTCTGACTGAAAGGAATAAAAGCCCGGCCCCTCAAAACGATTGAAAAGCTAAAAAAAGGATGCTATAATCAGCAACATGGATATACTTGTTAATCAAATATTGGAGCATAAGGAAGCTGCCGCCCTCCCCTCACTGCTGGAGAGCGGAGGACTTCCTGCGCTCGTTTCCGGACTTTCCGCCGTACACAGGGCAAATTTGGCGGCGGCTCTGGAAAATAAACTGGATATGCCTTTGCTGGTTGTTTGCCCGGACGACACGGCGGCGGAGAGCTTTGCCAAAGACCTGGAGGCCATGCTGGGACGAGAAGTTGACTGCCTCACCATGAGGGACTGGGTATTTTACCAGACTGAGGCGGTATCCCGGCAAACGGAACAAAAGCGAATAGCTGTTTTGTACCGTCTGGCCACCGGGCAGAGCCGGATACTTACCGCCTCCGTGTCCGCTCTGATACAGCGCTGCATGCCACCGGACACCCTTAGGGAGGCGGCTCTAGTTATAGAGAACGGAGGCAGCTGCCCGCCGGAGAAGGTGGAAGAAGCTCTGCTCCGCTGCGGCTATGCCTCTACCGACCAGGTGGAGGGGCCGGGACAGTTTGCCCGCCGGGGCGGAATACTGGACTTCTTCTCTCCGGGGGACAGGGAGCCGGTGCGCATTGAGTTCTGGGGGGACGACATTGACTCCATGGGACACTTTGACACCGACAGCCAGCGGCGTGGCGAAAGTGTGGAGAGCTGCACGATACTGCCGGCGGCGGAGACCCTGCCATCCCTCAGCTCCGGTGGGGCGGAGGCACTGGGCCGGGAGATAGAGAAGCTGGCTGAGAAATACGCCAAAAAGCGTAGCAGCGAAAACGCTGCTGCTCTGGCTGCCTGTATGAGAAGCGATGCCGAGAGGCTGAGAAACGGTTTGGCCATGAGCGATGCCGATAGGTATATACCCCTTATCTATCCCATGGCCAGCGCCGCGGACTACATACCGGAAGGGGCCTTTGTGTTCCTGGACCAGCCGGGCCGCTGTGCTCAGCGGGCAAAGGAATACGTGAAGCAGCTGGGGGAGGACATAAAGGAACTTCAGCGCCGCGGCCAGACGGCCATAGGGGCCGAGGGCTTTGTTCTCAGCCCGGATGCCCTGTTCAAAAAGCTGGAGGACTATCCGGTGTATATGGCTGACGCCTTTACCGTGGGCAGAAATCCCATAGCGCCGAAAACCCTGACCAGCATCAGCGCAAAGCAGCTGCCGTCCTATGCCGGCTCCGCACAGACGGCGGTGGAGGACGTGGGCCAGTATTTAAAGCAGGATTACTCGGTGGTTGTCCTCTCCGCCGATGAGTGGCGGGCTGAGGTACTGCAGAATTTCTTCAGGGAACACGGTATTGACGCCCTTGTGTACCGGGAGCTTAAAAAGCTGCCGGAGCCGGGCCGCTGCTGTATAGCTATAGGCTCCGTATCCGCGGGTATGGAGTATCCGGCCTTACGCCTTGCCATACTTACCGATGCTCAGCTGATACGCCGGGGTGAGAAAAAGAAACAGCAGCACCGTAAGCTTCCCCCGGGCCGCCAGCGTATAGACAGCTGCGCCGACCTCTCAGTGGGGGACTATGTTGTCCACGAGAACCACGGCATAGGCCGCTTTGCCGGCATTGTAAGGATGCAGGTGGACGGCTTCGACAAGGACTATATAAAAATCAACTACGCCGGGACGGACACCCTCTATGTCCCCGCCACCCAGCTGGACCTGGTGAGCAAGTACACCGGGGCCGGGGAGGAAAAGCCGGTACATCTGAGCAAGATGGGAGGCGCCGACTGGGAGAAAAAGCGCAGCCGGGCCAAGGCCAGCGCCAAGGACATGGCAAAGAAACTCATCGCTCTCTACGCCCAGCGCCAGCGGCTGCCGGGCTATGCCTTTTCCCCGGACAGCGAGTGGCAGCGGGAGTTTGAAGAGAACTTCGGCTATACCGAGACCGATGACCAGCTCAGATGTACCGCCGAAATTAAAGCGGATATGGAGAGGGCTGTGCCCATGGACCGGCTTTTGTGCGGGGACGTGGGCTTCGGCAAGACGGAGGTGGCCCTCCGGGCGGTGATGAAATGCGTGCTGGACGGTAAGCAGGCTGCCATACTGGTGCCCACCACGGTTCTGGCCCAGCAGCACTATCAGACAGCCTTGCAGCGTTTTTTTGGTTTCCCAGTAGATATACAGCAGCTCAGCCGCTTCCGTACAGGCTCGGCGGCAAGCAAGACCCTCTCGGATCTGGCCAGCGGCAAATGCGATCTGGTTATCGGCACCCACCGGCTTTTGAGTAAGGATGTGAAATTCAAGGACCTGGGGCTGTTGGTTGTGGACGAGGAACAGCGCTTCGGCGTGACCCACAAGGAGCATATAAAGGAGCTGAGCCAGGGAGTGGACGTGCTGACACTGTCGGCCACTCCAATACCAAGAACGCTGAACATGGCCATGAGCGGCATACGGGACATGTCCACAATTGAGGAGCCCCCGGAGGATCGGCTTCCGGTGCAGACCTTTGTCATGGAACACGACTGGGGCATAGTGGCCGACGCCATACGCCGGGAAATACAGCGAGGCGGCCAGGTCTACTACCTCCACAACCGGGTGGAAGACATAGAGCGCACGGCAGGGAAGATATCCAAGCTTCTGGATGAGGAAGTGACCGTGGGTGTGGCTCACGGCAAGATGGATAAAAATATGCTTTCGTCGGTGATGGACGGAGTAGCCTCCGGGGAGATACAGGTGCTGGTATGCACCACCATAATCGAGACTGGGATAGACATACCCAATGTGAACACCCTGATAATAGAGGACGCCGACCACCTGGGCCTGGCTCAGCTGCACCAGATACGGGGCAGAGTAGGACGTTCCACCCGCCGGGCCAGCGCCTATCTCACCTTCCGCCGGGACAAGGTGCTGACGGAAATCGCGGAAAAGCGCCTTAACGCTATCCGTGACTTTGCCCAGTTCGGCTCAGGCTTTAAGATAGCCATGCGGGATCTGGAGATACGGGGAGCAGGGAACCTACTGGGAGCCGAGCAGTCCGGTCACATGATAGATGTGGGCTACGATATGTATATGAAGCTTTTAAGCGAGGCGGTGCTGGAGGCCCGGGGCATCGAAGTTCCCCAGCGGGCGGAGTGCTCCGCCGACCTGGCGGTAGCCGCCAATATCCCGGACAGGTATATACCCTCATCGGAACAGCGCATGGACATCTACCGGCGCATAGCTCTGATACGCACCGAGGAAGAGGCGGACGACCTCACCGATGAACTTATCGACCGCTTTGGCGACCCGCCGCCGGGGGTGAACGCCCTTATCCATGTTGCCCTTTTAAGAGGCGAGGCGGGCAAAGCAGGAATTACCGATATTGCCCAGAAGCAGGGCTATCTCCGCTTTACGGTGGAAAACTTTGATATGGAGAAAGTTTCCAGACTCTACGCCCTGCCGGAATATAAGGGCAGACTGAAGGTGGAGGCGGGATCAAAACCCTGTCTCAGCCTGAGAATAAAGGACAAGAACCGGGTCATCAATGAAGCCCGCCGCTTTGCCTCTCTCTGGGGAGAAGAGAGCGGAGGAACGGATGGAGACCAGGGAAAGGAAGGATAAATAAAATGAAGAAATTTGTCATCATACTGCTTGCAGTCTGCCTTGTATTTGCAGCTGTGGCCGGCTATTTCCTGGGCAGGAACGTGGCCGCCAAGGAGCCGGTGGAGACCGAGGTTCCGGTGGAGACAGCAACGGAGAGCCCGGCGGCTACTGCGGAGCCGGTGGAAGCGGAGACTTTGGACTATGAGGCCATCTATGCCCTCCATGACCCGGAGGAAACGGTTATGATAATCGACGGGGAGGAGATAAACTGGGGGGAATATTTCAGCTGGCTGTACATGAGCGCAATGCAGACCGAACAATACTTTGTAGCTATGGCTAACTATGGCATGCCCATGAGCTGGTCAGATATGGTGGGGGATGACCCTGAACTCACCTATGCAGATGCGGCCCTGGACGGCGGGGAGAACACCCTCATCCAAATAATGGCCATTCAAGGCTATGCCGACTCCAACGGGATAAAAGCCTCCCAGGAGACCCTGAATTCCATAGCCGAGCAGGAGGAGAGCGACCGGATAGCTACCGTGGGAGAGGACGGCACCGAAGAGGACTTCCAGGCATATCTTGACAGCCTCTACAGGAGCCGGGACGCTTATGACCGAACCAACATGGCAAACTATATAAACATTCAGAACTTTACCGAGACCTACGGATTGAAGGGCGAGAAAGTCAGTGACCAGCAGGCTTTGGGATATCTGGAGGAAAACGGCTATATCTATGCAAACCACATTCTCCTGGCCACCATGGACCTCACCACCGGGGAGGCCCTGGATGAATCTGCCGTTGCCGAGAAGAAGGCCCTGGCGGAAAGCCTGGTGCAGGAGCTGAAGGCCATCGACGACCACGAGGAACTGGTGAAGCGCTTCAAGGAGCTGAAGGAGGAATACTGCGAGGACACGGGTAAGACCTCCTTTCCCGACGGATATATGTTCCAACCCGGTGATATGGTGGAGGAATTTGAAAATGGCGCCCTGCTCTTGACGGAGTACGGAGTTTCGGAGCCGGTGGAGTCGCCCTACGGCTATCATATTATTTTGCGGCTGCCTTTGGACCCTGACGCGGTAATGGCCTATTCCAACACCGGAGAACCTATGACTGCCAGGGAGTACTTCGCAAACTATGACTATGCCACAAAGCTGGACGAGTATCTGGCAAATATGCAGGCGGAATATGCCCAGGGCTTCCAGCCCCCGGTGTTAAGTGACTATCTGGAGTGATATTTAAAAAAGCGTGAAGTCCGTATTTATAGGCTTCACGCTTTCTTTATAAATGTTAATAAAAAGCATGTTGAAATAAAACTTAAGATAATATAGAATACGGGAAAACTGATGGGGGAGAAGGTCTGTTTATGGGCTTGATAAAAAGAATATATGCTTTGCTGCTCTCTGCGGCGCTGCTGTGCCTTGCTGGCTGCGGCAGCGGGCAGGAAGCGGCGCCTGTGCAGCCATCCCATAGCCCGGCGGCCCTGGCCGAGGCGGAGGCAGCGGATGCTGCCGCTGTGGCCCCGGCTGCGGAGACGCCGGTTCCACAGACTATACCGGAGGCGCCTGTGCCGGAGAAAATTGATGAGGACTGGTTTGACGATGCCCTCTTTGTGGGCGACTCTATAACCGGAATGCTCAGCTCTTACACCCTTATCAACGGAGGATTGGGCCAGGCCAGTATAATCTATGCCAACAGCTACTCCTGCCACAATGCGGTGGAGGATGGCGTGAAGCTGTCCTATCAGGGGGAAAAGCTGAGTATGCCGGAGTTGGTGGAAAAGAGCGGGGCGGCAAAGGTGTTCTTCTTGCTGTCCATGAACGATCTCAGCCGTACGCCGGAGGAGATTGTGGAGTGTTGGAAAACGGTGCTGGAAGAGATACGCAGCCGCTGTCCCGAGACGGAGATATTCCTTCAGTCCGGCACCCCTCTCTTTACCGAGACGGGATATTTGAACAATGATAATGTGGAGCTTTTAAACAAAGCCCTTAAGGATTTCTGCCTGGAAAACGGCTGTATCTATGTGGATATTGCCCGGGGCCTAAAGGATGAGGATGGTAATATGAAGGGTGAATTCAGCCTGGATTATGCCCACTTCAACGGCGAAGGCTGCAAGGTGTGGATCGAGGCCCTGATGGTCAGGGATAACTACTATTACACTCCGGAGACGGAGACATGAGGAGGTAACCAAAATGGATAAACTGAAAAGAAGAGGGCTCCTTTTTCTGAGCCTGCTGCTGGTTCTGAGCCTGGCGGCCTGCTCCGGCGGACAGAATGCCTCTTTTGAAATGGACGTGCAGGAGATATATGAGCAGCTCACGGCTCTGCCGGATATGCCGGAAATGATAGTGCTGCCGGAGGATAAGGCTCTGGACTTCCTGGGGCTGGACATGTCCAAGTGTGTCCAGGCCGTCACCGCCATCTGCGCAATGAACATCCAGGCCGACGAGATATGGCTGGTGGAGGCTAAGGACAGCGCCGCCGCCGCAGAGATAGAGGAGCTGGCCCGCGCACGGGTGGAGCAGAGAAAACAGGAGTTTGAGACTTACTCCCCTTCCCAGTATCAGGTACTGGAAAACGCCGCTATACTCCGGGAGGGAAACTATGTGGTGCTTCTTGTATCCCAGAATACGGAGGAACTGAAGGCGGCCTTTGATAAGCTTGTTGGAATAAACTGAGCCGGGTCTGGAGAAATTGGGCGTAAAAGGGCTCAATTCCCATTGGACTGAGGGCGGCAACGCCCAAAGGCTTTTTGTCGGGAGAGATAGTTCTGGTATTTTCAAGTAATGTTTTTCTGTTTGCCTATCTGCCGGCGGTGCTTCTGCTGTATTATATCTGCCCACGGCGGGGGAGAAATCTGCTGCTTTTTGCGGTGAGCCTGGTCTTTTACGGCTGGGGCGAGCCGGTGTATCTGGCACTGATGCTCTTTACAATAGCCCTTAACTATGCCGGAGGATTGATGATAGACAGCCGCCGCCGTTCAGGCAAGAGCGCAAAGACTGTGCTGACCGTCACCATCGTCCTGAACCTTGCTCTGCTGGGCTTTTTCAAGTACACCGGTTTTATTGTGGACAGCCTGAAAGCCCTTATACCGGCACTTTCATCTCTGGCCGTGCCGGAGATAGCTCTGCCCATAGGTATTTCCTTTTACATATTCCAGTCCATGAGCTACACCATAGACGTGTACCGCAGCGATGCCCCGGTGCAGAGAGACCCGGTAGGATTCGGCACCTATGTTGCAATGTTCCCCCAACTCATAGCCGGACCCATAGTCAAATACAAGGACGTGGCGGAGCAGCTCAGCTGCCGCCGGGAGAGTGTGGAAAAGTTTTCCTCCGGCATAAGGATATTTATTATTGGCCTTGCAAAAAAACTGCTGTTGGCAAACCAGATGGGCCTTTTGTGGGAAAATCTCAGCGTATCCGGGGGGACACTCTCTGCCTGGGTGGGCATGCTGGCCTACACACTGCAAATATATTTCGATTTTTCCGGATACTCCGACATGGCCATAGGTCTGGGGAGAATGCTGGGTTTAGAGTTTCTCAAAAACTTTGACTATCCATATATTTCCCGGAGCATTACCGAGTTCTGGCGGCGCTGGCATATTTCCCTCTCTACCTGGTTCAAGGAATATGTGTATATTCCACTTGGGGGCAACCGCCGCGGACTTAAACGGCAGCTTTTAAATATCTTCATAGTCTGGGCCCTTACGGGGCTCTGGCATGGAGCCAGCTGGAACTTCGTGCTGTGGGGACTCTATTACGGACTGTGGCTGACAGTGGAGAAGGTGTTCCTTTTAAAACGCCTGGAAAAGCTGCCGTCGGCCATCCGCTGCATTATGGTGCTGCTGGTGGTGTCGGTGGGCTGGATGCTCTTCTATTTTGTGGATACGGGGGAGCTCTTTGCCTTTATGGGCAGGCTCTTTAACGGAGCGGCCGAGGACGTATACAGCCTGAATATGATACTTGCCTACCTTCCCACCTTGGTCCTGGCTGCCTTTGCAGCCACTCCGGCGGGAAAATGCGTATATCATAAGCTGGACGGCACCGTAGTACAGCCCCTGTTCTGCACTCTGGGACTGGGGATGCTGCTTCTCCTCTGCACCGCTGCGCTGGCCAGCCAGAGCTATAATCCCTTTATTTATTTCAGGTTTTAAGGAGGCGGAGCATGAAAGGAAAATTAAGCGAACGCATGCTCTGCCTGCTGTTTTTGCTGTGTATCTTTGCCATGGCTTTGCTGTTTCTGCTGCTGCCAAAGGAAAACTTCTCCCAGAAGGAGAAGCGCTATTTGGAGAAGGCTCCGGAGCTGAGCTGGGAGAGCCTGAGCTCCGGCAGCTTTGGGGAAAAGGCGGAAAAGTATATGGCCGATCATCTGCCCTTCCGGGACTTCCTGGTGGGAGTGGCTGCCAACGCCGAACGGCTCATGGGCCTGCAGGTTACAAAGGATATCTACGTGGGTGAGAGCGGGAGGCTCTATGAGGCCCCCTACCGGGAAAACAGCTCCGCTACGGAGGAAAATATGACAGCCATAAATGCCTTTGCCGAAAAGCTGGGCAGAAGTGTGGATCTGATGCTGGTACCCTCTGCCGGGTATATGATGCAGGATGACATAAAGGGGCTCAAGAATCCCTATATAGATGATGAGCTTATATCCGCTGCCTATGCCATGGCCGGGGAAAATGTCCGATGCATAGATTTGCTGGAAACTTTTGAGGAGGCGGACAGAGGGAGACTCTATTACCGCACCGACCACCACTGGACAGGCTATGGAGCCTGGCTTGCCTACCGGGAATATATGGGCGGACTGGACCGTAAAAGCCTGGACATGGCCGATTACAGCCTCAGCTATATTCCAGGCTTTTACGGCAGCACCTATTCCCGCAGTGGACTTTGGCAGTACCCGGCGGAGGACATGGAGATTTGGGATGACGGCGGAAGCTATAAGGTCAGCTTTTCCGACAGGGACGGCAGCTTTGACAGCCTGTTTTTCCCGGAACGCCTGGAGGAGCCGGACAAGTACACTTACTGGCTGGACGGGAATCACCCGCTGGTGCGGATAGAAAATCTTGACCCGGAGGCCAGCGGCAGCCTGCTGGTAATACGGGACTCCTACTCCAACTGTCTGGGTTGCTTTCTTGCCGGGTCCTACAAGACGGTGGTGCTGGCGGATCTGCGTTACTATAAAGAGCCACTGTCATTGCTCTTCGAGCAGGAGGGCTTTGACGATGTGCTCGTGGCATACTCCATAGGGAATTTCCTCACCGATAATAATTTCATCTGGCTGGAGTGATAAAACAAAAAGGCACTGTGAATGAAACAATCCGGCAGAAAACCTTTCAGAGTTATTTGCTGCGGTGAAATCCCTTTTGATAAAGAAAAAGTTTACCTTTTCGTCAATTAAAAAGACACTGTGATACATACCATCACAGTGTCTTTCTTATTTTTCCTACTATATAAATAGAGGGAATAAAAACAAAGGCAAAGAGCAGATTTATGGCGGGAATCAGCTTTGCCGACCAGAAGTCCAGGCTAAGGGCGTCCGGGCCTATGACCAGGGAGCAGCCTATGGCAATCAGAATAGTGGGCCAGATGAGCCAGCGTCCCCGGCTCATATCCAGCAGCCGCTCACCGCGGTACTCCGCATCCAGTCCAAAGCAGCGCCGCAGGCAGTGTTGGGCGCCGTAGAGAAAAACAGAAACCAGCAGAAAATCCGGGAACAGCCACAGCATTACCACAAGGGCCTCCACACGTTCCACGGTGCGGAAAAACACAAGATTGCGCACCATAATAAAGAAGGGACGGCTGAGCCGGGAAGTGAGTTCGGCGCCGAACATGCCCACCACTGAAAGGCACAGCAGGCTCATGAGAAACACCATGACTATGAGCCAGAGATTACCCTGCCGGGTCCGGCCCGGCTCTATCGGGCACATCCCCTCAATAAAGCACACGGCATACACCCCGAAGGATAGCACATCGACTGCGGCCAGAGAACCAATAGCCACAGGAATGGCGTCATCTATGGTCACCGGCAGCAGGTTGGCGGGCTCTATGGAGCTGAGGGAAAAGAGAAGTATCAGCAGCAGGGAGCCTATAACCACCGGGCTTATAAGCATGGCGGAGCGGACAATGGAGCGGGGATTGCCCAGGGCGGCTATAAGGCACACCAGGCCCAGACCTATGGTAAAGGCGCCGGGAGAGCTGTTGGGATAAATGGTGATAATGAGCCGGTCGGCCCCGGAGCGGAGGATGAAACCGGAGTAGAGTATCAGCCAGGCGGCGGTGATGGCCAGGGAAATCTTTCCCAGGCGCTGCCCCAGGCAGCGGAGGAACAGCTCCTGGATATTTTCTCCTTCCCGTCGGCATGCCATGAAATCCGATATGAAATGCATGTATATGAGCATGGGCAGGGCGGCCAGGGGCGCCGTCAGCCACACGGCCCGTCCGGCATACTCGGTGGCGGCAGTGACAAAAAGCCGCAGAGAGGGTACCAGCAGCATCAGCGTTGCCAGAGTAAAAAGTTGCCGCCGGCTTATCTGTGTCAGTTTATTCACGTCTACGCTTCCTTCATGTCATTGGTGTGGCTCAGCTGGCCGCTGACCGTTATCTGAAGCTCCAGAGAGGGCAGCACTTCGGTAAATTCCTGCTCCATGAGCCTGTAATTTTCCGGTGAACTGCGCTCGATCTTTCCGGCCAGGCCCAGAAAATCCGCTTTCAGCTTCATTGAGTTTTGAAGAAGAGAGCTGAGCTGCTCCGATACGGCGGACTCCAACTGGCCGGTGAGATAGTTTATATATTCCTCTGCCCCGGCGGTCTCCCCGGGCCCGGACTCCATGACCGAGGCCGTGATCTTTACCTGGATATCCAGACCCGTCAGCTCTCCCGGTCCAGACCAAATGGGGCTGAGCTGGGCGCTGCCGTCATATACCTCCAGAGAACAGTCCCGGCCATCCATGTCTTTTACGGCAATAAAGCTTATTGGGACACTGTCGGTCATCAGCCCCACAGCTACGGCGGCTTCAGGCTCCAGATACTTGCAGAGCTTCCCGTCCCTTATCACTCCATAGCCGGCCATGCCGGCCATGAGAGGGCTGTTTTCCTCAGAGGGGGTACCGGCATTCCCTGTGTCAGCCTGAGACTGCTCTTCCTCTTTGCCGGCTGTACCGGCCCCACTTTCCTGAGACTGCTGCTCCTCTTCGGCGGCCTGCTTTTCTTTCATCTCTGTTTCGTTAGTATCACCGGTCTGCCCGGAATCACCGGAATCACCGGAGGCCTGGGGACCGGAGGACTCGGAGCCCGGTTCGCAGCGTATGGCACAGACCAGGGCGCTGCCGTAACGTTCAAGACTGCTTATGGTGTCGGCTACGGTAAAGACCCGGCTGTTGCTGGCTGTGGCAAAGCTCTCCCGCACCGCCTGCATCACTTCCGAAATTCCACGGCTGCCGTCGCCAACTTCCATAACCGCCTGCTTCGCTGTTCCGTCCCGGACTACATACAGAGGGATGTCTATCTGCAGCTCCGGAGATTGGCACAGATAGTCAAGAAAGCTGTCCATATCGTTCTCTGCCGCTTCCTCGCCTATGAGAATGTGGTTGACATGGGAAAAGAAGATCTCTTCTTCATAAGACAGGTCATAGGCCCGGTCAATGGCGGTGCTGACGGTGCCGCCCTTGGCGCTCATCTGCCTTGGACCTGAACCGGAGGCCTCCGCCGCAGCTGCCAAGGATACGGTTATACTCCCTTCCTCCTGGTCCAGGCCCATGGTCTGCACTACCAGCAGCTGCTGTATCTCCCGGTAATTGGTGTAAACGCTGCTGCAGCCCGTCATGGACAGCAGGACGGGTATTATAATAAGGAAAGATATATAGCGCTTCATTTCTGCCGCCTCTTATCCGGTGTATTCAAATTTGGATCGCGATATTTGTCCATGGACTTTGGCAGCTGTACCAAGAGCCGCAGTAAGGGAAAAGGTCTTCCGTCGGTCATCGGAGCCGTATAGCTTAACCCAAAACTGTCGATGGACGAGATATGAAGGAGGAAAAGGCAGATTACAAGCCCAACGCCAAATAATCCGCCTGCCAGAGCAGCTATCACCAAAGTCAGGCGCAGCAGCCGTACCACAGCTCCCAGATCCTGACTGGGCAGTGTGTAGCAGGCTATACCGGAAGTAGCAACCACGATAATGGCTATGGGAGAGACCACTTGGGCCTCTACCGCCGACTGGCCCACGATAAGTGCCCCGATAATGGACACCGTATCGCCTATGGGGTTGGGCAGACGCAGGCCGGCTTCCTGCAAAAGCTCAAAGGCAATGAGCATGCTGAATATCTCCAGAGCCGTGGAAAATGGCACGTTTTTTTTCGCCTCGATTATGGACAGCAGCAGCCTGGTGGGAATCATCTCCTGATGGTACATTGCCACAGCCACGTATAGTGCAGGCAGGAAAATGGCCAAAAGAAGAGAGACATAGCGCAACACGGTGAGAGCCGTGGCCACCATGTAGTTCTTGCAGCTGTCTCCTGTAACCCGCATAAAGTCCGCCAGAGAGGCGGGGAGAATGAGACCCAGGGGCAGCCCGTCCACCAGCAGACCTACCCGCCCGGCCATCAGCTGCATGGCAAAACGGTCGGGCCGCTCTGTATGGAGCAGCTGGGGCATGGGTGAGCGGGGAGAGTCCACGATGTACTCTTCCAGAGTGCCGGTGGCCAGCAGAGCATCCACGTCCAGTTCGTCCAGTCGCCGGGCCAATTTCTCTACAGTCGCCGGGTCGGCTATGCCGTCCATAAACATAATGGACAGGCGGGTCTTGCTCTTGCGGCCAACGCTGCTCTCCACCAACTTCAGCTTGGGGGAACATATACGCCGGCGTACCAGAGCTGTGTTTATCCTTAGAGTTTCAACAAAAGAGTCCTTGGCGCCCTTAAGAGACTTTTCCAGAGTGGGCTCGGATATGCTGCGCACATTGCTGCTGCGTACTTCAAAGGTTACAGCACGGTTTATCCCGTCAAGAATAACGGCGCAGTGACCGTGGCTGAGATCGTTTACCAGCTCATCCATGGTGGAACGCTCCTTGGCAGAGTAGCTGTAGGCGGCGCCCAGAAGGATGTACTCCAAACACTGCTGCTCGCTTTTTACCAATGGACTACGGCCGGCTTGAGTCAGAGGACGAATTATCTCCTCGGCTACGGCAGTACCGGAGACCAGGCCATCCAGCCAGCAAATCTTCAGACCTATATTCTGTTCCAGACCCAGGATTATTTCCCGGCTCTCATAGTCTCCGCAGCTGGAAAAAATCTCTTTCAGATTTTCAGAACTGAGAAGGCATTTGTACTCAGGCAGCTTCTGTTTATGATAGCCCCGAGCGGTTTCATAAGAATCAGTATACATATTGTGTAGTATGGCCAATAAACCACGCAATATTTAGATGTTCAAAAAACTTCCAAAAAAATCAAAAAAAGTGTTGACAAAGAGGATTTCCGGTGGTATATTAGCAAAGCGCCTTGAGGGAAAGCCAAGAAATTGGTAAGAGATGGAAAAAGAAATTCAAAAAATTTCAAAAAACCTCTTGACAAGTTCCTGAAAGCGTGCTAAACTAATCAAGCTGTCCCGGAAGGGAGCTAGCGAGTGTACCTTGAAAATTGAACAATGTAAGAACAGCTTATGCAAATAAGCACCAGAAAAGGGTTCTTTTAAAAAGTCTGAAAAGACAAAAGATTCTTTTGAGAGCTGGAAAGCTTCAATAGATTTTATCGGCACGAAAGTGCCGTTAAGATACAATATATTGAGAGTTTGATCCTGGCTCAGGATGAACGCTGGCGGCGTGCCTAACACATGCA
>OLRA01000811.1_pt1 | contig 40220 bp, 35 predicted proteins | sample 1673011 | NCBI WGS metagenome assembly OLRA01 (sample SAMEA3136746, study PRJEB25190) | human gut metagenome | reverse complement strand
GTAATTGGTCTGGTTGCAGTAGTTGTCACAACAGCCTTTGTGGTGCTTGTTGTAACCGGCTTGGTTGTAGTTGTCGTTACCACAGCATTCGTGGTGCTGGTTGTAATTGGTCTGGTTGCAGTAGTTGTCACAACAGCCTTTGTGGTGCTTGTTGTAACCGGCTTGGTTGTAGTTGTCGTTACCACAGCATTCGTGGTGCTGGTTGTAATTGGTCTGGTTGCAGTAGTTGTCACAACAGCCTTTGTGGTGCTTGTTGTAATCAGTTTGGTTGTGGTTGTCGTTGTTGCGCTGGTCGTTGTAGTGGTTGTCGTTGTCGTAGTAGTTGTTGTGCTTGTTCCTGCCACGATGTGTGCAGTACCCACTACCATTTCATAATTGTCTCGATCATCCGGTACAAAACGCCATTCCAGTTCATTTTCTCCTTCGATTAGTCCTTGCTCCAGACTGGTAATCCACATAATAATACCATCAACACTGCATTTGTAACTCAGTTCTGGTAAATCATCCCCTTCTGTATACACCTGATCTGGAATCACAGGCGTTACTGCTGGAACTGCCCTTTCAATGTACCACTCTGCGATCGCTTCACCAGTGAAGTTTCCTTTTCCATGGATGGTCAGTGTGTACGTTCCGCTATCTGTTGCGGTATTGCCGGTAATCGTATAGTCATCTTCCGTTAGTACGGCACTTTCGCTGATGATACGTTCAATGATGGGAGATTGTTCTGCTCCATTGTAGACAAGATACGTTTCTTTTAGCTGGATTCCAGCATTGGTCAAATCTGCTGGTAAAATTGTAAATGGTACTGTGATGGTTCCATGGAAGAAATCTTCACCAGTAATGATAGCGGTTGCTGTACCAACATCAATGTTGTTCTGATAAGAAATTGTATAATCTCCTTCATGTAAAGGGGTATCTCCGCATTGAATGGAAACTTTTGGTTCGATTTCAGAACCAGTATAAATTTGATCTGGAATTGCCGCTACGACATCTTCTGTCAGTTCGCAGGAGGTAGGTTCCAATATAAATGTTTCTGTTGCACCGTTTCCAAGATCATAGTCATAAGAAGCATAATATCGCGGATCGCTTAGGATCAGTGTGTTGCCGTCTACAGTTGCATGCTCCCAATTAGAGGCTTTGGCGCTATCAAATCCATCTGGAAGCCTGCTGAGGTCAAACGTACCGTTTATTGTATCAATGCAATATTCATTTCCATAACAGGATAGAGAAGTTAAGTTTTCATTTTGGCTGACATCCAGTGAAGTAAGTTGGTTTCTGCCACAGTCTAGATTTGTTATTGCTGTATTCTGTTGTACATCCAATTTTGTTAGATTATTGGAGAAACAGTCCAGAGATTCCAATGACAAATTCTTGCTGACATCCAATACAGTTAAATGATTGTTGTTACAATGCAAATACTGGAGCCATGCATTCTGACTCAAATCAATTGCTGTTAAATTGTTGTTTTGGAAATCCAGGTATTCCAGTTTTGTATTTTGCTGAAGATTCAATGCTGTCAGTTTGTTGTTGCTGCATGTCAAACGGCTCAATCTTGTATTTTGACTGATATCCAATGTGGTCAATTCATTATCGGAACAATTCAAATGAGTCAACTGCGTAAAGTATTGGATTCCGGTTAGGTCAGAAATTTCCTTTCCAGTTACATCAATATTCTTGATTTGTGCAAGTTCACTGGATGTCAGAATATCATCTGCTGTTGTGTCAAAATTTTCCTTTACATATGCTCGGAAAATCGCATCCGGGAATGTTGTTTCATTGATTGCAATGCCAACTTTAAATGGTACTGCAATCGTTCCGTTAAAGAATCCTTTTCCGGTAGCGGTTATTTCTGTTATGCCGGTACTGCTGTTCTGTTCGTAGGAAATGGTATAGTCTGTATCTTGCTCAAGCGTATAATCGCCGTACTTCAAAGTTACATCGGGTTTCAGTTCCGAACCATCGTAAATCTGTTCCGGAATGGCGACTACCATCTCTTCTGACAGCGTACAGGAATTTGGAATTAAGCCAAAGGTTTCTTTTTCTCCATTTCCAAGATCATATGTATAAATAACAGCCGTTTTTAGATCGGTTACAGTTAATGTATTGCCGTCCACAGTTGCATTTGTCCAGTCAGAGGTTTTATTGCGATCAAATCCATCTGGAAGCGTGCTGAGGTCAAACGTACCATTTACTGTATCAATGAAATACATGTTTTCGGAACAGTTTAGAGAGGTTAGTTCCGTATTTTGTTGTATATCTAATTTGGCTAGATGATTGTTGCTACATCTTAGCGTTTTCAGCGCTGTATTCTGTCGCACATCCAATTCAGACAGATTATTATGGGAAACATTTAATTCTTGTAATGCTGTATTTTGTTGTACATCCAATTTTGTTAGATTGTTGGAGGAACAGTACAGATATTCCAATGACAAATTCTTGCTGACATCCAATTCGGACAGATTATTCCGGGAAACTTCTAATGTTTGTAACGCTGTATTCTGTCGTACATCCAAATTTGTTAGATTGCTGTAGAAACAGTCCAGATACTTCAATGACAAATTCTTGCTGACATCCAATTCGGACAGATTATTCTGGGAAACATCTAATGTTTGTAACGCTGTATTCTGTCGTACATCCAATTCGGACAGATTATTATAGGAAACGTCTAATGTTTGCAACGCTGTATTCTGTCGCACATCCAATTCGGACAGATTATTCAGGGAAACTTCTAATGTTTGTAACGCTGTATTCTGTCGTACATCCAATTCAGTCAAACTATTATCGTAACAGGATAGCTCGTTTAGCGCAGTAAAATATTCCACACCTGTTAGATCAGTGATTCCTTTTGACGATACATTGATTTGTGTGACCTGTTCCAGTTCGTCTTTTGACAGAAATCCATCTGTTGTTGTATCAAAATTTTCTTGAACATAGGTTCGGAATGTTTCACCCGGGAAGTTGGCTGCATCAATGGCAACGCCAATTTCAAATGGTATGGTTATTTCCCCTGTAAAAGAACCCATTCCCGTGATGGTAACAGTTGCGGTACCGATTTCAGTATTTTTGGCATAGGAAATGGTGTAATCAGTCCCTTCAGTAAGAAGTTCTTCACCATATTTGATCGTTACCGCTGGAGTGACTGCAGAACCTGTATGGGCTTGAACTGGAATGGCGTCTACCATTTCCTCTGTCAGTTCGCAGGAACTCGGAACCAAGGTAAAGATTTCTGTTTTTCCATTTCCGAGATCATACGTATAAGTAATATTTGCTTTTGAATCGGTCACAGTTAATGTATTGCCGTCCACGGTTGCATTTGTCCAATTGGAAGCTTTGCTTGCGTCAAAATTTCCGGGAAGGGTATTGAGGTCAAATGTACTGCCGACCAAAACAATGGCATAGGTATTGTCATCACAGGACAAAAATAGGTCTGTATGGTTCGTGAGATCCAATGCGGTCAGATGATTTTTAAAACAGCTCAGATGGGAAAGACTCGTATTGTTGCTGACATCCAATGTAGTCAGATTGTTGGAAAAACAGTACAGAGCGGTCAATTTTGTATTGCTGCTGACATCTAATGTGGTCAGGTTGTTGGAAGCACAATACAGTTCCATCAGTTCTGTATTTTTGTTGACCTCTAATGCGTTCAGAGCATTGGAAGTACAACTCAGGGAGACTAGTTTTGTATTGTTGCTGACATCCAATGCGGTCAAATTGTTGGAATCGCACCACAGGTGGGTCAGATTCGTATTGTTGCTGAGATTCAATGTCGTCAGATTGTTGGAAGCGCAGTGCAGTTCTATCAAATTCGTATTGTTGTCAACGTCCAATGTGGTTAAATTGTTGGAATAGCAGTGCAGAACAGTTAGTTTTGTATTGTTGTTGATATCCAGTGCAATTAGATAATTGGATTGGCAGTTCAGGGAGGTTAGTTCCGTATTGCTGCTGAGATTCAATGTGGTTAGCTGGTTGCTACTGCAGTTCAGATCGGTTAGTTTTGTATTGTTGCTGACATCCAATGTAGTCAGCATATTGGTGTAGCACTTCAAAGTAGTTAGTTCGGTATTCTTGCTGACATCCAATGTGGTCAGATCGTTAACACCGCAGTTCAGGGAGGTCAGCTGTGTAAAGTAGGAAATACCGGTTAAATCAGAAATTTCTTTCCAGGATACATCCATTTCTTTGACTCGTTCCCGTTCGCTTTCTGTTAAAACGTCGTCTGCCGTTGTATCAAAGTTTGTCTTGACATAGTCCCGGAAGTTGGCATCCGGAAAGTTTTCTTCATTGATGGCAATGCCTTCCACGTTGCTTGCTGGTTCTTCTGCACTTGCCGACCAGTGAATCGGGAAGGTGCCGCTCGGGAAGTTTAGCAGCATGCTGCTGCATACAGAGGCAGCAGCGAGAACTGCTACCGATTTTTTGCATGTTTTTTTCATAGATTGTTCTCCTTAAAAGAATTGTAAATTGGATGGAACGAATAAAGTGGGAAATTGTAACATCTACATCACCCCTTTCTTGTTTATCATCTATTATAATTATACCGATTTGAAATAAAATTGCAATAGGTTTGGCACGAAAAGTAAAAAAACAGCACAAATTGTAAGAATAGATGTTCAATCCATTGCATTTTTTTCTATTTTGTGTTATAATAAAATAAAAAAGAAAATGAAAGAGAGTGCAAGCATGCGAATTGCAATTGTAGATGATGCGGAACAGGAGCGCAATCAGCTGCGAGAAAAGCTGGAAACGCAATTGGAACAGGATTCCATTTATACGGACATCACAGAATTTGACAATGGAGCGGCGTTTTTGACAGCTGCAAGAGAAGAGGCATTTGCCGCTGTATTTCTGGATATTTATATGCAAGGCAAAAATGGAATTGAAACAGCAAAGGAGTTACGGCAGTTTGATACGGACTGCATGTTGGTGATTACAACCACTTCGGAAGATCATGCACTGGAGGGCTTTCGGGTGCGTGCCATGCATTATCTGGTCAAACCATATACAGAGGAAGAATTGCAGCAGACTGTTGTGGAAATGCTTCAGCGCATCGGCAGACCCGATCAGTATCTTACTGTAAAGACCGTAAACGGAACCATGAACCTGCGGTTTCAGAATATTCTCTATGCCGAGCATCATGCGCACCAGATTTTCATTACGCTGGCAGATGGCACCACGGTTGTGACCCGACAGCCATTCAGTGAATTTTCTGCCGCTATTCAGGAAGACGATCGCTTTTTTGTATGCAGCAGGGGAATGCTTTTGAATTTGGAACATGCTGTAGACTTAAATGGATCGGTATTTGTCATGACCAATGGAAAAAATGTTGGAGTAAGCCGTGATTTCCTAAAGAAAGCACGGCAAGTGTTTATGAACTTCCTGTTTCGAAAGGAAATGGAACATGAATGATCTGATGCGTGCTATTTTAGAAATGACCGTTGTAATACCGGGGCTTTTACTGGCATATCTGCCCATGAAGGCATACTTAAAAGTATGTCCTGCAAAGCTTTTTGCAGGACTTGCACCATTGATGATTGGACTATGTGTAGCAGGCGGCGTATGCTGTTGGCTTTTAAAGATTCGTACCACTTTTGTGCTGCCTATTGTGGTTTTAATTGCTGCCTGGATTTACGTTCGAACGCTGCGTGTTTCTATTTGGAAATCGGGCAATATATTTCTTGCCATATGTGCCGTGTGGGTTTGCATCTATCGAATTTCTGGTGCCGTTGATGGTGCGCTGCAAGCGGAAAACAACTTGTATTTTTGTATGCGGGCAGCGATTATTGATAATCTGCTGTGCTGGGGATTCACTGCAATTGCCTGTTATCCAGCTATTCGTCCGGTCAAAAAGCTGATAGAGAATGAAAACATGGCACAAACATGGTACTTTTTTTGGATTTTGCCAGTGGTATACATCGTGTTTAACTTATTTATGGTACCGAAGCAGGGGAATGTCTTGTATGTGGAACAGACGTTGAAAGACAGTATTTTCATTCGCATCATGCTGCTTTTGATGTTGGGATTGCTTTATTTTTTATTCTATCTGATGGCAACGAGTCTGAACAAAACAGCGAATTTGGAAAAGGAAAAAGCATTCCTGGAAATGCAAAAGGTGCAGTATGACAATCTCTGTACAGTAATAGAAGAGATTCGGCAGGCAAAACATGATTTGCGGCATCATTTCACACAGCTTTCTGCAATGGCGGATCGGGAAGCGTGGGAAGAACTGAAGCAGTATCTTGCAAAAGCACAAGATCGTATTCCAAGCCTGGATATGATATTTTCCGAAAATTGTGCTGCGGATGGAGTGGTAGGGCATTATTGTGCGCTTGCAAGGGAACAGCATATCCCGTTTCTTGCCAAAATCGCACTTCCGAAAGAAATTCCATTTGATGAGATGGAAATGTGTATTGTGTTGGCCAATTTATTGGAAAACGCATTGGAAGCCAGTCTGCGGACAGATCCTGCCAAACGATACATCCGAGTTGATGTACATATTCATGCAGAACGTATTCTGCTGATCTGTCTGGAAAATGCGTTTGAGGGGGACGTTGTAGAAAAAGATGGCGTTTTTCAATCTGCCAAGCGAAAGGAAGCAGGCATCGGAATTCGATCGGTTCGGCGGATCGCAGAGAAGAACGGCGGCGGATGCAGCTTTGAGCATGAAGATGGTGTGTTCCGGGCAAAGGTTATGCTGAGAAGAGAATAGATGTCCTTGCATAGAAAAAGCACCTGTATCAATTGGAAAGAATTGATACAGGTGCTTTTGTTTTATGGGGAATGTTGTTTATCCTTGAGAAAGACGGGTTGCGATGACGTATAGAAGAATGCAGGCAAATCCAATGAGGATAGAAAGTACGGAAAGTACGGTGCCTGTTTTTCCGAACATCAGGGAACCAAATCCGCAGAGAACGCCAATGCATCCCAGCAGCAAGGTAGCAAGCTGTAAAGCGGTTGGCAGAAAGAGTGCGGATAATACAGCTAAAACTGCAAATGCAATTGCCAGAATTGCCAATACCAAAGCCGAGTCCTCTTTTGCAGTGCGCTGTTTTTTCTTTTTTGCAGACGATGGAACAGATTTTTTGGATTCTTTGGTTTTGGCGGTTTCAACTTGTTTCTTTTTCATGGTGACTAACTCCCTTATGATTCACGAAGCTGAGCGCCGATGGCATTCAGTGCTTTCAAAGCACGCTGCATTGCACGATCTGCCTGTTCATCGGTTAAGGTTGCTTCATGAGAACGCATGCGGATGGAGAAGGAAACGCTCTTCTTTCCAGCTTCAATTTGCTTTCCTTTATAAACATCAAAGATGGAAACATCTTCCAGGATGGAACCAACGCCTTGTTTGATTGCAGCTTCCATCTCTGCAACTGGCAAGGCATCTTCACAGAGCAAGCTCAAATCTCTTGTAGTAGCAGGGAATTTCGGCAATGGATGGTAGGTGATTTCTGTGTTGGCAAATGCCACCAGTTCAGCAGCATTCAGCTTTGCAACGTATACTTTGGTGCCAAATCCATAGGTTTGCTGTACCGTAGGATGCAGTTCGCCCAGATAACCGATTGCGGTTTCTCCGCAGAAAATGACAGCACTTCTGCCGGGGTGCAGCGCACAGGTTTCCGGGAAGGTGGAATCGGTGTCACAGCGCTTATAAGCACAATTTTCAATGTGCAGTTCTTTGAGCAGAGCTTCTATAATGCCCTTGATGGTGTAGAAATCCACGCCATCACCATACATGCCGAGCGTAAAGCGGTTGGGTTCCTTCGGCAGGGTGTCCGGCCCGGTTACCAGGTATTCCTTGCCCAGTTCATACAAAGAAACAGCATGATTTCTGTTTTTGTAGTTGGTTGCCAGTACTTCCAGCATGGACGGCAGCGTGGTGGTGCGCATAATGCTGGTATCTTCTCCAAGCGGATTGGAAATGGTAACGGTACGACGCAGCGGGCTGTCTGCCGGAAGACCAATTTTATCATAGTATTTGGGGCTGATAAAGGAATAGGTCAAAATGCCATGGCAGCCAAGTGCAACCGCAGTCTGTTCCATGCTGCGGTAGAATTTCTGCTCCGGAGTCAACTGTGCCTTGGCAACACCAGTGATAACAGTAGATGGCAGATTATTATATCCATAAATACGAGCTACTTCTTCTGCAATATCTGCCGGACGTTCCAGATCGATTCGGAAGCTGGGCGGAATGCAGGTGGTTTCATTGACTTCAATTTCCAATGCCTTTAAAGTAGTACGCATTTCTTCTTCTGGAATTTCAGTGCCCAGAAAATGGTTGATCCATTCCGGATTGAATGGGATAGCATGGGTGATATCCGGTACATTGTTGATATCCAAGTGGGTGCGAACGGGTTCACCGGCTCCCAGCAGTTCTACCAATTCGAATGCACGATGCAAGGTGCGCAGGCATCCAAGCGGATCCAGCCCCTTTTCATATCGAGCCGATGCATCGGTACGCATGCCAAGCTTCTTTGCCGTGCGGCGCACCTGTACGGGTTCAAAATAAGCGGATTCAAAAACAACTGTTGTGGTATCTTCCATAATACCGCTGTATTCACCGCCCATAACACCAGCAACTGCAATTGGTTTTTCTTCGTCTGCAATGACCAGCATCTCCGGAGAAAGGTTGCGCTCTACGCCGTCCAGGGTGGTGATGGATTCACCTTCCTGTGCATTTCGAACATGAATATGCTGACCGCTGACGTAGCGAAGGTCAAATGCATGCATCGGCTGACCATATTCCAGCATAACATAATTGGTGATATCTACCAGGTTATTGATTGGACGCACGCCGCTGGCACGGAGTCGTTCCCGCATCCAGCGAGGAGACGGGCCAATCTTTACATTCTTTACAATACCTGCTGCATAACGGGGGCAGAGCGTTGTATTGTGAACATCTACTTTTAAAAGATCGGAGATTTCTTCTGCAATGCCATTGAACTTGGGTTCGGGTAAAACCAGCGGAGTTTGGAATGTAACAGCTGCTTCCCGTGCAAGACCTACGACAGACAGACAGTCCGGACGGTTAGAGGTGATTTCAAATTCCACGGAGGTATCGTTCAGACCAATTGCGGTGTGAATATCCTCGCCGATTTTGCAATCTTCTTCCATCAGGAAAATGCCGTCTGCAATTGCATACGGAAAATCATTCACAGTTAAGCCCAGTTCTCCAAGCGAGCAAAGCATGCCGTTACTTTCTACGCCACGCAGCTTGCCCTTCTTGATTTTAATGCCGCCTGGCAACGTTGCGCCGGAAAGTGCAACGGGAACAATATCACCTGCTTTTACATTTGGTGCACCTGTTACAATTTGGATAGGAGCTTCTTGTCCCACGTCTACCTGACAAATCACAAGGTGATCAGAGTTTTCATGTGGTGTAACAGACAGCAGTTTTCCGACCACAACATTTTGAATTTCAGCGCCTTCTTCTGTATAGCATTCTACTTTTGAACCGCTCATGGTCATGCCGGCGCAGAAGTCTTTTACAGAAAAATCTTTTTTGATGTAATCAGAAAGCCATTTCATAGATAAATTCATTGTACGAATCCTCCCTTTTAGAATTGTGTCAGGAACCGGTAATCGTTCTCAAACAAAAGCCGCATATCCTGAATGTTGTACCGACGCATAACAATTCGTTCCAGTCCGAGACCAAAGGCAAATCCGGAATAAACAGAACTGTCAATGCCGCAGCCTTCCAATACCTTTGGATGCACCATACCAGCGCCCAGCAGTTCAATATATCCTTCATTCTTACAAAGGCGGCAGCCTTTTCCATAGCAGTTGAAGCACATAACATCTACTTCTGCGCTTGGTTCTGTGAACGGGAAGTGGTGCGGGCGCAGACGAATCTTGCAGTCATCGCCGTACAGACGCTGCATCAGCAGTTCCAGTGTGCCCTTTAAATCTGCCATGGTAATGCCCTTGTCTACAACTAGTCCTTCAATTTGATGGAAGAGCGGGGAGTGGGTTGCGTCTACAGCATCCGAACGATAAACACGTCCAGGCGCAATGACACGAATCGGCGGCTTTTTCTGTTCCATTACATGAACTTGTACCGAGGAAGTCTGGGTACGCAGTAAAATATTATCGGTTACATAGAAAGTATCCTGCGTATCTCTGGCAGGATGATCCGGCGGAAGATTCAATGCCTCAAAGTTATAGTAGTCATATTCTACTTCTGGACCGTCTGCCACTTCAAATCCCATTCCCAGGAAGATTTCCTTGATTTCCTGTTCCACCTGTGTCAATGGGTGCAGACTACCTAGTGTTTGCTTTTTGCCCGGCATGGTGATATCAATGGTTTCTGCCTGGAGCGTTTCTGCAAGTGCAGCTTCCTGCAAAGCAGTTTGCTTTTCTTTGATGGCAGATTCAATGTCCGCACGTACCGTATTGGCGAGCTGTCCCATAACAGGACGTTCTTCAGCGGACAGTTTCCCCATCTGCTTTAAAATACCGGTGATGGCGCCTTTTTTTCCCAGGTATTTGACACGGACTGCATCCAGTTCTCTGGCATCCTTGCAGGCCTTGAGTTCCTCTTGCGCACTGCTGCGCATGGCTTCCAGTTGTTCTTTCATCGTGTTTTCATCCTTTCAAATGATAATGGTGCATAAGAGAAGGTGCTGCATGAAATAAAAAAATCCTGCCCTCAAATAGGACAAGATTCGAATTCTTGTGTAAAAACCACCTATTTTCAAGAGCCAGCACTCTCTAGCCTGTAACGAAGGCACAACGTTCAACCCTACTATGCAACCAGCAGTTCTGGCTGACCGCTCGGGAGTGAACTTCAGCAAGGTTATGATTTGGTGCATTTTCAGCCAAGATGCACGTTCTCTGAAAATCGTAAAAACAGCCTACTCTCTCCGTCATAGCGTTTCTGCTATCTATTATATAAAAAAGCAGAAAAAAAATCAAGAGCTTTCTTGAAATTTTTTTGGAATTATGCTATAATATGGTTACTTTTTTCCAAGATGGGTAGGAGCAACGAAAAAATAACCGGTCTTTTCAGCCGGAGCATTCACGAAAATGGAGGATTTTATCATATGGATTCTTATGCAGAATATTTGGTCAAAAAAGCGCCGACTTCTCAGGATCAGGGAAGAAAGGCATTGATTTTAATTGCCGCTCTTTTAATCTGTGCAGGGACTATTTTTTTGGTTCGTTTTACTGGGCCGCTGATTTTGGTGCTGACAATTGTCGCCATTTACGGTGCGTATTATTTGTTTACCAGCCAAAATGTAGAATATGAGTATATTGTTACGAATGATGAACTGGATATTGATAAAGTCATCGCCAAGCGAAAGAGAAGCCGGCTGATTTCCGTAGAAATTGGAAAATTCACGGCGTTTGGAAAGGAAGAAGAGGCGGAACCCATCAGCGATCAGGCAACAACCGTGTTATGCATTGGAGCAGATGCAGAACTGGGAACCTATTATGCAGATTTGGAGACCGAAGAATACGGGCAGACAAGAATCCTATTTACACCGAATGAATCGGTATTAACCTGTGTACAGGAAGCGCTTCCACGGATTTTAAAGTATCGGAAATCTAATCTGTAAGGGTCTACTGCATCCTGGAATTTTAACAAGTGTATAATTTTTGCAAAAAAAGTTGGAAAATACTGTACAAAACAGAAAAGATGTGCTATAATAAAAAAGTGGCATAATTCGAATGGAAAAATGCAGGGTTCTGCATTTTGGAACACAATCAAATGAAAGGATGAGAGTGTGATACAACGAATGAAAAAAACGTTAGGCATTCTGCTCGCTGCATCCATTGGAATGCAGGTGCTTTGCAGTATGCCGGTATTCGCAGAAGAACAAATTGAGGAAGTAGACGCTGGCGCGGAAGAACTGGTTTCGGATGCTTGGATTGGTGTGGAAGCTTCTTTGATGGATGATACCATCTTGTTGCAGGCAGATCCGGAGCAGGCAAGCGGTTTTTATCTGAATTTGTCCACCATTGCTTTGACTTATTATGCGGAACTTTCAGTAGGAAATGAGCTGGAAGCGACTGCTTTATGGAAGGATACCCTGGATTATGATAAGGATGGCTGGGTTACAATTGCAGATGCAACCGCATTGCTGACCATTTCTGCGGAAGTTGCGGTTGGAAACATCACGGTAGAACTTCCGATTCAGGCAACTACGACAATGCCTGTCACAACGGATTCTTCTGAAACCGAAACGACAACGACTTTTGTTTCAGCGGAAACAACCATTCCGGTTTCTGTTCCAACGGAAACAACGCCAACTAGTCTGGAGACAACCGTTCCGGTCGTGACTACACCTGCACCAGTTTCACAGACAACAACAGAACGGACAACAACAACGGTAACTACTACCACAGTTCCTGCTGTCACCACTACAGCAGCGACAACAACGACAGGAGTAACACTGCCGTCTGATGTAGTCGCACGTGGAATCGATGTCTCTATGTATCAAAGTTATGTCAATTGGGACAAGGTTAAAAAGGAAGGCAATGTGGATTTTGCCATTATCCGTGCAGGGTATGGAAAGTATGCTTCCCAGGAAGATCCTTATTTTGATATTAACATGCAGAATGCAAGAGCAGCTGGTATAGACTGCGGTGCATACTGGTTTAGTTATGCCTTGACACCGGAAGATGCGGTATTAGAAGCAAAAGCATTCCTTTCTGTGATAAAGGGTTATCAGTTTGAATATCCGGTTGTGTTTGATATGGAATATGAAAAACAGGCAAAGCTGAGTCGGGAACAGGCATCTGCAATCGCAGAAGCATTTTGTTCGACTATGGAAAAAGAAGGCTATTATGTCAGTGTGTATAGTTATGTTAGCTTTTTAAATGACATGTTTACCGATACCATTTTTGAGAAGTATGATGTCTGGGCTGCACATTTTAATGTATCAAAGCCAAGTTTTACTCGTTCCTACTATGGAATGTGGCAGTATTCGAGTACATCCCGGGTTCCCGGCATTGACGGAAATGTTGATGCAGATTATGCTTATCGAGATTTTCCGTACTTAATGAAGCAATTTTCTTTGAACGGCTATACCCAATAAAAATGTTTTTATCCTGCGTCAATGCGTATTCTGCCATTAACGCAGGATTTTTTATGGCAAGCAAAAGAAATGGGGTGTACAAGAAGTCACATAAATCATAAACTGTTTTGTGCAATTTCGATAAACATCGACTTTTTTTCAAAAAAGCGTTGACAAGTCAAATACTTTGTGCTATAATAGGAACTGTTGTTGCAAAGCAATTATTTTGATAAAAACCGGTTGCGGATATGGCGGAATTGGCAGACGCGCTAGCTTCAGGTGCTAGTCTTCGCAAGGAGGTGGAGGTTCAAGTCCTCTTATCCGCACCATAAAATGAGATACCAAGTTTGGTATCTCATTTTTTTGTTTTTATACCACCTGTTTATGTGGTTACATGTCAGGAGTGAAAATTCCTTCCAATAAAACATCGCACAGATGCAAAAAGCTTGCCAGATAATTAAAATCTGGCAAGCTTTTTCTATTGAAACTAACATATTTTCATTTTTCTAAGGAATTCACCAGGCATGAAATCTGTGTTTGAATGATTTTTGTGATATATTCCATGCTTTGTTTTCGTTTTTTGTTGTCCTTTTCCTGTACCATTTCCAGCAGCATGCCAGCAAGTGCTTCGGTATAGAATTTGGTTAAAAAGACTTTAAAATCTGGTTCCAGCTTGGCATTTTTTTCTTCCTCTGCACGATCCAATACGGATTGCACAACATGATAAAAATCAGCGCAGAAAAAGCGTTTCATTTCTTCTCTGCCAATAGAATCATAGGCACAGTTGATTAGATAATCATTCTGCTCTATATATTCCATTACAAATGTAATGGCTTCCTGATAGTCCACAAGTAAGTCGAAATGCTGTACCACCTGAATGGCTTCTTCTTCAAAAATCCACTTGAGCAGTGCATAGATATCAGAAAAGTGATAGTAGAAAGTTTTTCGATTGATGTTACAGGTTCGAATAATTTCACTGACTGTAATTTTAGAAAATGGTTTTTCCCGCATAAATTGTTTGAGCGATTGTACAGAATGCGCAGCCACAAAAAATTGCGGATATTGAATGGTAGGTGATTCCTTTGAAAAAGAAAGCACTCTATCGGGATATTCAAAAAAGCTTCTCCAAGTCCAAAGGACGGTTTATTTCCATTTTGTGTTTGATTACACTTGGATCGTTTGCATTGGTGGGTTTGCAGGTCACCGGGCCGGATATGCGAAAAACGGGGGAACATTATACACAGACTTATCATGCGGCTGACCTTTCGGTCATCGGTAGCATGGGAATTGATTCGGAAACGAAAACTGCCATTTCAAAAATTTCCGGTGCTTCTTGTATAGAATACGGGTATTTGAAGGACGTTGTCCTTGCAGATACGGATTTCAGTGTTCGTGTTTTTTCCAACACCAAATCCATTTCCCAGTATGAAGTGGTTCAGGGAAGAATGCCGGAGACCAATTCTGAGATTGCGCTTTCCAACGATATGAATACAGATTATGCAATAGGCGATACCATATCTTTCACAGAGAAAGCAGATCTTTCCGGAGATAAGGTACTGAAGGAGCACGCCTATACCATCGTTGGATTCGTCCACTCTACGGAGTTGTTGTCTCAAGTGCATATCGGGATGGCTTTTCGGTTCCACGGATTGAATTCCACTTCTATCCATTGGTCACTGTGACAGCTTTGTTTTTGGCATTCCTGAGTGCCGTTGTACCAGCATACATTGTAGCCAAAAAGACACTGCGAGAGAAACCATCGGCTTTGTTGCTGCCGAAGGCACCAGCAGCCGGTTCTAAAATCTTGTTGGAACGAATAAAACCGATTTGGAACCATATGAGTTTTACGCATAAAGTGACCGCCAGAAATATTTTCCGTTATAAGAAGAGAATGCTGATGACCATTTTTGGCGTTTGCGGTGCTGTAACGTTGTTGTTTGCAGGATTGAGTGTCCAGCATTCCATTGCAGGAATCAATGATCGGCAATTTCAAACGATTCTTCGGTATGATCTGATTGCAGCAGAAAACAGCAATTTAAGTACAGAAGAAACCAAAGAGATCGAGAACTTGCTGCAAAGTGATGCAATCGATCAGTCGCTTCCTATTTATTATACAGAGATGAATCAAACTGCGGGTAAGAAGCAGGATAAACAGGAAATCAAGATGATAGTCCCCAAGGAAACGGATTTGTTTGCCAACTTTATTTCCTTAACAGAACGAAAGAGTGGGGATGCCATTTCCTTATCTTCCGATGGAGTTGTACTTTCTGAGCGCTTTGCAAAATTGCTGGATGCAAAGATTGGGGATACGGTTACCTTATGTGATGCCGACCATCAGTCTTATGAGATGCAGGTTTCTGGGATTACAGAAATGTATACCGGGCACTTTGCATTCTTAAATGCAGATTATTATGAGCGGGTCTTTCAGAAGTCATATACGCCGAATGCCAATTTAATCATCTTGAATACACACGGTACAGATGCGGCTGATCAAATGGCAAATCAATTTATGCAATTGGATGGAATTGCTGGTATTGTACAGAATACAACCATGATTCAGCAAATCAATACTATTGTAGAATCTTTGAATAAAATTATGACCGTATTGATTTTGGTAGCAGTTTTGCTGGCAATTGTTATTTTGTATAATCTAACCAACATCAATGTCATGGAGCGAATTCGAGAGCTTTCCACCATCCGGGTATTGGGATTCTATGATCAAGAAGTGACGCTTTATATTTATCGGGAAACCATTCTCTTAACGTTACTGGGCATTTTAGTTGGATATGGAACAGGGGATCTGTTTTATCGGTATCTTTTGGCAGTTGTACCGCCGGAAGAAGTGATGTTCAATCCAGCACTTGGTGCAAAGGCATTTATTGTACCGTTTTTCCTGATTGCAGGAATCACGATTTGTCTTGGACTTGTAATCAATCAAAAATTGAAAAAGGTGGATATGCTGGAAGCATTGAAATCGGTAGAATAATAGAAAAATAATTAGGAACTGCTGCAAGAACTTCTGTGGCAGTTCCTTTTTTCTGCAATTTGGTCGAACTTTGTCGAAAAAGAAAGAACAAATTGGAAGAATGTACAAAATGGGGAACCGGTTTTATGTGAAAATGTAGAATTATCAGGAAATTATACAATAATTATTGAAAAATAGTTTTGCTTATTGTATAATTATTATAATATTTTTCTAAAAAATGAAAAATGATGCGGTGTCGTATGATTTCATAATGAAAATCAGAATGAAATATGCTGTTAGGAAGGAGGGAGTATATGCCGTATTATGCGCATCGATCTGATGATGGAAGATGGCAGACAATTGCAGAACACTTAGAGGGAACCGCAAAACTGGCACAGGAGTATTGTATTGATCTTCTAAAACCAATGGCAGAAAAAATAGCAAAATATCATGATATTGGAAAGTACGCAAAAACATTTCAAAAGCGATTGGAAGGCGCTTCTGTTTCATTTTGCCATGCGGTTTGCGGTGCGATTGCATATCAGGAATATGCCAATCAAAGAGATGTTTTTACTCCAATGTTGACATATTGCATTGCAGGGCATCATACTGGGTTAATGGACGGCGGTACACGGGTGGATACACCGGAAGATGGAACCCTTGCAGGATGCTTAAAACGGAAAGAGGATTATACAGGAGAAAATGACTATACCACTTACCAAGAGGAATATTTGGTGCAGCCACTCACTGCGGAAGAAGAACAGCCCGCCCTTGCAGAACTTCTATCGGTGCGTAAGGATCCATTTGAAGTACTGGAGCGATATGCCTTTTTTACAAAATTGTTGTTTTCTTGTTTGACGGATGCTGACTTTTTGGACACAGAGAGATTTTGTAATCCTGATACAAAGCGAGGAATGCAGGGCGATTTTAAACAGGCACTTGAGATTTTAAATCATCGATTTTCAGAATTGCCCCATACAACGAGTTTGCAGCAAGCAAGAAGCAGAATACAAAATCAAGCGTTTCAAAATGCAGAACATGCAGAATCAATTGCCATTTTGGATATGCCAACGGGCAGTGGAAAGACCTTATGCAGCCTGAAATTGGCACTTTCCAATGCAATCAAACATCATAAAAAAAGAGTCATCTACGTTATTCCATATACAAGCATTATTGAGCAAACGGCGGATTCTTTTTCCAAATTGTTTGGCGATGTACTTCCTGTTTTACAGCATCATTCTAATTATACCTATGAGACGGGAAAGGAAGAGGAACCGGAGCTTGCAGAAAAAATGCGAAAAACTTGCGAGAACTGGGATGCACCATTGATTATCACGACAAGTGTGCAATTTTTTCAATCCTTTTATCATTATAAAAGTTCTGCACTGCGAAAACTGCATAATCTAAAAGATTCCATTTTGATTTTCGATGAGATTCATTTGATTCCAACGGATTTGTTGCAGCCTTGTTTGCGGGCAGTTGGATATGTTACAAAATATTTGAATGGAGAAGCGATTTTCCTCTCTGCAACGATGCCAGACTATGAAAAGCTGTTTCAACGATTTCTACCCGATTGTAAGTATTCTCAATTGATTACAGATCATTCTGATTTTCCGTTTTTTAAGAAGTGCATGTATCAAAATCTAGGTGAAACGGACTATGAAACAATTGCAGCGCAAGCAGAGACTTGTGAAAATGCACTGATTATCGTCAATCGGAAAAAAACAGCTGCGGAAGTATATCGTCTGCTGCAAGGCAAGAAGTTCCACCTTTCTTCCTATATGACACCTGCACATCGATCAGCGTCTATTCAAGAAATAAAAGCATGTTTGAAAAGAAAAGAGCAAATTACTGTTGTATCGACATCTTTGGTAGAAGCTGGCGTTGATTTGGATTTTGCAGTTGTATTTCGAGAATTGGCTGGCTTGGACAATATCCTGCAAGCTGGCGGTCGATGCAATCGCGAAGGAAAACGAAAAGAAGCAACCGTATTTATTTTTCAGACGGGAGAACGTCCAAGAGATATGGACTTGCAAATGCGCATCAATAAAACGGAAGGCTTGCTGCGAACATATGAAGATCTTACAGCAAGCAGCTGCATCAAAGCATACTATGATGGAATCTTTCAATTTCATGAAACACAAATTAACGAAAATACAATTGGAAGGTTTCATCCGCAGACAAAGACATTCAGCGAACAAAAGATGCAGCCCAATCAGATTCCATTTAGAAGTTATGCCAATTCTTTTGCATATATCCGCTCCGATACAACTTCAATTGTAATCAATGATGAATCAGATGAAGTCTGTCAGTCGTTGATTGCGCAATTGAAAGGTGGACATACCGGTGTTAGACGCAGCCTGCAAAAATATTCTGTTGCGGTCTACCTCAATGAGTTTGGAAGTTTGCTGCAAGAAGGTGTGCTGGATGACTTTGGAACAGGAATCTATGTGCTTTTGGATTCTCGGCATTATGATGCTGAGATCGGATTGCAAATCGAAATGCAGCCTTTCGGCATATTTTTATAATTTAAGAACAAGGAGTGATACAAATGAGCTATGGGTTTCATCTTGTGGTGGAAGGGGATTATGCTTGCTTTACACGAAGCGAGGCAAAGGTAGAACGCGCTTCCTATGATGTTCCGACTCCAGGCGCATTAGAAGGTTTGTTAAAGTCGATTTATTGGAAACCGGCTTTGCAGTATTATATTGATCGCATTGTCGTATTTCATCCCATTCAGTTTACCAATATTCGGCGGAATGAAGTAAAAAGCAAAGTTTCTCTTTCTGCGGTAAAAAGTCAAATGAAAGGTTCCAGTGGTACGCCGGAAATTTATACTTCTGAAGCAAGAACACAGCGTGCAGCGATGATTCTGAAAGATGTGAAATATGGAATTTCTTTTCATTTTGAACGCACTTTTCTCCGTTCAGATCATGAAGATGAAAGCGATGAGAAACATTATAATATCTTACTGCGCCGCTTACAGAAAGGACAGCAATTTCGGCAGCCTTGTTTGGGATGCCGCGAGTTTCCTGTAAAAAGAATGGAATTGGTGGATGCATTTGATCTGCACGAAGTTGCTGATGAAAATAAGGGAGATCGAGACCTTGGATGGATGCTGTATCGAATGCAGTTTCAAGATAAGGGGATTCCACAGAATGGTGACTGGGAACATCCTAAGTTTTCAGATGCTGCAAATGCTGTTTACTATCATCCGCATATGATAGATGGCGTGATAGACGTAGCAAAGTACAGGGAGGAGATCACATGCTGATAAAAGCGTTATGTGACTACAGCGCGGCAGCAAATTTATGTGGTGATATAGAAGCATATTATAAACAAGCCATCGATTTTGAAATTTTGTTGGCGTTAGATGGTACTGTTACCGCAATTCAAGATTTGCGTAAACCGATAGAAGGTACAAAAAGATACATTACACCAGAATTATTATTGCCGGAGCAACGTGGAAATACCACCGTGATCTATTCTTATCTGATTGAGCATCGTCGGGAATATATTTTTGGATTGGAACGGGAAAAAGGGAAAAATAGTTTCAAAACCATTCCTGGAAAAGCTGGAAAAAAGAGCAAGCATGATACGTTCTGTGAAAGAAATCTTCCGTTTTTTGAAGAGATTGATTCAGATATTTGCAAAGCCTACTGCAATTTCATTCGAACTTGGAATCCAGATCTGCAAACAGAAAATGAAATTTTGCTGCAAATGGGAGCCAATTTTGACAATGCAAGGTTTTGCTTTGGATTGGATGGAAGCCCTGAAATCATGCTGCATGAAGATCCGCGTGTAAAAGAAAACTATCAAGCCTTGCTTTTGGAAGAACAAAAAGAAAAACAGGCGACGCAGCAAACCGGTTTTTGTTCTATTTTAGGAGAGCGTTTACCAATTTGCGAGATGCATGATAAATTAAAGGGAATTGGAAGCCAGGCAAAATTGGTTAGTTTTGGGAAGGATCAAACAGATCGAAACGCTTTTTATTCTTATGGGAAATCTCTTGGTTATAATTGCAACATTTCGGAGAAAGCAATGAAGCAGTACACAGCTGCCTTGAATTTCCTGCTTGCAGATAACGGACATCATAAAAATTTTGGAGATATGGTAGTTGTTTATTTTGCAATGAAACAGAATGATGCTGCGGAGTGCGATGCATTTTCCTTATTGTTTGGGGACTTTGCTTCCGATCAAAAGGAAACTGTGGATCAGGAAACTGAAAAGGATTTGAATCAAGTCTACAATTATGCAAAAACAGGTGTGTTAAAGGATCTAAGTGGAATGGATCCGGATTCCATATTTTATGTTGCAGGACTGACAGCAAACAGTTCTCGTATTTGTACCAAATTTGTTGTGCGCAATCGATTTGGTGTCATTTTGGAGCATGTTGCAGCACATCAAAAAGATATTCGTATTTTGGAAAAGCAGAAACCGGTCTCTATGTACTGGATTCAAAAACAGTTGGTTTCTCCCAAATCAAAAGATGCAAAAGTGCCGCCGCCGTTGATTGCAGGTCTGTTTGCATCCATTTTAAACGGTACAAGGTATCCAGATGCATTGCTTGCAACTGTGATCGCAAGAGTAAAAACAGATACTGATGAGACGCAGCAAAAGAAAGTGAATCATATTAGAGCAGGTCTAATCAAGGGCTGCTTAAATCGAAAGGCCAAAAAGGAGGAAATAACAATGTCTTTAAATTTAGACAATACCAATCAAGCATATCTTTGTGGAAGATTGTTTGCGGTGCTGGAAAAAATTCAGCAGGATGCTTCTGGAGGGAATCTGAATCGAACCATTAAAGATTCCTATTTTTCTTCAGCTTGCTCCAAACCGGCTACTGTTTTTCCAAAGTTGATCCAGCTCTCGCAGAATCATCTAAAAAAGGTAGAATATGTACTCTTTTATCAGAAACTTTGCGGAGATATCATAGATCAGTTGGAAGATGCATTTCCAAGTACATTGTCACTGGATGAACAGGGCAAATTTATCATTGGCTACTACCAGCAAAACAAGGCGCTTTATGCGAAAAAAGAGAAACAGCAGGAAACAGCTACGGATGATTCTGTAGCGGAATAAGAAAGGATGTTGGAAATGAAAGAACAGGCAATTCAAAATCGATATGAATTTATCATGCTGTTTGATGTGGAAAACGGAAACCCAAATGGTGACCCAGATGCCGGCAATATGCCGAGAACTGACCCAGAAACAAGCTTGGGACTTGTAACAGATGTTTGCTTAAAACGAAAAATTAGAAATTATGTAGAACTGGCCAAGGAAGGTGAAGCTGGTTACAATATTTTAATCAAAGCAGATAAAGCACTCAACACAAAATTTACAGATGCTTATTCTGCTTGCGGTCTGAAAACAAAGCAAAAAGGGAAAAATTCAGATGACGTGAAAAAAGCCCAGGAATACATCTGCGAAAATTATTATGATGTACGAACCTTTGGTGCAGTTATGAGTACAGGAGAGGATCCTTGTGGAATTGTACGGGGACCTGTACAGATTAATTTTGCCAGAAGCATTGATCCTATTTTCCCACAGGACATTACAATTACAAGGCAGTCAAAAACAACAGAAGATCGCCAAGAAAAAGGTGCAACAGAAATGGGAAAAAAGAATATTGTTCCCTATGGCTTGTATCGGGCAGAAGGGTATGTCTCTGCAATGCTGGCACAAAAGGTAACAGGTTTTAGTGAAGCAGACCTGGAGTTGCTTTGGACTGCGATCATCAATATGTTTGAGCATGACCGAAGTGCTGCAAGGGGAAAACTTTGCATGAGAAAATTAATTGTCTTTCAGCATGCTTCTGCATTGGGCAATGCACCGGCGCATGTTCTGTTTGATAAAGTGACAGTAAAGCGAAAGGATTCCGTTTGTGTAGCAAGAGCCTACTCGGATTATGAGGTTTGTATTGATCGCAATATGCCAGATGGTGTAAAACTAATCGAAAAGCTTTCCTAAAGGAATGATGAACAGAACCATTTCCATTCGTTCCATTCAGCATTACATGTATTGTCCGAGACGGTTTGCTTTATTAGAGATAAATGATGACTGGGCAGAAAATGTATTTGTTGTCAAAGGAAATTTGATGCATGAACGGGTGCACAGCGGGGAACGAAGTTTTAACAGTGCCAGAAAAGTTGTTCGAAGCGATGTCACGATTTATTATGATGCGCCGGAATATGATATGTTTGGCGTTGCAGACTGCATAGAGTTTTTGAGAAACAAGAATGGAGTCTATGTTGAATCATTAGCAGATAAGTTTACTGTTCAGATTGTGGAATACAAACCAACCAAACCAAAGAATCAGGAATTTCATGAAAGTGATGCGATCCAAGTTTACGCACAAAAGCTTTGTGTAGATGCTATCTTTCAGTGTAACAGTGAATGTTTTCTTTATTATGCAGATATTCGCCGGCGAGTAAAATTACCATTTGAAACACAAGGTACTTATTATGATGAGTTGCTCAGAAAATATTTGACGCAGATGCGGCAGATTTTGGAAAGTCATGTTATCCCGAAACGAGTAAGAGGGCAAAAATGTTCCGGTTGTTCGTTATCGGATCTGTGTTTTCCAAAAGAAAAGTCCTATTCTGTTCGAGATCAAATTGCTTCCATGAATGGAGGAGACAAATGAGAAAGCTTTTGAATTCCCTTTATATATTAGATGAAACAGCATATTTGACACTGGATGGAGAAAATATTGTATGTCGATATGAAGAGCATGAAAAGTTTCGGGTACCTTTTTCTAATATTGAGGATATTTATGTGTTTAGTTATGTAGGTTGTTCGCCTGCATTGATGGGAAAGTGTGTGGAATATGGAATTCCAATCAATTTCATTTCTCCGCAAGGAAAATTTTTAGCTCGTGTGCAGGGCAAGCCAAAAGGAAATATTTACCTTCGAAAAGCACAGTTTGAACAATTTGGAGAGATGCAATTAGACTTAATGCAAAATACAGTTGCCGCAAAACTTTCTAACACAAGATCCTTAATTCGCCGTTCTAAGCGAGATAATCCAGAGTTGGATGCAGACGGTGCGCTTTCCAATTGTATTTCTTATTTGGAAAGTGGCATACAAACCGTTTATGAAACTACAGATCGAGAGATTTTATTAGGAATTGAAGGAAATTGTGCAAAGGCATATTTTGATATTTTTAATCGCTTGATTTTGCATCAAAAAGATGCATTTTTCATGACATCCAGGACAAAACGTCCACCATTGGATCGAGTCAATGCAATGCTTTCCTTTTTGTATACTGTCGCAACAGCTTCTTATGCCTCTGCATTGGAAAGTGTTGGATTGGATAGTTGTTATGGGTTTTATCATACCCTTCGGCCAGGAAGAAGCAGTTTGGCTTGTGATCTTGTGGAAGAGTTTCGCTGCATCGTAGAACGTCTTGTTTTAACCATGATCAATTTAAAGAAAATCAAGCCAGATGACTTTGAAACACAGGTGAGCGGAGCTGTTTATTTGAATCAAGAAGGCAGAAAGAAAGTTTTAACGGCATGGCAAGAACGAAAGCAGGTGAGTATGGTGCATCCGTACTTAAATGAAAAAATTATGATTGGTTTACTTCCGTTTGTGCAGAGTTCGTTATTGGCTAAATATATACGAGGCGATTTAGGAGAGTATCCTTCTTATTTACTGAAGTAAGGTGTGATGGAAGTTATGATGGTACTTGTGAGTTATGATGTTTCTACAATTGATACAAAAGGAAAAACACGGTTGCGGAAAGTTTCAAAAGTATGTCAAAACTACGGACAGCGCGTCCAGTGCAGTGTGTTTGAGATTGATGTCGATTATGGAACGTTTCTCAAGGTAAAAGATCAGCTTTTAAAAATAATAGATGAAGAGCAGGATAGCTTGCGTATTTATTACTTGGGCAACAATTGGCAGAGAAGAGTGGAACAGTTTGGAGCCAAACAGAGCTATAATCCGGAGGGTGTTTTAATTTTTTAAACGATTGTTATGCATATACAAAATAATAGAATGATTTCGATGAAAGAAGACTGCTAATATGCTACAAAAATCCTCCTATGGCTGAAACAATACCATAGGAGGATTTTCTATTATTCAAAATACAAGTCTGTTTTTATGCGCTATAATGGGGTAGCTGTTTTAATTGTTTGGGTTCTCTCACTGCATTTTATATGCGTCAATCATCTTCTTGACCATCTGTCCGCCGATAGATCCTGCTTCTCTTGCAGTTAGATCGCCGTTGTAACCCTGCTTCAGTGTTACGCCCACTTCGCTTGCAGATTCCATCTTAAACCGTTCCATTGCTTCCTTGCCTTTTTGCGTAAATTCGCCCTTCATAATCATAATCTCCTTTTTGTTCCTATTTTGTTGCAGCACGTTTGCATTTGGTATGCTTTTACGGTTGCAATACTAGTATGACTCAGAGTGCAAATTCTATAACAGGTAGTTTTTTCTGCTTTTTTGTCTAAAAAATTTGTAATTGTTATCTGCTTTTTAAAAAAGATATTTAAGCATAAAATCATTTGTGATTATATTTTGCGAAGGAGCAGTGAAATTATAATTGCAATGGCTTCGCAGAAAATAAGGCTTTTATTTTTTACTATATATGAAAAAAATTAGGATAATTGATGATAAAAAGCAATAAATTCCCATATACTGTGTGGTAAATCTTTTTTTAATACAATATTTAGAGTCGCACTCCACGTGAGTGCGTGAGTTGAAATTTCAATTTTTTGGTTGCCGCAAAAAGGGCAGGGGTCGCACTCCACGTGAGTGCGTGAGTTGAAATTTCGATAAATTCCGTAGTTGTCATAATTTCGTTGTCGCACTCCACGTGAGTGCGTGAGTTGAAATCCGCAACTGTTGTTGCGGTGGAGTTTGTTCCGCCGTCGCACTCCACGTGAGTGCGTGAGTTGAAATCGTCAATTCGTTTTGATCGTTCCGTTTTGACGCAGTCGCACTCCACGTGAGTGCGTGAGTTGAAATTTTTTGGGACAGTTCCTTAATGCCAAAATCAAGTCGCACTCCACGTGAGTGCGTGAGTTGAAATTTTCGAATTTTTCCAGCATTCTTTTTATCAGATGTCGCACTCCACGTGAGTGCGTGAGTTGAAATCTTCTCTTTGCTGCCATGTCTCTCCATGAATCAGTCGCACTCCACGTGAGTGCGTGAGTTGAAATTGGATTCAACAGCCTTATAGATTTCTTCATAGACGTCGCACTCCACGTGAGTGCGTGAGTTGAAATCGACAGAACCATTTTTGGTTCTGCCATATGTCCAGGTCGCACTCCACGTGAGTGCGTGAGTTGAAATCATTCACCTCATAGCGACAGCCCCATCTTTGCCGGTCGCACTCCACGTGAGTGCGTGAGTTGAAATTTCTGTTCCTCGATTCTTCCGGGTCGAACCCAGTCGCACTCCACGTGAGTGCGTGAGTTGAAATGACTGTGATTATATTATAGCACAATATGCAAACAGTCGCACTCCACGTGAGTGCGTGAGTTGAAATACGGCTGGACGCTGCGCAAGGCTCTGAGCGATGCGTCGCACTCCACGTGAGTGCGTGAGTTGAAATTGCCTGTTTCCGGTTCAGGTAATTTTCAAATTTGGTTCGTCGCACTCCACGTGAGTGCGTGAGTTGAAATCGGATAGTCCCGTACATGCATAATGTGGTGGGTGTCGCACTCCACGTGAGTGCGTGAGTTGAAATATGTTGGAAAATATACGCTGACCGCAGTATCTTCGTCGCACTCCACGTGAGTGCGTGAGTTGAAATAAAATTCATCTTTTATATCTTTTTGCATTATGCCGTCGCACTCCACGTGAGTGCGTGAGTTGAAATTTCCACTGTTATAATTATACCACAATTCAAGCGGTCGCACTCCACGTGAGTGCGTGAGTTGAAATTGGATTAACAGACATAAAAAAGTAACCCGGGTTGTCGCACTCCACGTGAGTGCGTGAGTTGAAATAGTCGCTGCGCTCCCCGCTTGGGTGCGCCGGGTGTCGCACTCCACGTGAGTGCGTGAGTTGAAATTTGATTTCTTTCCGCCCAAATACGGTTCTTGAAGTCGCACTCCACGTGAGTGCGTGAGTTGAAATTGTCTTTATCCGTCATATTATCCCTCCTTTTTATGGTCGCACTCCACGTGAGTGCGTGAGTTGAAATATACTGGCATTTTGATGGGTGGTCTAGGTGCGCCAGTCGCACTCCACGTGAGTGCGTGAGTTGAAATGTTACCGCGTGCGGTTGGCGCGGATTGTACGCGGTCGCACTCCACGTGAGTGCGTGAGTTGAAATTTCCGTGAACTTGTACCGGTAATGTGCGTTCTCTGTCGCACTCCACGTGAGTGCGTGAGTTGAAATGTCACGCTGTGCGCGATGATTGCACGCAGTCTATGTCGCACTCCACGTGAGTGCGTGAGTTGAAATCGAATGGCGGAACTCAGGTGATGAAATTCATCACCGTCGCACTCCACGTGAGTGCGTGAGTTGAAATTTCGAGCGCTATAACAAGCAGCCCTGACATTTCAGTCGCACTCCACGTGAGTGCGTGAGTTGAAATTCCAGGTGGCTTATTGCAGTTCGCACCTTGTCAGTCGCACTCCACGTGAGTGCGTGAGTTGAAATCGGACGCATCATCAGTTGTTACTGTGATGGCAGCAGTCGCACTCCACGTGAGTGCGTGAGTTGAAATTGCGTTGACTGATATTGATATTGGTGATTTATTGTCGCACTCCACGTGAGTGCGTGAGTTGAAATTTCCGTGAACTTGTACCGGTAATGTGCGTTCTCTGTCGCACTCCACGTGAGTGCGTGAGTTGAAATGTCACGCTGTGCGCGATGATTGCACGCAGTCTATGTCGCACTCCACGTGAGTGCGTGAGTTGAAATCGAATGGCGGAACTCAGGTGATGAAATTCATCACCGTCGCACTCCACGTGAGTGCGTGAGTTGAAATTTCGAGCGCTATAACAAGCAGCCCTGACATTTCAGTCGCACTCCACGTGAGTGCGTGAGTTGAAATTCCAGGTGGCTTATTGCAGTTCGCACCTTGTCAGTCGCACTCCACGTGAGTGCGTGAGTTGAAATGACAATTGTCTTCGGGTCTGGAAGAAGGGGAGAGTTGCATTCTACATGAGTGTGCAAATTGAAATCAACATTTTCACTAGCGTCTATTGCCTGCATCAAGTCATTAAGTCCATATTAATAGATGAATTGAGAATAGATAGAAAAAGCGCACCGAAGTGCGCTTACATTCTATTAACTTGATCTGTTATAAAATAACTTTACCGATGCCAATTGTTTTTTACCGATGAACATGAAATGCTGCCATGCCCGGATATACAGCACTGGTTCCCAGTTCTTCTTCGATTCTCAAAAGTTGATTGTACTTTGCAACTCGTTCACTTCTGCTCGGTGCACCGGTCTTAATCTGGCAAGTATTTAATGCAACTGCAAGATCTGCAATGGTTGTATCTGCGGTTTCACCAGAACGATGAGAGGAAATAGCCGTATAGCCTGCATGGTGTGCCATTTTAATTGCTTCCAGTGTTTCTGAAACAGAACCGATTTGGTTTAACTTAATTAAGATAGAGTTTCCGCAGCCATTTGCAATCCCCTTTGAGAGACGTTCTGTATTGGTTACAAACAAATCATCTCCAACCAGCTGCACTTTGTCACCCAGTTCTTTTGTCAGCTGCTGCCAGCCTTCCCAGTCTTCTTCATCCAGAGCATCTTCAATAGAGATAATCGGATATTTTTCAACAAGCTGCTTCCAATGTGCAATCAATTCTGCGGAAGTAAACTTGGTACCAGCCTTTGGAAGTACATATTCTCCCTTTGTTCCGCTTTTCCATTCGCTGGAGGCCGCATCCATGGCAATCATGAAATCCTTTCCAGGTTCATAGCCAGCCTTCTGAACAGCTTCCAAAATGTACTGAATGGCTTCTTCATCGCTGGCAAGATTCGGTGCAAATCCGCCTTCATCTCCAACAGAAGTTGCCAGTCCTTTTGATTTGAGCAGAGCAGCCAGTGCATGGAATACTTCTGCACACCAACGAAGTGCTTCTTTGAAAGAAGGTGCTCCAACTGGCATAATCATAAATTCCTGTACATCTACAGTATTTGCCGCATGTGCGCCGCCGTTTAAGATGTTCATCATTGGAACTGGAAGACGATTTCCAGAAATGCCGCCTAAGAAACGATAGAGCGGAATGTTCAATGCAATGGAAGCTGCTCTTGCGGTTGCAATGGAAACAGCGAGAATTGCATTTGCACCCAGCTTGGACTTGTCCTTGGTGCCGTCTGCTTCGATCATGGCACGGTCAATGGCGTAAATATCAGAAGCATCCATGCCAACCAAGGTGTCCTGAATCACTGTATTGATATTTTCTACCGCTTTTTGTACGCCCTTTCCAAGATAACGGGAAGCATCTCCGTCACGAAGTTCCAATGCTTCAAATTCTCCGGTGGAGGCGCCGCTTGGAGCAGTTCCTCTTCCAATGGTTCCATCGATCAGTGTTACTTCTGCTTCGACAGTCGGATTTCCTCTGGAATCCAAGATTTCTCTTCCAATAACCTTTTCAATTTCTAAGTAATTCATCGAATCATTCCTTTCTTGATGATCAGATCTGGTTTGATTTTGGCAGTTAGTCTTATCTAACCATCAAGAGTATAGCACATTTTAAAAGCTCTGTCAAGCCCTTCTGCAAAAAAAGAATGGGTTGCTTTTTGGAAAACTGCATGAAATTCATGGGATTTCTATTGATTTTTTAACGGGGATATGCTATACTGAAAAAAACAGTGAGAGTTGTAATAACATTCTCATCAGGATCATGGAGGTTATCATGGTAGTCATTGAAATGGAAAACGGAAAAAAGATTGAAATTGAATTGTACCCGGAAATTGCGCCGATTTCCTGTGAAAATTTTGAAAAATTGGTAAAGAGTGGATTCTATAATGGACTTTGCTTCCATCGAGTAATTCCAGGTTTTATGATTCAAGGTGGATGCCCGGATGGAACTGGAATGGGTGGTCCAGGCTGGACCATTCAAGGCGAATTTGCTGCAAATGGCATCAAAAATGATTTGAAGCATACGCGTGGTGTCATTTCTATGGCACGTTCCATGATGCCGAATTCAGCTGGTTCTCAGTTTTTCATCATGCATCAGGATGCACCGCATCTGGATGGACAGTATGCTGCATTTGGCAAGGTTGTTTCCGGTATGGATGTTGTAGATGAAATTGCAGGAGTTGAAACAGATTATCGGGATAAGCCGCTTTCTCCTCAAATTATGAAATCTGTTACCATCAAATAAGCAGAAAGGGAAAGCCAATTTTGTGCTTTCCCTTTTTGTTTTACAAAAAACAATGGATCGGAAAGATGGGATAAAATGAAACGAACCTCTAATTATAACACCAAACAAAAAGAACGGATCTCAGAATTGTTTCAGCAGCAGGGAGACCGGCATGTAACGGCAGGGGAGATTTCTTTGTATCTGCAAGAGCAGGGCACGCCGGTTGGAATGGCAACCATTTATCGCTATTTGGATCAGCTTGTTTCAGAAGGCATCATTCGGCGGTATGTATTAGATGGGAAATCCGGTGCCTGTTATCAGTATGTGGGAGATCATCCGGATGCTTGCCGGGAACATTTTCATTTGAAATGTTTGGCTTGCGGCAAACTGTTTCATGTTAGCTGTTCCTATTTGAATGAACTGAATCAGCATATTTTGGAACATCACGATTTTGAAGTAGATCATACCAAGACCGTATTATATGGATATTGTTCCGCTTGTCGGAAAAAATAGACCTGTTCAAAGGAACAGGTCCAATGTGGGTTACGCTTAAAAGAAACCATTCGGTGGTTTGGATTCGGACTGTTTGGATTTGATCGGCTGCTGATAGATGCGAACCGGTGCATGATCCTGAAACAGATTCGTTGGAGGCTGCTGTTGTAACGCTTGATAACGAGGCGTATAAATTTTGACTTCCAGTTCTTCTTTATTGTGCAGTTGCTTATGATTCATCGTGTCCCTCGCTTTTTACAGATATTGCTTTAATCGGTCACGGTATGCCTCTTCTTTTTCCAGAAATGCATGTCCCTGATGCCGCAGGGTATCTGGAATTTGTTCGCTTTCATGGAGCACCTGTGTCAGCTGAATGATGCCCATGTTGGTGCCTTCTACCATTAACTTTGCAATTTGGCTACTGTCCGCACCACCTAAACAGCGCATTTGAATGGTGAGATCGCTGCAAAGTTTTGCCATGGTACCGGGTTCTTTTGGCTGTACATTTTGCTGCTGCATTTGATTGCGGATTTGTGTTTGTTCTTTTCGATAAAACTTCATTTGGTTGCACAGCTCCCGGCGGAGATTGGGATCTGTTGTCTTTTCCAATACATTTTGAATGGAGTCCATACCGACGGATGTGTTCTTGTAAAATGCGTTCAATACCCGATTTACTTGCTGTTCCATAAACCTTCTCCTTTCTTAGAAGTAGTTTGCCGAATTCTTGCGAGAATATGCGGCACAACTGTCCGAAAGGCAGATTTTGCATAATTGTCCTGGTGCATTCATAAACTTTACCAAATCATAACGCGAAGGAGAATGCATCATGAAAGAACAGTGGATTCGAATTGGAAAACGATTTCTTGCCATTCTATTGGTCTGTGCAGTCAGTACCACCGCAATCTGGTTTGGTGGGACCAGAGTGAAACGGGCAGTCAGCACGATTTCCAGGCAGAGCAAAACCGATTCCATTATTGTACTGGATGCAGGACATGGCGCATCTTCTTAAACATAGTTTTGAAAAAGAAAAAATAATGGCACGATTGGTAAAATCGCGCCATTTTTATATGTTCCAATGAATCAGGATCTCTCGTTCGCCTGTTTCACATACTGCTCCGATTTCGATATAGTGAATCCATTCCTCTGCTATGGTTCTGTCCAATTTTTTGAAATGCATGTATGTTTCCATCCATGCGTGTTGGGCTTCTGCATGGATTTCTTTTGCAGCAAGCAGTTTCAGCTGTTGCTGCAAATCCATAATCTGTTTGGAAGCGTTCTCTTCCTCTTCAAGCAGGACGTCACGAAACAACGTATATTCCTGACCAGAAATCAATCCGTCTAACTTGTCTTTATACATTTTGGTAAGCCTTGTTTGGGCAGCTGTTTGCTGTGCTGTTAGCTTTTCCAGTTGCTTTTCCAGTGTATGAATCTGTTCTAGGTGAAAGTTGGTCAATTTGATTTGATCGGTCTGGCAATATTGACGGACAATTTTATTTAATTCCTCAATGACTGCTTCTTCCAGTACTTTTCCACTGATTGTTTTGGTATTTGAGCAGTTCATTGCGCCTGTTTTGTATGCTGCACACTGTAAGCTATAATATTGAATGGTCTTTGCCTTGTTATAGTATACGTTGCGTTTCATGGAACGACCGCATACACCACATCTGACTTTCCCAGACAGAGGGGAAAGTGCCGGAGCGCCTGCTCCTATTCTGGTGTGACTGTTTAGACGTTCTTGGGTACGTTTCCAGGTTTCCTGGTCAATGATTGCTTCATGAGCGTTTGGAATCCGGATCCATGCGTCTTTTGATACATTTTTACGTTTTTTATTTTTATAGCTGATCGGATGCGACTTGCCTTGTACCAGTGTTCCTGTGTACATCTCATTGCGTAATATTGCAGCAATCGTGGATTGTGTCCATAAGTCTTTCGCAGTACTTGCATCGGCGTTACCGTTCCTATACCTGGATCCGGTATGTTGTTTGTAGGCAGAAGGATTGAGAATGCCTTGTTTGTTGAGTTCCTGCACAATTTTCCGATAACCGTTTCCCTGTATGTATCGCTCAAAAATCAGTTGCACAGTGGGAGCAGTTTCTGCATCTATAATGAGATGGTGGTGATCTGCTGGGTCGATTTGATATCCATATGGAGCGAACGAACCGATAAATTGTCCATGCTCTCTTTTATAGGTAAGGGTGCGGCGGATTTTGGCAGAAATATCTTTGACATACATTTCATTGTAGGCACTTGTAAAAAGCCGCATCGTACTGTACATCTCACTGTCCGAGTCAGCGTGGTCTGCGACGCCAATAAAGCGGATGCCCCATTCCAGAAACTTGTCATTGATGTATTGTTCGATGACAACCGTGTCACGAGAAAAGCGGGACTGGTCTTTGCAGAGGACAAGATTGATTTTTCCAGCTTCACAATCCGCTAACAGGCGATGAAATGCAGGACGAGTGCGGTCAATGCCGCTGTACCCATCATCACAATAGATGTCATAGATTTCCCAATCCCGTTCATGACAATAATCTCGCAGCATCGCTTTCTGGTTTTGTATGCTCTGACTGTCGTCGGTTTTCAGCTTGTCTTTGTCTTCAATGGATAAGCGGCAGTATATTCCAACTTTTGGTATCGATTGCACCTTCCTTCTTGTTGTTGGATTCGATCAATTCATTTTTTTCAATTGAATGTTGATCAGTTTTTCCATTTTCAGTGTAACCAGTTTTTTTCGTTCTTCCGTATGAGTACTTTGAAAGATACTTTGTGTATGGATTTTTATTTTCATGTCTATTTCTCCTTTCCGTTGAATGATATGCGATTTCTTTTTTTCTTATTACATTCAGGAAAGAAGGGCGTTTCAGAAAATTGTTCTTTTTATTTGTTTACTATTGACAAAATATTAAGTTAGATGTAAAATAATAATGTGAATGATGCTGTCAACTTTGCATGGCTTGAAGTACAGCATCCAAAAAATAATGAATTAGGGAAACATTGGAGGAACGCTATGAAAGGAAGAAAATGGATTGCATTGGCATTGTCTGCGGCGCTTTGTATTGTGCCATTTCAGACGGGAGAAAAAACGGGATCTCTTTCCATTGCAACGGTATCCGCAGAAGATCGGAATGACATGCCAAGTGACTATGCAACAGCTTGTGATTGGATTTGGACGAATCGCATCGAGCGGGAAGGTTCCATGAAAGATTGGGCAACCATTTATGATCAGATTGTTGCAGGAAATGGTACCTTGCAATATATTCTGATCTGGCAGTCTTATGAAAAAATTACATTGGAGCAACGACAAAAATTGCCGCAGATGCTGGAAGATGCAGTCAATCAGTGGACTGATCACCTGATTGGCTATGATGGCTGGCCGTTTCAGCATGTTAACGTAAAGATTGTTGGATATGCTGTGCTTGATAAAAGTTGCTTGCTGGATCTACAGCCGGATGAAGTTGTTTATACAGATACGACGAGTTCCTGGCTGCGGGATGATATGATTACAAGCGGTATGGGGGATACAAGCGTGCCTGCCATTCAGCCAGCGGAACCGACTGATTTATCACGGTATTCTCATTGGTCTGATCCAAATTGGAGTTATCATGGAAGTTACAGCAATCGGTACGACATGTATTTGCATGGAATTACCGGAATGATTCATATGGGCGGTTATGGCTATCATTACGGGCAGATTCTTTCCGATCAGTCGGTACTTGGCTTGATCGATTGCACAACCAGTCAGCATATTTTGTTGCATGAAATGGGACATGGATTTGGATTCCCGGATTATTACGGTGGAGAAGGAGAGTCAGATGGTTTTCCGCCCGGAGGGTTCCCTGGCGGCGAAAATTCCATTATGATGGCAGGTTCTTGTAGTTCTATCAATCAATTTGATCAGTGGTTTTTGAAGTATGCATGGAGCAAACTGAAAGCAGAGAATGGAAGATTTGACTTATCTGCGATAACTACCACGACAACAGTTCCAACCACTACAACAACTACTACGACCACAACTACAAATACAACCGCTATTACAACAGAGCCGATTTCGTCTCCAGAGGTTGCCGCATTTACAGATACGATTTCAGAGATTACACAGACAGAAGATGGTGGCATCATTCGGTTTGCAAACAATGGAACATTTCTGTTTCATGGTACCGACTATTTTGGCGGGGATGCGCAAAAAAATCTTTTGCATTATGAAGCTGGCGACAAAATTCAAATCCGATTTACCTACGAACCAGACACCTCCAACATTCTTTACATAGAGTCCCTCTCTTTGGAACAGAATGCGCATACGGTACAGGGGGATGTAGATGCAAATGGAGTATTTGCATTAACCGATGTTGTTTTGATGCAGAAATGGCTGCTTGCTGTACCAGATACAAACCTGGCAAACTGGGAAGCAGGGGATTTTTGCAAGGACGGAAACCTAAATGGATATGATCTTTCCCTGATGAAATACAACCTGTTCCATCAATAAAGAACGAGAAAGCGTGTTCCCGTGCATCTGGAACACGCTTTCTTTTTTACGAAAAGATACCAAACTCTTTTCTTCGATAAATGCTCTTGACAGTACGCAGAATGCGTGCTATAATAATTGGTAGCACCAATATTGGTGCTACCAATTTATTTGGAAGGTGAAAACATGAAGTATCTAAGACAACTCCTACTTATTTTAATGATTTCTCTGTTTGGAGAAATTCTGAAATATGTCATTCCTTTGCCCATTCCAGCCAGCATTTATGGAATGGCAATTTTATTTGTCTGTCTGATGACTGGTATTGTCAAGCTGGAGCAGGTGAAGGAAACAGGAAAGTTTATGATTGAGATTATGCCAGTCATGTTTATTCCTGCTGGCGTTGCACTGATTACAAGCTGGGGCGTATTGAAACCGATGCTGTTGCCAGTATGTCTGATCACATTTATTACAATTATCACGGTAATGGTAGCGACTGGAAGAGTTTCGCAGAGAATTATTAGAAAAGGACAGGATCGATTGAAATGAACCATTTTTTTGAAGAATCCATGTTTGCAGGTGTAGCATTGAGTTTGCTTGCATATGCTTTGGGTGTTGTGCTGAAAAAGAAGTTCAAACTTGGTATTTTTAATCCGCTTTTGATCTCCATTGCTGTAACAATTCTAGTTATTGTATTTGGAAAAGTAGATTATGAAGTATATCATGAGGGCGCAAAGTATCTGAGTTATTTGCTGACTCCAGCGACAGTCTGTCTTGCAATTCCGCTGTACGAGCAGTGGGAACTGCTGAAAAAGAATGTGAAAGCAGTCATTGCAGGGCTTGTGACAGGAACCATTACCAGTTTGACAACTGTATTTGTATTGGCGCTCATTTGCAGATTGTCCCATGAAGAATATGTCACGCTGTTGCCCAAATCGATTACAACGGCAATTGGCATGGGCGTATCGGAAGAACTCGGTGGATATGTTGCCATCACTGTTGCTGTCATTATCATCACAGGTGTTCTGGGAAACATGCTGGGAGAAACCATCTGCAAGGTGTTTCGGATTACAGAACCAATTTCCAAAGGGCTTGCTATGGGAGCTTCCTCGCATGCAATTGGAACTGCCAAAGCAATGGAAATGGGGGAGATTGAAGGAGCAATGAGCAGCCTTGCCATTGCAGTATCTGGAATTTTAACGGTTCTCCTATCTTCTATCTATGCCTGCTTGATTTAAGGGGGAAAATATGAACAAAACCAATCCGCAGATGGAATATGAAAAGGCAATTGCATACATTTTAGATAAAATTAAAAGCGGGGAACTCTCCATTGGAAGTAAATTGCCAGCAGAACGGGTCATTGCAGATACGCTGCATATTGGAAGAAATTCAACCCGGGAAGCTTTGAGTATTTTACATGGTATGGGTATGGTGGATCGTGTGCATGGATCCGGAAATTATATTTCTGAGCATGTAAATGACACCATCTATCAGATGCTTGTTCTGATGCTTGCGCTTGGCAGCATTACAAAACGTGAAATATGTGAATTTCGTCGAACCATGGAAAAAGCGGCCTGTATGCTGATCTTGGAAAAAGGACTGCGGACGGACTACCAGGAACAGTTTGAGCAGCTGCTTTTGGATTTGAAAGTAGCTGCTGGGCAAAAGCAAACAGATCTGGATAAGGCATTTCATATGCTGCTGATTCAAGCAACTGAAAACGCATTGCTGGAGATGATGATGCATGCTGTGATAACAGTTTATCGAGAATGGATTGATGTTGTTCTCCAAAAGGCAGGAAATGCAGAAAAGCTTATATTACAGAAATGCCACGAAGGCATCATAAATGGACTGATTGCAAAGAAGGCGGATGATCTGCTTGCATCAATTGATGCGCATTATGATTTAATAGAGAGATTGCTCGCATAGAACCAATTGTTTTTTTCAAAATAGAGCCAAGATTTTTCTTGGTTCTATTTTTTTGCATTGAATTTAGATTCTTGAAAAAATTCTGCCTGTTAATAATTTTATAGAAACATAGTATCCATAAAAGGGAAATATAAAATTGAATGCAACTACAATTCGTGCCATTTTTTTACGTTTCGTGCCAAACCTATTGTAATTTGATTGCATATTGCTATAATAATGATAAGAAACAGAAAGTTAGAAAGGAGCGTTAAAATGTATCGAATTGCAGTATTATCCGATCGAGCAGAATTGGCAGCCTGTTTTACAGAGCAAATCAACCGGTTTTGTATGGAGAGGGGGGCATTCCCGGCGATTGCATGTTATCAGGAACAAGAGAGATTCTTTTGCCAGATTCGTAAGGTTGTGCCAACTAGTGTAGTGATTGCACTTCCGGGCATTGCAGGACTCAATGCTGTTGAGCGCCTGCGGCAGATTGCTCCAACCTGTGGTCTGATCTGGTGCAGTGATTTGGATTTTTCCCTGCAGGCATTTCGGCTTCGGGCAGAATATTTCATGGTCTTACCAGTAAATGAAGAACGGATTCGGGAAGGTCTTGCAATTTGGTATGAGAAGAGGAAACAAAGTAGTTTGGCAAAGAATCAATTTTAGCGTCAAGTCCATGAGAAAAGAAAATGGTTCTTCTGCGAATGCAGAAGAACCATTTTCTTTTTATATTCTATAGTTACTATTACAGCTTCCAATCAATTGTCTGTTTTTTGCCGCCTACAAAGTCCGCATAGATACCAGGTTCAGCAAGTAATGTTTCATGGTTGCCCTGCTGCACAATGCGTCCATGATCGATGACAAGAATTTGATCCGCATGACGTACAGTTTTCAGCCGATGTGCAATCATAATGATTGTTTTATTACGAGTCAGTGCCTCAATTGCTTTTTGTAGGCGGTCTTCATTTTCAGGATCCACATTTGCAGTTGCCTCATCCAAAATGACAATGGGCGCATGTTTCAGCATCGCTCTGGCAATGGAAATACGTTGTTTTTCACCGCCGGAAAGACTTGCACCGCCTTCTCCAATTATGGTATGGTAACCGTCCGGCAAATTTTCAATAAAATCGTCACAGCAAGCAGCTTTTGCCGCAGCTATCACCTGTTCATGCGTTGCATCCGGGCAGCCGAATTTAATATTATTTTCAATTGTATCTGCAAAGAGATATACATTTTGAAATACCACACTAATTTGATTCATCAAGGATTCCAATGTGTAATCACGCACATCATAACCGCCGATTTTGATGCTTCCGCTGTCTACATCCCAAAATCTGGAAATCAGGTTGCAGAATGTGGTCTTACCGCTTCCAGAAGGACCAATGATTGCAGTGGTGGTTTGATCGGGCAGTGTCACTGTAATGTCATGCAAAATGGACTTTTCTTGATAAGAAAAATTGACATGATGAAATGCAATATCATGCTTTTCCGGGAATAGCATTTTTCCATGTTCATCCATACGCGGCATTTTTTCTGTTTCAACCGTTCGGTCAATTGCAGCTGCTGTCAAACGAAGCATGGAAACACCCATACCAAATGCTTTGATCTGATTGAAGACAAGGAAAGACATCACCAATCCCATCAGTGCATTGGCAAGTGTCATAGCATCAGCTCGCCAAAGCAGTACCGCTGCCAGCATCATACCAACGCTGGCAATTTGCAGAACTGCTTCTTGAAGCGCTGTATAGGGAGTGAGTACTTGCTCTACCTTTAAGTTGCTGCTTCGATTGTATTCGAGTGCATGCTGTAACTTTTGATCGCCTTTTCCAGTAAGGTTAAAGGATTTGATAACACTCATACCCTGTACGGTTTCCAGTACGGCTTCAATCAGTGCGGTCTGAGATTGTTGCGTATCCGCTGCGATGCTTGCAGATTTCTTTTCCATAGCAGATACCACACATAGATACAGCAAGATTCCAATCAGTGCAACGAGTCCAAGGCGCCAATCAAAGATAAGAATCAGCACAACAAATACGGTTGTGGCAATCAAACCGCCAAGGATATTGACCAGTACCATCGGCACCATGCCTTCAATGCTGCCGACTACTGTGGTGCAAACGCCGGAAATCTGTCCCAAGCTATTTTTTTGAAAGAATCCCATCGGCACGCTCTTTAAACGATCGGCAATGGAAATGCGGCGATCAGCTGCCATGAAATAGCCGGCATGGGTTTGTAACATTTTGGAAAGGCTTGCCGTTACAGCACCGCCGAAAATAGTAATCAATTCACAGCCGAGTGCAAGCCACGCCGTTTTGCCGCCTTGTTTTCCATCAGTCAGTGCCAGTATAACAAAATAGATTGCTGCTACTTGGAACATTTGCAGGATTGCATTTAAAAATCCAACTGCCACAGACTGATTGATGTTTTTTGTTTCTTTTCCGGCAAACTGCCAGATTTTACGGAATGTTTCAATCATTTTGTGTCACCGTCCTTTGCTCCAATATGCGCCTGCCACATTTCATGGTAAAGTGCACAATTTTTCAATAGCTCTTCATGCGTTCCCTGCGCTGCAATATGACCATCCTGTAGGACAACAATGTTGTTGGCATCCGTGATAGTGGAAAGGCGGTGCGCAATCACAATGACGGTTTTGTGTTCTACCAGTTTTGTCACCGCTTTTTGGATGATTGCTTCATTTTCCGGATCCATATAGGCGGTTGCCTCGTCCAGAATTACAATGGGCGCATTTTTCAGCATGGCTCGTGCAATGGCGATTCGCTGCCGCTCTCCGCCGGAAAGGTGTGCACCGCCTCCGCCAACTAGGGTATCATAACCTTTTTCAAGCTCTTTTATCAACTGGTCACAACCTGCTGCATGCGCTGCGGCTTCTACTTCTGCATCGGTAGCCGATCTGCGTCCCATTCGGATATTTTCACGTATGGTATCATCAAATAAGTAGTTATCCTGTGAAACAAATGCCACTTGATCATATAGTTCCGTCAGTGGAATTTCTTTTAAATCATGATTGCCCATGGTAATTGTACCATTCTTAACATCCCAAAAACCTGCAATCAGTTTTGCCAATGTGGATTTTCCGGAGCCTGACGGGCCGACCAGTGCGGTCATGCCGTTTTGCGGAATCGAGAGGCTCACATCGTGCAAAATTTCTTTGTCATCATGGTAGCCAAAAGAAACGCCTTTGACTTCAATGTGATGATCCGTAAAGGAGACCAGCTCAGTACCATGTTCCTGTTCTTCTGCCTTTAGAATCTCATCGACTTGCGAAACGGTTGTACCAACCTGCGCCAGTGTATCAACAAAGTTAAATGCTGCCACAATCGGTGCTGCCATGCCGAGTGCAAGAATGATGACTGTAATAAAAGTTTCCACAGAAAGTGTGCCGTGTGTATAAAACAACCATCCGAATGGGAGCACAGTCAGCATCTGTGCTGGAAAGAATGCATATGCCATTGACATGCCAAGCTGGCTGCGGCGCATCCAATCGTAGTAATATTGGGCGTTGGCACGCACTTTCTCTGCAAGACGCGTATAGGAAGTTTTTCCTTGATTGAATGCTTTGATAACTTCAATACCGTTGATATACTCAATCATGGTGCTGCTCATTTCATTGGTTGCCTTTACAGCACCCTCATAATCCTTGGCATAATTGCCCATTACCATCATCATAAAAACAAATGCCACCGGAAATACAGCAAGGGAGAGCAATGCCAGTCGCCAATCCAAAAGGAACAGGTAGAGAATGGTCAGCAGCGGCGCAACAATATTTGCGGTCATTTCCGGGAATAGATGTGCCAGAGTCGTTTCCATACTGTCTACTTGATCTACGATGATTTCCTTAAATTTTCCGCTGGAAGTGTCCATGACGGTACCAAGTGGCAGACACGGTAGCTTGGCAAGTAATTTTTCTCGAATGGTTTTCAAAATGCGAAAGGTTGCTTTATGGGAAAGAGAGAGTGCGCTGTTGTACAGCACTGTACGGATTAGAAAACCAGCCAGTGCAGTCAGCAGCCATGGGGTATATGCAGCAATTGCTTTTTCTCCGTCCAGCAGTAAGACAATTATTTTGGCT
>OLRA01000810.1_pt1 | contig 40224 bp, 41 predicted proteins | sample 1673011 | NCBI WGS metagenome assembly OLRA01 (sample SAMEA3136746, study PRJEB25190) | human gut metagenome | reverse complement strand
TAATTATTCATTCGGATAGAGGAGTACATTATACAAGCAAACTTTATAAAAAATTAACGGCAGGACTGATTCTAAGTTATTCAAAAAAAGGCACACCATGGGATAATGCATGTATAGAATCTTTTCATTCAGTAATTAAAAGAGAATGGTTAAATCGTACTTTGATTTATGATTATGATCATGCATATGATTTGTGTTTCGAATATATTGAAACATTCTACAACACGATACGAATCCATAGCCATTGCGGTTATGAATCACCAAATCAATATGAGAATAATTATTATTCAAAACATTAGAATTTAAAATTTATCTATTTTATAAGTCCTTTTTCTTGACGTAGTACCATTCTCGATATCCCTCAGGTCCTAAATCAATAGGCTTATCCGAAAGAATTGTACCCCAGTGATTTACTAGGATACGTTTGGAAAGTTCTACCATTTCACCTTGGCATTCATCATCATGACGTATCTCATATTTGTGGAGTCCAGTGGGGATAAGTTTTGAATCAATTCTTAAATCAGTAAATAACACCTCACGCCCATATAGTTTTATTGGAGTAAAGTGTTCTTTTTCTAAGTCTTCTTTGCTTCTGATCATATGCAGCACCTCTAACGCGATTTACTGTTATCACGTTGTCTTTCAACAAAGAAAGCACGTTGATAATTCGATTCAATTTTCATCTCTGCAATTGCACGTTGTTTTAAATCTTTTAAAGCATCTTCGATATCATTGAAATAATGACCACTTCGATAACCTCTTGATCGGTTGTCGGTAGTGATCCAAGTAACATATGGGGAAGGGGCTTTATTATTTTCTCCTAAAACGAACACACTGTGGCATGACCTTAATGTCGCGATAATTTCATAATTGCCATTCATTTCATGATATAAATCTGAAATATCTACAGGTTCTAAACCCAGATTTTTAATTGTGATAGATGTGATATCGTTTTGCTGGCAATAAGATAGATATTTTTGTAATCCATCAAAATGATTGATATCTTCACGGGCTTGATCAACTGCACACCAGATGTTGTAATGAGTATCGATGCTCATATATTTGATATCTTTGCCATTTTCTAAATCATCGAATAGATAATCATCTACATTAAAGTCCCAATCAGCAACTTGGTTTACTGTGATATTATCTTCAGTAAAACTTAATTCAATCATCTGTTCAGGATCATTAATTGAATGAGCGTAGCAATGAGAGTTCTGATGATTATTTGTTTCAGATAAAACATAGTCGATTTGATAATTGTAATACTCGAATTCTCGTAACGAGTTATAATATTCTGCAAATTCCATATTCTACTCCTTTAATTGTTTTGCTAGTATGACAACTCTTTTATTATTATCACGTGTATCACACGTAACCAAAGTCATCAATTGATCTTCTTTATTCACTGAAACACCAGTTTTATACAATCCTCTATTAATGGAATCTGATATAAAGGTATTAAATGAATTTGTTGAATCCCATTCAGTTTGTGTAAATTCTAAAGAATCATTCAAATCATTTAAATCAACATTCATTACACCAAAAATCTGATATGTTCTAGTTTCATCTTCTGTAATAAATTTAAATGTATCATGCTTTTTATAATAGTTTTGATCTGTATAACTCATTAAAGGAGTAAAAATAATGTTATCCCATTTACTAGAATGACCATAGATTACAACATTTTTTGAATCTATATTCCCATCTGCCGATACAAATGGTATTCCGGCATTTGCATATTCTTTGTTGATGTTTTTACGAACATAGTAATCATTATCCGGAGCCTGTACAACTGGCTCATAAATAACTCGATCATCAAATTCTAAAATACCCACAACATCTTTATTTGTTTTTTTCAACAAAGATAAAGAAAGCTCCTTTTCAGAAGCTTCCTCATTTTCTTTAATTGATTCTTTTTTAGTCGTTTTTGTTTCTACATAATAATCCGAATAGTCATAAGATTTCTTTGCAGTAACCTGATTGTAGATAACTCCACCAATTAATCCCATTACAAGTAGTACAGCTACTATTTTTATTTTTTTATGTTTCATACTATTTATACCCCTGTATTTGGAACAACGATACGTGCGTTTTCAAAATAATAAATAATTGTATCAGTTTCCTCATCCGCCTCTACTTTATAAGCTTTAGATTTATCAGCTAATTGATAAGAAGTTGGAGCTTTGATTTCCTTAAATTCATATTCATGACCATAAATTGCATCAGAAAGCACTGCTTTTCCATCTTTTACAACATGTTTTGTTACCTTGTCATCTCCAACTTTTCTAGAATAATAAGTACCATCATCAATATCTAAAACAATCTGTTTGTTTTCATCTGTTTTTGCTGTCTTGATAATTTTAGAGAAGTCTTCATTTTTAGAGATTTCATACTCTTCATCTTTTTCTTCTCCAGTAATCATCAATTGACCACTTGCTAAAGTAGTAACATAAGCATCTGCTGTCTTATCATATACTTCAAAAATTGCTCCATTCAAGAAATGATCATGATGATCTTTATCCACTTTATTTACATCCAATTCTAAACGGCGTTTTTCATTATAAAGATCCATTGAAACTGTTACAGTAGGTTTAGTTGTATCATCATCATAATCGAAAGTAAAGTCATGCTTTTCTTCATCCAATTTGAAACCTACATTTGTTTCTAATTCCTTAACATAATATTCGCCCGTTGGAAGATCCAACTGTTCAATGTTCTTACCATCTTCATCAATTGTTAATGTTCCAACCAATCCATCTGCAGGAATAATTACTTTGTCGTTTAAAGTAATATCATTTTTAGAATATACACCAAAGACAACATCTTTATATGCATCCTTATCTTCATCTTCAAATGTTTTAGTAATCTGCAAATCTAATTTTTGTCTTTCATTTACATAAGACTGTTTGATTTCAACTACATCAATCATCTGACCAGCATATTCAATATCAAAGTCATATGTGTTTTCATCTAACACAAAACCAGTTTGTGTGGCTGTTTCTTTAATAGAATACTTACCTAATTGAAGTAAAGCTGAAGTTGTTACACCATCCCCTGTTGTAAATGTATCAACTACATCTCCTTTGTGGAACCACACAGTTCCTTCTGGAGTTACAATATCTTCACGTGCTGTAATTTCATACGTAACACCTGATAAATATTTTTCTTTGTATTCAGGTGTATATAAAGTGCCATAATCTGTTTCAGATTCTTTTGCTCCTGACAACATCTCACCTGTCTTTTCCACATAGACCTGGCCTTTTTGAGTTTTATTGTCAAAATTCATAAAGATTTCTGTGCTAGAACCATCTACATTGATTGGAATTTCTGTATCTTTTAATACATAGCCATGAGGGGCTTTGATCTCCACCAATTTATATTCACCATACTTTAATGGAGAAGGTAAATGTACAGAACCGTCTTCATCCGTTTTAAATACATCTGTAGTTTCTTTTTTTGGATACGTTACTTCCTGTGTTACATAATTACCATCTGCATCTTTGATTTTAAATTCTACTCCGGCTGCCGGAATACGTTTTCCAGTTTCACTGTCCGTTTTGTAGATAGTCAATTCAGCTTTGATTGTATCATTATAGATGTTATAGAAATATGTCTTCTCATTTTGATCAATCTTTACTTCAAAAGGTTTTAAAGTATCATAGCCTTTTGTTTCATGTTCTTTAACGATATAAGTTCCATATGGAAGATAATCACTAATAGCTCGACCATCTTCATCCGTAGTCAATGTTGATACGACTTTACCTGTCGATTTTAAAATAATATCAAATTTAAATCCTTCACCAGGCTTTTGAACATTACTTTGAAATAATCCATATTTCTCTTTATCAATTGTTTTCGCAATTTCAATACGACCCTTAATAACCTGGTCTTTAACTGTTGTAGAGAATGTACTAGGTGTATTATCACCTGAATATTTGAGTTCTACTGTATTACATGAACTATTAGTTAAATATCCTTCAGGCGAAGTAACCTCACATACATTCAAAGTTGTTCCAACTGGATATTTTTTTGATTTAGCTTTTGATCCATTTGTTGTGATTGTTTCAAGTACATTTCCACTTGTATCCTTAATCGCAAATGTTGCTCCATTGAAAGTAGCATCTCCTTGAGTCTTAGTACCTGTTTGAGAATCCTGTTTTTCAACTTCAATATCTGCATACATCAAATCGAAATTTAATTTAAAGTTTGGAGAAGGATCTCGCCTGGATGCTAAATAAATGACTCTTTGATAGCCAGCTGATCCATAAATGACATTCACATCACGTGCACTAAAATTACGTGAAAAAGTAATACTCTTATCATAATTTTCAGATGTGATGGCTACCGTTAGATTGTTTCCATCTACAGAAGCACGAATCCCATTTGAATTTGTGATTGAGTAATTTGATAAAGTCCCTTTTGTGTCCGTCAAAGTGACAGGTGTATTTAATCCCATTTTAATCGTTTGATTATTGAATGAAGGTCTACCTTGAGGCTGAGTACGTAAATTGTTGATGACTGCTACCTCATTTGAAATATCATACACTGTTGTTCCATCTGTATAGTAAGGCTGATACCAAGTTCCAGTCACTGCCTGCCAAATCATAACCTGAGTTGCGACATAGTATTTTTCTGTTTGATGCCCAGAATAACCATATCCATAATAATTGATTTCCCAGATATTCTGACGCGTTTGTTCAGATAATTCATCCCATTTTGCAGTATCCTGATGATAATCCAGGCCTTCTGTAAAAAGCTGCATAGGCTCAATGCAGAATACTGTCTTATCCCCAACATACAATTGCTGTACATAATCAAATCCATACTGATTGGCAATATGGATCATTGCATAAATACTGCCTGTTCCTGTTGTATCCGTTAATGAGATTCCATCAGACTGAGGCATCAAATCAGGAAATACATCTTCTGCATTTCCAAGTTCTACAATCGTATCTAAATCATTTTCATCTGTAGTCGTTTCTTCAGCATGTACCGGTAAAGTATTCATCAACGAATTGAGAATAACTAATGCTGTTAGAAAGAATTTACTACCTTTCTTCAATATGTTTTTCATATTCTTTTTCCTTTCCATTGTTGCAACAAAAAAGACGAGATTTCTCTCGCCAAAGTATTTATTCAATTGTCATTTATCACATCCTTACTGAATCAAACTTCCATTGCTCCAAAGGTTCAGTCCGTAATAGGCAATACTATGATCATTTCGATATACAGGCTGTACTGCATAATTTGTTACTTCAGCATTTCCAATATACATCACATCATTCATATAGTATTCCCCTGCTGATTCTGCTTCAGACATAGAACTATATGTTGCATAATAGAAGTTGCTGTCTAAAATCACATCACAGGAAACATTTTGGTTAACTCCTCCTGGACACACATAACTTGGTTGCACTGTTTCTGGTGTTGGAGTACCAGGGGGTGTTACTGGAGTAGCAGGTTCTTCTGTTGGTTTAGAAGATGGCTTTGAAGAAGTGTTGTTTTGATTGGGTTTTGAACCGGAAGTAGAAGTATTACTATTCGTTATGCTTTCGCTTGTAGTTGAATTTTTGTTAGATTGAGTAATTGTACTTTTTACTTCGCTATCTTTGTTACTGGATTGTTTTTTATCAGAAGATGAATTAGAAGTATCTTTTTTGTCGTATGATTCTTCTTTCTTTTCAGTTGTGATTTCATCTTGTTTATCTTCTTCTTTTACTTCTTCCTTTGCTACAGTTTGATCTTTACTGAATTCTTTTGTTTTCTCTTTCGTACTAGAACATCCAAACAAACATGCTAAACAGGTAATACACATTAAAACTTTCTTAAGCATTTATATCACTCCTTTGTATAGTTATCTAATTCTAAGTTTAATATTCTAGTTATAGATTACAATTATACAAATATGAGACTCACAGTGTGTATATTTACCTGGTTGGATTCCTTTCGGTAAGTGAAAGGGGTTATAGGGGAAAACACAGTCACGCCAGACTTCGAAAAAAACAGCCCCCTCTCACTACTGCTTTTTGACCTAAGGTACAAATTGACAATTTATACATCATCGTGATTGACCTTTTTCGCGTTTCTTAGCCCAGGCTCCAAGCAACTTATCAACAAGTTGCTCTTTTTGTTCCTGTGTATAATTCTTTGGAAAATATTTATTGTACTTGTTCCAATCAATCGGTCGTGGTTCCCGTTGATTTGGTTTTTCTACTGATAAAACACCACGAATATAACTCTCATCTAGAACACCATCTTTTGAAGCTTGTTTGAACTGTTGAGCTTGAGTAAGTGATGGCGTAGCATCGAATTCTTTAATTAAATCAACCAAAGATTCCTGTTCCTTTTCCTTTAAAAATGATAATTCCACACCTGGATTAAAAGCAATTGTGAATCTCTTATCGTCATAGGTGCCGTCAACCATTTTTTGTAATGGTTCAATGAGATAAGTTAAACGAATAAACCGTTGCAGTTGGTTTCTGCTTATACCAACTAATTCGGATAATTCAGCATCAGCACGTCCTTTTGTGTACTTCGTCCCAACTTGGGACGAAGTTGAATCTACAAGTAACTGTTTGCCTTGATGTTTCATAGCCTCTAATCTCATTTTGTAAGCATATGCTCTTTCTGTGGGAAGAACATGTTCTCGTTGTATGTTTGAATCAACCATTAATATCGTAGCTTGATCGTCATCAATATCTCTGATTATTGCATTAATCTCTTTAAGCCCGAGTTGTTGTAAAGCAAATTTTCTTCTATGCCCAGCAATCATTTCATATCCTTCGCCATCTTTTTTAGGTCTTACTAAGGCTGGCATAAGAATCCCATTATCTTGAATGCTATCAATTAGCTTTACCATGTCTTCATCCAGACTTACATGGAATGGGTGATTCTTAAAATCTGAGATTGATTCAATAGGGATACTAACTACTTTTTCAACATTAGTATCTTCTTGTCTTTCTTTTTCTGTTGAGAATATGGAGCTGTATCCATTTAGGCCTAAATCATATTTGCCCATTTAATGCACCTCACTATCTTTCATGAATATTCTTAACTTTTGGTTTGTGCTGTTTTACAACTTCTTTTGATAGACCAGCATATGCTTTAGCTACTTTACTGTTGTTTGAAATAGCATATAAGCTAGCTCCTTGAAGCTGTGACTCAGATGATTTAACTCCATAAGGAATAACTGAATCAAATACTTTGATGTGTCTACCATAATTTTCTCTAATGAATTCAATTGTTGACTTTGCAATATTTGTGTTTTGCTGTGCCATGGTCATTGCTACACCGGTGATTTTTAAATCACGATTAATCTGCTGTTGAACACGTTTAATGGTTTCCATTAACTTAGTCATTCCTTTTGCAGGTAGATATTGCGCCTGTACTGGAATTAAAACTTCATTAGAAGCTGCTAGTGCATTGATCGACAACATACCAAGGGAAGGGGGACAGTCAATTAAAACATAGTCGTAGTCTTTTTTGATTTCATTGATAGTGTTCTTTAAAATACTTTCTCGATTAAAGACACTAATCATTTGCATTTCAAAATCAGCAAGATCTATATTACTAGGTATGAAGTCAACGCCTTCTTCGTGGTGCATCAAAGCACTTTGGCAATCTGCTTTACCTGTTTTAACAGAATCAAACATAAGCTTTGTTATAGTGTTTTCTATTTCATCAGCTTGTTTAACTCCCAAACAGGTAGTCATATCACCTTGGGGATCAAAGTCTATCATCAGAACTTTGTTTCCTTCTTTTGCTAAGCCAATTCCGAGATTAACAGTAGTAGTTGTCTTACCAACTCCACCCTTTTGATTGGCTATAGCCATTACAATAGGTTCTTTTTTCATAGGTTCTCCTTTCTTAGCCAGACATATTTCTGGCTATGTAACAAAATAAAAAGAAGACTATAATTTTTTTATAATCTTCTTAATATTAAATTAAATAAGGTGCAATAACATGTGTTTATATAAGGTCTTTATCCAACTGATATTTCCATGCAAATGTATTTATGGTCGCTTAAATTTTCTTCATAATCATGTTGTACTTGTATTACATAATGATTTATGTTGCGAATATTGTTTTTACTTATCAGGAATTTATCGATACTTGTCTTGCCAAATGTAATAATACTTTCTGAAACACAATTTCCCATATAATTTAAAAGTTCTAGATATTTTTCTTCAGTCAATTTATCCTGACATCCGATATAAGTATTGAAATCCCCTGCAAGAACTATATTACTTGTTTGACCATTTGTTTTAACGAATTCTATTATATTATCCCATATTTCACAATTTTCATCTTCTTTGATAAACTGAGTAGGCATGTGTACGCCTATAAAAATACAATTGTGTGCTTGAACAGCGATAGTTCTATTGTTTTGAGGATAATTGGATTGTAATAAACTAAAATTGTTTTTAGCTGCAATTGCTATGGTGCAACGGTAAGCAAAACTTTTGTTTACAAATACATCATATTTATCCAATGGAAAATCTTTAATTAATTGATCATACAAGAAATGTTGATGCCATCGATTGCTTTTTGTTTTATAAGGAACTTCTTGTAGAAACGCAATAGCATTTTCATTTTCTAAATAATTTTTGATTTTATATATGATTGAATTGTAAATCTCTTGCGAACTATCATGTTCAAAGTATTCTTTTGGTTTTCCCGAGCGCTTTCCATTCCTAAACCAATCAACATTCCATGTCATTATATTTATCATTTTGCTCACACTAAATCACTCCTTATTATTTGTGTAAATATAGCTAAGAATCTATGATTAATTGTAACAATTATCAATACCTAATAAAAGATATTAGATAACAAAAATAGTCATTCATTATAATGACTATGTAACATTAAACTTCTTCAAGCTTTTTCATTAGTTTTAAACAATCAGCAAAGCTTCGTAAATACATCTTTTCTTCTATTATGTTATGTTCTCGCATTGAAAGACAGTAATATTTGTAATAATCTCTAATAGTACTATCTTTCAATGTTTCCTCATCAATATCTTGATCTGCTAGATGGACAACCGTTGGATTTCCTTCGTATATTAATTGCTGTTCTTTCTTTATATTCCTATACTCTTCATCATTATTTAGCACATTTTTTAAAGTAGACTCTCTTATGTCTTCGAATAATATTTCTGATTAGATTTTAATTTCATCATAATTATTTTTCTTCATTTAAATCATCTCGTGGAAATTATAATGATTTAAGAAACAGCTACAATAGTAAAAATATGAAGCCTTAAAGTTAAATAGGGCATGGTAGAGTTAATTTGGTAAAGTAATATTAAAGTAACAATAAAGTAACAGAGGTTGTTTTAGCCTAAGAATATCCTTATAAATAAGGATCACAATCTCTCAAACAATTAAGTAAGAGATAATTACTTATTATCAAAACAGGGAAAAAATCATGGATTTTTATTCATAGTCTTTTTTTCATATAATTAAATAGTGTTAAATGAAGTTAAATTCAGCAAAACACGTAAAGTAGCATAGAGATAGCATAGAGACAGCAAATTCAATTAATGGTTAAACATAAGTGATAAATAAAGGCTTTTAAATGACCACATATTCTCATTCAATTAACTAAACGTTAGTCAGAACATACTTTTGACTACTCTGCAAAGAGATTCAAAACCACTCAAACCCTTTATATATGGGATTTGGGTGGCTTTTTCTATTTCTGTGAATTGTTGTGAATAGTGCTGAAAAGTCTCTTTAAGCACGCATACAGCACGCTTATAAGTAGCAAAATTAACTCCTCAGTTATCGAAAAGCACGCACAAAATGTAATTTTACAAGAAAAGCACCAGCAGATGCTGATGCGTTTAATATTTTAATCTTACTAATTTTTTGATTATATAGCTTGGTTTTTATTTAGCAACCAATCCCTGATATCAAAGATTTCAATTCCTTCATATGAATACTTTGGATGACCGGTTTTGGCGATGATAATCTTTGGATATGCATCCTTGATTTGTAAAAGAGGCGCATATTCTCTTTTGAATGTTTCCTCTTCAGTGATATTATCACTTACCTGAATATAGATTTTTTCACTACCTCTTTGGGCAACAAAATCGATTTCTTTTTGATAAAGCTTTCCAACATAGACATCATAGCCACTACGTAATAATTCAAGACAGACCATGTTTTCATATACTCTGCCATAATCCATGTTTCTTGTACCAAGAACAGCATAACGTATGCCAATATCACTTAAATAGAACTTTTCTGTGCTTTCAAGATATTTTTTGCCACGGATATCGTAGCGCTTGATATCATAGAAAACAAAGGCGTTGCACAGGTATTTGATATATTTTCCAATGGTGACATGATTAGTTGATACGTTCTTTTCGGATAGCATATTGCTGATTTTGCTTGGTGAGGTCAGGTTTGATATATTGTCCATAAGAAATTCACTTAAGCGCTGTAATACCTGAGTATCTGGCAGGGAATACTTCTGTACAAGGTCTCTTGTAACAATTGTTTCATAGACTTCCTTGATATAATCCTTCCTGTCTTTTTCGGTGTTGTAGGCATAGGACCCAGCTAATCCACCTTTGATGGTGTAATCTTCAAATAGCTTTTCTATGTCGTGGTTGTTGTCGTAGTAATTACAATATTCTTTGAAACTGAATGGATAGACATGAATTTCAATATAACGCCCAGTAAATAGAGTGGCTAAATCTGCACTTAACAAAAAAGCGTTGGAACCGGTGATATAGATATCATATTTTCTTTTTGAATATAAGCTATTTACAGCCAGTTCAAAATTTGGACACATCTGCACTTCATCAATGAAAAGATAATTCGACTTTCCTTCCACATATCGTTTTTCAACATAGGCATGAAGCGCATGATACTCTTTCAGGTGTTCAAATGAAAGATCCATAAAGTCAATAAAGATAACGTTGATATCATTAAAGTTGTCTTTCAGATACTGGATATACTCCTGCATCAGTATTGACTTACCCGATCTTCTGATACCGGTAATAACTTTTATATCAGGCGTATCCTTCAGATTCTTTATTCGATTTAGGTATTCAGTTCTTTCAATGGTTTTCATAGTGTTACCTCACTTTCAAAAAATGAATTTTTTTAAACTTTTGAAAGTCATCCTTACTTGTATTATATCCGATTATAATCTTTGTATGCAATATGCCACTTTCAAAAAATAAAAATTTTTAAATTTTTGAAAGTGAATAGTATGCTTTTGTTAATTTTTTTCTTTATATTTTAAGAATTCTTAGATATTATTGGAATAGTTGGAGGTGTATAACATGAAATTGGAAAAAAGGATAGAACTATGTGATTCTATGACACCGCTAGAGTCAGAAATTGCATCTTATATTTTAAATAATAAAGATGCGGTTACGAAACTAAAGATTCAAGAATTGGCTGATATACTATTTATATCAAAATCTGCGATTCATCGTTTTGTGAAAAAGATTGGGTTTAATGGATTCAATGATTTAAAAGTGAGTATCGCAAAAGAAAATGCTGATTTATTAGAAAACAATTCCTATATCAATGTGAATTATCCATTTCAGGCAAAGGATAATCCAAGACAGATAGCTTTTAAGCTTTTAGAACTTTATGAGAAGGCTATTAAAGATACATTTGAATATGTTGATTTAGACCAAATCAAAGCAGTTTCACAATTAATAGATTCGGCAGATGTAATTGATGTTTATACTCATGCCCATAATTCAAATATAGCAGAAAATTTTCAAGATAAAATGTTGACGATTGGAAGAAGTGTAAACTGTCCAAGCAGCTTTTATAATCAAAGATTAACTGTATTGGCTTCGGACCAAAAACACGTGGCGATTATTCTATCTTATTCGGGAAAGGCTACATTTATATTGCCGATTGTAAAAAAATTATATGAAAAAGGTGTGAAAGTTATACAAATTGGAAAAGCAGGAAGTAATTATTATTCTCAATATGTGACATATCATTTATCAATTAGTGATTCTGAAAATAATCGAGATAGAATGTCTCAATTTTCAAGTCATATAGCTATGCAATATATTATGGATGTTTTGTATGGTTGTATTTATAATGTGAGAAGAAAAAAGAATACAAAATATATTTATGATTCGATTGATTATATGGATGATCGACCAAAGGATTAAAAAAGATTCAAAAAGTTTCAGATATTTTTGAATCTTTTTTATTTTGTGTAGAAAAAACTATCTTCGACGCTTGGGCATATTGAATAACAACTGGGTAAAAAGTAAATTAAAGCTATCAATAGAAAAGGAGAAAACATGATGGAAAAAGGATTGAAAATTGTTACTATTGGTGGCGGAAGCAGTTATACACCTGAATTGATGGAAGGTTTTATTAAACGTTACAATGAACTTCCTATTAAGGAAATCTGGCTTGTCGATATTGAACAAGGTAAAGAAAAAGTAAATATTGATGCCAAGATGTCACAACGTATGTGGGATGCAGCAGGCTATGATGTAAAAGTGCATGTAACCTTTGATCGTAGAGAGGCATTAAAAGATGCGGATTTTGTTACAACACAATTTAGAGTGGGCTTATTGGAAGCCAGAATTAAAGATGAGAGAATTCCTTTGTCTTATGGAATGTTAGGACAAGAAACAAATGGAGCTGGTGGAATTTTTAAGGCATTTAGAACAATTCCTGTCATTCTTGATATTGTAGAGGATATGAAAGAATTATGTCCAAATGCATGGCTAATTAATTTTACAAATCCAAGTGGAATGATAACTGAAGCAGTTATTAAATACGGAAAGTGGGATCGTTGTATCGGTTTATGTAATGTTCCAACGATTGCTATGATGAAAGAGCCAATTGCATTAAATGTAGATCCAAATGAGTTGATTTATCAATTCGTAGGGTTAAATCACTTTCATTGGCACAAAGTATATGATAAAGATGGAAATGAATTAACAAGTAAAGTAATTGATGCTATGTTGGATGGAAAAGATGTTGGTCTTCCAGCAAACATCAATAACGTTCCTTTCTTTGGAGAACAAATCAGAGAAATGAATATGATTCCTTGTGGATATCATAGATATTATTATCGGCAACAAGAAATGTTAGAGCATAGTTTGATGGAATACGAAACAATTGGTACTCGTGGTCAACAAGTAAAAGAAACAGAAAATAAATTGTTTGAATTATATAAAAATCCGAATTTAGATCATAAACCAGAAGAGTTATCAAAACGTGGTGGAGCTTATTACAGCGATGCAGCGTGCGAATGTATCAATGCGATTTATAACAATAAGCAGACTCATATGGTTGTTAGCACAAAAAATAGAGGAGCAATTCCAGAATTGCCTGAAGATTCAATAGTTGAAGTAAGCTGCTATATTGGGGCAAAAGGAGCAATGCCTGTTGCTTGGGGAAAATTACCAAGTGCACAAAGAGGATGGCTTCAATGCATGAAAGCAATGGAAGAGTGTACAATCGAAGCTGCAGTTACAGGTAATTATGGATTGGCACTTGAAGCATTTACATTAAATGAATTGATTCCATCAGGAGAAAATGCAAAGCGTGTTTTAGATGAATTGTTGATTGCACATAAAAATTATTTACCACAATTTAAGTCTACAATTGAAAAATTAGAAAAAGAAAATGTAACAATCAAAGATTCAGTAGTGAACGAGATTATTGCTCATGAGCGTTAAAAAAAGAAGTATTTGGAATACATCCATCGGGTAAAGAAGTTTACAAGTTTGAAATCATGAATAAACAAGGAATGAAAGCAGTAATCACTAATTTTGGTGCTATTCTAATATCCTTGTTTGTTAAAGATAAAAAGGGTAAAGGAATTCAAATCATTTATGGTCCACAAGTGACAGTTATAAAAAGTGATTTTGAAGAATATGTAGAGAAAGTGAGTCAATAATGTTTTTTAGAAAGAAAGTAAATGAATTAGAAATCTTTAAATGCGCGCAAGGAGACATTGTGCTATTGAAAATGTTCCTGATTCAGTTTTTGCAGACAAATTACTAGGTGATGGAATCGCAATCAACCCTAGTAATGGAGAAATTATTTCACCTGTTGACGGACAAGTTGTTATGATCCAAGATAGCCTTCATGCGATTGGGATTCAATCAGAGGATGGTATTGAAATATTGATTCATGTTGGATTGGATACAATCGAATTAAAAGGCGAAGGATTCGTTAAGAAAGTGAATATAAAGGATAGAGTGAATAAAGGTCAGCCTATTGTATATTTCGATAAAGAAATGATTGAAGAAAAAGGCTATAATACGATTACAATGATGATAGTTGTTAATGATGAGCGTATTTCTAAATTAGAAAAAGGTAATCAATTAGACAAACCTTTAATAAAAGTTCAATATAAATAAAGAAAACTGTAGCGATATGTGAGTCGCTACAGTCTTTTGTATATTAAAAGTAAAACATCACAATCCATTTCGAATACAAAAAGGATTATCGAAAGTGCAATTAAACTATGAGGCTAAGTCATTTTAAATGTGATTTTTCTTATTATTCCAAGTACCGATGACTTCATTAACTGTTGATACTGTTACAAAAGCTTCAATATCACTTTCTTGAAGATAATATAGTAATTTTTTATATTCATTTGAAGCCATGATTGTGACAAGCTCTGTATGCTCGGTCTTATCATAACCACCTTTTGCCGAATATAAAGTAACACCACGCTTTAATGTGTTCATTATATAATCTTGAATGACTTCATATTCTTTGGATAATATACAAATCTTCTTTTTCTTATTAAAACCATCAATAAAATAATCTACAGCCTGACCATTGGCTAGTGTTGCCAATGCACCAACCACTAAAGAGCCAACATCATATACAATTAGACTTGTTGTACAAATGAGTAGTCCGACTAACGTACAAGCTTTGCCTAGATCCATATGTGTATATTTATTGACAATTTTCGCAATAATATCCGTTCCACCACTCGATGCGTTTACACGAAATAGAATGGTTTGTCCAAATGCTAAAATCAATGTATAGGTAGCCATGTCAAAAACAGCATTTTGTGTTAAAGAAATATTGTATGGATAGATTCTTTCAAATACGGCTAGAAATAAAGGTAATAATAAAGAGGCATAAATCGTTTTTGCACCAAACTCTTTACCAATTAGAACGATACCTAGAATCAACAATAAGACGTTGATCACAAAGGTAAGTGTAGAAATAGATAGGCTTGTGATTTTAGCTAAAACCATAGCTAAACCAGTAACACTACCAGTAATAACTTCACTAGGAATTAAGAAGAAATATATGGCGACACTGATGATAAACATGGCGAGTGTGATGGTCAAAAAGCTTTTTAATGTATTCGTTTTCATTTTCAAAACCTCCAACCTTTATTATGCCAAAAAAAGTACCAAAAAAGAAGAGCATTATCTCTTCTTCGCATCGGTTTTATTAAATTTATCTCTACGCTTTGTGGATTGAATGAATAGACGTTTCATTTCTTGTGTATCTTCTTGTTCTAAAGAATCTCTAAAGTGAGAGATTGAATCGATAAACTGGTTGATTTCATCTAATAAGATATCTTTATTCATAATGAAGAGTTCAGTCCATAAATCTTCATTGATTTTCGCAATACGCGTTAAATCCCGAAAGCTATCTCCCGTATATTCTACAAGATGTGCATTGTCATGTGTATTCATTAAAGATACCGCAATGACATGGGTTAATTGAGATAAAAAGCCAATCATTTTATCATGCTCTTCAATGGATAATGTACAGATTCTACCAAATTCCATCTTGTTAGCTAATTCCTTTACGGCTTCAACTGTTTCATTTTTATTCTTTTGAGTAGGAACAAGAATAAAGTTTGAACCTTTAAAAATCGTTTCATCACTAAATTCAATACCACGAGATTCTCTACCACACATGGGGTGAATGCTTAATAATTCAAGATCTTCTCGTAATACATCTTGAATGGGTTTGACAATATTTGTCTTTACACCACTAATATCCATTAATAATGAATTTTTAGGAATATCATTTTGATAGACTTCAATCCAAGGAAGAATTTTAGTTGGATATAAACAGAAGATAAATGTATCACACTTTGAAATGACATCTAAAGGATTTGTGCTACCATCTACGATGATTTTTAATTCTTTGGCTTTACCAATGGTTTGTTGAGATACATCAATACCATAGACGTTGTAGTTTAAGCGTGTTAGTTTCTTCGCAAAACTCGCTCCCATTAATCCAAGTCCTATAATCGCAATATTTGTCATAGAATCTCAACCTTTCCACCTAAGCTTTGAATGTCTTCAAAGAAAGTAGGGTAACTCTTTGTGATGGCTTGAGCATCATCAATAATACATTCGGAACCTGCACATAATCCAAATACCGTCATTGCCATAACAATACGGTGATCATTATGTCCAAAGATTTCTACTGTATTATTTGATTTATAGTGTTCTTTACCGTGAATTTGAATGGAATCAAATGTAGAAGTAATATCTACACCCCATTTTTTTAATTCGGTTTCCATAGCTAGAATACGATCACTTTCTTTCATGCGTAAACGAGCTGCATTCACAATATTGGTTTCACCATTTGTGAAGCTGGCCAAGACACATAAGATTGGACCTAAATCTGGACAATTAGATAAGTCGATAGTTTGTGGTGCAGGTTGTTTTTTTGTGAATGTGATCACATCCTTGTCACTTTTAAAACTAGGAATACAATTTAAAATGGCTTTATCTCCTTGAATACTTGACATATCCATGTTAGAGCATGAAAGAGTATTATTTAAAGTGCCTAACACCGCAAAGAAGGCTAGTTGAGAAAAGTCTCCTTCTACAGAAACGTCATGTGCTTTATAGTGTTGGTTTCCTTTTATTAAATATGAATTTGAACTTGTTTCCAAAATTTCAATGCCAAATTTCGCTAACATTTGAATCGTAAGATTTACATAGCTCTTTGATTCATAAGGCTCAGTAATTGTTAGTGTACTATCTTGATTTAATAATGGAAGGACAAACATGAAGCCTGTAATAAACTGACTTGAAATATCTCCTTGTACAACATAGTCTTTTGCTTGTAGATTTCCACTCACAATGATTTCTTTATCGGATTGATTAAATTCAATGTTTTGCTTTTTAAATTCATTCGCGTATACATCCATAGGTCTTTGAAGCAATCTTCCTTGACCTAAAAATTTAACTTTGGCATTTGTACATGCAGCAAGTGGAATCAAGAAGCGTAAAGTAGAACCGGATTCATTCGCATTACACGTAATATTTCCTTCTTGTTTAAAAAGATTAGTACCTGTTACTTCATATGTAGTTTCATCGATTTGTTTAATTATAGCCCCCAAAGCTTTCATGCAGCCAACGGTTGCTTCAATATCCTTTGAGTTTGTGACATTAGAAACAAGACTTGTACCATCACTTAATGAGGCGCAAATCAATGCTCTATGTGCCATAGATTTGGATGCGGGTATCTTTACGTTTCCATGTACTTTACTTGGTGTTACTTTTACTTTCATTCAAAATCCCCCTGAAGTGGCTTAATGGCAAGCCTAGACATATATAAATCTAATAAGCCAAACGCAACTACACTATCCACAACAATTCTTGCCCGGTGCAAGATGCATGGGTCGTGTCTTCCTTGAATTTTAAGATCCACGTTTTCTTTTGAAAGATAATCCACAGATTCTTGTGTTTTAAAAATCGATGGTGTTGGCTTAATACAAGTATGAATGATAATTGGCATTCCATTTGTGATGCCGCCATTGATTCCAGCATTGTGATTTGTCTTGGTTTCAATTTTATCATTAAAACGGAAGGCATCATTGGCTTGAGATCCTTTTAATTTCGCAAAGCCAAATCCTTCGCCAAAGGAAACGCCTTTAACGGCTGGTACAGAGAAAATCAAGTGCGATAAAATGCTTTCTACTGAATCAAAGAAAGGGTCTCCTAGTCCTGTAGGAAGACCTATAATGGCAGTTTCTAAAATACCACCTAATGAATCACCTTCAGCAGCTGCTTTTTCGATTTCTTGAATCATTTGATCTTTGACTTGATCATCTATAACCGCAAAGGTTTTATCATTGACTTCTTGAATTTGTTTTTCTAAAACACGAGAGTCTTGACTAAAAGGTATATCCGATAGCGTATATAAGCTTTCAATGTGTGATCCAATTACAATGCCATGTGATTTCAGAATTTGTCGACAAATACTTCCGGCAGCTACAATGCATGCGGTAAGTCTTCCGGAAAAGTGTCCGCCACCACGATAGTCTTGATATCCGTTGTATTTTTCAAAGGCTGTAAAATCCGCATGTCCAGGACGCAATCTACCATGAAAAGCAGAATAGTCTTTTGACTTTGTGTTTTGGTTTTCAATTAGAATGGTAAGAGCTGTACCTGTTGTATAGCCATTATACATTCCAGAAAGAATATGCACTTCATCCGCTTCGTGTCTTTGTGTTGAAATTTTACCTGTTGCCTTACGCTTATCCATATCCGATTTGATTTGTTCCATATCCACCTTAAAGCCTGCAGGAAGACCATCTAACGTAATACCAATGGCAGGACCATGGCTTTCACCAAATAATGTCCAAGATATATTTGTACCAAAATTATTCTTCATAAGGTCCTCTTTCTAATACTTCTTGTATTTCTTTAAAAGAAAGTTCTTTGATGATATAAGAACCAGATTGTTCAACTAAAATGGTAGATACAGTATTATGACTGCTTTTCTTATCATGTGTTACATATTCTAATAATGTGGAAGTATCATAGTTTGGTACTTGAGGCAAACCTAGTTTTTTATAGATATTTAATACGCGTTGTTTTAATGTTTTATCTTCAATAAAGAATAACATACCCATTGCCACACATTCTCCATGAAGATATGTATTTAATCCATATGCAGATTCAATGGCGTGTCCAATGGTGTGTCCAAAGTTTAAAATTTTTCTAAGATTACTTTCTCTTTCATCTTGTTGAACTACATCTCGCTTTAATTCAATGGAACGCGTAATAATCGCATCGATATCTATTGTTTCTTGTTCAAATAGAGAGACTAAATGATCATCTAAAATGAGTCCCATTTTTAAAGCTTCACATAATCCATTGTGTTGTTGACGAAGAGAAAGCGTAGATAATACGTTTGGATCGATAATAACGGTTTTAGGTTGCCAAAATGCCCCTACAATGTTTTTGTAGGAACCCATATCAATAGCTACTTTTCCGCCTACACTTGAATCAACCTGGCTTAATACAGTTGTTGGGATGTTGTAGAAATCAATGCCGCGCATATAGCTAGCGGCGACAAAACCTGCAAGATCTCCGACAACTCCACCGCCTACCGCAATAATGGCATCTTTTCTGGACATGTTGTGTGAAATCATTTCTTCTAAAAGATTTTTATATTGATCAAAACATTTGGATGGTTCACCTTGCGGAATGGTGCATATAAAAGAATCAGGGCACTGTTCTTTTACGATGTTGACCCATTTTTCAGGCACACCTGTATCTGTGATAATCGCAATTTTTCGTGTGACTGGAATATATTCATGTACTTTTTGAATTGCGTTTCTTTCAATATATATTGGATATGAATGATTTTCTAAATCGACATTTAATTTCATAATAAAAAACTCCTTTCGTATATCATACCATGAACATAAGCTTTTTTCAGAAAATTTCTGAAAGAAATAGTATAATGAAGATATGGAAACCCTAATAAAAGCTCAAGACTATTTGAAATAGAGAATAAAGGATCCATATCGTTTGGCTCATTCGTATCGCGTCGTGAATATTGGAAAGGAAATTGTTGAAAAAGAAGGGCTGAATGTAGAAGATTTAATGATTGCGTGTCTTTTGCATGATGTGAGTTATTGTACACCTTTTAAAATACAGGATGAGTGGCAAAATCATGGAAGGGTATCTAGTAAAATGGTTCGTGAATTTCTGAAATCGATTGACTATCCTAAAGAGCGTATTCATGATATATGTTATGCCATTGTGATTCATGTGGATTTAAAAACTGATTTTGATGGGGAATATAATGCGTTTACACTGAGTGTACAAGAAGCGGATAATATTGATCGTGTAGGTGCGTATCGCTTATATGAAACGTTAGAAGCTGTGCAGTTTAGTAAACAACCAATAGATGTACAGATTCAGTATGTGAATTTGATGCTACAAACATTGAATGAATATGCATCTTATACATGTACAACAAAGATGGCACAAGCATTATGGTTGGATTGTATTCAATTTCAAATCGATTATTTTGAGCGTTTAAAAGATCAATTAAAAATATCCACAGCCCTATAAGCTGTGGATAAATGTTTCTACACGATACATGATTTGTTTCAGATTCTCAATGTCTGTTTGAATATTTCCTGTTTCTAAGGAATGATTTCCATTTAGAATACTGTGAAATTCAATAAGATGATAAATACAATAGCGCTCAATCTTATCGAAGTTAGCCCATTGGTCTTTGGTTCCGGAATACACTAAATCTTTTTGTTGGAGATATTCCAAAGTAAAATCTAATGGCGTGAAATAGATATTAGCAGTTAACTTATATTCATGGGCAAGCTTAGCTGCGCAATAGGTTCCAATACTTTTAGATATGCATAGAATGGAATCAAATGTGCCTAAATCCATTTTTTCAATTTGATCTTTGGCTTGTCTATACGCTTCATCTTTAGATTTGTTTAAATCAAAGTCTAGGTTTTTAAAATAAATTTCTTTGACTTCATAATTCATATTCTTTAATATCTTCTTTGAATAGTATAGTAATGGTTTATCAGTGTGATATCCAATTCCAGGAAATAATATAGCAAGTTTCATGCCTTTAGTATAAGATCAGTCATCTAAATTATCAATGGCATATTGTGCTTCTTCAGCTGTAAATTTTTCTCCATATTCCGAAGTTAATTGATCATAGATGGCATCTTTTGACATGCTCATAGTTTCTTGATAGTTCTTTGCGGACTTCAAAGCGGCTTCTAAATAGTCTCCCTTGATGTTATCAATGGCATATTGCGCTTCTTCTGGTGTAAACTTTTCTCCATTTTCTGAAGTTAGTTGATCATAAATTCTAGCTTTTGACATATGCATCGTCTTTTTGTAGTTTTCTCCGCATTTTAATGCATTTTCATTATAATCCGCATTTAGATTATCAATCGCATATTGTGCAGCTTCTGCATCAAACTTTTCTCCATATTCCGAAGTTAATTGATCATAGATTCTTTGTTTGGACATGTGCATCATTTTACTGTAATTTTCAGCCTTATGCAGTGCATTACGGTACTCTTTTGGCACACTTGTATCTTCCTTTGTTTCTACGACCTTTTCTTTTGTGTCTTTATCCTTTGTTTCTTCATCACTCGTTGTTGAACAAGCGACAGCCGATAAGACAATAGCGGCTGTTAAAAATACTTTTAAACCCTTTTTCATATATACTCCTTATTCCTTTTTCTTTAGTATAAGAAAAATATAAATAAGTTTGGTATGCCATGAGCATACATTTAAATCAGGGAATCAATCCATATGAAAAACCATACATCTAAACATACAAACAAAAATAGAATGAAGGAATAGAGTACTGGCCAAGGAACTTTGGACATGTGTTTATGGAATAAATTCTTATTATAGTAAAGGAATAAACTAAAATATATAAACACAAAACAACTCAGCTTATTAATAAAGCTGTTTTTAATGGTTTCCCCTGGCTCCAAATCGACCACAATCATAAGTGTAAATACGATCCAAGCTAAACTGATCATTTTAGATTTGAACGTGTCATTATTAAGAGGGGGAATAATAACTAGTTTTTGTTGAATGGCTAGATCCATTTCTTTAACCGAATTATAGCGATTCTTATAATCCAATTGTGTTGCCCTTAAAATAACTTGTTTTAAATCAAAGGGAATATTGTTTTGATGTTCTAGTGAACCATTTAATAGGTAGTTCATTAATTTACCCAAAGCATATATGTCTGTTTGCGGATTGGATTGTCGAAAGCCAAATTGTTCGGGTGCTGCATAGCCAACACTGCCTAAGATAAGGGTATCTTTACTTTTCTTGGAATCTAGAAAACGAGCAATGCCAAAATCAAGGAGTGTAACCTTATTATCATGATAAATAATATTTTCTGGCTTGATATCACGATGGATAATAGGTGGATTTAACTTATGTAATGCATCTAAACATTCACTTAATTGATGCATGATGTCTTTAACTTGTTCTTTTGAAAAGGATTGTTGATCTAACGTTTTACCTTCAATATATTCTTCAATTAAAGTTAAATGATTGTCATTTTCTTGTATCACAAAAATTTTAGGTAAGTATGGATTCTTTATCTTTTGAAGTGTTTGATAAAGTGTTTTATCATAATAATTTAATTCTTTCTGGATATATTTAGTGTGTGATGTTTCATGTTCTACTAATGAAATAGTTTTATCTTGATCTTGTTTAATTATTTGTAAAGTCTTCATAAATTGCTCTTTCTTGTGTATATTATAAGTATTATGGCAGAGACAAATCAATTATTAAAAACAATTCAAGAAACAAAGAGGGATGGTTTAAATACTTTAATGGAAAGTCTAGATGATTTAACTTTTTCACAGTATTTAAATCACATATTAGAAATTAAACATGCAACTAAGGCACAGATTTTATCGAAGACAACAATTCAAAGAAATTATGGGTATCAAATCTTTGATGGATCCAAGGCTCCTAATAAAGATAAGGTGATTCAGTTAAGTTTAGCTTTAGGATTGGATTTACACATCACAAACAACTTATTGTCGTTATCGAATAATGGCATGTTGTATCCAAAAGTAAAAAGAGATGCATTATTGATATATTGTATTGAGAACAAGAAGAGTGTATATGAAACCAATGAGTGTTTGATGGAGTATAGGTTAGAGTTGTTGGATTAAAAGAAACGGATTCAAAAAATAATCCGTTTCTTTTCTCTTATTTATAAATGTATATTGGGCTTAGGCGTTTTGTCTTAATTCCTTTTTCTGTAAATTGATCTATTTGTTCATCAGTGCATCTTGTATCTGTGATTAAATAATTAAAATTAGATGGATCAGCAACAATAAATTGGTGCACATAATTAATTTTTGTTGCATCTGCTAGAATAAAGACTTCACCAGCGCATCGAGAAATCATAATTTCATTAATGGATACTTCTTGTAAAATTGCAGTACTCATACCCACTTTAACATCGAATCCACTACATCCTAAAAATGATTTATTTGCTTTTACTTTATTTAGATTGTTTAATGCAAAGTCACCGACCATACTTGTTTTTGGAATTCTTAGCTCACCACCTGTAAGAACGATTTGTACATTTGGATCATGATCCGTGAATATTGCTTTACCATTGTTAGTAATTACTGTAACACGCTTTCCGATAATATATTTAATTATTAAGAGTGCAGTTGAACTTGTATTTATAAAGATGGTATCTCCATCTTCTACAAATGTAGCTGCATATTTGGCAATTGCGTGTTTATAAGCCTCGTTATTATCTTTATCATTTTCAACAAAGTTTTGGATAAGCCTGGCCCCTCCGTAATATTTTTCAACTGCGCCTTGATCTTCCCAATATTGTAAATCACGGCGTACAGTGATTTTAGAAACGGAAAATTTTTCGGCTAATTCGTCTACATCAACCGTTTTTTTGATTTGTATTTCTTTCATTATTAAATCACGACGTTTATTTACTAAGTCTTTGCTTGTTTTCATATAATCACCACTTAAGCCTATTTTTTATTTAATATAGAGTTTTGAATGCTTTGTTCAATTTTAATATTATCTTTATGAAATTTATTTAGAATTAGAAGTACTTTTTTTATTTGAAAATTATGGAAAATAAGTTTGAATTTATAATTATCAGTATAACAAAGTAAAGAAAATTTAGTTGTTTGAAAACTGCTGATTTCAATTCTTGTAATTTTGTTCCATGGTATTATGAAGAAAATTTTATTAATCCCTTTTTCATTGATTCCGCGTTTAATACAGAATGTAGAAAATAGAAATAGGTAAAGTAAAATGGTTCTCAAAACTTCAATAATGGAAGTAATATCAGTAATAGGAAACGCAATGATACAAATGAAAAAAATAATCATAGTGCTTAGGAAATCATCTTTTCCCTTAACTTCAATTGTTTTATTTCGCTTGAAAGCTAGATAAAGAGTGTAAATGATACCAGCAGTTAATAATAAGCATAAGAAACAGTTAATGTAAAACATTGTATAATCCTCTTTTCTATTATTGTCTGAATAAATTTATTATTCAGTATGTCCATAATTAATATACCTTAAAAAAAATCATAAAACAACAAATAATTCATTAAAATTAAAAAATGATCATGAATGTTATGATCATTTATATTATGATTCAAGTGTAAAGATACGTTTAGGAGGACATTTATGTTAAATGAGGTTAAATTATTGGTGTTTGATTTGGATGGAACGTTATTGAATTCAGACAAAAATATTACTATAGAGACAAAGAAAGAAATACAGCGAGCTTCAAAACAAGGAATAAAAATTTGTTTAGCAAGTGGGCGCTTTGAAAAAATGATGTATTTAGAAAAGAATATTTTAGATTGCGTAGATTATATGATTTCTTCTAATGGTGCACAAATATGTGATTTTAAGAATAATATAATTTATAAAAACTCTTTGAATAAAGACGATTTTATTAATGTTTTTGAATTGATCAAGGAACATGGCTATAAGGCGATGATTTATTCTAGTGACTCAGCATATTATCCTATAGGTGTAGATAAAATGTTGAATAAGATTGAAAATTATAAAAATAAATTGGCTCTAAATGGGTTTGATGTGGATTTTCCGGCTTACGCCTATGATGATATTTCTGATTTTTATGATTTAAATGACATATCAAAGGCAGTTATATATGAAGATATATCTAATTTAAAAGAATTTATAAATCAATATTTATTAGATTTTAATATTACGTTTGAACCAACTGGATATGGTTTACTAGGTATTTTTAATGAGGGAGTTTCAAAATTTACGGCTCTTGAAGAAATAAAATCAATATTAGGATTAAATTCAAATCAAGTAGCTATATTTGGCGATTATGATAATGATTTAAGTATGTTTGCTTGCAGTAACTACTGTATTGCGATGAAAAACGGTAGTGAATTAGTAAAAAAATCTGCTAATTATATAACAAAATATACAAATGATGAAGATGGTGTTGCGATTTTTATTCGTGAGAATATTATTGGCGATACACAAAAATCATAAAACAGCTATAATGAATCATAAATAAATTTTAAAAAGCATAAAAATTCTTAAAAAAGGCAAATAATTCATATAAATATATTTATTTTTGAATTGTTTGTTATATAATCAAAGTGTAAAGCGGTTGCAAACGCTAACATTAAAAAAGTGCACTAAAAATGTTCATAAATCAGGAGGAAATATAGAAATGTTGAATGTGGTTCTGGATTTGTTGTTAAAACAAATATTCGGCCAGCCTTTTATCTTAATGGCATTAATTGTTTTAATTGGTTATATTGCTATGGGACAGAAAATGTCCAAAGCTTTAACTGGTTCGATCAAAGCGTCTATCGGTATTCTTGTAATGGGTATGGGTTCTGGCGCACTTATTGGAAACTTTGGTAAATTGATTGTTGCATTACAAACTTCTACAGGTATTACCGGTGCTGGATTAAACACCTATCCTACAATGACAGCTGGATATGAAGTAATGGATAGTGTTTTAGGTGCTGGTACAGGTGCAAGCTGGGGAATTTACACTTTATTAGTAGCTTTCATTTTAAATCTAATTTATGTTGCTTTAAGAAAATTCACTAGAATTCGTGCGGTATATTTAACAGGTAACGCAATGATCGTTCAAGCTGGTATTAGTACCTTCTTGGTATGGAAATTCTTAGGAACTGGAATGCTTCCAACAATTTTAATTGCTTCAGTATTGACATCATTGTATTGGGGTATTTGTTCAACTATGTTGATTGAACCTACACATTTAATTACTGGTGCAGATTTTACTGTAGCTCACCAACAAATGTTCGTAGATTATGTGGCTTATAAAGTTGCTCCATTCTTAGGTAATCCTGAAGATGATATTGAAAAGAAGAAATTGCCTACATCTTTAAGTGTGTTCCAAGATAACTTAATTGCGACGGCATTGGTAATGTTTATTTCGGTAGCGGTAATCTTCTTGGTAATTGGATCACAGAATATTGCTTGGTTAAGAGGTCCTGAAGGTTTAAACCAAGGTGGATTAGCAAATGATATTATATTCTTAATATGGATTTCAATTACTTTAACAGCAAACATTTATGTATTACTTGCAGGTGTAAGAATGTTTGTTGGTGAAATCATGATGTCATTCAAAGGTATTTCTGAAAAATTGTTACCAGGTGCTGTAGCTGGTGTAGACTGTGCAGCAATCTTTGCATTTGCACCTAAATCTGTAGTTCTTGGGTTGTTATTTGGTACTTTAGGACAAGTTATTGGTTTAATTTTATTACTAATTTTCAAGTCACCAATCTTCTTGGTTCCTGGATTTATTCCATTATTTTTCGATAATGCAACTATTGCAATTTTTGCTAACAAATTTGGTGGATGGAAAGCAGCTGCAATTATTTGTACAGCAAATGGTTTAGTTCAAATTATCGGTTCAATGTTAGCTGTTAAGATGACTGGTTTAACATGGTGGCAAGGATCTGCTGATTATGCAACAATTTGGGTAGTAGTGATTGCTGCATTAAAAGGCTTAGGATCGATGTTAGGAATTCCGGTAGCTTAATAATCCGGTAGCTTAATAAAAAGAAATTACTATAGAAATTAATTAAAATAAAAGTCATATTTTGGAGGTAATAAAATGAGAAAAAACAGTGTTTTAAATGACAAATTGGTTGTACAACCTGTGTTTATTAGTTTGCAGCATAAATATGTATTTATGGGTCCATGTCGATATGGAATTGGTGAAGAATTAACTTATGATTATGACCATGAAATGGCTCAAAAAGATTTAGAATATTTTGAAAAAGATATGAATGACTATCTAAATCCAGCTGAAGTTGAATTGTTAGATACTAAGTTTATAGAATGGCATGAAGATTTTGCTGTACCGGAAGATCAATTAAATGCTGCAATTGCTGAAAATGAAAAAGTAGATGCATATTTAATTTCTGGAACAAGATTAATTTCTTATGTTTCTACAATCATTGGAAAACGTACAAATAAACCATTGGTTTGGGTACCACTTTCAAAATCTAAACAATCTCGTTTAGGTGGAATTGATGCAAGTGCGCATATGCATGCACTTGGATATCATGAAATGTATAATGCATTAGATTTTGGTGAATTGAATCGTATGTTTAGAATCATGCGTGTTCGTAAAGCATTGAAAAACACGAAGATTATGTATGCATTGAGAAATAATGTATTGTCTTTTGGATGTGTTAGCTCATTTATTAATCTACAAGATGTAACAGATCGTTTTGGGACAGAAATTGTAAACTATAATGGTCGTGAATTCTTTAATATGATGGATGAATTTACAGAAGAAGATAATGAACAAGCAAAGAAATATGCAGAAGAATTAGTACGTGAAGCTAATGCAGTGCATATGCCAGCAGAAAATATTGTGAATGATTGCAAGTTCTATTTAGCCGTTAATAAAGTTTTGGATCAATACGATTGTAATGCGTTCACAATTCCATGTTTTGAAATGTGCGCAACTCGCGAACTTAATAAACGTCATTTAACATTCTGTTTAACAAATTCATTATTAAAAGATGATGGAATTCCAGCAGCATGTGCAGCAGATGTCGGATCAGTAATTTCATTAGATATTATGATGAACATTGCTAGAAAATCTCCACATATGGGTAACTGCATGGTTATGGTTAAAGATATCGAAAATAATACAATGCGCATTCTACATGATGTTGCAACTCGTTGTATGAAGGGATATGACAATCCTGATAAAGTTGACTATGTAAGTTTCACTAAGGGTAATTGGGGAGCTACAATGCGTTATGATTTTGCAAAAGACGCTGGTGAAACAATTACAATGATCAATATCAGTCCAAAAATGGATAAGATCATGATTGCGAAGGGTGAAATTACAGGATGTGATGATTTCTTAACTCAAGAATGTAAACATGCTGTGGTGTTTAAAGTGAAAGATGCACGTGATTTCCATGCTAAACAAGAATATTTTGGACAACACTATGTTTGGGTATATGGAGATTACACAGAAGATTTAAAAGCATTTGCAAAATTAATGGGAATGGAAGCTGTTTTAGCTTAATAGGAGAAAAAAGATGATTAATATTTTATGTGTATGCGGAAATGGTATGGGAACAAGTACTATTTTAAAAATCAATATTAAAAAAATTTGTGATAAACACGGAATCGATGCTAGTGTAGAATCATGTGCTTTTGGTGAAGCTTTATCTTATTTACCTAATACGGATTTAGTTATCACTAGTCCAGAATGGTCAAGCATGTTGCCTCCATCAAATGCTGTTTTGGCACAAACTAAAAACTTAATTGACACAGATGGCGTAGAACAAACTTTATTAGAAGCAGTTAAAGAACACTTTCCTGATGAATTAAAAGGATAGAATAGCGGTATCTTAAGATACCGCTTAATTTGGTGCGTTATATGGATGAAATTGAACAAATACGAAAAGATTTTCCGATGATTGGTAATAATGAGAATGTAATATATTTTGATAATGCTGCAACCTCATTAAAACCAAAGTGTGTTATCGATAAAATTGTTGAATATTATGAAAACTATTCAGTTAATTCTGGTCGAGGATCATACGATATAAGTTTGCTTTTGGACGATAAAATTGAATCATGTAGAAGGCATGTATCAAATTTTATTAATGCAAGTAGTAAGAACGAAATAGTGTTTACTTCTGGAACGACGGAAGGACTAAACTTAGTTGTTAAGGGTTATTTGGAGAACCAGTTACAAGAAGGGGATATCATTTTAACGACTAAAGCTGAACATGCATCTTTATTGCTGCCATTAATGTCTGTTTGTAAAAATAAGAAAGCAATAATTAAGTATGTTTCATTAAATAAAAATGGAACTATAAATCTTGAACACTTAAAAGATAGTATGAGTGAAAAGGTCAAAGCAGTAGTTATTTCACACATCTCAAATGTTATAGGGTCAATAAATCCCATAAAGGAAATTTCTGATATTGTTCATAAATATTCTGCTGTAGTAATTGTAGATGGAGCTCAAAGTGCTCCTCATATAAAAATTGATGTAAGGGACTTGGATTGTGATGTATTTGCATTTTCGGCTCATAAAATGTGTGGTCCGACAGGATTGGGAATATTATATGGCAAAATGGATGTATTGAATAAAACGCAGCCTCTTATAGTTGGTGGTGGGAATAATGTAAATTATTTTAGTGATGGACAATATTTCCTTAAAAATGCACCTTATAAATTTGAAAGTGGTACATTACCGTTAGCGCAAATAATAGCTTTTGATACATCATTAACTTATTTAGAAAAAATAGGAATAAATATAATTAGTGAATATGAAACTGAATTAAAAGATTATTTGATCTCTCGTCTAAAAATTCTAAAGAATATTAAAGTTTATAATCCAGAAGCTAACACTTGCCTACTCACTTTTAATATAAAAGGGGTATATGGATCTGATGCTGGAAAATGGTTCAATGCGAATGGAATTGCTGTAAGAACAGGACAACATTGTACTCGTTTGTTAATTGATGAATTTCAAACAGATTCAACGATTCGTGTTAGTCTATATTTTTATAATACATTTGAAGAAATCGATAAATTTATTGAAGTATGTAGAAGTGCTACGAGAGATAACATTTATAATTTGATATTTAATAATTCAAAGGAGAATAAAAATGTCTAAAGTAGATGAAATTACAAGAGATTCTTGGATCATGTCAACTTTCCCAGAATGGGGTACTTGGTTGAATGAAGAAATTGAAAATGAAGAAGTAAAACCTGGCACTGTAGCAATGTGGTGGTTAGGATGTACTGGTATTTGGTTTAAAACACCTGGTGGTGCAAACATTACAATTGACTTATGGGCAGGTAATGGTAAACGTACTCATGGTGATGGAAAAATGAAAGTTGGCCATCAAATGGCTAATATGTGCGGATGTAGAAATATGCAGCCAAATTTAAGAGCTGTACCATTTGTGATTGATCCATTCGCAATTAAGCAAGTAGATGCAGTATTAGCAACACACTATCATCAAGATCACATGTCAGCTGAATATGCTAGTCACGTACTAAAATCAGGAATGACTACAGTGGATGAAAATGGAAATGAAATTCCAGTACCATTCATTGGTCCTAAAAAATCTGTTGAATTGTGGCAAAAATGGGGTGTACCTGCAGATCGTTGTATTACAGTAAAACCTGGAGATACAATTAAAATTAAAGATATCGAAATTGTTGTCTTAGATTCATTCGACCGTACTTGTATTACTACAACAGATTCACAAGGTGCAGACAGAGAAGATCTAGAAGGCAAGTGTCCGACAGATATGGATGAAAAAGCCGTTAACTATTTAGTAAAAACACCAGGTGGAAACATCTATCATTCAGGAGATTCTCATTATTCAATTCGTTATGCACAACATGGAAAAGAATATGATATTGATGTAGCATTTGGATCATATGGAGAAAATCCGGTAGGAATGCAAGATAAGATGACAAGTGTTGATATCTTACGTATGGCTGAAGCTTTAAGAACAGATGTAGTAATTCCTATTCACTATGATGTTTGGACTAACTTTAAAGCAGACCCAAAAGAAATCACGATGTTATACAACTATAAGAAAAATGTATTGGATTACAAATTCCATCCATTTATTTGGGATGTAGGCGGAAAATATGTATATCCAACAGATAAAAAGAAATTAGAATATCATTATCGTCGCGGATTTGAAGACTGTTTCGAACATGAACCAAATGTTCCTTATGTTTCTGTTTTATAAGGAGAATATAAATGTTTAAGGAAATTGTTGAAAAAGAATTGTATTGTTTCCATGAAAGATTTGACAAATGGGAAGATTCAATTTTAGCTTGTACCAAACCTTTGATAGAAAAAAAAGTTATAGATCAAAGATATGTTGATAAAATTTTTGAATCTATTGATAAGTATGGTCCATATATAGTGTTGGCACCAGATGTAGCTATGCCACATTCAACTGAAAATTGTGCTGGAGTATTTGGTACAGAAATAGGGTTTATGAGAGTGAAAAATCCGGTTCATTTTGTAGATGGTAATCCAGATAAAGATGCACGTATATTTTTTACATTAGCAAGTGTAGATTCTAATGAACATTTAAATCAAATGATTCAATTAGCAACATTGTTAGCAGATAAAGAATTTGTGCAAGCTTGTATTGAAGCAAACACAAAAGAAGATTTGCTTGAAATTGCGGAGAAATTTGAGAGCTGATCTTCAGCTCTTTTTTAATTTTAAAAACATTAACTATTATAAGGAGATAATCATGAAAATTGTTAAGAAAAAATTAGATGATATGTACCGTTGCTATTGCGCAAGTAATATTTGTTTTGATGGTCAAAACCATATTTTATTGGCTAGTGAAGATCCAGATGTCGCATGTAATATGTACTATGGAAAAGACTATGAGACAAAAGAAAATGTATGGACACATCCAGGTGGATGTATGTCAATCGTTCCGATTCCAGGAAAAGAAAAAGAATTCCTTTGTGTTCAAGAATTCTATTTGAAGGTTACGCCATCTTTGGCAAAAATCGTATGGGGAAAATATGACAATGGAACATGGCAATTCAAAGATGTAGTATCCGTACCTTATGTTCATCGTTTTGGAATTTTTAATCAGAATGGAATCAATTATTTGATCCTAGCTACAGTAGCTACTTCTAAAAAAGAAAAGAATGACTGGAGTGTTCCAGGAAGAATTTATGTAGCTGAATTACCAGAAGATCCAAGTACAGGAGTTGAATTAGAAGTATTATGTGATGGATTATATCGTAACCATGGTTTCTGGCAAACAAAAGAAAATGGTAAAGATGTTGGATACTTTGGAAGTGACCAAGGAATCTTACGTGTAAGTGCACCAGAAAAACGTGGTGGACAATGGAAAGTAGAACCAATTCTATCTGGACATATTGGTGAGATTGCCACAATTGATATTGATGGAGATGGTCAGGATGAAATCATGACAATTGAAGAATTCCATGGAAATACAATTCAAATCTATAAGAAAGATGGAAGCGAATATAAGAAAGTATGGCAATATGATAATGAAATTGATTTTGCACATGCCTTAGTTGGAACTAAACTTGCAGGACAAAATGCATTTGTGTGTGGTGTCAGAAGAAAAGACTGCGAATTATTTGTCGTTACATATGAAGATGGAGAATACAAAGTCACTATGGTTGATAAAGGTGTAGGACCAGCCAACCTATGTGTTGTACATGAAGATAATAGAGATATTATTGTTGGTGCTAATCATACTGCAGCCCAAGCAGCAATCTACTTTGTAACGGAGGACTAAGATATGTTAGAAGAATTGAAGCAACGTGTATTAGATGCCAATTTATTATTGCCAAAATATGGGTTAATCACATTCACATGGGGAAATGTATCTGAAATCGATCGAGAAAAAGGAATTGTAGCCATTAAACCAAGTGGTGTTGAATATGATGTAATGACTCGCGATGATATTGTCCTTGTGAATCTAGATGGAAATATTGTGGAAGGAAATCTACGTCCAAGCTCAGATTTAGATACGCATTTGGAATTCTATCGTAATTTTCCAAATATCGGAGGTGTAGTTCATACACATTCTACTTGGGCAACAAGTTTTGCACAGGCAGGAAAAGATATCATTCCATTAGGAACAACACAGGCTGACTATTTCCATGGAGCAGTTCCATGTACTCGTTTGATGACGGAAGAAGAAATTCATGGAGATTATGAATTGGAAACAGGAAAAGTTATCGTAGAAGAATTTAAGACACGCAATATAGATCCAGACAGAGTTCCTGGCGTATTGGTACATTCACATGGACCTTTCACATGGGGAACAGATGGATTTAATGCGGTTCATAATGCGGTTGTTTTAGAAGAATGCGCAAAGATGAATGCGATCGCATCTTTATTAAACAACAATGAAATTGATTCCATGCAGCAGGTTCTATTAGATAAACACTTTAATCGTAAGCATGGACCGGGAGCATATTATGGACAATCTAAATAAAGAGTATAGACTAGGTCTATATGAAAAGAGTATGCCAAGTACACTTACTTGGGTAGAAAAATTAACAATTGCCAAGAAGAGTGGATTTGATTATTTGGAAATCAGTATTGATGAAAGTGATGCAAAGCTTGCAAGATTGGATCAGCCAACGAATGAAATCAAGAAAGCCATTCAAAAAACGGGTGTTCCTATTTCTTCAATGTGTTTAAGTGGACATCGTAAATATCCACTTGGATCACATGATAAAGAGATTCAAAAGAAGTCATTGGAAATCATGAAGAAAGCAATTGATTTTGCGGCAGATTTAGGAGTTCGCATTATTCAGTTAGCTGGATATGATGTCTATTATGAAGATGGGGATCTATACACGAATCGCGATTTTGAAACAAATCTAAAGAAATGTGTGGAAATGGCTGCTGAAAAAGGAATTGTATTAGGTTTTGAAACAATGGAAACACCATTTATGGATACAGTAGAAAAGGCAATGCGCTATGTAAATCTAGTAAGCAGCCCATATCTAGGTGTATATCCAGATATTGGAAACTTAAAAAATGCATCCTTATTATATGGTGTAGACGTGGATGAAGATTTGATGTGTGGAAAAGGACATATTTTTGCGAGTCATTTAAAAGAAACTGTTCCAGGTAAATATCGTGAAATTCCATTTGGAACAGGGCATACAGAGTTTGTGAAAAATATCAAAACATTGAAACGACTAGGCGTGCGTATGTTTGTCGGAGAATTTTGGTATGTGAACAATGAAGACTGGCAAGATGTTGTAAAGAATGCAGGTGTGTTCTTAAGAGATAAGTTAGATAAGGGATTTGGGTAAGATGGAAATAAAAGAATTAGAACTTCATGCGAATCGTATTCGTAAAAATATATTAACCGAAGTACATAGTGCCAATTCGGGACATCCAGGAGGATCCTTGAGTGGGGCAGATATTTTAACAGAAATCTATTTTGAACAGATGGATATCAATAAAGACAATGTTGATTCAATTGATCGTGATCGTTTTGTATTAAGTAAAGGACATTCTAGTCCATTATTATATGGAACGTTAAAAGAAAAGGGATTGTTAGAGGATGATTTAACGACATTTAGAAAGATCAATTCAAATTTACAAGGACATCCAAATATGAATGAAGTAGCTGGTGTTGATATGTCTACAGGCTCTTTAGGACAAGGTATTTCTTGTGCTGTAGGTATGGCTATTGTGAATAAATTAGTAGATAAGAATAATCATCGAATCTATTGTTTATTGGGTGATGGTGAATGTGAAGAAGGTCAAGTATGGGAAGCTTGCATGGCAGCAGCTCACTATAAATTGGATAATTTATGTGCCGTTTTAGACTACAATCATTTACAAATTGATGGAAATATTGACGATGTAATTTCGCCAGAACCTTTCGCAAGTAAATTTGAATCTTTTGGATGGAACGTATTGGATGTAAATGGACATGATTTTAATGAATTAAGAAATGCGTTTGAACAAGCTAAACAAGTTAAGGATAAACCAACAATGATTATTGCCCATACAATCAAAGGTAAGGGTGTATCCTTCATGGAAAATAACTATTCATGGCATGGTACGGCTCCAAATGATGAACAATATGAAACGGCAATGAAGGAATTAGGAGGTCTTGAATAATGGCAAAAGAAGCAACACGTAATGCCTATGGAAAGGCTTTGGCAGAATTAGTTGTAGAAAGAGATGACGTATTAGTTTTAGATGCGGATCTTACAAAATCGACAAAGACAATCGATGCCAAAAAGGCAAGACCGGAACATCATTTCAATATGGGGATTGCCGAAGGAAATATGATGGCAGTAGCTGCTGGTATGGCCGCATCAAATAAGGTGGTTTACGTATCAAGTTTTGCGATGTTTGCGGCAGGAAGAGCTTTTGAACAGATTCGTAATAGTATTTGTTATCCTAATTTGAATGTAAAAGTATGTGCAACGCATGCTGGAATTACAGTTGGAGAAGATGGTGCAAGTCATCAATGTATTGAAGATATTGCACTAATGAGAAGTATTCCAAATATGAAGGTGTTCGTACCATGTGATCAATATCAGGCAAAGGCTATTGTAAAGGCAGTAGCTGATATTGCAGGACCATGTTATGTAAGACTGGGTCGTGGTGCAGTGGAAGATGTATATGATGAAAATTATAAGTTTGAATTGGGTAAAGGAAAAGTTTTAAGAGAAGGTCAGAAAATCGCATTGGTTGCGACAGGAATGATGGTGCAAGAGGCATTAAAAGCTGCAGATATTTTAGCTAAAGAAGATATCTCAGTTACAGTTGTAGATATGCCTTGTATCAAACCAATTGATGAAGAATTGATTGAAAAAATCGCAAAATCTCATGAATTGATCATTACTTGTGAAGAACATAATGTATATGGAGGATTAGGAAGTGCAGTGAGTGAAGTAACTTCTAAGAAGAGTCCAGTGCGTATGGAAATGGTGGGCATGCAGGATACTTTTGGAGAGAGTGGAACACCGAATGAACTACTAGCTAAATATGGTTTGAATGCGGATCATATTGTTGAAAAGGTAAAGGAATGTCTTTAAAAAATATTAAATTGATTGTTGCTGATTTAGATGGTACGCTTTTGCATGATGATAAAAGTTTAGATCGAAATATTAAAAGTGTTCTGATTGAAAAGAATGTTCCACTTACTTTTGTATCGGGTCGAAATGTACATATTATTCAGGATTATATAAAAGAATTAAATATTTCTTTACCTTATATTACGAATAATGGAGCAAACATGTTTTTGGGGGATACATGTATTTATGAATGTCCAATTGATTCTAGTGAATTAAAGACTTGTTTAAAAATATTAGTCGCAAACAAAGTTGCGTTCCTGGCTTATACAAATCAAATCATTTATTCAGTTGGATATCAAGAAGGGCTGGATACGTTTAAGAATCGTTTGATTGGTAAGTGCAAAATTGTTGAAAATGCGAACATAGAAGATATTGCTAGTGAATCAATATTTAAGGTTGTGATGATTCATCCAAATATGGAAAAGATAAAAAATCAATTAAATTCTGTTTGTGACAAAACATTATGTATGCAATCGGAAGGTATTATTTATACTTTAACAAATAAGGATTCGACGAAGGGCAAAACCTTGTTAAAGCTTTTAAAATATCTTGATATGGAGCCAAGTTCTGTATTAGCTTTTGGGGATAACTATAATGATATTTCTATGTTTGAAGTTGCAGATGGTGTTGCTGTAGAAAATGCACAGGAGAGTTTAAAAGAAGTCGCAAAGTATTTAACAAAATCAAATGAAGATGATGGTGTTTCTTATTTTATTCAGAATAAATTGTGATAGATGAATTTCTATCACTTTTTTTATTGACAAGAGGGAGTTAAACTCCTATAATACCTATAAAGTTACTAGGAATAGTAAGCGGAGGTACTGATTATGGAGCGATGTTGTAACTCTTTAAATGAATAATATTGAATTTGTTTAATAGGAGGAAAAGAAAATGACAGTATATAAAGCAATTTCAGATTTAATTGGAAATACACCATTAGTAGAATTAACACATATTGAAGAAAAAGAAGGTTTAGACGCTAGTGTTTTTGCGAAAGTAGAATTTTTTAATCCAGCAGGTAGTGTAAAGGATCGTATCGCAAAGAAAATGATTGAGGATGCTGAGAAAAAAGGATTGATCAAGCCAGGAGCTACATTGATTGAACCTACAAGTGGAAATACAGGTATTGGGATTGCGTCTGTTGCAGCGGCTAAGGGATATAAGGCTATTATGACAATGCCTGAAACAATGAGTGTGGAGCGTCGTAACTTATTGAAGGCGTATGGTGCCAAAGTTGTTTTAACAGATGGAAAGGCTGGTATGAAGGGGGCTATCGCAAAAGCTCAGGAATTGGCAGCTGCCACACCAAACAGTTTTATTCCAAGTCAATTTGAAAATCCATCAAACCCTCAGGCCCATTATGAATCAACAGGTCCAGAAATTTGGAAAGACACAGAAGGAAAAGTTGATATTTTTGTTGCCGGTGTTGGAACAGGTGGTACTGTAAGTGGTACAGGTAAATATTTGAAGGATCAAAATCCAAATGTAAAAGTGGTTGCGGTTGAACCTGCAACAAGTCCAGTATTGTCTGAAGGTCATGCAGGTCCTCATGGTATTCAAGGTATTGGTGCTGGCTTTGTACCGAATACTTTGGATACAAGTGTATATGATGAAGTCTTTACAGTCACAAATGAACAAGCTTATGAAACAGGTCGTTTGATTGCACATAATGAAGGTATGTTAGTAGGTATTTCAAGTGGTGCTGCTACATATGCCGCTATTCAAATCGCAAAACGTCCCGAAAACAAAGGGAAAACAATCATCGTATTATTACCAGATACAGGTGAGCGTTATTTATCTACTCCAATGTTTGCGGAATAATAAAAAATACGAAGTAAAAATTACTTCGTAAAAGTCTTGGCATAGCCATGATCTTCTCTAGAACCCGTACCAATGGGTTCTTTTATTTTTCCAATTTCTTCAATCTCAAATGGTGTTAATTGATATACATAGTTTAGCCAGTTTCGATATAGAAGATTGGCATGGCTTCTCCATTTTAAAATAGGTTCTTTTTCTGGATCATCATCTGGAAAATAGTTAAATGGAATATGGATGGGTTTATTGGCTTTTAAATCCCTAAAATACTCATCTTTTAATGTTTCTTTTCCATATTCAAAATGACCTAAAATAAATATTTGACGATAGTCCTTTGTGACAATGATGTTTGAACCAATTTCATCATTTTTAGATAGAATAGATAAGCATTTCACTTTTTTGACGGCTTCTTCATCAATTGCCGTATGTCTTGAATGCGGCGTGTAGTGGATTTCATCGAAGCCATTCGTTAAAAAGTCATATTCATCGACTAATTGTTCTGGAAAGATGCCAAATACTTTTTCTGGCAAGATATGTTTTTGAATTCCATAATGATAATACAGTCCAGCTTGGGCTCCCCAACAAATATGTAGTGTGGAATATACATGAGTTTTAGACCATTCCATGATTTCTTCAAGTTCACTCCAATAATCCACATCTTCATATTCTAGATGTTCAACAGGAGCTCCTGTAATGATCATTCCATCATAATAATTATTTTTTAATTTTTCAAAATATGTATAGAATTTAACTAAATGATCCTGACTTGTATTTTTAGAAACATGGTTTTTTACCATCATAAAATCAATATCAACTTGTAGTGCACTTTTAGAAATTAATCGTAAGATTTGTGTTTCTGTTTCTATTTTTTTGGGCATTAGATTGAGAATCACAATCTTTAATGGTCGAATTCTTTGTCTATGTGCACTTTTATCTTCAATCGCAAAGATTTTTTCACTTTCTAATATGTCTTTTGCGGGCAATGCATCAGGTATGTTGATTGGCATAAATAAACAACTCCTTTTTTGTATACACTTTATTATACGCGAAAAAAAACAGAATGGAAATTTTCCATTCTGTAAAAGACTATGCTTTCATGGCATCTAGTGCTTGTTGTAAATCGTCGATGATGTCTTGTGCATCTTCAAGACCGACAGAGAAACGAATTAAATCTGGAGCCACACCAGCTTCTTTTAATTGCTCTTCACTCATTTGACGGTGCGTGTGACTTGCTGGGTGTAACAGACAAGTTTTTGCGTCGGCAACATGGGTTACAATAGAAGCTAATTTTAGGCTATCCATGAATTTTTCAGTTTGATCACGATCGGCTTTCAATCCAAATGACAATACACCACAAGTTCCATTCGGACAATATTTTTTAGCTAATTCATGATGAGGGTCACTTTCAAGATCTGCATATTTTACCCATGCAACATCTTCATTGGCTTCTAAGTATTTAGCTACGGCTAGTGCATTTACACAATGTGCCTTCATACGAACAGCTAATGATTCTAGTCCTAAGTTTAGATAATATGCATTTTGAGGTGCTTGGATTGATCCTAAATCACGCATCAATTGACTTGTAGCTTTTGTGATATAAGCTAGCTTACCGAATTTTTCAGCATATACAATGCCATGGTAGGATTCATCTGGTGTAGTTAGTCCTGGATATTTATCGGCGTGTTCTAACCAGTTGAAATTACCGCTATCCACAATGGCCCCACCTACACAAGATGCATGTCCATCCATGTATTTTGTGGTAGAATGAGTAACAATATCAGCTCCCCATTGGATTGGTTGACACATAATTGGTGTAGCGAATGTGTTGTCAATAATTAATGGAACTCCATTTGCGTGTGCGACTTTCGCAAATTTTTCAATATCGAAAATACGTACTGTTGGATTTGTGATTGTTTCTCCAAAGACACATTTTGTGTTTGGCTTGAATTCTTTTTGAAGATCTTCTGCACTGATTTCAGGATCCACAAATGTACAATCGATACCCATTTTCTTCATTGTCACACCAAATAGGTTGTATGTTCCACCATAGATGGCACTAGAAGCAATTAAGTGATCTCCTGCTTCACAAATATTGAATACCGCAAAGAAGTTTGCAGCTTGTCCACTTGATGTCAACATAGCAGCAATACCACCTTCTAAAGCAGCAATCTTGCTTGCGACAATATCGTTTGTTGGGTTTTGAAGGCGTGAATAGAAATATCCACTGTCTTCTAAATCGAATAATCTTCCCATTTGAAGACTTGAATCATATTTAAAAGTAGTACTTTGATAAATTGGAACTTCTCTTGGCTCACCATTTTTTGGCTCATAGCCAGCATGTAAACATTTTGTTTCAGTTTTCATAATAAATTAACCTCATTTCCTATCCATTATTGTAATATTATCTTTAAAAAAAGTAAAAGAAAAGCTTAGATTATTAGTGATTACGCATGAAATGATCTTCAAAATTTCGCGATTTAAGATTATTTATTT
>OLRA01000808.1_pt1 | contig 40283 bp, 54 predicted proteins | sample 1673011 | NCBI WGS metagenome assembly OLRA01 (sample SAMEA3136746, study PRJEB25190) | human gut metagenome | reverse complement strand
ATAAGGATTACCTGTATACGTTTGTGGTAGATTACTAACTATAGCGGAGTATGCACCTATATCATTTGTGACAGTTAATGTACCGCATCCAACACATATATATCCGATTCTGGTATATGTAAATATGCCAGTGATATTATCATGGACAATGGCTTCAGTTTCGGTGCTTAACTTGCCATTTAACTCAGTATATGCATCTGCTACCGCCTTGGCATCCGGCACATATCCGGTAGCCTTGGTAGCTAACAGATCCTCCTTTGTGGTGATCATCTGTGCAAATGCCGGTGCGGTCAAGTCCGCAAAAAACTTTTTAATCTTGCCAAAGACCGTCTTTACGCTCTCGCCCGTATTAATGTTCTCGCGGTTCTCTGCCTCGGTAAAAGTGATCTCGGAATCTCCGATGTCACCGCTGAACCCTTTGGCCAGATAGATCCAGTTTACCTTATCATCCCTGGGAGCTCCGTCCGGAGCATCTTTAATAGCCAGATATGTACTGCCGTTATGTTCAACCGCGTCCAGTCGCTCATATGTGGTATTGGAGTCGTAATCTCCTTTGTAAGATATTCCGATTTTTCCGAGAGCATTGTAACCTTCCGGTGCTGCCATGTCATTGTCCTCCTTATGCTACCTTCCAATATAAAACATTATCAACTACTACAAAATCCACTCCTGCGCCATCCTTCATATAAAGGTTCATCGTGGTTTCATCCAGATAGAACTTAGGTTCAGTGATTTTTGCATACGATTCTGCTCGATCCGCATCTATCTTGGCCTGTGCTGCAGATGATGCCGCCGCAGATGCCTGCTGTGTTGCCGTTTCTGCTTGTACGGTAATATCCGCCAGGTAATCCGGCTGCAGCTTATCCGCCGTAATACTCCCTTTCTTTATATCAGCTTTTACCTTGCCATCTTTCCCGATGGTCCAATAAATAGTATCCGAGTCTAAAAATTCAAACTGCGTGATGAGTGCAGACATATCTATGTACTGTTCTGTTCCATCTTTTAAGTAGATAATAAGCTGCTCGGTAACCGGATCATAGCCGAAGTTGATGGCAATCTGTGCCATCAGGGTATGTAATACCTTGGTTGCTCCAGAATAATAAGTAACCGTAATATCGCCATTATCCTGATTAATGGTAATTCCCGTGATCATCCCATTAGCTTCTATCTTTGACAGCTTAGTCAGGTCCAGAGTAATCACACGCTCATCAATAGTGCGAGTCGCATTACTTAGCTTGTCCAAGTTGGTTTTATTTACTGGTGTCTTGGTCGATGGCTTATTCTCCCAATAGTTCTCTTCCCAGTCATACGCTCTCTGCATCTTGCTTCACCTCTTCCTGTGTTGCCGCCTCGGCCGCATCCCGATCCGTAATTTCCGCCAGTAATGCATCTCTGGCTTTTTGCTCCTGACGTGCCAAATTCTCCTGTAATGCCATACGCTTGACTTCCTCCGGCAACGGAGATGCTTCCACAAAGTTTGTAATTGCCTGACTAAATTCCCTGATTTCTAAATTGCTCATTCTTAATCCTCCGGTCCCAAATAAGTAATAACAGTCCCACTAATGGTTTTTGTTCTCCACGCAACTACTGTACCTTTATAATTCATGTACCCGCTGACACCCATTGCTCTTACGCTGACCAGATCAACGCTTGATAGCTTATTTACGATAGTCGCAGCGCTGATTCTGTCCGCTTTAATTACACCGGAGGATGTCCAGTTGGCTACTTCCATGTAATTAGCCTTTACGGTTCCGGCACTGATATAGTTGGCTTCTATCGTTCCCAAACGGGCTCTTACACCATTCAGATCAGAGACTGTCACATGATCTGCTTCCAAGCTCCCCACGCGGCCACTGACGGCATTCAGAGAGTCAATGGTTGCCTTGGTGGCAATCAGGTTGTTCAGTTCCAGTTTTGTCACATTCAACGTCTCTATGGTGGCATATTTGCTGACCAGTTCATCCGCATTTACCACACCGACCAGGTCTATCCGTTCTGCCTTGATCTTGATGCTTTCCGCAGTCTGATTGATCTCTGAAACGATATTGTCCTTGGATACCTTGGTTAGAATCTGCTGTGCATTAATGCTGATCTGCGTGGACAGGTTCTGGTTGATATCTTTCATTTCCAGACGAGTTTCATCCACCGTCCTTGTAAGCACATTTGTTTTTCCTTTTAACTGGATAATCTGCTTCTGCAGTCCATTAACCTGCCCGGTCCTGTACTCCTCGCCCTCCGCTGTATAACTGTCCCGGAGCGCCTGGATGCCTTTTAGTGTTCGTTGCAGGATGTATGTATAAACAATCTCATGCGTTGTGTGCAGTAATATACCATCTCCCACCTCCAGGCAGGGATTGCCTCGAGCTTCCACCTGTGCCGGGCGATACCATACGACACCGATCACGCTGAGGACATTGTCTGCGATGATCTGCAGTTCTGCCGCAGACTTTCCATACACCAAAAAGTTGTCCTCTATGATGTAACAGTTATTGCCGGTACCGGAGATAGCACCGATGTCGTTCTCTTCCTGGCGAATCTGTAACTTATCAATATGTTGGACAATAAAGTCCTCATACTGGCAGGATAGATACATGCTCTTGGATACTTCCGATGTTCCCATCGGATCTGCAGGATAAAGGTCATCTGACGGATACAGATCATCCGCAGGATACAGCCCCTCTATCATCTGCTCCAGCACCACATACCGTAATTTTCCATTTCTGCCGATATGGCCAAAGCAGCCGTTGATCTCACAAATAGCCTCAATGACTGTCTTTCCCGGGATTTCCTGCGGATCTATAGTCTTTTCCACTGTCATATCATCGTTAACCAGCGTGATTTCTTCTTGATCCACACCGACATAGGAGCAAAAGCTATCCCTAAACTGTCGGAGCGTCATCGGAAAAGTCAGGCTGTTGTACCACCCGGACACCTCCGCATTCAGGATTTCGTACATAGCATCATAGGCTACGATATCCTTATAAAGTCTGTCCGCCGTCGGCTTGTCCGAATATACCTTATACTCTCCCAACTGATAGGCTTCGTCCTGACCTGCAAGCAAGATAGACACTCTCATTTTCTTACCCTTGAAATTCTCTGCCGTATCAAGTACCTTTATTTCAAAAGACGATGCATTGCAGCAGCCGAACCGAAGTTCCTGCTCATCACAGATGGACTCTGTCACAGTCATTGTCTCTGATTGGAACTCGGCATTGGTCAGGGTGGTGCCGGATCCCGAATATGTAATTATCAGCTGTTTATCCACAGAGTCATCATAAAACATCTGCTGTATACTTTTTTCCATGCTAATACTCCACCAACGTCACCTTGAAATCGTTGTAATCTATGTCACTCTCCTGCTCTGATAATGTGTGGATGCTGTAAGTAGTGTCTGACATATAAAAAATTCCAGAAGAATACTCCAGTGTCTCATCATTCCAGTAGGTACACCTGACTCTTCTCTGATTCTTTTCCGTCTGAGGGAGCTCTGCAAGTCCAATGATATTGTTCCACGCTCTTCTCTCTTCCAGATTCATTTCTCTAATATTCAAAGTCAGTTTCGTCTTAAAATTCGGCGATGTCTCCCGGTGCAGTAGAATATTGGCATCTCTGTAGGCATCTATCTCCACACGCTGATTCGGAGTACTTTCCCAACCATCCGCCAATAAGAAGGAGTTGGGGAGAACAACGTCCCCAAACTTAATTAACCATCCTCCAAATTTCTGCATTGTTCTCCCTCCTTCCTAAATAAATGCACTCTGTCCATGTGTATTCTGGTACATCCTATCCTGCCGTACCGTCTCACGGAAGATTTCCTTTCCATCCAGTTGCGCCACAAACGTATAATTTCCACCACCATTTTCCGCCTGTGCCTGCTTAAATGCTTCAATCATAGTAGCCAATGGTGTCTCGATGTTGGTCTGCCCTCTGGGCTGATCTCCGAGAATTGCCGTAAATGGCTTCCCGCCCTGAATCACTGCACCGTTGGCCAGACGAGGAAGTGATACTTGCGCATTCCAGTTCGGAATATTAGGGCTCCATTTTTTTCCACCCCATCCAAATGGTACCCAGTCCGGAATGTCAATACTCAGCGAATTAATAGCGTCAATAATAAAATTGATAGCTTTAATGAACCCATTTGCAAAAGATTCCGCTATGATATTTCCCATATTTACAGCGTCTTTTGCAAATCCTACGATTGCATCAAATGCACCTTTCCAGTCTCCTACAAACACTCTCTTTACAAAAGTTCCCAGCTTCCCTAGCATGTCCTGTAGTGTGGTCAATGCCTCCTCACCATTTCCGGCCCATACGACCACTCCAACAATAGCCGCGATCACAGCCATCACGGCACCTACAACCACTGTGGCCGCTCCACCAAGCGTAAGGAACACCCCTGCCAATATTGCACCTGCAGAAATCAGCAGCAGTGTCATATTCTGGGCATTTACCCCATTCTCAGTTATATCCTTAAGTGCAAGTATCAAGCCCGCTGCTCCGCCAACAATCAGCCCAATTCCTGCGGCTACCGGCCCGAATAATATCAGTAATCCGGTCACTGCCAGTGCCAGTCCAGAGACATATCCTACAATACCTTCCCAGTCCACACCGTCTTTCCACATTTTTACATAGTTGTATACCATCAATGCTGCCCCGGCGATCAGCATAATCAATCCGAGAGCCGTAGACAGATATGGTGCAAGTCCGCCAAGATCTTTCAGCAATCCTGCTATGCGCCATGCAAGCAGCGCAATTCCTATCGCAATCGCTAATGGCTTTATAATTTCCAGCAACTTCTTGGCTTTTTCCAGAAGTTCCACCATTTTCGGATCTATCGTAGCCTCTTCAAAAGCATCCTTACCGGTCAGCTCTCCTCCACCTGCCGTAGTTCCGCCCTGTTCGCTGAGTACATTCAGCTCGTCAAATGCTGCCAGCGCTTTCTTTGCAGACTTCGTAGTAGTGTCCAACGACTTAGCATAATCAATATTCTGCTTTTTTGCTCGAGTATAAGTACTTTTCCCTTGCAGGATTGCCATAAACTGGGCAATTGCATCCGCTGCCTTGATCAGCCAGTTAATGAGCTTTACCAGATATGGGATAGCCATATTGACGATAGGTTCAAATGCTGCTGCCAGGCTGTTCTTAAACTGAGCGCAGCTACTTTTCAGTGCAGACATCTGTGCATTATAGTCCTTGGAATATCGAGCAAGATTCCGGAAGCCTTCTTTCATTGCGGATACCATTGCATTGAATCCCTTAGATATCCAATTAAATATAAATAAACTCAGCAGAATTCCCTTCAGGCGGCTTGCCATTGTAGATAACAGGCCCCCCGATTTCTTTGCACTGGTTCCGCAGGAATCCAGTGCTTTTCTTCCCTTGGATTCCAGTTCAGAAAAACCATTCCGGATTGTATGGACCTCTTTGTTGATCTCTGCAAGTCTGGCAGACAGCTCATCATATTCCTGATATCCGTCTGTGACTCCAGCCTTTTTCAACAGTGCCATCCGTTCTATGATCTGCTCCTGCTCCTGCATCAGGGCAACCATATTCTGATCAGCTACCACAGCATTGTTTTTTATATCAATCAGCTGTTGTTCTGCTGCCTGCTGCTCCCTGATCTTCTCTGCAATCTTCTCTTCCTTTTCGCTGACCTTATCTGCTGCACTGGCCTGCTGCTCAATCTGTTCCATGATGGCAGCTGAATCATACTGTTGATACCCTACGGTGTCCTGCGGAATCGTTGCTTCGCCTACTGCAGCGCTGGCCTTAGCCATTTCTGCCGCTGCCTCTTCTGCTTTCTTCTTATTCCGCTCCATGATACTGTCAAAATTCTTCTCGAATTTATCCCAGTCTTCTTTTGACCATCCCTCCGGTGTCAGGCTGGTGTCCTTGGCTTTTTCCTCCAGTTCATCCAGCTTTTTTTCGATGTGTTCAGCACCCTTATCCAGTTTTGAATTGTCCAGATCAGAATGTAACCTGATCTCAGTATCGTACTTTGCCATGATGCCTCCTTAATCAAAAAAGAGCCTGCTAACACCTATACGGTATCAACTGGCTCACTGGCTCTCTGTCGACTTATTGATTTTGGCATATTTCATAAATTCATCTATTCTTGCCTGCTCCTCAGGTGTGATTTTCTCATCCTTTGGTGCCTTAATAGCAAATATCTTTTTGGCGCTCCTATACGCGTTTTTCTCTTCCTGCGACATCTTTGAAGTAATCTTTTTCTGCCGTATGTCCATTACATGTGTCAGGGAGCTCTCCTGGAGATTTCCCAACAGTCCCATAAATACGAACCAGTGCATTTCCGCCTTCTGCAGATCTATATGATACTGGTTGCGGAAGGCTGCATATATTCTCCACTGGTCCATATCCCAGTCCATGATAATATCTTCGTTTTTCTTCTGCTGATAATTGTCATGGTTAAATTCTGTCATAAACCATTCAATTGCCTTCGCAGCTTCCTGCGGTTCCGGGCATTTCTCGGGAAAAAGCAAATACGATGCAATATAAAATCGCTCCATATCTGATAAATCAGGATCTGACATGCACATGGACATTTTTATTCCCGTCCGGAAAGAAGCCGAAATAGGATATCCTTTCCAGTCTGTTGGAAGCTGATCCAACATAATATTAAACATATGTCTCCCCCACTATTTATGGTGTCTGCGGTTTTGGCGGTTCCTATTGTGATTTATGTTCCCACCATTTCTTTCTCTGCTGTATTTCTCCCAAAGCTCCTTGTTTCTACCATTTGCATATCTCTGTGCAATCGGGATGATCTGATCAAAGAAATCAGTAATCAGGATAGGACTCGGTGTGATCTCCCCAAATACCTTCTTACAGGTCCTTTCTCCGAACACTCTGTCAATGTCAGACATGATCTCATTAGTCTTTCCAATCATGATCCGAAGCTGCTCTATTTCCGGTTTTCTTGTAAATTCTTCCGTAGCTACATATTTCTTAACTTTTTCCAGATTATCTATCAGTTCTGTGAAATCTGCATAGAATTCCTGACTTCCAAAATTGCAGACAATCGTATCGCCATTGTCATTTACCTGTACTTCTGTGCCACCCTTAATAGCATTAATTTTTTCCATGTATTACCATCCTCTCTGAATGTGATGGACGACAGAGAGGTGCGCCCACCACATATGTTAATATTGATTAACACCTGTATTATTTTGCGGAATCCGCTGTGAATGTATTGGTTTCGATATTAAATTTACCCTTGATGTCATCACCAGCCTGCTTTACACTCAGCACATTATGGACATAATCCCCGCCATCTCCACCATTGGAAGTAACCGATACTGTACACGGTACCCTGATTGCTTTATAGGTTCCCTCCTCGGCCTGCACCGCATCTTTCAAACGCAGTCTTACAAAAGATGTGTGAGCCTTTGCACCTACAGGAAGATCATCCACCAGTTTATCGATCATTTTCTGTACGTCATCATCTTCACAGTCTTCCTTGTCCACATCAAACGCTCTCTGATAGGACTTTACCTTATTGGATGCCTTTGCCATATTAATATAGTGCTTCGTATCCTCCTCCGGGTTCATCTCCTCTGTGAGGGATTCTACACCATTGCCAAGCAACGCATACTTCGGTTCTTCTGCTCCCATAGTGGTATCAATGTAATGCCTTAAATCTTCTCTCATTTTACCTGAGTTCCTTTCTTATATTCGATAAAAATCGTCATTTGATACAATGCTTCGTTCTGCCCATTCTCTCCCATAAAAAACGGGCTTGACACTCCTACTGTCTTGACGGTTCCACCCTGGATATCCGGAAAGTTTCTGTTACGGTTCCTATCCTCGATCCAGTCCGTTAACTGCTCCATCCAACTGCCGTTTTCGATGCAGCTTTTATCCGTCTGAGTATCCAATCTCACCACGAATTGATAGTAGTCCTTGTGGATTTCGTCTCCGCTGATGTATTTTCTCACATTAGTCATAGGTTCTTTGACTAACGCAAAATTGACATTGCCACGCATCCGGTCCGTATCGATATGTTTCATACTCTCCGGAGAGAATTCTTTCAGCCATTTGATAATGGATTGCGATACCGTCATTTCTGTAATTCCTCCTGCAGTTTCTTCTCTATCTTTTCCAGTCCACCGTTCTGCAGCATACGGTCCGTCCAGTGAGCTCCTCGCAGCGTGCCGTTACCATATTCCAGGCTTCGTGTTGTTGGAATCTTTTGCACATTTTTTCTGGATCTCCATCCATTCTCCGTCTGGAATCCTGCACAATGCAGATCAGGATCCTCATAAACAATGCCTTCCCACATGTAATGAGCGTATGGTGCATTCCACACAACATCCGTATTGTCCTCAATATGACCACTATCCCTGAGTGCTCCCTCATCAAGCGGAACATACGGATCTGATAAACGCAATATCTCATTCGCGCATACCTGCTGTAGTCGCCCTTTTTCCTCCAATCCCAGAGTTTTCACACACACTCCGGGATCAAAATTATGTGTTACTGTCAATGTATGTTTTGCCATGCTTCACCTGTTGCACCGGTGCAACTTTACCTTCCCACAACCTTAATGTGCTTTAATCTCGGTCGGCTCCGGTTGTCAGATACTTCCGTCGCCGTCACTGCGTACTGAAAATCCTCCTTCAGATTTTGCAATCGGTAGGATTCTCCGATCTCTTTGTCCGTTTCTCCCAGTACCAGCCTGTCCTGGCCAGTCTGTACATCCAGTGTCCAATATTCTGCTGCCTTTTCAGCAGGCAATTTTCGATACTCCTGTGGTTCGAGATATGGCTTATTGCCGTATGCTCTCTGGAAATCAATCGTGATACTTTCGACCTTGCCCTCCGTCTGTACACCTCCAGAAGATGCTATATCCGTTTTATTATGGCGCCACTGTACACCATGTATCACTGATCTGATCCAGGATTCCTTATCTGTCTCCGCATCCCTGTGGAAATTATAGACAGTCATCACATCTGTAAATAACACACTCATAATGCACCTGCCAATCCCGTGCCGGACAGACCAGATCGAATTACAGCGGTAAGCTGTTCCTCCTTCTCCTGCGCTGTGGTGATCTTGTAGGATTCCGAATACCCGTCATTACTGACGGATGCCATACCGGTACCCATTCCGGAGGCATCCTGCGCTTCGATAGTATTGAGCAGCTGGCAAAATGTATCCTGGATCTGCACATGGACCTGCTGCTGGAAGTCTGTTGCTGTGTCCTCGTTATAAGCATCCTCAAACCTCTTTGCCCTCATATGGGTGATGGAATTAAACTTAATCTCTGCCCTTTTTGAAATCTTATCAAATTCTTCCTGGTCAGAAATATTAGAATAAAGGGAGCTGTAATACTCCCACGTTATGTAAGACATACTGCTCCCTCCTTTTCTACTCTTCTGCGGGATCCTGATCTTCCGCCTTGGTCTTTTTAGTCGCTTTCTTGACTTTCAGATCTTCAATCTCCTGTGTCAGTGCTGCATTCTCGGCTTTCAGATCTGCGATCTCCTGTTTCAGTGCTGCATCTTTGGGAATTGCTCCCATACCTACTGTCCTCATATACTACCTCCTACGCCTGGTGGCTTAAGTAGATACCAGCCACCTTATTCTTGTAGACATCCACAATACCATACTTACGATACTTGATGATATCAGCATCAGCATCCGGGTTTGCAGATGCAGGAATCACATTAGATACCACATGCTTGTCATGTTTGATGATTGCGGGCTTGTGAATGATCATAAAGTTAATGGATTTTGCAGCTTCCTGCACCATCTCATAGTAAGAGGACATAGACCCAGCGGATGCACTGGAACCAGCAACGGGAGAATAAACTCCACCGCTCTCCGTGTAATATGTCTTACTGGTTACCGGTGTAATGTCCTTAGTCTTTTCATACTTTGCAGTACCCTTTCGATAATGTCCTGCTTCCTCTCCTGCAGACTTACCGTCCAGCAGATCAATAGATGTATAAAATCTGCCCTGAGGTACGGGTTTCTTGATAGTGAATCCCGCCAAAATCTCCTTGGACTTATAAGTATCCATCATTACCAATGCATTGAGCAGATTGGCTGTTGCATACAGGATTCTGCCCTCTTCCGGTACCTCGTCATTATCCATCGTATTCTTAGCCTCCAGCAATTCTGCAAGGAACTCCTCTGCTGTGACAATTTTCTTTGCCTCACCTTTAGAAATACCTTCAATTCCGGCCAGAGTAGCAAATGTAAATGCATCCGCTTCCGGTGCTACTTTGGTACGCATAAGTTCCGCACCTGCCATGCCAAATGCCAGTTTATAGGTTTCCTGATTATCCATAGCATCTACAGACAACTTGGCACCACGATCATAGTTATATTCAGTGGATACCCACTTGAAATCTACAGTGCCTTCCGTGTAACCACTATTACGGTCATACTCTCCCAGACCGGTTACTGCAATCTGGGGATATACGATTTCCTTTGCATTTGCTCCGGCCCTTGCCATTGCGGGATCTCCCGTCAGATCTCTGGTAACGGATTCTCTCTGATACACCTCATCAAGCAGAGGTGCGAAATTTTTTGCTAAAATAATTGTGTTAGACATTTAATTCTCCCTTCTTATTTTGTCTCCGATGCAGGGGGCAATCCCATAGCGGCTCTCATTGCAGCATCATCTGCATTCGATCCACCTCCGGTTCTCACCTGTCCGATCAGATTTCCTGTTCCTACCGGATTAGGCTCCGGTGCGCCGAAGAGCATTTTACTATCTTCTGCTTCTGTTAAGGCTTTCAGTGCTGCTGCGATATCCTCTTTCTGGTTTTTAGATGCTTTCAGTGTTTCCACATCCAACAGCGCCATAATAGCCTTGGCATTCTTGCCATTGGCCGCAGCAATGTTTTCTTTCACAAGATCATTAAAATCGCGATCTGCAATCTTAGCATCATAATCCTTCTGGATATTAGCTTTTTCTGTTTCCAGATCATTGATTCTCTGATTCAGGCCAGACACATCTACATCCTTAAATCCGTCTAACTTATCCTGTAAGTCTTTCATGGCGGTATCATTAGCCTTGATAGTCTCATTGGCTGCGTCCAGCTTCTTGGCCTGATTGTCATAGTCAGTCATGGTCTTGTAATTCTCCAGTACGGTCTTTTCAAATTCCTTTTTCTTGTCCTCCGGCACTTCCAGACCATACTCTTTCATGATTTCAAAAATGTTCTTCATATTGTCCTCCTAAAATATTTTGTGAATCGCACTTTCTGCGATATGGGATAAACGCGGAAGCAGGGATCGAACCTGCGACCTCCGGGGCATGAACCCGGTGAGCTGCCTCTGCTCTATTCCGCCATCGTAGAACAAAAAAAGAGCCAAGGATCAATTCACTTGGAATTGATCACATCGGCTCTTGGCTCTACATTGATCACTATTTCATTTTTACATTTCTTGCAGTATGCCGGAAAATTACATATCTTTGTATTCGGCAACACTTTTAAGAAGTGCGGATTACCACATTTCGGGCATTTGCACCACTTAGAACTCATATATTACCAACTTTCTCCTTTTGGTTGGCTTAAGTGTCTCACAAAAATATTTTAGCATACATGTGTTCTATTATGCAATACTATTATAAATAAAAAACCATCACGGTTGTGATGGGTATAGCTTTAATTCTTGCACATGATAAGAGAGTATTTTGGTGGGTGTGCCCTTTCCCACATTTCTTTTGACCCATAGGGTGCGTAGCAGCACAATCTCTACTTCAAAACACTCTCTTACTAATGTAAGTCAATTATACATTAATTATTCCTTTTTGTAAAGAATTTGATTCTTTTCTATCAACTTTTCAACATTTCTTTTTCTGATTCTCCAAAATGTCATAACAGAATTTTTTAATTTACTGTCTTCATTTTCCAGTACAAGTCTAAGCACAACATTCAAATTCGTATTTGGCAATTTCTTAATCAGAAAAGCCGTTCCCGCATTCTTTTCATCACTAATGATTAAGTCCGGATCAGCTATACAGTCCTTCCCATACCGTTCAAACAATTCATAGTCTTCAGGATGGTGTGATTTAATATGCTCAATTCTCTCGTTGGTAACAATAACTTCATCCGTTTGTATATTTCCAAACTTTTTCCTGTACAATTTTGTATCAATTTTACCGATATTATATATTTCTGTCAAATTCTCTTTTCCTTTATCTTCTGTTACATTCATTGTATCAGATTGCGGTACATCTGCAACTGTTTTCTTGGTCTGTGTTACCGATACCTCAAATCCGTTCCAAGCCTTCGTCTTTGTCAGATCTGATGTCTTGCATTCATACCTTAGTCTGTTGATATCCGGTTTTATTTTCACGGCTTTGCAGAAATCCTGATAGTTCTTTATCTTCTGCTTAATCTTTCCAGATATCGCCTTTGTATCCTGTCCCAATGCTGCCATAGCTTCCCGCTCACGCTTCAACGCCCGGACTTTTCTCTCCATTGACCGCATTTTTTGTGTTATCTGGTAGTAATCGTAAGTTTTTCCATCTATCGTGACGGGATCCGGCTGTGGGTCCTCATCCGGAAGACTGCTGCCGATGAACCATACATAATGCTTATGCCGGCAGTTATACCCATGCAGGCCTAAAGGATCGTTCTCGTGATCCCCGTCTGCGCTATATCCCGTTGCCCTCCACAGATCTGTTATATAGTCCTGCCCTATCCGCTTTGCCTCAGAGTTGTAGTCCTCCCCCTCTTTGATGTAATATACCCGTCCCTGCCACTGTTCATGGTTGGCGTGACCATCGCCAGTATTACGTGCTCCCCAGTGTTTGGATACATATACCAGGTTTTCTCCGGTCCTTGTAATGTTTTCATCCATGATTTTAGCGGCAATCTGCCCGGAGCCTGTTCTCACCGCCAGTTTCACCGCCGTATCAAGCTGCATATTGTATCCGGAGGCAAAGTCGATGGTACGAAGTCCGCTCTCCGCAAGGCTGTGTACCGTCTCATAGACCACCTGTTCTCTGCTGAAAGTTCCTGTACACACCTTAATCATTGCCTTGTCCAATTCCCTACGGTATAGATTCTCCATCGTCTCAAATCCTGACATAGTTTTAAAGCCTGTCGATCCTGCCAGGCTTTTCATATTCTCGTTTGTCTGTTTCCGTATGGCTTCTACCAGCTGCGGCAGATAGGAATTGTCTGTAATCTCTTTCCCTGCCTGTTTCCAGGTTCTCAGATCGTCCAGATAGGACAGGTCTGCCGATTCCTGCATTACCTGCCCGCCTGCTGCCTCTGCGGCCTTCAGTATTTCCCGCAGTAGTTTTTTTACAGTCTTCTTGTGCTCCAGCGTATTCTTTGCTACCGTTTTCCGAAATTCCTGATTAGACTGCAGCAGCTTCATTGCCGCTTTCCGTATTCTGGCCGGACTGTACCCTAACTGCTGAAGGCGCTGTGCTTCAATCTCTGCTGTTCTGGAGTATGCCATTGTTGCCAGGATCCGTTGTGCCACATCCACGATCACACTGTGTTCCAAATACTGAAACAAAGGAAGCAATGCCTCGCCGATGATCTCTTCCTGTTCATTTGTCAGCATTAGTCTTCATCCTCTCCGGTAGGCTGTTCCTCTTCTTCCTGAATTTTTTCTTTCACCAGTTTCGTTGCCTCCTCTTCCGTGAGACTGTATGCGTCCATCAGATACCAAACCGTGAGCTTCGGAATGTCGAAAGATAGCGCATCATTACGTTTGCGTTCCAGTTCTGCTTCCTTGTCTGTGATATAGGAGTCGTCAAAGTCTACAAGAATCTCCTGCTCCAAATTGAAGGCTTTCCCCTGAAAGGTATTTGCAAACCACATTACTGCCTTACAGATATCCTGTATGTAGCGGATGGCCTCCTGTCGCTGCCGGTTCAACTCCTGCATCTGATCCTGACGCTCACCCACGTACTCGGTCGCCGTAGTAATCTGACCGTTCTCAAAAGAATATTTTTTCGTGCCATATCCAAATGACATAGATAACAGGGACAACGCCAACTCAAATGCCTTGGTGATCTGGTCAATACGAATTTCCGGGTTATATTCCTGGATCAATGCTTCATCCTGTGGATCTGGCAATTTTTCACCTACAAGTACAAAGAGCTTTTTCTGCTCTGTGGTCATTTTAGGCTTGCCATTATCGTCAAATTCACACAGTAGTTCATTCACAAGGATAATTTTTTCTGCCTTGTCCAAATCGGAAAAAAGAACGTTATAACACAGATCCACAACTTTCAGCGCCGGGATTGCATCCCACAACTTCGGCAGCCCATAGCCTTCCATATCGTCCAGATTATTGACCTCAGCATTTCGCATCACTGCAAATGGCTTTACATCACCCAACTGCACAATAGTTTCCTTGTCCTTTACCTCACCGCCTTTATCATCAAACACATGTGTCTCTGCGGTGTACAGTCCATTTTCGATGGTAAATAAGACAAGCGTGGTCTGCTTCCTTCCTTTGACGAGAGTACTGCCAGAAAACGCTGCTTCGGTCACAATGTCATTATCTACAGTCAGCGGCAGAAACGCATCCGCCTCCACATAATTCAGTTTGATTTCGCCGCCCTGCACTGAGCCATCATCCATAAAGGTGGCATTGTCCAGACGGATGTAACAGGCCGTTGTCCCGTCCGCCGAGGTCTTTTCCAACTGCTTACGGTACTGAGTATTAAATTTACTGCCGTCAAGTACTGCTGCAACATAGTCTGCCTGTTCACCGTCCCCGGTATTGATCTCTAATACTTCACACAGGTTTGCATCGTCCGAACAGCACCGCTTTCCGAAATTCAACCGGCTCAGTTCGTATGGGATCCCGTTCAGTGTTTTCCGCTTATGAAAGTCCTCTATAACCCTGTTGCTGTACCAGTCATCGCATACCTGAATCTTGCTCAGAGCATTATCATTGACTGTGTATCCCTTTTTCTGTAAAAAATCCTTTACGCATCCTTCCATTTTCTTCTCCTTATCTTTTTAGATCTATATACTCCACGAAATCCAACCACGTATAGCAGAAGCTGTCCCACCTGTCGTTGACATTTCCTATGTTCTTGTCTTCCGGCTGATCCGGGTGGTCCTCATCCCACCGCAGGGAAGCAATAGCTTTTCTGGTCTGCACACAGCGCTTATTGATTTTGAGACGCCCACTGTTAAACAGCAGATCAACGGTCTTGGGGCGCTCTGATATCTCATTTTTACGACACCCCTTGATGTTCTGGTAAGGCAGCCCTGCCTCTTTGGCAGCACTCCGCAGACTGTTGATCATGGTAGGGCTGGCGCTGTCTGGGAACACCCAGTCCACCCTGCCATACTTTTGAATGCATGTACGGTAGAACTCCACAAACTTGTCGCAGATCTTTTTGCTGTCAATATCTTCTGACAACGGTAACCCATCCTCTTCCAGTGCCTTGAAATCATGATACCTGTTCTGATAGCCGGTAAGGTTGTATGTTGTCATAGAGCCGTTACCGCCGAAGTCGATACCCATTACAATCTTGAAGAACGGAATCTTCAGTTTTCCTTTATCGTCAAAGATATCCGCATCCTCAAACAGATACGGCGAATCATCATCGGCAAAGTATCGGAAGATGATACCGGATGCCAGCACCCACAGCCCTAATATGAAGCGATCATAAAACACACCCTTGTACATACGCTCATACCGTTCGATAATCTCCTGTGCAAGGCTCGGGTTGTCCCGCATCGTGAAATGTACCCGGATTAGATTCTTTTCAGTGATCTTGTCGATCCATTCCAGTTTTATGTAATGATCGGGACCTTCCGGGTTGCAGTTGAACCAATATTTAGAACCTTCCACAGAGCATCGGCCTGTTGCCTGGTTGACAAACGACTCCGGCATCAGGGCTACCTCATCGAAGAATACTCCGGCCAGTGTGATACCCTGGATCAGATCCTGCGATCCCTCATCCTTTCCACCGAACAGATAAAAGGTATTCTCCTTATCCCCGTTCCGGACAACCAGATAATTCTCCGAACGGTGCTCCTCAACCTGATACCAACGGGACAGGAGCATACGCTTTAACTGTCCGATCACATTACGACGGAGTGACTGTATTGTCTTACCACAAAGTGCAAGGTTCTGCTCGTCAAATGTTTCCATTGCCCACAGGACGAACGACAGTGACATAACCGTGGTCTTGCCAGAACGAATAGAGCCATCACAGATAATGCCATCTTTATCAACATACGGGCTCCCGGGCATCCACCATTCCAAGACTACCTTCTGCTTATGGCTAAATGGCGTGAACTTAAACAGTGCCTTACGTTTCAACCGCATCATCCTCCTTGAAGGTTGCCACTACATCACCCTGCAGTGCATCCATAAAGCCGTCATCTTCGTACTCGGGAGTCTCGCCGCCCTCTTTCTCGGCTCTCCGCTTCTCGTACTCCGCCCGGTACTTGCTCTCCGGGTGCATCAGGAAGTACTTGGTCAGCCAGTCGAAAGCCTTCTGCTTGTCCGCCAGCTTTATGGATACCCCGTCCTTTCCCTGCTTCACCTCTTGTATGATCTGCGTATCCACATTACTAGAATCGGACAGTCTAACTGCGTTCACCTCTTTGGTGAGGTACTGCTTGGTGTCGGGATCCTTGACCGGGCCGAACGCTCCCATAATCTGCACGTTCTCTCGCCCGAACGACATATAATTACCGATATCTGCGAACGCAATCCGCATCTGCAATTCCACCACGTCCTCGGTGCTGGTGACTATCTGTTGGCGCTTCAGTTCCTTCAATCTCTCAATCTCTGTTCGCACCCTAACATTTCCTAACAATCGAGGACCTGCGCAGAGTGCAGATTCGTAAGTGCATCCATATGCCTTCTGGTAGCTCTGAGCTGCGTTAAATGTTTTACTGTAGTACACGCAGAAAATCTGCTGTTCCGGGGTAAGTTCATCGTTCTGCAAAGTATCCTTTGTGCCATCGTCAATAGCTGTATTTTCTGCCTGCTTTTTCTTACCCGAACGTTCGCTTTTTGATGCCGAACGTTCGCCATCCCAATTATGGGTGCTTTTCCATCGTCTGACCGTCCCAGCAGGCACCTCCAGGGCATCGGCAATCTCTACCAGTTTCATTCCCTGCTTATACATTTCATGTGCTTTATCACACAATGGATTTTTCTTTGCTGACACCTGCTGCCTCCTTTCTGCAAAATAAAAGAGCCGGCACATGGATTTCTCCATGCATCGGCTCTTGGCTCTTCTTAATATTTATTCATATTAAAATTATAACATATCTTCTTAATACTTTATAGCCTCATTTGTTAATAATATTATTTATCAAATTTTGTATTGTATCAATAGTGTATATTATCATTTTATTCATCATATTGGCAATAATTTCTGCCGGCAAACTATACAAATCATATATACCTCTTATTGTATAACTCTCACCCCAAGCGGTAACATTTAATTCTGTATGATCTTTACATAGTTTTCTGATTTCATTACTCATTTGACTTATATCAGGCTTTTCCCCTTCTATTTCTGCAAGTTCACTGTTAACCTTTTCATACTCTTCCCATAGCCTTCTAATATCTGATTCTAATATTTTTTTCCTTTCTACCAATGCAATTCTCTTTGTATCGTTTCGTATATAATTGAGTAATTCATTCTTTTCTCTCTTAAGACGCTTAATCTTTTCTTGCTCTGTTTCTGCTCTCTCTATCAAATTATCAATTTCTGGAACCATCGCTAACTTTTTTAATGTTTTATCTTCTTTTCGTATAGAATATCCCAGCGCAGATATTCCGACCGGCGCCACTAACGCAGAAGACAGCCCAAATAAAATTATATAAATATTCCCATCTTCCGTCTTTATTCCTAAAAAAATAACTATTCCTATTAAAATAACCCCTAAAATCGCAGAAATAACTCTTTTCATAGTTCACCTCTCTTTTGTACCAAAAGGAATTATACTCTTCATATATCTAGTGTTCAATTTTAAAATGAAGTTTTCATCGACAAAATTGACAATATTACTATATTACCTAGCTTACCGTTTAGCAATTTTTATTAACATCATCTCTCTGATATAATAAAAAGCCGACACATGGATTTATTTATGCATCGGCTCAAGATATCATTCTGTTAGTATGTTGATAATTATAATTTAATCAACTTTTCTTGTATTTTCTTACTTTTTCAACATTCTCTTTTTTATCAAAAAATCTATTATGATAAAAAACACTCATTATTCCCACAATTACGTTCTCCGTTTCTTCATTTATTCCTATTTCTCTACAAGTATTATAAATTACTCCATCTATTTCTTCATCAATCTCAAAAACAGCAATCATGCACTCTACTAGTGCTTCTCTATACTGCCATTGGCTTAATCCATTCATAGCCATTTCAAAATAGTCATTACTTTTTATTCCATTACTATTATCAAATAAATTTTCTATATGTCCAACTGATGTCTTTACCGTTTTGATACCATCGATAATTTTAGTATATGAATCATTTTGGTCTTTCAAAGTTTTTCTTAGCTCATCCATGATCTTTTGTGATTCATTCACGGTTTCTGACAATTTATCCGATGCCATAACTACCTTTTCTTTTATTTCATTAGTCTGCCGCTCTCCAGATATGCTCATCCAAATTGCAATTACAGATAATATTATCGAAGTTATAGTACTCGCAAATGATACTTGATCAGCAAATATACTGTTATCACCCGTTTTTATTGTTAATGCTAATATTAGGAGTACTACCGCCACCACAAGCATGATTATACTCGTTCTCCGCATAAGGGCTTGCTTAACCCTGTTTTCACAACACTCAGTCATTTCTTTTCCCATATAGCAAGAAACCTCTTTTTTGCACATTTCAAAAATCCCCCTTTGTTAATCATCAGTTATATTATTTGTTGCTACATATTTTCCATCTATGCGCTTTGTTATAAATGTGTTGTCTAATAAATTAGCTATTTCCATTTCGACTATTCGTCCAATTCCGTTTCCAAATTCTGCACAGAGCTCATCAAAACTTACCGGTCCATATTTTTGAATAAAACGTAGCATATCTTTGTTATATGGTTTTTTCATACCTGTCATAGTGCTTATTCCCCCCTAACTTAATATTAAAAAATTATATCACCGCTTTCAATGTTAATCAATGATCTCATGCCCCTTCAAGTTTCACCAACATATATTACACTGTTTTTCCTTTTTACATAATCATTTTTGTATAAAGAAAGGCAGTCGTCAAGCTTTGAGAACTGCCTTTCTTTTCATAAACTTTCTTCATCAATATCATTCTCATACTGGCTCATCTTCCTGCCAATAACATTTCCGCATTCGTTACAAAACCATGTACCCAGAATGACAATATTTGTATCATCTCCATACACATCCTTTTTATATACCCTACTTCCCAATATTATATCTTTACTCATACATTTTGGACAATGTGTTGGATTTTGAGTAGTCCACATACTTAATCCCCCTATTCTTTATAATAAGAGAATTATATCATTTTTACCGTCATTATTCAATTTTTACATGGTAGCCACTCTCAACCTAAAAATAGATTTTATGCACTCCTGATCCTCTGCTACATAATGTTGGCCCGCTGTGCTCCTATCCTTGTGTCCCAGGTAGTGACCAGCATCCCATATAGTTCCGCCACGCTTACAGATATTGGTGGCCGTGGTCTTCCGGAAGAGATGGGGATATACCCGGCGTTCAACCTCCGCTCTGCTTGCGATGCTCTTGAGTGCACTACGGATCCCGGCATCCGACAGGCGGCTATACTTCCCGTGAGCACACCTATCGGACACAAACAAAGGATCCCGACTGTTAATACCACATCCACGCTCCTGGATATACTCCCCGAGGTACTTAAGCGCAATGTCATCAAGGTATACGGTCCGATAGGTACGGGTCTTTTGTCCATACACTGATATGGATCCGGCACGCCAGTCTATGTCATTCACGTTGAGCCGTTCCATCTCGCCCACTCTGATGGCGGTGCTCCGCAGCAGTTCCATCATGGCGCGGTCGCGCTTGCGGGTACATCCGGTTTTAAGCTCCTCATACTCCTGCGCTTCCATGTGATCTACCGGTTTCTGAATCTCCGGGTAAATTTCCACACTCTCCACGGGGTTTTCCGTAACTATCTTAGATTTTCTCATCCATGTAAAAAATGCACTGAGGTGCCGCCGCTGATTATTCAGAGATGTGTTGCTGTTACAGCTTTTAATGCTATTAAGCCAGCCATCTACATCCATGCTGGTAATCCGGGTGAGCGGTTTCTGGCAGTAATCCGTCAGCCGTCGTACCGCGTCCATATACTGTCTGACAGTCTTGTCTGACAGCTTTGGCGCCTTTTTGAGCATAAAGAGATCCATAATATACTCATTAGTATTATCCACAGTAGCAAGCTCTGTTTCCGGCGCATCCACCTCTACCTTTGTCAGCTCATCCGTCAGCACCACTCCAAGCAGATCCAGCTCCTGGCTGTCCAGATGATAGCGCATTTTCAGCATGATATTGTTCTTCAGTTCCTCTTTTTTGTCCATCATATCCGTAACCCTCCACAAATTCCTTGCCTGGGGATCACCGGTGTGGTATAATACTCCCAGACGTGAGAGCGGTACAACTTACTTTGGTCGGTGGGTGTACCGCTGTTTTTATGTAACAGACCATTGACAAATACTTGCAGCAATGGTATTATTTGTTTGAAGAGAACAAATGTTCTGTGTTCGTGGATTCGTCCCGGTGCAGGACATTTTGTTTTATCAAGGATTTAATTTCACTCGCTTGTAAATATAATCACCCAGATAAATGATGCCATCGTAAAAATCTTTTGAATGCTTAGTTAAATCAATCTTGACTCTTTCATCTGAGAAAAATTCTGACATTAATCCGCATAACTTTGCCTGTTCAGAAGCCCTACCAGCAAAGAAAGCTGCAGATGTCAATAAAAGTATTCCTATGATTCCTCCCATTATCTTCTCCTTTACTTTTTGTCCGTCAAATCTCTACCGCACAGCGGGCAGTTTTTTATTTTTATCGCTCCCATCGGCTCTTTTTCGCTGTTGCAGAAAAGCATATAATTCTCCGCTCCCAGCCTAATAATCCCATGTTTGCAACTTACATTTATATATTTCTCGCAAAAATCACACATTTCGAATCTCCTTTACTAAATTTCAGTTTAGATGTTCATAACACCAGACTTCCATCCTGCTTTTTTAGCCTCTTCTGAAAGAATCTCATTTTCTTCAGCTATAGCCATTTTTCTTTGTTGTTTTTCTAAACAATATATTGATAAAATTTCATCCACCAACTCATTAATACTACATAGCATATCTCCGTCAACCTCTTCGGTTCGTTCTGCATCATTTAAAATATTTTTTATATCTTCTGCACATTCATGTATTTTTCTCATACAAATGCCTCCATAAATCTTAATCTTTCAGTTTACATGAATAACGATATCTGTCCGTTTTCAACTTCATAATTCATCCACAGTGTTTCCGTCCTTGCACGTCCTCCTTCTGCTCTGGTATGCTTCTGAACCTTGTTCCATCCCTGGAGTATATCGTTATACATATCATTGTCATATCCTGATAGAAGAATTTTCCCCTGATGTTTAACCAGCACGTTTAACAATTTTTCATGATCTGCATCCTTCATTTCATGTTTATAAAGATAATTTTTCCGAGTTCCGTGTAAATACGGCGGATCTGCATAAATAAAAACATCTTCCGTATCATATCTTTTTATCAATTCTAAGGCCGGTAAATTCTCAATCTGAACTCCCTTTAGCCTCTCAGTAGCCAGTTTCATTATTTCAGGAAGTTCGCCCCACGCTCTGGCCGGATTTGGAGAATTAGTCTGTTGGCCTGATTTAAAACCATTCTGGTACAAATTCCCGCACCCAAATCCCATCCAGCATTTAACAGCAAATCGTCTCGCTCTCTCTAAATCATCATAAGATGGTTCATAAGCTGCCTTATACTCTGACCTAGAAAATGGTGTAAATTCTATCGCGCGTTCCAGTTCGTCACTTCGATCTCTCAATATGCGGAAGAAATTTACTATTTCTTCATCGATGTCATTAACTGTCTCAATGTGACTGCGCTGCTTATTAAAAAACACCGCCAAGCTACCAGCAAAAGGTTCTACGTAAACATCATGCTTCGGTATGTATTCGCATATCCAAGATGCAAGACGATTCTTCGCTCCTGGATATTTTAAAACACTTTTCACTCGTTCACCTTCCTCCACTAAATCCCAAAACTACCATCCCATATCATTTCTATCGCCGATGGCATTGGGATCTATCATGTATGACATATTTAACTTTGCTTCCGCAAGTTCCTTCTTTAATTCCTTCACCTGCTTTTTTAATGCTGCATTTTCATCCATAATTTTCATGATTTTGCAATCTTTCTTCTGATCACACTTGTTGCGCACAGAATAGTTATCACACATCTGACAGATCTCTGTCTTACTCATATTCTCTACCTCCACTAAATTCTAAATGATTTTCATTTTGCGCCGGAGATGCGCTGCCCAGTACTCCGTTATCTTGTACTTAGGGCACTCGTCTCGCCACATCACACGTCTGTCGCTTTTGCCGTCATAGTAAATGCACTCATCACAGGTAAAACACGGCTCGTCCATCTCTCCAGTGCAATGATCAAAACATTCAACGCTATTTGCACAGTGCTCACAAATACATCCACGGCACAACTTTTCTACCTCCACTAAATCCTAAGTTAGCTTATTAACCTCTGTCCACATTTCGGACAGTATTCATCGCTCACTTCTGCGTCATTGCATCCGTTTTCCTCTAAACAGTTGGGGCAGATGTATTCGTCCACATGGATCTCGCAGACTTTCATTGGAATCTGCTTCTTAAGAGCCTTTATTCCCATTTGTGCGGCTGCATAAGTCTCATCTGCCACATGGCAGCAATGCCAGCTATTCAATTCTTCTATTGCGTCGCTAATTGGAGTAATATCCATAAGTCCAGCAACCTGATCCGTCACTTGTCCTGTGTACAACGCATATTCGTTCATAATTATTTGGATTATGCAATTACCACAGTCACCTGTACATGACTCTGATCCCTCACACGGCATCTCTACATCATCCGGGATACTTTCTCCTCCGCTTGTAAGTGGATTCGTCATGGTACAGCATTCTTCCGGCACCCATACTCCTTCATCAAATTCAACCATTTTTATCATTTTGCCATCTCCTTTCCCTGCCATTGCAGTCCCATTGTTGTGAGTTCACCGTAGGAGAAACACCTTGTAAAGCCTGTCTTGCAATCTCTGGTCTGGACCATATGCGGATAAACCGCTATTACCTCGTATTCCCTGGTCTCGCTGATAAATCGGTGTTGTCCCCGTCCGCGGGTCTCCAGCGGCTCCTCGATGATCTTGTGTTCTGTTTTGATGATAGTGCCTATATGTACATTATGGATGCGCGGCGCAGGATCCGGCAGAAGATTGCCGTCCCAGTCCTTATACTCCTGCATTGTAGTCTCCTTCCTGGGCGGCTGCTGCCTCTTGGTATCAGCGGCCGCCCCGTAGCTATGTCTATAGTTATCGTGAGTACACTCCAAAAGGCTTATTGGTTTAATTTCTTAATTGTTTCTTTGACGCTGTCGTAATAGCGATTGATTCCACGCACTAAAAGTTCTGTCTGTGTAATTCCCATCATTTCAGCGCAATATTCCATTCGCCGTTTTTCTTCTGGTGTCAGTCGTACTGAGATAAGTTCAGTTCGTGCTTTCATAATTTCTCCGTTTTGTATATACAAATTTGTATATACATTATTTCCATTTGCTGTAGGTCAGGGCATCCTCGCTCCAGTCCGGATAATGGTCCTGCAAATACGCTCGGAAGAGTTGCAGCATCTCCTCCCGTCTGCCCTTGTTTCCGTTATCCAGCATCTCATGGTGACTCTGGCAGCCCAATGCACCATTCTGCGGGATCCCGAGACCACCCCGGGAGCGCGGTATGTAGTGCATGATACTCTGCAGCTGCTGTCCGTACCAGGTGACGTCCTCCATGTGATATTCCATACGGCAAAAGATGCACTGATACAGATCCCGCTCCTTGATGATCTGACGAGAGGCGGCATTAAACTCCCTCGCTCTCGCCTGTTTCGACATCTTCGGCATTCTGTCTGCCTCCTTTTCTGAGTTCTTCCAGTCTATCCAGGTATCCGGAGATATCTTTCACCTGCACTCGCGCCGCGCTGATCAGATCCATCTCTGCGTAACGTACCAGATTATCCACTGCTCCACGGATGGACTGGAGATAAGCAGTCCTTTGGTCTGCATCCGGACAGTATTGCGGATAGTCTCTTTCAAGATCTGTCTGCCCCGGTACCTGCTCTTCCGTGACCATGGTTACGGTATCATGATTTTCCGGTTCGGATTCCCCGGAGCATGAGTCGTTTACCTGTGTTTCCGGCTCTTCCGGTGCCCGTCCTGTCTTAAAATAGTCCTCCGATAAATTATAAGGATCCCCAGCCGGTGCTGTCGGCCGGAACAGCCAGATCTTTTCTTTTGCCGTCTGCTCCACCAGTTCTCCGCACTCCATTGATAAGGTATTCATCACAATGTCACCGGGCTTATATGTACTGGGCCACTTGCTCTGCGGTATTGCCGGCTCCTGCTGCCTCTGTTCTTCCACAGGTCCCGCAGGCTTCTCCGATGCTTTTACCGGTTCCGGTTTCTTCGGCTGAGATACCTTCGTCTCTTTTCTGGGTGCCTGTTTCTTCTCCTCTTTCGGTTGCACCGGTGCAATTTTCTTTTCTTCCGGCCACGGCTTTCCGTAGAGCTGCTGCCACGCTTCCTGATATGTAGTGCCGCCACTGACCAAATGCCGCCATACCTCCAGCAATCGATTCCATGTATATTCCTGTTTCTCACCGGTTCGCATGTTGATCAGTGCAACGCTGTCACCATTGTTATGGTCCTTTAGGGAGAGGTTTCGTCCGCCCATCCCCTGGATACGCATGGTGTACATCCTCTGTCCGGCCGGTGTCATGATCACCTGCAGATCTTCCACTGTCAGTCCCATTCTGCCCGCTGTCCAGATCTCCTTATACAGTCTCGGAATCTCCTCACCGTCCTGTATATCCCCGGCCAGCTGTCTTACTGCCCTGCTCAGATCGTCCTCTGCTGCCTCCATCACAGGATCCTGTCCTTCCATCATGATTTCCAAATCCGTTGTCTTATTCTCTTCGTCAATCTGGTTCTTGATCTGCTGGATCTCTGACTTACTGTAGTCCGGTGTCAGTTCCTCATTTACCGTATCCGGCAATTGCATCATGATTGTCAGCTTAGAATACCCGAAGCCACGGTACTCCTCCCGCAGTCGGTCACTGTAACCGCCCTCGGAAAACTTTTTGTTAATATTCATAAATCTGGACACCTGCGTCTTGTCGATGTTGTACTCCGCCTGCGCGAACTCTAAGACAGAGCTATAACCGGACTCTTTCAGGATGTCCGTATCCTCCGCCAGTCTCAGCAAGTATCCGATCCGGACAAACCCCTCCGCTGTCTTACTTAACTCAGTGTCCAGCTCTGCTTTATATTCCTGATAGGTCTTATATCTTTCCATTACGTTTTCCATTTTTTCCTCCTAAATTGCAGCCGGTATTATTATCCCCGCCCCATCCATATCTACTTCTGCCAATGTATGTGTCCTCAGTTTTTCTATGTACTCATCCAGCCACTTCTGTACTTCGTCCTCATCCGGCTTTTTATCATAGGCTCCATACCATTGACTGATATAAGGACTGCTGCCTCCATCCAGTTCTACTGTGATATATGGCATGTCCGGATTTTCTTTTTTTCTCAGCAATAGAATATAACTTATCCCCTTGTCATGTTTTGACAGGTAGTTGTTTCCTCCAACGCAATGGTGTTGCAGTCTTCCCTCTATGACAATCTCTGTTGCTGATTTTGCCGGTCGTATCAGATAGTTCTCATCCTGATAATGCAACCGTCTCCGAAGTTTACGATACTGTTTTTTTATGCTGGGATAGTTTCTTTCTGCCTCGATCAGTTTTTTGTCCAGCTCCTTTTCATTTGCTTCCAGTACCATCTTTTCATGAGCCTGGAAAAGATCCCTAGGGTACTGATAAATCAGATTATTCAGGTCATATCCCAGATCTTCCCGCATTTTTATGTAATCTACATAAATTCCTGCTGTTCTCACTATATCTGTCTGAATAGTAATCTTCTCTCCCCGTTCTACCGCATACCCGCATTTTGCATATTTTCTTATCCTGTTCAGCAGCTTTGTAATCGTCATATGTTTCAGCAAGTTCTCCATATCTGATTTTCTTATGTTTGTTTCTGCCAATTGTGATATCTGCTCATCTGTCCATTGTGCATGCAGCTCCTTTTCTGTCTTCGCCGCCCTGATCAGGAGAGTGTTGCCATGTTCTTTCACAATCCGTTTTACATGCGTCTTATTAATTCCCAGGAACTTATCCGGCGATTCTGCATCCTTGTCCTCTATCATGTCCGAATCATTAGTACGTATTATTTCTGCTACAAGATCATACAGTCCCATTTTTACAAGCACTTCTATCTGGGGGTATTTCATGTAAGTTGTCAAATAATCTGCCGCATTAAAGGTTCCCCCCTTTTCTCCTGCATATTCTCTCATTGCACTATACTGCACTATGGTTCCCCGCATATTAATATAGGTCTCCGGTGATACATAGGCTTCCTTAATCTGTATGTTCTCTAAGCCATAGAGGTTGCAGTAATCCCAGAATTCTTTACCGGTGTAGGGATTATACTTGTTATAATCGACCTGTACTTTTTTATTATCTTCATAGTAAACTCTGGCAATTTCACACCCCGATATTTTTTCTTCCGCTCCGACTACATTTCCCTCAAGTTCTTGTAAATTCCATTCTTTGCTTACTTTCACGTATCTGAGTACAAATCCTGTCTTCTTATATTTTTCCCCTAAGAAAAGATACTTTTTCTCCGTATTGTTCCTGCCAGCTCTTCCTATGCACTTATAAATCACAATCTTGTTACACATAGGGCACCTGCCTACTCTACCCTCCACCGGTTCCTGCATATGCGGTTCAAACTGACTCTCATAAGACATTCCCTCTCTCCAACGCATCTTCTTTTCTTCACCACAGGCTGAGCACGCTATTTGTGCATAATTTCCCTTCTTTTTGTAGTACAAATAATGTTTCTCGTAGAAGAGAAGACTGTCTGCCTTATTTGTGACTGCTGCCATCTGGAGCTCTGCTGTATTACGAATACGCTCTTTAAGGGCTTCGCTTTGTCTCTGCCATTTTCTCTCCTGAGCCTGCCTGTTTTTGGCCGCAGTCAGATTCCGCTCCCATTCGCTAATATAATTCCACCAGTACCTCTCCTCATAACTATATTTTTCCTGGAAAAACTGCTTGATTCTGTCCAGATCTTCTTTCCCAGACAATATATTATTTTTAGCCACGTTATCCCATGTTTCCCAGTAGTTATCCTTCCTGTCCCAGAGCAGATTGTCTGTGCGGCAATTCTGGGATGTCCATTTCCCCGCCTGCGGCCAGTAATTCCCGAAGTCTTTTTTTGTACAAACGATCCGTATTACTGGTACATCCATTGCTTCCGCTACGTTTTTATAAACCTCCAGAAAGAAATGTTTCTCTCCTTTGACGGTCTGCAACATTGTTCTGGCAATATAATGTACTTTCTTTCCACGGCTTATCTTTTTAAGTCCTATATACGGTACTTTTTCAATCTCCTTTTCCTTCATTTCTTCACCTTCCCTCTACGACAGATAATATTCTCTGATGATCTTCCGGGCCGTTCCATTCCCCGGAATTCCGAGTGTCACTTTTGACGCAGTAGTGACACCTGCTGCCTTCAAAACATCTTTATCCACGCTGTTCTGGTGCGAGAAGCTCCACTTCAGCAGAGCCGCAATACAGCCTTTGAGACTCTTCTTTTTTCTGCGAACAGCTCTTGCCATATCCGGATTTTCTGTGCAACAGAGCAGAATGTACTGTACCCAGTCCTCCATGATTTCCACCGGCTTCAGCTCTGCGCTCTCCACTTTGATCTTGCCCTGTGCCGCCATCAGCGGAGAGGCCAGTTCGCCTACCAGGCCGTCCATATAGTCCTGTGCATCTGCCTTATCAATGCCGTTTTCTTCTGCCAAAGCGATTAACGCCGCTTCGTCTCCTTCTTCCTTCTGGCCGGCTGCTGCCCTGTTCAGTTCCTCTGCAGAGTCAAATTCTCCAAATTTATCCCACATATGTTCTCCTTTCCCGGTTGCACCGGTGCAACTACCAAATTTTTCTCGGTAGTTCAACCGTACAAGCATTGTGTACGGTTCACTTTTCTCAAAGCGTGACAATTTGTCACGATTCTGCCAAATTGTTATATTCTCACCATCTCGGTGGATTCACCGGAATGGTCTCTAATATGAGTACTCTACTCATGCAATCAGCTTTTCGGCACTTCTGTGAAAATGTCTTTTAGCACACGTTTCAGAGGCAGATTAAAGCGCATCCACTCGGCATATTCATGCTTTTCGCTTTCTGCCAGCAGGACATGTCCTCCATCCTCGACCTCCTGCAGGAGCATTTCCCACAGAATGGCATTCTTGACGTCGTTTCCCCTGGCGCTCTTCCAACCGTTCCGCCGCCATGTTTCCGGCCAGCCTTGGCTGATGGCTGCTGCCACATTACTGCACTCTGTGTGGATCACCACCGTGCAGGCATAATTGAGACGCTGCAGTGCATCCCGGATGGCATAGAGGACGGATGCGCTCTCCGTGGTGTCATCGTACTCGGCGATCTGCGGGGCAGCTTCGTAATCACTGCCGTTCTTTCTCTTCGTGCGCATGATGTACATTACTCGGCCGGATCCCTTTGCGGATCCCCGGAGTGTCGTGCCTATAAAGATATCCACTACTTTCAGTTCATTTTCCAATTTATCAACACCTCCTTACCCTGCTCGGCGGTTTCTTCCGCTCTTGTGTCTTCAGTCTGATCAGTGTATAGCTCCGGTACAAAAATCCTGTGACCGGATTGATGCCCTCATGGATCCGAGCTATGTAATATCCCTTTGGTGGCTTGACCTCCGCTTTCCACCGGACCAGCTTGTCCGTCCGTGGCTCCGGAAGCGGCATATTGCGGCTGGTATTGTAGGAGGACTCCGCAATCCGTGGTTTCCCCGGTGTGCCGTCCGCCCGGGGATCCGCCGTGTGCTCGTCCTTGGTCAGGTAGTCTGCCAGCTGCTCCATGTCATCCCCGGTAAACTTACTGTGACGGATCTCTGCCACGTAGGTGCCGCCCTTGATCCATGCCTTGGTTGCGATGGCGGCCGCATCTCCCTCCGGTGTCTGCTTGATCACAAGATGGATGTGCCAGGCTCCCTTGGTTCCGCGCTCAATATTGCGGATCCAGTATAGTGGCGCCCCCCTCAATCGATAGATCTTTCTGACCTTTGCCATCGCCGCCTGGAAATCCTTCAGTGCTCCTGCCATATCTGGCGGACGGTTCCCCACCTCATAGGTCCATGTGATAAACAGATCTCCCGAATCAAAATACTGTATCAGCCGCCACCGGCACAGCCTCGCCTTATTCCTCCTGTTGATCAGCCGCACCTGTTCCTTGGTCGGCTTCTCCTTCTTCTGCCGGGTCTTACCCTTCCCCCCATAGTTCCCATCATGGTACTCTTCTACATCCAGTACATCCCCATGCTTCAGTCTCATTTTCTTTCTCTTAACCATGTCTCTGTATCCTAACTTTAATATCTTTATCAAGTGCGCAAGGGCTTTAAAAAGCCCCATTTTTCTTGACTTTTTTAGTCCACAGAGTTACAATTATTTTGTCTATATAAGTAGCTCTGTGAGCTGGCCGGCATCGCCAAATGCCGGCTTTTTTATTTCTCTGCGTAGGCAGGCTCTACGATGTAATTATCCGGCGACCAGTAATACCTCTTATTACCTGTCAGCAGATACTCCACGCCCTGGATCTCCCTGTCGTAGTACTCCACCGTACGTTTAAAATCTGCCCTCTCACGCTGCAGGCGGTCCAGTATGACCCGGACGGCATCGTCTGTGATTGTGATGTACCGGATGCCCTTCATCATGACCAGATGCGCACCGCGGTACTTCTGCAGCACGTATGGGAAAACCTCCTGTGCCTCGTGATCAACCAGCATCATCAACGGCTGTGACGGTGTCTGCTCCAGCCTCTCCATGATTTCCTGCACTCTCTCGTCTTTCACGCTTTCCGCCTCCTCTCAGCTGCTCCAGTCTCTGCTCCAGATCCTGTACTCTTTGGTGGTATTTCTGCCATTTTTCGGTCCAAATCTCACAAAAAAGGCAAAAAATAAAAAGCATAGCCGCCAAGCCCATTACTATGGCGATCTGCTCTCCTACTTCTGTTGTCCCAAAAACATCCCTCAAAATCCACGCTCCGAGGAGTGATATCACAATATCTTTATACATCCTCATCCTCTCCCTCAATCAGCCGTCTTATCTCCTGCATCTCATTAAGTTTCATGTTGCATATGTCCTCTTCCATTTCCAGAAATTTGAGCAACATCTCCTTCTGTAGCTGGTTGGTCGTAATTATCTGCACACCGCTAAATACATAAAGTTTAGCTGTGGGAGTTTCCCGCTTTACCTGCTCATATACACGCCGTGCTAGACTTTCATTGGCTGACTGCCAAAATTCTGCTCCATCCTTATTATTCATGACCTCTCTTGTGTAATAACTTTCGTCTATGTTCATGCTCGTCCTTTCCGATCACGCTCTCTGCGCTGTGCCCGCTTTTACACGGACACCACTTGAAAAGAGATTCCTCTGCCACCATAGCAGAAGCGGCATTTCCTAACGGAGGTGTGGTGCTGTTAGATGACACCACGCACAGAACGTGATCTATTATGCTTGTCCCATGCCCTCTACGTGGTGCCCAGGTGGGGAAGCCTGGACACTCACTAAGTGTAAAAGGGGAAGTGTGGTGTACATACACCACGTACAGGGCACGGATATTTGCAGTTATGCTGTTTCTTTTTCCTTCTTGGCTGCATATCCCAAAGTCTTCAGACTCTGTTCATTCAACCGTAAGGCAATCTCTGCCTTTTTCATGGGATCCATGTCATCCAATGACAATACCTGGTCCCCGATGTGGATTAAATTTACAATCCGCATATGTACCTCCTGACTGCTTTTTTACAGCTTATGGTGCCATGGTTGTCTAAGTTGCATTCTCTAGTTCAAAGATTGCCCACCGCAGTGCCGCCTTGGTGTCCTCGTCAATGTCGTCACGCTCCAGCAGATCATATAATCTGTCGATTCTCTCCATTCCTGCTGCCTTCTTCCCTAATATCCTTGGGCTCTTGCGGACACCAGCTCTGCGAGAGCCTTTGTCTTTTCGGTGATCTCATTCTCCATGTCATTACCTTCATCGATACGCTTTTTGATGTGCTCAGCCAGTGCATCGATCAGTTCATCTACCTTTTCCATTGATTATTCCTCCTTCTTAAAAAGTTCATTTGCAGCTCCCCGTTCTTGTGATAAAATAAATTTGAAAGGTGGAGTTATGAATGTATAAAAAAATAAATCCGATAAATATTGTTTCCAATGAGCCAGGATACAGGTTCGAATACCCTACACCGGGAGTTTGCCCTATCTGCGATACAGGTACAGACGCACAAGTTCTGACATCGTTCTATATTCAACGAGAAGGTCTCAACTGTTATGTATTTATTTTATTTTTTTGTCACAGTTGTGAGGCCTGTTTTATGGGAGTTTATCAATGCCCCTATCCATCTGTCGGAACCACTAATCGTTTATCACAAATACGTCTGGTTCCTGATGGAGAAGAAGTTTCCTATTTTTCTGATAGAATTTCCTCTCTTTCTCCTAAGTTTGTAGAAATATATAATCAGGCCGAAAAAGCTGAGCAATGGGGTCTTTCAGAAATATGTGGCATGGGGTATCGCAAAGCTCTTGAATTTTTAGTCAAAGACTTTGCAATTCTTATGTCCCCTGAGTCCGAAGAAACAATTAAAACAAAACAACTCTCTCCATGTATCAATGACTATATTGATAACAAACGAATTAAGGCATTGGCAAAAGCTTCCGCCTGGATTGGTAATGATGAAACACATTACACCAGGAAACATGAGAGTTATACTACTGATGACCTAAAATCCTTTATCACAGCAATGGTAACTTTCATCGACTCAGAACTTGCCTTTATGGATGCGGAACAGCTTCTGCGTAAATAGACTCCTTGACAACCTTCGCATCATATTCAATGAGTGGCTTACAATGTTCTTTATCCATCTCTGCCAGAAAATTTCCTTGGAAATCCCAGTACTGAATAACTTCACGTACTGGGTCTTTTTCTGTCCCCATACCTCTTTTAGATTTTGTTTCAATCACTTGTATTACTTTTGCACTTTGTGTCCCATCCGGTCTTATCACTCCTGCTGCCTCCTTTACTGGTCTACGCACTCACGTTTCGTGAGTTTTAAGGGTAAAAAATTTCACTAATTGGTTTCTGAAACAGTGCCGCAATACGGATTTTAATATTATCTCTCGGAATTCTCTCGCCTCTTTCATACATAGATAGTGCTGATACACTTATATTAAGTTCTTTTGCTGTTTCAGCCTGTGTTCGTTCCCCTCTTAATTCCATCAAGCGCTCGCCAATCGCTTTCGCATCCATTTCTACAATTTCCAATATCTTCATCTCCTCTCACTCACGTTTCGTGTTGCTATCTGTAATATACACAATTTGTGAGCATATGTCAACACGTTTTGTAAATTTATTTATTGATTTTTTTCACGTTTCGTGTATACTATAATCAGAAGGGACGTGATTATATGCCAGAGTTCAAAGATATGCTTAAATATTTCAGGATGAGAGAAAATTTATCCCAAAGCGAATTAGCTGAAAAGCTTGGAGTTTCAGCATCAACCATAAGTATGTATGAAGTTGGTAAGCGAGAGCCTGACTTTGAAACAGAAGAAGCTATAGCTGATTTTTTTAATACAGATTTAAATACATTACGGGGTAGGGATACTGAAAGTGAGTCTTATTATTTAAATCCCGAAGCCCGTGATATGGCTCAGTTTCTCTTTGAGAATCCGGAATACAAGGTTCTCTTCGATGCTTCACGGAAAGTGAAGCCGGAGGACATCCAGTTTGTAAAAGAGATGATCGATCGGATGAGCAACCAGAACGGATGACTAGGGCTCATACATATTCAGAGGAGGTGGCTGACATGGATATCCATTCGGTACTGGCAACGCTGCCATACAGCATCAAGGCCTATGTGGTGGCAAATCCCGATATGAGCTTTACCATCGTCCTAAACGATGCTCTGTCCTTCGAGCAGAACCGGAAATCTTACCTGCATGAGTATGCACATATCATTAATGGGGACTACGACAGGAAATGCTCCGTTGATATGATTGAAATTGCTGCCCATCAGTTATAATATTTCAAAGGAGGAATTGCTATGACATTCATGCGAAAAATACTTGATGCATTAACTATAGAAAGTCCGAAAGCCATGACCGATTCTGCAGATGTAGACTATCCATCCGAAAATTCATCACCCACTAAAGAACCTATTAAAGGCTCCATCATTAATAATACTGGTAAATCTATTTCCTATCCAAAAGTAACAGACGCTTTTTTATGGGAATGTAATAGTGTTGCCGAGTCAAGAAATATCGAAAAAAACGATGATTACTTGAAACAGCAGCGAAATTTTTTTGTTGAAAATTCGGAATATGATAATATTGGTTTAGATGATACTCCCGAAATACTACAAAACAATATTACTTCCCATACCGTATTGGGTGAATTCGATTTAAATATTGAAAAAATATTAGAAAACTGGGAAGTATACCATGCAATACGTGAAATAATATCTAATGCCTTGGATGAACAAGTACTAACAGGTACCCAGGAAATAGATATTTACCAAGCAAGCGATAATTGGTGGCATGTCAGAGATTATGGCAGAGGCTTAAATTATCATCACCTTACCCAAAACGAAAATGAGGAAAAGCTATCAAATGATAAGCTGATCGGTCGTTTTGGTGTCGGATTAAAGGATGCTTTGGCTACCCTGTATCGGCACAACGTCAAAGTTAAAATACGTTCTAAATATGGAATCATTACACTAAAAAACGCAGCTAAAACAGGTTTTGAAGATATTGTAACGCTTCATGCAGAAATTTTTCCACCTGATGATAGTTCTTTAGTTGGAACCGATTTCTGTTTCTACGGTTGTGATGGCAGTGATGTAGAAAAGGCTAAATCTCTTTTCCTTAAATTTACAGAAAACACTGTTTTGGAAGAAACGAAATATGGTCAAGTACTCACAAATAACGATACTGAAAAAAACATATATATCAATGGTGTTAAAGTTGCAGGTGAGCCTAATTTTCTTTTTTCATATAACATTACCTCTCTTACTTTGCAAATAAAAAAAGCTCTCAACCGAGAACGAACAAATGTAGGAAGAAGTGCATATACAGCAAGAATAAAAGATATATTAAAAGAATGCTCCTCCCAAACTGTCATAAACAAATTAATATATGATTTACAAGAATTCTCTTCCGGAAATCGACACGATGAATTAACTTGGAACGATATTGCTTTGCACGCTTCTGTTCAATTGAATGCAATAAATACATCAACAACTTTCGTTACAACAAGGGATTTACAACAGACCCCATCTCTTATAGATGATATGGAACGGAACGGCTTTTCTCCTATCGTTATACCGGATAATCTACTTTCAAAAATAGCAGATTATAATGCTATAAATAAAAGACCATTAATTACAGCAGAGCAATATGTGCTTAATGAGAAAGCTCATATGAACCCTACAATTATTGATCCAACTAGTTTATCTTTTTCAGAACAAGAAGTTTATTATAAAACAGAACTTCTTCTTGGTTTGATTGGAGGAAAACCCAAAAATGTAAACGAGATACATATAATAGATAGTTTTTCCAATTCAGAATGTTTTAATGGCACTCTTGGACTATGGATAAAAGAATCTGGTCGAATATTAATAAAGCGAACTGAATTAAGATCTCTATCCGCTTATGCTGGAACCCTTTTGCATGAATGTGCACATGCAATTAGCGGGGCAGACGATGTATCAAGAGATTTTGAACTTGAACTTTCTTCAATGCTTGGTTCTTTGGCTGCCAAGGTTGTGATAGGTAAATAACGCCCTTCCATCTCCACAGCAGGCTGTTATTTCACTTGAACTGTTGCACCGATGCAATTTACAATAAAAAATCAGCCCCAGTGCGCCAACACCAGAGCTGATCCGATCTTACCGGGAAATCCGATAAAAATCACCTTGAACAAGTGCATTTTATCATTTTCCCGGACAGATTTCAATGCAAACATATGTCCGGGCATTTTTATGCCCATTTTTCCGTACATTTACTTAGGAGGAATGTGCAATGGCCAAGAAAGTGATGCGTAAATCAGCTGAGTCCATGGACCGGATTCGTACCGGTGCCGCTTATATCCGTGTCAGCACCGATGATCAGCTGGAGTATTCCCCGGAGTCCCAGCTGGAGGAAATCAAACGATACTGTCTGCAGCATAATATCCTGCTGCCGTCCGAATTCATCTTCGTGGAAGAGGATGGACGCTCCGGCCGTAAATCCAGCAACCGGTATGCATTTCAGAATATGATTGCAATGGCGAAGACCAAGCCGAAGCCCTTCGATGTCATTGTACTGTGGAAATTCAGCCGTTTCGCAAGAAATCAGGACGAGAGCACCTTCTATAAGTCCATGCTCCGGAAGAAACTGGGGATTGATGTGGTATCTGTCAGTGAACCACTGATTGACGGTATGTACGGCCGACTCATTGAAATGATCATAGAGTGGCAGGATGAGTTCTATTCCGTGAACCTCTCCGGGGAAGTCCGCCGCTCTATGCTCTCCCGAGCCCGGAAGGGACTCTATAACGGTAAGATGCCTCTGGGCTACACCAAAGCCCCGAATGAGAATCCTGTGATAGAGGAGCAGGAGGCAGCCATAGTCCGGAAGATCTTCGACATGTATGCTTCCGGTTCTGACATCAACTATATCACCAGAGATCTGAACGATCACGGCTATAAGACCAAGACCGGCAAGAAGTTTGACCAGGAAGGTGTTATATATATTCTGGAGAATCCTTTCTATATTGGCAAGGTACGCTACAACATGAGAGAATCCAGTGCCACCAGTGCCCTCCGTGATCCGGACGAATGGATTGTAGCAGACAGCTTTCATGAACCTATTATTGATATGGAGACTTGGAATATTGTTCAAGAGCGTCGGGAACGCAGTAAGAAGCTGGCTGGCCGCTATGAGCATCCGGTCTCTCACGCCAAGCACTGGCTGTCCGGTCTGGTCAAATGCCCGGTCTGCGGTAAATCATTGTCCCACAAGGAAGGCTACCCCCGCAAGTCCACAAATGGAATCACGTACCTGTCCGGGGAGGGCTTCCAGTGTCTGGGATATATGAAAGGGCTTCATAGCGGCTCACAGTTCATCTCAGCGAAGAAACTGACCGACTCTGTGATTACGTCCCTTAGAGACGTATTGGAGAGTGCCACAGACGTATCCTTTGAACTTGTCCGGACTTATGAACCAACCATAGAGTTGGACAGACAGCGTTATCAACGCGAGCTGGCTTCTCTGGATCGGAAACTGGAGCGTATCAGGGAAGCTTACATGAATGAAATTGATACTCTGGAAGATTACAAGCGAAATAAAGAAATGATTGAAAAGCGCCGTGCCGATCTGGAAGCTTTGTTGGATGACATGACGACTGCTGCCTCCGGTCCTGAGAATTACAAAGAGCAGTTCTTGAACCGGGTACAGTCGGTTCTGGATATCATCGAAAGTGACGCACCAAATGACCTGAAAGCGGAGGCTCTCCGGGGCATTGTGCGTAAGATTGTGTTCTACAAGGATACAAATACCCTTGAATTCCACTATTACCTCATGGTAGAATGAATCCTGTAACCCGCATAAACACTGGGGTTATAGAATAGTAGCTGTATTTCCGACCATCCCCCACCATGCCCCGCATCCAATACGATCAATGGCATAAAAAAGCTCCCGCATATCCTTTTGTTTCATGATATGCGGGAGCTTCCCCATTTAGATATTTATTTCAAAAGTGCTGCCGTCACTTCCTGAGGTATTACAAATTCCGGTGCTCCCATAGAGCCGGGAGCCACTTCATATTCATCAAATGCTATGACCAGTTCTCCCCTTTCATTGAAATAGAAATTCGTCTGTTCCGTGATCCCCTGGAAATTGAATTCCGGCATATCTTCGTTATCCAGGAAATAGATCACGCCTTCATCCGCCGCCATCTGCTCCTTCATCTGGGTCTTAATGTTCTCGCTGATCGCGGAAATATAGTCGCTTCCTTCTGCAAACAGATCTTCCAGTGTCACCACATTTCCCGTCTGTTTATCAATCGTATAAAACTGATTATTCTCGTAGCCGCTGGCTTCCGTCTCCAACACGCTTAATTTTACGGTGTAATACCTCTCATTGTCCGTAACGACCTCCTGGGACACATGCAGACCATGGTATCCTTCCTCGGATAAGGTATCCTCGAACTGACGGATCAGTTCCTCTACCGTAGCCTCCATATCCTGGTTGACCGCTTCCACACCGTCTTCCGACAGATTTGCTACCGCAGCCTCCTGTCCGACACCTTCCACACTTCCGGCTGCTGTGCCCTCAGGAGCGGCTGCCACTTCTCCAACGGAAGCACCTTCTCCTGCGTCTTCTCCATAGTTGATCTGTGCAAGTTCTACTTCAGCATCATGGTTCTCGTCACTGTAATTGTACTGCCGCACTGTTACCAGCCTAAAAAAGCCACCCAGCAACGGAATATTTTCCATGGCATGGGCTATCTGTATATTGGTATTTGGCAGTGCGATCATCACGACTGCTGCAGCCGCCACTGCTGTCCATGCAGAACGCTTTCTGGCGTGCTCTACTCTTTTTTTCTCCATCCGGGCTCTGTCGATACCTGCCTGCAGCCGTTCCCGTCCCGCTTCGGGTATTATCATATTCTCATACTCCTCTTTTAATTGTCTCAACTGTTCCTGTTCTGTCATATCTATTCTCCATCTGCCCGGTCGGTTCGGACCGGTCATGTTATCTCTTCCTATATCTTCCTATATCTCTTTGTCTGTATCTGTCTTATGTCCTGCCTATATATGATGTCGGGGCAAAATCCCACGACTTTGACTACGGATTGCTCAGCCCATGCTGCCCTCGAGGTTCAGCCGCAGTTTTTTCATCACCCGGTACAGCCTGCTCTTTACCGTACTCAGGTTCTCATCCAGGATCTTCGCGATCTCCTCCAGCTGCCTGTCCTCAAAAAATCGTAGGACTACGATGGCACGATCCTTTGGGTCAAGATTTTCTATTGCGCGTTTTAAATCAATATTTTCATAGATATCTTCACTTGCCGCCTGGATCTCCTCCACATCCGCGCTCTCCTTCCGGCTGCGCAGGAAGCTGCATGCCTCGTTGATCACGATCCGGTACACCCAGGTCTCCACGTATTGCGGCTCCTTCAGGCTGTCACTTTTTAAAATGGCTTTATAGGCTGCTTCCTGTACAATATCCAGCGCGTCCGCTTCATTATGTACATAACTATAAGCAAGACGGTAATACTTCTCATACCCTTCCGTCAGGGCACGCTCCACCGCCTGTTCTTTTTTTCTGTCCGACATATATCCTTTCCTCACTTTTGAAAACTGCATGCAATTATTTTTCGGTATTTATTGTAACACATATTCTTTTGATATATTCTACTATTTTGACGCTGTATTCCCACAAAAAGTTTCACCGGCAAAAAATATTCCAGACTGAGTTTTTTTTCCTCAATTGCCAAAGTAAATTCCGGCCGTTCCATCCCCAAAGCTGAAGTTACTTCGACAAATTCTCAAGCGGAAGTTACTCTTGCAAATTTTTACATCTCTGTCTTATTTCATGCTATAGTTTAGCTGCTGTGTCCCGGTTCTTTTTCGGGAGGTGTTCTTATGAGTAAAAATAAACACTTGAGTCTGGATGCAGATGTAAAATTCAGCTGATGCTCGATAACAAAGGATCCTTTTCCTCGATTGCCACTCAACTGGAAAAAGATCCAACTACTATTTCAAAGGAGGTCCGCAATCATCTTCAGTATAAGAAAACAGGCGCTTACCGGCGTTCTTACAACAGCTGTTCCAAACGTATTGCCTGTCAGAAATCCCATATCTGTACTGAATGTCACGTTGTCAGACGGTATTCTTTATGCAGACGATGTTCCATGTGCAATGCTTTCTGCAAGGATTTCGAAAAAGAAACCTGTAAACGTCTTCTGAAACCACCCTATGTCTGCAACGGCTGCGGAAAACGCTCCGAATGCAGCCTGGAAAAGCGGGTCTATAACGCTGACTTTGCCCACCGGGAATATCGGGATGTTCTTTCGGAATCCAGGACCGGTCTTTCCTATTCCGAAGATGAGATCCGTTATCTTGATGAATTCATTTCTCCTCTGATCCGTCAAAGACAGTCTCCACATCACATCTGTGCAACCAATGCTGATTCTCTTACGGTAAGCGAAAGGACCATTTACCGGCTGATCGATGCCCGCATCATCTCAGCCATGAATATCGATCTTCCAAGAAAAGTACGCTACAGTGCACGCAGAGTGGCGTGCCACCTGAAAGTTGACAAAGCCTGCCGGATTGGCCGCACTTATGAAGACTTTAAAGGATATCTTCTGGAATATCCTGATCTTGCAATCACCCAGCTGGATTCGGTGGAAGGGAAAAAGGGCAGTAAGGTTCTTCTTACCATTCACTTCGTGAAAGCGGAATTTATGCTTGCCTTTCTCCGTGACCACAATGACTCCCAGTCCGTGATCGATATCTTTGAACGGCTTTACTTTGAATTGCGTCCGGACCGTTTCTGTTCACTGTTTAAAGTCTGTCTTGCAGATAACGGTACCGAATTTTCAAATCCGAGAGCAATCGAATACGACCGGCAGGGAAATCTGCGCACCCGTATTTTTTATTGTGATCCAAGTGCTCCCTACCAGAAAGGCTCCGCAGAACGTAACCATGAATTTATACGCTGTTTTCTTCCGAAAGGAACTGACCTTGCTCCCTATTCGCAGGAAGATATCTGTCTTATGATGGATCATATCAACTCTTACAGCCGGGAAAGTCTGGGAAATAAATGCCCTT
>OLRA01000803.1_pt1 | contig 40445 bp, 49 predicted proteins | sample 1673011 | NCBI WGS metagenome assembly OLRA01 (sample SAMEA3136746, study PRJEB25190) | human gut metagenome | reverse complement strand
AGGACGTTAAGCGCATCGCAACCGACATCAACGGGCATCTGAAACACGCAGATGAAGCGCGCAAACGCTTCAAGCGCGAGTGGAAGAAGCCGCAGGACAAGGTTGAAGCGGCTTTCAAGCAGGCGATTGAGCCTATGACCGAGCTTGTCAACGCCTACAAGGGCGAAGCGGCTAAACGCGATCAGCAGATCAGGCAAGAGAGATATGAGCTGCTCTGCGAGTTTTACGAAGCCGATGCGCCAACGCTTGCGGCGCTTGTCCCGATCGAGCGTTTCGGGATCGTCAGAGACAAGATGAGCATTGCGAAGTCTTGGAGCCTGATAAAGGCGCAGGAGAAGCTTCACGCGCTGCTTGTGCAGGCGCTGAGCGATTGGGCGGCGCTGAAAACAAGTCACCTTGCGTTCGAGAAGGAAGCGGAAGCGGAGTTTTTTCGAACCCTCAGCCTACAGGCGGCGCTGAACCTCAACGCCATGAGGGAAGAGGAGCAGGCGCGGATCGACCAGCTCAACGCAGAGATGGGCGTTGCGCCAGAGCCAGAGCCAGAGCCAGAGCCAGAGCCAGAGCCAGAGCCAGAGCCAGAGCCGGAGCCGATGCCAGAACCAGAACCGCAGCAAGAGCCTATGCCGCAGGTTCAGCAGCAGGAACAGCCACCGTGCGAAGAAGAGCCTAGGAGCTTCACGATCACATGCAGGATGACGGAATGGCAGAAGCAGCAGGTCATCGGCTTTTTGAAATCAATCAGCGTATCAGGAACGATCAGGGAGGTTCGCGATGAACCAGCTATCTAAAAGCTATGAAGCAAACGGGCAGTCGATTACCCTCACGGCGCAAGACGTGATCGACTACATCTGCCCACTTGCAACGCCAACGGAAGTGAAGATGTTCCTAGAGATGTGCGCTGCTTACGGCTTGAACCCGTACGTAAAGGACGCTCACCTGGTCAAATACAAGGCTAACTCGCCTGCAACGATGGTCGTGGGGAAAGATTTCTACACAAAGACTGCGGCGAGCAACCCGACATTTGACGGAATGGAAGCGGGGATTTCCGTCATCGGAACCGATGGGTCGTTCCACAGGCGCGAAGGCTCGATGCTCATGCCGGGCGAGCAGCTTGTGGGTGGCTGGGCAAAAGTCCACATCAAAGGGAGAAGCGTTCCGAGCTTCGATGAAGTCGGTTTCAGCGAGTACGCAGGGAAGAAGTACGATGGCTCGCTCAACCAGCAATGGGCATCAAAGCCAGCAACGATGATCAGGAAATGCGCGGTTGTCCATGCCCTGCGCGAAGCGTTCCCTGCAAATTTCGCGGGACTTTACGACAGCGCGGAGATGGGAATCGACACCGATGAGGTTCCCCCTGCGACAGCACAGCAGACTGCTGTAGAGCCAGAGCAAACTTACGAAGAGACTTTCTAAAAGGAGACAGAGCCAATGGCAATCAACAAGGCAACTGTCACGGGCAACATCACCCGCGATCCTGAGCTTCGACAGACGCAGGGCGGCACAAGCGTCCTCACAATCGGCGTGGCGGTGAACGATCGCCGCAAGAACCAGCAGACGGGGGAATGGGAGGATTACCCAAACTTCATCGACTGCACGATCTTCGGCAACCGCGCAACGGGCGTTGCCCCTCACTTGGAGAAGGGCATGAAGGTAGCGATCGAAGGCAAGCTCAACCAGTCGCGCTGGCAGGCTGAGGACGGCACCAACCGCAGCAAGATCGAGATCATCGTTGACGAGATCGAGTTCATGAGCCGCCAGCAGGGACAGACCGCGAGCAAGCCAGTACAGCAACAGCCGCAGCAGTTCGCCCCTCAGCCTATGCAGCAACAGGCGCAGCCGCAGCAGTTCGCCCCTCAGCCTATGCAGCAGCCTATGCAGGCGGCACCAGTGCAGCAGGCTATGCCGATGATGCAGCAGCAGGCACCGCAGCAGGTGGCGAGCATCTATGACGAAGATATTCCGTTCTAAGGGCGGGGATTGATCGTTTACGGGCGGGGTTGCGCTGGCTGCCAGACAATCCCGCAATCAATCCAACCTTTGCAGGCTAAGGAGCTGCCAGGGACGATGCGACACGGCAATGTCATTGCCTACAGGGTATACGGATGCCGCTGCATCGCTTGCCAGGAGTGGCAGCGAAGGAACAGAAAGGAGGGCAAGAGATGAAAGGCGAAAGCAAGCCGCAAGCGCGCTCGTTTGGCTGGACGGCTCGTATAACGGAGCAGATGGAAGAGATGCCCGATGACGTGGCGGCCGAATACTGCATGATTGTAGTGATGTATGGCTCTTACGGCATCGAGCCAGTAGGCTGCTCGTGGCCCGTAATGGCCGCTTTTCGCGGCATCAAAGGTGACATCGATAACTCAATTGCCTACCGCGAGCGCGGTAAAAAAGGCGGCAGACCAAAAAAAGATAAGGAGGTTAAAACCTCAAACGAAACAGGTTTTAACCAAAGTAAACAAAGCGAAAACGGCTTGAAACCACCTGCGGAAGAGGTTTTAAGCCAAAGCGAAACATGTTCTGCATATAGCTTAGCTAAGCCTATCCAAGTCTTGCCTATTGAAAAAGAAGAAAAAAGCTTTTCGCTGCAATGTCTGGCGGCGCTCAACGATGAGCTTAGGGGCGTTGCGCCAGTGGAGTTCACGCGCAACCCGAACGGCGAATACATCGCGAGCCTTGAGGGGAGATTCACGGTCGATGACGTGCGCGAGATGGTGCGCTTCAAGCGCAAGGAATGGGAGGGAACCAAGTTCCAGCAGAACCTGAACCCAGGCACCCTGTTCTCGCCCGACAAGCTCGAAGGCTACGTAATCGCTTCGAAGATGAAGGAACCCACGAAGAGCATCAGAGGAAGGAAGGTCATGGACGATGAGCTTGCAAGCTACGCTTCTTAGCAGCATCGAACGCTGCAAAGGCCTCTACACCCGCAACTCCGATGACGTTGAGCTTATCGAGCAGGACGAGCAGCGCATCAGGGCAGAGCAGCGCATCAGGGAGAGCGGAATACCGCGCGAGTTCGAGAGGGCAAACATCGCGAGCTGCCCACCTTCCGTTCTCGCGAACGCGCGGCAGGTTTACGCATGGTTCCTCGACAACCAGCGTCTAAGGCACCAGGGCAAGCGAACCCAGCCGTGGCACTCAAGCGACCTGCTGCTTGTCGGCAAGGTGGGGCGCGGCAAGACTTACGCAGCCTGCGCTTCGCTTGTTGCCTGCGCCCCAGTGTGCCGGATCAAGTTCGTCTCCTCGCAGCAGATAGCGGAGTGGGCGTGGAACCGCGACAAGGAGATGCTTAGCCGCTGCAAGGGCGTTGACTTCCTGGTGATCGATGACCTCGGCAACGAGGAGCCGAGGGGCATCCAAGCCGTGAAGGCGATCCTCGATGCCAGGCGATGCGAGCGACCCACGATCGTGACAACGCAGCTAACGCCAGACATCAGGAGCGAGCAGTTCGGCGATCTATACGGAGTTGAGACTGCCAAGGCTATGCAGTCAAGGCTCGCCCTGATGAAGAGCGTGAGCTTCACGGGAGCCGACCGAAGGAGCCGCCAATGAGGTTCGAGATCGATTTCACGCCCACGAAGCGCCGCCCGAGGATCAAGCGCAACGGGCAATCCTACGACCCGAAGGAGAACCAGCGCGAGAAGAGGGCGATGGTTGCGGCGTTCAAGGCTCAATGCGGCGCTGTGGCACCGCTAGAGGGCGCGGTTTCGGTGAAAGTGGACATCTACCGCCGAATGCCCAAGAACCGCCCCAAGAAGCTGCTCAGAGAGTTCGACACGTACAAGCCAGACGCAGACAACATCGCCAAGGCTGTGCTCGATGCGATGAACGGATTGGCATTCGTGGACGATTCGCAGGTCGTGAGCCTTACGGCAACGAAGCACGACCGAACGCACAGGGAGAGCGACATAGTGTCGGTAGAGATAGAGGAGGTCGCGAGATGACACCAGCAGCGCAGGCTGAAGAGGAAGAGCGGGAGAGGATGGAGAGGGCGAAGAAGCTACGTTGCATCGACTGCGATTCCGCCAGGGCGTGGTGCGTTGGCGGGACGAACATGCAGACAGGCTACTGCACGCTCAACGACATGCCGCTCTCGAGCAGCGAGCTGCAAAGCAGCCAATGGGACATGTGCGGGACTGATGCGCTGTGATTACTGACAACGCGAACATCTTCCCACACGCTGCCCCGTTCGATTGGAACAGGAACCCAAGGCGCGTGAGGTGCCCCGTATGCGGTAGGGAGTTCGAGCAGCGAAGCAGGAACAACGTCTACTGCACGAAGGAGTGCAGGAGCAGGCAGAAAGGAAGCCGATGAAGGCAAAGATCAAGTACCACGATGGCGCGAGCAGGATAGAGCGTCACGGCGCTATGTGGGACATGGCGGCAAGCGAGACGGTGACGTTGAGGAAAGGCGAGGTGAGGATCATTCCCCTGGGCGTGTCGGTGAAGCTTCCAAGCGGCTTCATGGGTGTTCTGGTGCCGCGATCCTCCACGTGCCTAAAGCACGGGATCCTGATGGCTAACAGCGTTGGGATCATCGAGAACGACTACAGCGGCGATGGCGATGTTTGGGGGTTCGTTGCCTATGCGATCAGGGACACCGTGATCGAGCAGGGAACGCGAATCGCGCAGTTCATGCCCGTTAGATACGCCGAGGACATCGAGTTCGATGAGGTTGATTCGATGGGATGCGCAGACCGTGGCGGCTACGGCTCAACGGGCGTTTCGGCAGGATCGGTGGCGAAATAACATGCCAGTCTGCTACTGCAAAAACTCAGGCGGCTATGGGCGCTTTCTGCAAGTGATCGAGCAGAAGCCAGTGAAGCCGAAAGTCGAGGAAGAGCAGGAAGCCGAGCCTGCTAAGCACCTGACGAAGCGCAAGACGATGGTTCGTTGCGTTGAGACTGGCATGGAGTTCGAGACGGTCAAGCAGGCAGGCTCTGCGCTTGCCGCGCTCGGATTGGGCAAGGATGCGGCGGTTGCAGCTGCCGCGATAAGCAACTGCATGAGGACGGGCGGCACGGCTTACGGCTTCCACTTCGTGAAGGTGGCGGCGTAACCGATGAAGAGAAAGGAATCTGAATGCGAACAGGGGTAATCGCAAAAACAACCGAGTTCCCGTTGCAGCTGATCGGATCGGTTGCAGGCGTATCGACTGACAGGAGCGGCAGCGACAAGGACAAAGCAAACAGGGCGTGGCATTGCTTCGAGCTTGGTCATATGAGCGTTTTCGAGCACGTGTCCGTAACGTGGAAGATCAGCGGTATCAGCCGTGCCTGCTCGCATCAGCTGGTGCGGCACCGCCTGGCTAGCTTCTGCCAGCTGAGCCAGCGTTACGTTGTGGTCAACACTGACGCTGATTGGTACGTGATCCCGCCATCGATCAGGGACGATGACCGAATGCTCGAAGAGTACGCGAGCGAGATGTGGCGATGCGCGGAGTATTACAAGTCGCTTTTGGACGATGGAATGAAGCCAGATGACGCGCGCTACGTGCTCCCAGAAGCCACCAAAACCGACATCATCGTGACGATGAACCTGCGCGAGTTCATGAGCTTCTACAAAGCCAGAAGCGACAAGGCGGCGCAATGGGAGTAGATTGCGGAAGCCAGGTTATCCTATGCGAGTATCCGATAAGGCTCGACACGTATGAGGGTTGCTCTCACGATTGCCGTTACTGCTTTGCTAGGATGAAGCGTGATATTGCAAACGTGAAACCGCTTCATTGCGTTGAGCAGGTTAAGCGGTTCGTGTCAGGCAAGAGAACAAGCGGAACCAATTGGTGCGATTGGGATATTCCGCTTCATTGGGGGGGGTTGTCAGACCCTTTCCAACCTGAGGAGGAAAAGCATAGGTGCACCCTTGAGGTTCTAAAGGTTCTAAAAGAGACTCAGTATCCGTTCATTGTCAGCACAAAGGGAAGGCTTGTAGCCGAGGAACCGTATCTTACGCTTCTGTCTGAGTGCAATGCTGTAGTGCAGATAAGCATGACAAGTCCGCTTCTTGACAAGCTTGAGAAGGGAGCGCCGACTTTCAAAGAGCGCATAGAGATGGCTGAGAAGGTTTCGCCAAAGGTTAAGCGCGTTATAGCAAGAGTGCAACCGTACCTTCCGCAATGCAAGCAGACGCTTATAAAGGCTCTTCCAGACATGAAGAGGGCGGGAATACACGGAATCACGATCGAGGGCATGAAGTTCAAGAAGAAAAAGCCTGGTACGGTTAGATTCGGCGGTGACTGGGCGTACCCGGACGATACGCTAAAGCGCGACTATCTTGAGATCAGATCGCATTGCCGCGAGCTTGGTCTTGCGTTCTGGTGCGCTGAGAACAGGCTTAGGAGCCTTGGAGATTCAACGGCTTGCTGTGGATGTGGCGACATCCCTGGTTTCGAGGGCAATCCGTTCAATTGCGTTAGCGTAAAGAACGGCTCTGGTGCTGTAGCGACCGAAAAGATGCTGCAAAAGGGGACAGCCTATTGCTTCAATCACGTATACCAAGATGCTGGAGCGCCTAACTTGATAAAAGAAAAGAGCTTCCATGAGATGATGCAAAATTCAGCAAAGATGTTCATCTAGCAAAACCCTGCTTAGGCAGGGTTTTTATTTGTTTGGATTATAGGCAATGTGCTATAATGAATCTATATGAAAGGGGAGATCATGTCAGAGAGCGAAGCACAGCGCAGGGCAACGCTTGCATACAGAAAGAAGCACACTAAGAGCATGACCTTGACGTTCTATCCGTCAGACATGGAGCTGCTTGAGTTTCTTGAGGATTCGAGCGAGCCTAAGGCTGCACATATCAAGCGACTTATTGCTGCTGAGAAAAGACAACTTGAACAGGGAAAATAATTCGATTTCCCGTGGTTATAGTATAGGTATTGTGCTATAATTTAACCACGGGTTGAGGGAAGGAGCCTCGACCATGACGGAAAGGGATTGCATGACTGACAGGCAATACTACGATCATCTAAGAGCGGTTATCGCCGACCTTGAGCGAATCAAGAAGCTTGGGGTAAGCGAGGAAGCGGCGGCTGAGATCGATTCGATCATAGCCAGGTACCGCGAGACGATCGGGTAAGCGAGAAAGGGGAGCCAAAGCGACTGGCTCCCCTTTTTTAGTCCCAGCATGACATCGAGACATATCTATAGTATCATCGCTCAAACCCCGCTTCGGCGGGGTTTTCTTTTGCTTTGCGACACGCCAGCAGAATTAGCGGCATGGCTAAAGAGAAATGCACAAAGGACGTAATCAAGATCGCCGTGAAGCTTAAGAAGCACGGCGCTTTGGACAAGGACATCGCCCTTGCCTGCGGCGTATGCCCTCAGACTTTCAGCACGTGGCTGCACCATCCGCAGACCGAAAATCAGCGCGAATTTTCCGAAGCCGTCAAAAAGGTCGAGGTCGATTTCAAGGACAAATTGACGCATATCATCATGAGGGACGCGCAGGAAAGGGACTGGAAAGCGGCGGCGTGGCTGCTCGAAAGGAAGTATCCCAACGAGTACGGGCGAGTAACCAGGGTCATCGATGATTCGGGCGATTCCGAAGAGGTTCCGCGCATCGTGTTCAACCCGAAGAAGGGCGGCAAGGGATGAGGAGCATCAACCTAGCCGACCTGACGATCAGCAAGTTTTACGGCGTTGTGGAGAGCGCATTGAACCACGACCACGGCGAGTTTTGGCTGATGGGCGGTCGTGCTTCGCTCAAATCGAGCGTTATCAGCCTTCTTATCGTCTGCCTGATCGTTGCGTTCCCGTGGGCGAACGCCGTTGTCGTTCGGCGCTTCGGGAACACGCTTCGCGATTCCGTTTACGCGCAGATCATATGGGCGATCGACATCCTGGGTTTGTCGAGCTTCTTCCACGCGAGGGTTTCTCCGATGGAGATCGTTTACGTTCCCACCGGGCAGAAGATCGTTTTCCGTGGCATGGACGATCCATTGAAGATGAAGGGCGTGAAGTTCGTTAAAGGCTACTGCGCTATCCAGTGGTTCGAGGAGCTTGACCAGTTCGAAGGCTGGGAAGCCGTGAGAAGCGCGTTGAAGTCTTTCAAGCGCGGCGGCTCGGTGTTCTGGACTTTCTATTCTTACAACCCGCCTAAGACGCTTTGGAGCTGGGTAAACCGCCAATGCCTTGAGATGCAGCGCAAGCCTGGTTGCCTGGTGCATCACAGCACGTACCTAGACGTTGTGGAGGGCGGTCACGCCGATTGGCTGGGAGAGCCTTTCATCGAGGATGCCGAGTGGTTGAAGCAGACCGACCCCACCGCATACGCATGGGAGCTGATGGGCGAGATCACGGGAACTGGCGGCTCGGTGTTCGACAACATCGTTGAGCGCAGGATCAGCGATGAAGAGGTTGCAGGGTTCGAGCGCGTAAGGAACGGCGTTGACTGGGGCTGGTTCCCCGACCCGTGGCGCTTCATTCGCGGCGAGTGGGTTCCGCGAGAGCGCAAGCTGATCCTGTTCGAGGAGCATTCGGCGAACAAGAAGCTTCCCAAGGAAACGGGCGAGATCGTAAGGCGATCGTTGACTTACCCCGATTACCAGGGCGGCACAGCCTACACGCACAAGGACGTTGTTTGGTGCGATGACACGGCTGACGGCAAGCAGCAGATGGCGGATTACCGCCGAACCTTCGGGATCAACGCGAAGCCAGCGAGGAAGGGAAACATGCGGCGCATAAGCTACATGTGGCTCGCAGGCTTGCGTTCCATCGAGATCGACCCCGTTAGATGCCCCAACGCCTTCGAGGAGTTCCGATTGAAGGAGTTCGAGCGCAACAAGGCGGGGGAATGGATTGACGAGATTCCAGACGGCAACGACCACAGCATAGATGCCGTCCGTTACATGATGATGAGCGATGTTCTGAGGAGCGCATAAGTGGCAAGCGAAGAAGTAGACTACACGGTTCCGTTGCATGTTCGGAAGTACCTTACGAGCCTAGGGTACGAGCTGTGCGATGGCGTTATGACCGACCTTATAGACCAATGGCGGGACTGCTACGCATCGCGCGGAGAGTTTTACGACTACCACGACAAGGACGGCATGGGGCATATGCTCAAGATTCACCGCCGATCCTGCAAGCCTGCGAAGCGTGTATGCAAGGAATGGGCGGCGCTTATGTTCAGCGACCCCATCACCGTCTCATGCGATGACGAAGCCTGCAACGCATGGCTCGCCGATTACCTTGAGAGGATCAACTTCTTCGGGAACGGTAAGCAGCTTGTGCAGGATGCTTTCGCCCTCGGCACTGGCGCGTGGGCGCTGTGGCTCGATCTTACGGCGCAGAAGATGCAGGTTCGCCGATACAAGGCTAAGCAGGTTCTGCCGCTCACGTGGGACGATGACGGCGTTACGGAATGCGCGTTCACGAGCCGTGTTGCAATCGGCGGCAAGGTGCTCGATCAGGTGCAGCTGCACGTATCTGAGCCTGACGGCTACCACATCAAGACTGTTCTGTTCGATCGAAAGACAAAGAAGCGCGTAGCCGTTGACGGCGTGGTCGATGACCTCGCCACCGGATGTGAAACGCCAACGTTTGCGCTTGTGAAGCCTGCTATCTCAAACACGTTCGTAGACATCACGCCTTACGGGCAGAGCGTTTTCGCCGATTCGATCGATGAAGTTCAGGCGGTTGACCTTTGCTTCGATGCGATCTTCAACGAGGTTGATCTTGCTAAGCTCCGTATCTTCATCGATGACATGCTTATCGATGTGCAGGACAAAGACGGAAACCGCCAGGCTATCCCGTTCGGCAAGAACGACAACACGGTTTACCGCAGGGTCAGCGGCGTTGGAGATGGTCAGCCTATCGTGCCGTTTGCACCTCAGATGCGAACCGAGCAGCAGGTCAGCGCATACCGCCTTGCGATTCAGAAGCTTGGCGATGACTGCGGGTTCGGAAAGAAGTATTTCGACATAGACGCGGCAGGCGGCATGAAAACCGCTCAGGAAGTCGTTTCCGACAACGCCGACCTGATGCGCAACATCCGCAGCCACGAGCGTTTAATGCAGGGAGCAATCGCCGACATCTGCCGCGCATTGTGCCATTGCGCAACGAGGTTCCTCGGCGCTGGTCTTGGCGATCCTGGCACCATTACGGTCAACTGGGACGATTCTGTGATTGTCGATACGCAGGCTGAGAAGGCGCAGGATCAGAGCGAGCTTAACGTGACGCTTAACCCTTGGGAGTACCGCAGGAAATGGTACGGCGAGAGCGAGGAGGAAGCGAAGGCTAACGTTCCTGGCGCTATCGCAGAGGACGATTACGCAAGCTTCGGTGAGCAGTAATGCTTGACGAGGAGAAGGACGCTAGCGCCGAATCGGAGGACGCTCTAAGCGATATGGAGCTTGCGATGCTCATCGCCACTGCTTCTGCCTTGGTTTCATCTCCGATAGCGCACAAGGCTATCAGGAAGAGCGGGAGGGCGCTTCTCGCGAAGTTGCAGCAGATAGCGGGGGCGAACCGAGAATCCGTTAACGAAGCCATCGATCACGACTTCCGAGGGAGCTTCATACGCAACTTGCTTGCAGACGTTGAGGACGCTGGGAAGGTCACACCGAAGGCTGCAAGCCTTGCCGCGAAGAGGGCGCAGCAGAGGGCAAGGAAGCCGATTGCAAGCGTTCAGCGGTACGCAGCCAAGATGTCGCAGCAGATGGCGCAGAGCGCCTACATGGAGTACCTAAAGATTGCTTCGGAAGCGGCGTTTGCGTCCACGGGCAACATCGATGATCCAGGCGTGGGATACGAACGGGCGCTGTCGGAAGGCATAGCGAAGATGGCGCGTAAAGGCTTGACGGCTTCGACCTACACGCGCAAGGACGGGACGGTTGTGCATGTTCCCGTTGACGTTGGAATCAGGAGGGCGATTGCGGCTGAGGGGCGCAAGCCTAAGATCAAGGCAACGCTCGATGCCGCTGACAGCTCGTTCGGCTTGGTCGAGGTAAGCAAGACGGTTAACCCCCGCGACACGCACCACCGATGGGAGGGGCGAGTTTACTCCACTGGCGCTAGCATCGCAGGCTTTCCGAGCTTCGAGGATGTTGTGGGCGATCAGGTCAACGACTACAACTGCGGTCACCGTATCCGCGTTTTCAACCCCAACACGGGGCGGCGGTTCTCCGACCCGCTTGAGGGGACAGGATACACGGCTGAGGAATCGGCGGCGCTGCACACAGAGCAGGCGAAGCTTGAGAACGATATTCGAAAGCTAAAGCGCGAGCATGAGGTGCTTCACAGCCTTAGCCTTGACACAAAGGACGCGAACCGCCGCCTGAAAGCCAAACGTGCGGAGCTTGATTCGCTGCTAAACGATCATCCGAAGATTCTAAGCCGCCGCGAATGGCGCGAGTACACATACGAGAAGGCAAGGCGCGAGCTTGGTCTTTACGGAAAGGTTCACCTCGACAAGAACCGGCAAATGACGGTAATGCTGAAAAGCGGCACAGCATATGCGCAGAGCAAGATACGCAAAGCCGAAAGGGCGAAACTTGTAGATAGGGCGCTTGCGGACAATTCGATTGCGATGATGGAAAGGCGCTCAATGAATGACAGGCAGTTCAGGCTGAATGCCATGAGACTAAAGAAGGAGAAAGGCTTCTTTGACATTGCAGCACATGGATTGCCTGGATACGTTGAAGCATACGGAAAGCGCATTGATGCAGAAACCGTTTGGGATGTTGTGCGGAAAAGCGATGGATACAGCGGTGAGGACATTCGCCTTTGTGTGTGCTTTGGCGCTGCGGAGGACGAAAACGGGCGGTCGATAGCTCAGGAGCTTGCCAACATTTCGAAGAAAAGAGTAAAAGCCGCTACTGGCTATTTCAACATAAACGCCGATGGTTCTTATTGCGTTGGAAGTGATATTGGCTTGTCTGATGGTATAATGATCGTTGTTGAGCCAAAGGAGGATTAGTGATTCCTGGCAAATCGAAATACGAGAAGGCGAGCAACGAAATACTTGCGAAGCAGAACGAGATCGTTTCGATGATGGAGCCTTACATTAATCGCCCCGAAGCGATAGCAGCAATGAAGGCTGTTGATGCGGTTACTGGCGAGCCGATAGATGCAATGGGCGTGTACAGGCACGATGGGTTCTGCTGGTCTACCGAGGATTTCTATAATTTCAAACGCTATGGTCTTGTGGACTACGGGAGCGAGCGTTCGATCTCCGTGTTCCAGCATTTTCTTGAGCTTGTGTCCTAGTGCAAGCTGTATAAAGCAGCAAATATCTAAGACTAAAACCCCGTTTTTGTGGAATCCACGCAAAAACGGGGTTTTATTTTACCTATAAGCCGTTTCCGAGGGCGATAGACCGAAGAAGCGGCTTCTTTTATGCAGCTGTGTGAGATTGTGGAAAACCCGCAACAGGCACGAACAAAGCGCCATAACCGATGAAAGCCGCAAAAAAGCGGCTTTTCTTTTGCCTATAAACAGGATTTCTGTTCATAGACCAAAAAAACGGCTTGTTTTTCGGTCTATCGCCCTGACGCATCAAAGCGCCCTGCGACACGCAAATAGATTCTTCCTTGCTTGGGATAGCGCAAAAAACCCACCTAAGAGCGGAGAGAACCGCGCAAACAACCACTAGGAAGGAACAGGAATGCAAAAGCAAAACGATCCAGAAGAGAACAAGCTTTCTGCGCAAGGAGCAGGCGAGAACGCCAACGGTGAAGGCGCACAGGGCGATAACGCCAATGGCGGCAACGCCAACGGTGAAGGCGCACAGGGCGAGGGAAACGATGGCGATGACGGCAAGGTGCTAGACAGCCACGGTCAGCCAGGGATCAACAAGGAGCGCCACGACAAAGAGGTTGCCGAGTTGAAGAAGCAGATCGAGGAGCTTAAAGCCGATGCCGCAGAAGCCGCAGAATCGAAGGCTAAGCGTGATGAGTTCGAGCAGAAGGTCAGCGACCTTGAAGGCAAGCTTGCCGATTCCGAGCTGTCGCGAAAGCTTGAGAAGGTAGGTTGCCGATCCGTCAAGGCTGCAAAGGCTCTGCTTCCCGATTATGACGGAGACATCGAGAAGCTACGCGCTGCCGAGCCGTTCCTGTTCGAAGAGGTCAAGCCTACTGGCTCCACGGGATTCAAGCCGAAGGCGGCTGATCCCAAGGACGATCAGGAGGAGCTTGACAAGCTATTCGGAATCAAGAAGTAAGGAGCAATAATGCCCGTAAACCTCGGAGATTACGCATCTAAATTCACTACGCGGCTCGATACCATCATCGAGCGCGAATCCCTTACCTCCGACCTCGGAAACGGCGGTCTGCTCGGTGAGTTCACCGATGCAGGCGAGGTCAAGGTTCCCGACATCGTTGTCGAGGGACTGGCTGATTACAGCAGAACCGATGGCTTTGTGTCCGGCGGCTACACCTTCGGTTGGCAGACTTACAAGCTTCGTTACGATCGCGGTCGAGAGTTCAGCATCGACATCCTCGATGACGAGGAACGCGCGAAGATCGTCTCCGCTAACGTGATGAGCGAGTTTACGCGAACCAAGGTCATTCCCGAGATGGACGCTGTCCGATTCGCAACCATGCACGAGCATGCAGGCGTTCAGAAGGCAGAGACTATCACCACGCCCGAAGCAGCCGTGAAGGCTGTCGAAGCTGCTGAGAACAAGATGCAGGACATCGGCATCGACCTCTCTGGCGTTGTGCTCTACTGCACCAGCGAGTTCAAGTCGCTTCTGCGAGCAGCGCAGAATTACCGCATGAGCCAGGGCGAGAACCCCAACGGTCGATTCACCTTCTACGATGACATGAAGATCGTTCCCGTGCCTTCCGCTCGATTCCAGACGAAGATCGAGCTGCTTGACGGCACCACTTCCAGCGAGGAAGCAGGCGGCTTCAAGGCTGCTTCCGATGCGAAGCTGATCAACTTCATGCTGGTTGATCCTTCTGCCGCGCTGGCAATCCAGAAGCACCAGACGCTTCGCTACTTCGCCCCCGCAGTCAACCAGAAGCGCGATGCGCATCTTTGGCAGTATCGCGTGTTCCACGACCTCCTCGTTCTCAAGAACAAGAAGGACAAGATTTACGCTTCCGTCCCCGCAGCTTAGGAGGGGTTTATGTCAACAATCGTAGGAACCAACGGCGCAGCAGAGCAGAAGCCTAAGCGCAAGCGCAAGCAGAAGCCTGCCGAAGAGGTCAAGGCTGAGGAAGCCTTGCAGCCTGCCGAAGCGCAAGCCGAAGCCGAAGCTGAGGAAACGGAAGGCGAATAGGCTAATGGGCGCATTCGACCCAAATTACGAGGAATACAAAGCCTTCGGCGGCACGTTGGAGAGCGCAACGTTCTCCTCGCTGCTGCCCAAGGCTAGCGCCCTTGTCCGCGACCTTGAATTCCCGAACGAGCCATCTGATTCGAGCGCGGAAGCGCACAAGAGGGCGGTCTGCGCTGCCGTATCTGCCTTTGGCGAGAGCCAGGCATACGCTGGCGGCGGCTTCTCGATCGGCTCTTTCAGCGTTAGCGGCGGTGGCTACTCCGAATCGGTGCAAGCCGTTGCAGATACGGCAAGGCGCGAGCTTGTAGGCTCTGGCTTGCTGTTCAAGGGGATGATCCTATGATCCCACCAATCCCAATATCGGTGCGCACATCCAGCGTTCAGGTTCGCAAGCCTGTTGAGAGCGATTTCGGCGGCGAGTACGGCGAGCCTGAGACGATCGAGAATGTGCGGTTCGAGGGCGTTTCCGCGATGGTTCGCGATGAGTATCGCCTTGTCGATGGCGCTAAAGGCTTGCTTTGGGTCGATGCGACCAGCAAGGGCGCGTTCGCTATCCCCGAAGGCTCGCTTGTGTCGGTTGACGGCGGCGAGTGGCTAACCGCCGCTTCCGTTGCCCCGTTCAAGGGTTTCGGAACGCGCATACACCATTGGGAGATTCAGCTGTCATGAGCGATGGGATGCGTTTCAAGGTCGAGTTCGATGCTGAGGAGCTTCTTGGGCGCTTTGTGTCGGAGAACGCGAAGAAGGTTCTGCTCGATGACATCAAGGCTGATTCGAACGAGTACGTGCCAGTTCGAACTGGAACGCTCCGCCATTCTGCGGTTGTAGATGTCTCGGACGGCTCGGTTTCGTGGACAACGGAGTACGCGCAGGCGATGTACGAGCGCGACCACGTGGGATCGACCAAGAACGCCAAAGCCACGGGACACTGGTTCGAGACGGCTAAGGAAAACCATCTAGACCAGTGGATTCAAGACGTTAAGGACGCTCTGTTCTCAAGATGAAACACACTATCGACCTACCGATTGCAGCAAGGGACGCTATAAGGGCGTGGGGGTTCTCGGACGCTGAGTGCCGCAGGCTCGACACCATGACGGGCAAGAGCGGAATCGTTGTTCGGCACATCGGAACAACGGTTTCGAGCGCCTATTACAGCGGCGAGCGGACGCTTCGGTACGTGTACCAGGTTGTGAGCCGCAGGACATCTGCGGCGCAGGCGATGGAGGAAGTCGCAACAATCGCGTACATGATGGAGCACATGCCGCTGACCAGATCAAACGGCTCTTTCCGCTGCATCGATCAAGAGATTTACACGGAACCGCACGAGATAGCGGTTGACGATTCAGGCTATCACGTTTGGGCGGTCGACTTCGTTGCCGAGATCGTGCCGAACAGCCGATAAGGAGGAATCACATGGACATCGGATTCGCAATGAACTATGCGAACCTTTACGAGATCAACACCACGCCAGAAGCGGCGGCTCCAACGTGGGAGCGCGTTGCCGCAGGCATCAACTCCGTTGAGTGGGAGGGCAACGAGGAGGTTGCGCAGGATTCCTATTACGATGGGGACGGACTTTCCTCCTCTGAGGTAACTGGCGGTCAGATCGTTGGAACCTTCGAGGGGCATCGAATCCACGGCAACCCCGCGCAAGACTTCATCGCTTCCCGCCTGGTTGCCTACGGCGCAGACCGTAAGACTGACTTCAAGTGGATCGCGCCAGACGGTCAGACGCTTGAAGGCATCGTCACTATTGCGAACATCAACCCGCAGGGCGGCGATCCAAACGCAAAGTCGGACTTCGGATTCGAGGTTCACTTCAACGGAATGCCGAGCTTCACCGAGGGCGATTCCGACACGTTCCCCGAAGCAATCCAGGCAACCGCAGTAACGGTCAAGGTCGGCGAAACCGCAAGCGTGAACCCGACCATCACGCCTGAGAAGGCTTCCCCCGCCGTCGCCTACGCGATCGAGGACACGAATATCGCAACCGTTGACGCTAACGGCACGGTTAAGGGCGTTAAGGCAGGCAAGACGAAGGTAACGATCAAGTCTTGCGTTCGCCCGATCATCGCGATTCAGGCAGATGTCACGGTGTCTGGCTCTTAAGCCACGCCGTGCGACAAGCCACAAAGATATAGAGCCGTCAGGGGCAAGCACCGCACCGCTTCCCCTGGCGGTTCTTTTTGTCTGCGGGTGCGGAAAGCAGATAGCGAGGTGCGGCATATGGCAACCGTAATTGGACTTAAAAAGACAAAGCAGGAGATCAAGATCGATGATTCCCCTGATTCCCCGTCCTTTGTGATGGACATGGGCGCAACGAGCGTATGGGGCAACGCGCAGAAGCTGCATTCGCTGCTCGGAGATGCGCGGAAGATCGAGCTTCTTCTGAGCGAGATCGATGAGGACAACCAGGCGCTTGCGGATGAAGCGGTTGCCAAGACCAACGAGCTTTATGAGACGATCATCGATTCCTATCTTGAGGAAGGCGCATACCAGCAGATCGTTGATTACATTTCTGGCGGCAACCGGACCGATGCGCTTTTTGCCCTGGCTCCGCTGATCTCGTTCTTCACCGAGAAAACCGTTGAGGTCATCGGCGAGCTTGATAAGGGCGCTAAAGAAAAGTATCTGGCAGATGTTGCAGCGCAAGCGCAGTAGGAAGCCAACGGCGTTCCTGTACGGCGGCGAAGAGGTGCTTGTATTCGCCGATGCGCGAACATCGCTCAAGGTGATCGACCTCTTCAACGATGGCGAGCTTTACGAGGAGCTTAAAGCCGAGATTCTTCTTCGCCTTCTGTTCCCCGACCCTGCGGGAACGGTGAAGCGGCTCGGTGCAGGCTTCAAGCCGTTTCTCTCCGAGCTGCTTTGGGAGCTGTGCGGCTTGGACGTTGACGGTACGCACAGCGGCGATGCAGGCGGTGAGCGCGTTATCGACTTCAAGCACGATTCCGAGCTTATCAGCGCATCGGTGATGGCTGCATACGGTCGCTCTTTTGACGAGCTGGCGAGCCAGTGTACCTTGCGCGAGCTAACCGTGCTGCTCGGTCTTGCGCCCTATGAGACACCGATCGGGCAGGCGGTCTATTACCGCACGGCGAAGCCGCCGAAGGCAACCAAGTACAACAAAGAGGAAGTCGCACGGTTCAAGCGGCTTCAAGAACATTACAGGATCAAAGACCAGGTGCGGGTTGGGGATTCGATGCAACGGCAGTCGCAGGCTGCCTTCGATGCGTTCAAATCGCTCAGCATATCAGCGAAAAGGGGTTAGCCTATGGCGGCTGACGGCACCGTAACAATCAAAGCCATCCTTGATGCCGCTGGGGTCACTGGCGGCATCAAGCAGATAAAGCAGGGTCTAGAGGACGTTAAGGACGCTGCAAGCAAGGTCACGTTCGAGGAGCTTAAGACTGGAGGCACCAACGCCACGGCTCTAAGCGGATCGTTGAAGAGCCTGGGCGGCACGGTAACGCAGCACGTGACCATGCCCATCGCAGGCATGGGGGCGGCTATCTTCAAGAGCGCGTCCGACTTCGATACTGCTGCAAGCAAGATGGCGGCTTCTCTCAACCTCCCGAAGGAGACGGCTGAGGAGTTCGCCCGAATCGGTCAGGGCATCTACACAAACGGCTGGGGCGAATCGCTCGGCGAGGTAAACGATGCCCTCTCATACACCGCCCAAACGCTCAAGAACACCAGCGGCAACACGCAGGAATGGCAGAAAGACTGCGAGATCGTAACGCAGAACGCGCTGGTGATGGCTGATGTTTTCGGCGCTGACGTTAGCGAATCTGTGCGCGGCACGAACGCCTTGATGGAAGGCTTCGGTCTTTCTGCGCAGGAAGCAAGCGACCTCATGGCTGCTGGCATGCAGCGCGGCTTGAACTACACCGATGAGCTGGGCGATAACCTGTCGGAATACTCCGTCCGCTGGGGCGAAGCAGGCATGAGCGCAAGCCAGTATTTCAGCCTGCTCGAAGCAGGAACCGCGAACGGCGCCTACAACCTCGATAAAGTCGGGGACTTCCTCAACGAGTTCCTTACGTCTCTTTCAGATGGGCGCATGGAAGCGGGGATAGGCGCTTTCAGCCAGGGAACGCAGGACGTTTTCCGATCATTTCAGCAGGGCGGCGCAACAGCTCAGGACGTGCTGAACGCCGTTGTGGGTGAGCTTGGGTCGATGCCAGACCAGTACCAGGCGGCGCAGATTGCGTCCGAAACGTGGTCATCGCTCGGCGAGGACAACGCTATGGGCATGATCGAATCGCTTGCGAACGTATCAGACACCTTCGGTGACGTTGACGGCGCTGCAAGCGAGATGGCAGACACCATGAGCCAGAGCCTAGGGGCGCAGGCTACTAGCGCGTTCCGCGAGCTGATGGCTGCATTGGAGCCTTTGGGCGAGCCTTTGGTCAACATCGCCAAATCGCTTGCTCCCGTGGTAAACGGCTTCGCGCAATGGTTCGCATCGCTCGGCAGCGGTGGGCAAACAGCGATCGCCGTTATCCTCGGAATCGTTGCCGCAATAGGTCCATTGCTCTCGCTCGCTGGCACCGTGATAACCGTTCTGCCGATGCTCGGCGGCGTGTTCGCGGCTATCGCAAGTCCCGTGGGAATCGCAATCGCGGCAGTTGTCGGCGCTATCGCCGTTATCACTATCCTTTGGAACACCAGTGAGGAGTTCCGCAACGCGGTAATGGCGATCTGGGACGGCATCTGCCAGGCGTTCTCGGCTGCTGGCGAGTTCATCGGCGCTGCAATCCAGGGCATCGTTGACTTCTTCGTCAACCTTGACAACACGATTGCGAGCTTCGCAGGGGCGGTCGTTAACTTCTTCACGGTCACGATCCCAGAAGCGTTCAGCTCCTTCATAGAGTTTTTCGCTTCGATCCCCGAAGCCATCGGAACGTTCCTGCAGACGATTATCGATAGCGTTGTCAACTGGGTTTTGCAGATGGTGCAGAACGCGTACAACGCAGGATCGCAGTTCGTGCAGACGATCATCGACTTCTACTCTCAGCTTCCTGGCAGGGTTTGGGAGTTCCTTTGCAGCGTTGTGTCGAACGTGGCGAACTTCGTCTCTCAGATGATCGGCAAGGCGCAGGAGGTCGGCTCCCAGTTCCTGGGCAAGATCGTTGAGTTTTACTCTCAGCTTCCTGGGCGAGTTTGGGCGTTCCTGAGCGATGTCATCGGCAAGGCGGCTAGCTTCGTCTCTGAGATGGCGGGGAAGGCTAGGGACGCAGGCTCGCAGTTCATGTCAAACATCGTCAACACGCTATCCCAGATTCCTGGCATGGTTTGGAACATCGGATCAAACATCGTCAGGGGCATCGTTGGCGGTATTCAGAGCAATATCGGGAGCATTGCCAACACGCTGTTAGGCGGCGTGAGGAACGCCATCGACAACGTGAAGTCGTTCCTCGGCATTCACTCGCCATCGCGCCTTATGCGTGACCTTATCGGTAAGAACATGGCGCTCGGCTTGGAGATCGGCTACGAGCGCAACGACCCGATGGGCGCAATCGTAGACAGCGTCAAAGGCTTCGCATCTGACGTTAAGGGCGGCTTCGATTGGTACGCGAGCAGCAAGACGCTTGGGTGCCTGCAGACCGTCCCAGCAACGGCGGCGGTTGGAAGCGGTGCGGTGAGCACGACCAACAACAACACCGCGACAAACAACAGTTACACGTTCAGCGGTGACATCGTAATAAAGTGCGATGACGCTGAGCAGGTTCACGACATGGGCGAGCTTGCCCGTGCGATCATGAAGGCAGGTGGATACCGTGGCTGACGCATACAGCTCATGGATCGTTGAGTGGCACGGCGGCAAGACCAGGGCGTATGTTAACGCCTGGGTCGAGAGCCAGACGGACAAGAAGGCTGTTATCAGAATCCAAGGCTGCTGCAATGCGTGGAGGATCACGCAGTACGGGCGGCGAATCAGAATCTACGTTGACGGCAGGGAAGTCGGCACCACTACCGATGTGGTGTTCTCGCGCTACGGTGCTGGGAACTTCGGTTGGATCGACAAGCGCGTTACCGTTGATCGCCAGAGGAACGGTCGCAACGTCACATGCTCCTGTCTGATCAAGAAGGAGGTCGTGAACGGATACGGCGCATCGGGCAAGGACGAGCAGCGCACCGCTTCGGTAAACGTCTGGGTCGGTGCCGCGATCCTTCGCCCTCCATCAAAGCCTGGCAAGCCGAACGTCTCTCGCGGCAAGGCTGGGATCATCAACGTTGATTGGGAGAACAACGCAGCGAACGCCGTCAAAACGCAGGTTCAGCGCATGGAGTACGGCGGCGATTGGGCAACTGTTCTAAACGCTTCGAACGTTGTCACGAGCTACAGCGATTCGGTTGGGGCGGGAACGTTCGCCTACCGTGTGCGCTACGAGAACGCAGACGGCTACTCTGGCTGGTCTGACGTATCGGAGTTCATCACGAGCCTTCAAGCACCGGCGGTGCCAACGATTATCTCCCCTTTGAACGGCGATACTCTCAATATCTCTGACGGCAACCCAACGCTGAGGTTCGCCCACAATCCGCAGGACGGCAGCGAGCAGACGGGCGCTCAGGTTCGGTGGCGAGCTGACACGGAAACCGATTGGCAGACGGTGACGCTAACCACGGAATCGTACCTGCTGCTCAACGTCATCACCGATGCAACGGTGAACAAGAACATCACGTGGCAGGTTCGCACAAAGGGCGCATACGATGGCGGGGGGACGGCTGAGAATGCGTGGTCTGCGTGGAGCGCAGCGATCACCTTCTTCATCAGAACGGCACCTCAGATCACCGTAAGCGTTGCGGAGAAGATAACCGAGGTTCCCGTCTCCGTGTCGTGGGACTACGAGGACGCAAGCGGTACGCAGGCTTACTATTCCGTGTCTTTCGTAAACGATGACGGCGTGGTTGTGTACTACGAGCGGTTAGAGGGAGCTGCCACATCGGTCGAGATCAAGCCTACGGACTTCACGCCAGTTCATCAGCGCACGTACACGGTCGAGGTTTTGGCGGTGTCCACAACGAGCCTTCAAGCGGTTGATTCCGCTTCGTTTACGGTCGATTACACCCCGCCAGCTGACCCAGTGTTCTCCGTTATGCTCGATCCGGACACGCACTCGAACGAGGTCACCGTTTACGACACCCTCAACGCCGTTGCAACCGAGCATTTCAACGTGTTCCGCGATGGCGAGCTCGTGGCAGACACGCTATACGATGGGCAAAGCTTCGTCGATGTTCTGCCGCCTTTGGACAAGCCGATCACGTACCGTGTCGTTGCCTACGCTGCTTCTGGAGCGGTTGCGGAAGCTTCGCAGACGGTGAAGGTGCCTTCAAACGGCTTCCTCTGTGTGAACTACGGCGCGGGGAACGCCAAGGTTGCGAAGATGCGGAGGAACCTGAGCAACCCAGATGGCGTTAAGGGCGAGAAGGTAATCAGAACCGTTGCAAGCTCGAAGCTACCGAAGGTTTTCTACGGAACCCACAAGACAAGGGAGAACACGGCTAAGGCTGACGTTTGGGCATTCCGCGATGTCCTTGGCGATGGCGATCTGGCAAGCCTTGCGGCGTTCATCGAGCTTGAGAACCACAACGGGGACGTGTGGCTGCGCTTCCCGTTCGGCGATCTGATCCTCGCAACGATCGACACATCGCACGACATGGACACTGGATCGCGCAACTGGGCAAGCGTCTCGATCGATTGGCAGGAGGTTTCCCGATGATCGACATGAACAAGGGAGGTCGAACGACCTCCTGGCGCTTCGTCCGCGTTCGGCGCGTGATCGGATGGAAGTCGGAAGCCTACGAGGACAACGCCTACGAGGAAGTGGGAACCGTAAGCGGCATCACGTCATGCCGAATCGAAGAAGCGCAGCTCACGAGCCTTAAGGTTTCTGGCTCGATCGAGTACGTTGACATGCCCGACCTTGGGGACGATCTTCTGAGGGTTTACGCCGACATGGAGCTTGACGGCGAGGTCGAGTCCAAATGCTACGGTACTTTCTTCGTTTACTCGAAGAGCGAGGATGTTTGCGAAGGCTCGCACGTGGGAACCGCCGACCTTTACAGCGTCCTTGTGCTGCTTGAGAAGCGTCTGCTTGAGGGCAACTACGCAGTAGGTGCGGCGTACACGGCTAATTACCTCCCCGTTGTGTCCGAGATGGTGTACGAGGTCGGCTTGCCGCTTATGCTCACACCAGGCGGCTGGGAGGTTGCAGCAATAAAGACATGGGAGGTCGGAACCTCCTTTCTTGAGATGGCGAACGACATCATGGAGCTTTACGGATACGGCTCGCTCAACGTTGACGTTTGGGGGAACGTCATCGCAAAGCCTTACCAAGACCCTGAGACAGCTGTTGCGACCACGGTTTTCAGCGACACCGCAGAGGACGTTTCGGACGAGAAGATCAAACGCGAATGGGACGTTCACGACACGCCAAACGTTGTGGTTGTGCGCTCCAAGCTCAAAGACGATTCAGAAGTAATCGGATCGGCTGAGAACGCCGATCCGAACAACCCGTACAGCACGGCGGCGCGTGGGATGCGCATCGTGCGGTTCGAGGAGGTTGAAGGACTTGAGACGAAGGCGCAATGCCAGGAGAAGGCTAAGGCGCTGCTGATCGAGGGGATGCAATCAATCGAGCGCCTTACGATCGGTCACGCAGGCAAGCGGTTCAACGCAGGAGATACCGTTGCAGTTGACTACCAGCGAAGCGGTTTGAGCGGGAAATACAGCGCATACAAGCGCAGTGTGAAGGCAACCCCCGACACCGAGAGCGAGACAACGATGAGAAGGACGGTGAAGCTTTATGGCAACGTGGCGAAATCCTGATCAGCTCATAAAGGCGGTAGCCGATGCGCTAAAGCCTTTCCTGCGCAGGAATTACTGCAAGATCACCACTGGCAAGGTTACGGATACGTTCGATGACGGAACGGCTTCTGTGACGGTGAACGGAAGCTCGCTCATGGCGGTTCGGTGCTGCTCTTGCGCAAAGGGGAACGTGGTTCTGATCGTCTCGCAGGCAAGCAACCATTACGTCATCGGGGTAAGGCAGACATCATGATCGAATACGCTTTGCGGCTCGGAGTTGACAAGCCGATACAGAACAGGGCGGTAACGCTGAGGAAGGGCGAGAAGGGCAATGCGCGGCTCACTATGCACGTATACCAGGCAGCCGAGGAGCTTGACCTGACGCTCTACGATGTGGCGCTTTGCGTCATGCCGCACGGCTACGAGCTGCCATGCTCTGTGCTCAACGGCGAGGTCGTATACGAGGTCGATGAAACGCTTACGGCAATCGAGGGAGATTGCAGGGCGTATCTCCGGCTCTCGTATGACGAAACGGACGTGATTACAACGCAAGCATTCGACATTGAGGTAATGGAGGGCATCGCATGAGATATGCGCTTACTCTTGATCTGGCGAAGCCAGATGACGTTCGCACGATCAAGATTCGCAAGGGAGAGATCGGGTCGGTTACGCTCGCGATCGTTGTTAACGAGGACGGCGAGAAGGTTGACCTGACGAAGTACACGGCTGTACGCTTCTGCGCTTCGAAGCCTGACGGCGTGGTTTTCGAGAAGGTTTCCGTGATCGAGGACGGCACGGCAACGTACACGCTTCCCGCTTCCCTTGCTTCCGCACGGGGGAAGATCAGCGTAGCGTACGTGATGCTTGAGAAAGAGGGATACATCGGCACCACGCAATGCGTCTGCTTCGATGTGCTTGATGCCGTCCCGACCGCGCAGGCAGAAGCTGTCTACGTTCCCGAGTTCGAAGAGTTGAAGGGCAAGCTCGATGATTACGTTGCCCAGTACGCCGAAACCCTCAAAGCCATCGAGCAGGCAGAAGCAGACCGCGCAACCGCTGAGCAGGGGAGGGCAAGCGCCGAAACAGCGCGAACAGAAGCGGAAGCAGCAAGGGCGCAAGCCGAGGAAGCGCGTTCTTCGGCAGAAAGCGCACGTGAAGCAGCGGAATCGAAGCGCAGCGCGGCTGAATCGGAGCGAGCAAGCGAGGAGCAGAAGAGGGCAACGGCTGAATCTGGAAGGATTCAGGCAGAATTCAACCGATCCTCGGCAGAAGGCACCAGAACCACGGCTGAGACGGCGCGAGCGGAAGCGGAAGCGAAGCGCAAGGCTGAGTTCGCGGACATGATCAGCGCAGCGCAGGGGACGAAGCTTCACATCTGCGCAGACGGCGAGTTCGGCACTGACGGGGTTCCATCGCTTGCTGGCTCGCCTGGGATCATCTATCTTGTGCCTTTCGGCAAGCAGGGAGAGAACGACCGTTACGCAGAGTGGCTTTACGTGAACGGCAAATGGGAGAAGATGGGCGTTACCGGCTCCTCGTTCGACCCGATCTCAACCGACACGATAGACGCTATCGCAGGCGGCACCACCAAAACAGGCGATGAGGTGGTCAACACTACTGGCTTGAGTTACTTCTTCACAAAGCTGAGCGGCATCTTCTCAAGGATCGGGCATAAGCACGGCAAAGCCGACATTACCGATCTTGCGGATTGGGCGAAGGCTGATAGCAAGCCGTCATACGCATACAGCGAGATCAGCGGTAAGCCAACGACCTTCACCCCGTCTATCCACACGCACAGCGCAGAAGACGTTGCGGCTGGAATCCTGCCGATTAAGCGCGGCGGCACTGGTGCTGCAACGGCTCCCGAAGCGTTGGAGAGCCTTGGGATCACGGTAGGCACTGGCGAACCGCCTGCAACGGGAACCCCTGGCTCTATCTACATCAAGCTCGGGGGGGGGGCAATGATTAGCGGCAGCTCAACGCCAATAGGCACGATCACGGCATACGGCGGATCGACCGCCCCTAGCGGTTGGCTTATGTGCGATGGCTCGGAGGTAAGCAGGGTGGAATGCAGCCTTCTCTTCGATGCGATAGGTACAGCCTACGGTGATGGGGACGGAAGCACGACATTCAACCTCCCGAGCATGGCGGGAAGAACAGCCATCGGATCGTCTGCTTCCCATGTATTAGGAACAACTGGCGGCGAGGAAGCTCATGCGCTGACAGCTTCCGAGCTTCCTAAGGATTACGCTTCGATCTTTGCCCGTCTTAACTCTTCAAATGTGCCTAACGTGTATCCGCGAAGCGGCGCAACACACAAGACGGAATCGGAAGACTACACGCCCCTCTCGCTGAGCGGAAACACAGGAACCGATATTGACGTGATCACATTCTCGGGCGATGGCAAGGCTTTTAACGTCATGCAGCCTTATCTTGCGGTTAACTACATCATCTATGCTGGGAGGTAGACATGGCAAGGCGTAAAACCGTATCGAGCGCGAAGGGCAATCTCGGCAAGCCGTCAGGCTCTAACTTCCAAGCATGGGTCGAGATCGCGTATGGCGATTTCCCCTCTGCTGACGAGGTTGAGATTTACACGGTTGAGAACATCTACGTAACCGATGGCGATGAGAGTTCATGGGCGCGTGTGAGCTACGAGACGGAGCACCACGGATCGGGAACGGCATCGATCGGCTATACGGGCAGCTGGTACGGAACGCAATGGTCTTACCTCGGGACGTTCAAGCGCGGTCAAACCGTCAAGGCTAGATGCAAATGCTACTACACGGGCGGCAGCGGTAGAACGTACACCTCGGAAGCGTCCTGCTCGTACACGATTCCGCTGCTTACGCCTGCAACCGTATCGGTCGATAAGGACAAGGCGAAGATCGGCGATACGGTTACCGTCACCGCCACGGGCAACACCACGGGAGAGAGCAACGCTTGGCTGTGGAACCTGGTTCCCGTGATGAACGCAGCGGAGGATGACAAGCAGCCTGTTGCCGATTGGGTCACTTTCGACTGGGGAACCGCTGAGCCAGGAAGCTCGCGAGTTGTAAGCGCGAACGATGAGACGATGACGTTCACGCTTACGGTTCCATACCAGTTCAAAGGTTTTAAGTATCTTTGCTTGAGGGTCATCCAGTATCAGGAATGGCACGGGAACACCTTCGATTGCCCGTCTGAAACGCTGTATGTTGACATCAGTGGAAACGGAAGCAGCGTCACCGCCTACGGCTCTGACGGCGCTGGTCTGCTATCGAAGATTCACGCTTACGGTGCTGACGGGAAGGTGTCAACACCTGCCGTCTATGCGTACAACCAGGCGGGAGAGCCTGTGCAAATCCAATAGCCAAGCAAGCTTTCAGCGCATCGGAAACGGTGCGCTTTTTTTTGCGCCCTGATACTGGAAGCGAAAATCAGCTCGAACGTTAACACCAGACAAAGGAGGAACAAGCGAATGGATGTTCTCTTCACGGCAGAGCAGCAATGGGCGATCTGGATCACGGCGGCGTTCGTGATCCTCGATGTTGTCTCGGGCGTAATGAAGGCGGCTAAGAACGGCGAGCTATCAAGCTCGAAGATGCGTGAAGGCTTGTGGCACAAGAGCGGCTATGTGCTGATCGTGTGCATGGCTATCTTGATCGAGATGGGAAGCCAGCATGTCGATCTTGGCTTCGACATGCCATTGATCGTCCCCGCCTGCATCTACATCATCGGCAGCGAGATCATGTCTATCTTCGAGAACGCAAAGGCAATCAACCCCGACCTAGACAACGGCAAGATAGCACAATACTTCGAGCGTAAGGAGCAGTAATGGGCGATTACGAGACTGACAACGCAACCGAGGAGGAGCTTGCGGCGATGCCGAGCGGCGTTGCCACCGATTCGGATATTCCAGATCAAACGGCTGAGGTTTTGGAGGTCGAGAACAATGGCGAATGCTAACGACTTCGTTGCGGTTGCTGCAAGCCAGATCGGCGTTAAAGAGAACCCCGCTGGAAGCAACCACGTAAAGTACGGCGAATGGTACGGCTTGGATTACAACCCTTGGTGCGATATGTTCGTCTCCTGGTGCGCAGATCAGGTTGGCGCTTTGGGAATTGTCGGAAAGTTCGCCTACTGCCCCTCGCACGTCAACTACGCAAAGAAGCTTGGGCGTTGGCTCGACCGCGAGGAGAAGCCGCAGAAGGGCGATATTGTGTTCTTCTCGAACGGCTCCCGAGCCTGCCACGTGGGAATCGTTGAATCGCGCAACGGCTCCGCAAGCGTAACCACCATCGAGGGCAACACCTCGGTAAGCAGCAACGACAACGGGGGAGCTGTAATGCGCCGAACGCGCGCATACGGCGTTAAAGGCTCCAATTGGTTCATCATGGGGTTCTTCCGTCCCGCATGGGACGGGCAAAGTGCGAATGTTTCCTCTCCCGAGCCTGAGCAGGGATCGACCGATAACAGCTATTGGTCGTTCTCCGATTGGGTGCGCCGTTTGCAGCGCGAGTGCAACGCTCAAGGCTACTCTCATCAAACGGTCGATGGCATTCCCGGTGCAAACACGCTGAACGGCTGCCCTCAGCTTGGGCGCAAATCGCGCGGGAACATCACGGCGCTGATGCAAGAGCGTTTGATTGTCCTAGGCTACAATTGCGGCTCGTGCGGTGCTGACGGCATCAACGGCGGCGATACGCAGCGAGCTGTAAGGGCGTTTCAGGCTGACAACGGACTTGAAGATGACGGAATCGTTGGGCGCAACACTTGGTGCAAGCTCCTTAAGCTTTAGCTAAAACATTGACTGTCATTGCGCCTGGCTTCGGCTGGGCGCTTTTTTATTGCCGATGGAGTGCAGTTCACGCAGAGCGATCGGCAAGGCGAGCAATGCAGGGAAGCGGACGATATAGCGGAATACCATTGGCTCGATGCTCATGGGAACGCAGCTGTCATGCTCGAAGGATTGCCGCGAATGATTGGATAAGGCAGAATCTGGACGGGAACGAATCTAGGAAGAATCGTTCCCGTTTTTTCATTCTCGGTTTTCCCTTTTTCGGCAAAATCGCCGTTCCCTCAGAACCCTCAGAACCGTCAGAACCCTAGGTAAATCAGATTTAACTATATTGGCGACAACATTCATGCAATTCGCGGTAACTTCGGTTTGTCGCAAGAGCAGCTTGCAGCGATAGCGGAAGTGAGCCAGACTTCCGTCTCCGCCTGGGAATGCGGGCAGACTATCCCGCGTTTTTCCAATGCCGTGAAGATCGTAGAATCTTTGCCCAGCCTGACTATGGACGATGTGTATAGCCAGGTGCTTGGGTACGCGCGCAGGGTATTGCAGCAAGCGCATCCAGAGTCTGGATCGTCGTTCGGATTTGTTCCCTTGTATGGATCTATTGCTGCGGGTGCTCCCATCGAGATGCTTCAGATCGAGGAAATCCATCCTGTGCCCAATGCGCTGTTGCTGCGTTATCCGAAAGCGTTTTATTTGCGCGTTAAGGGCGAATCTATGAATAGGGTCCTGCCCAACGGCAGCTATGCATTGGTTTGTCCCACTTCGGAAGTTGTAGACGGATCTGTGTATGCGGTAAGCGTTGGTTCATCGAATGCGACGGTGAAGCGGGTGCGAAAACTAAATAACGGAATTGCCCTAGAACCTGATTCGAATGACCCCACCTATAAGTCTCAGGTATTTGATTACGGAGATGGGGAACGTGAAACCCTGTCTGTTATTGGCAGAGTCGTGTGGTTTTGCGTGCCTTACGACTATGAGATTTAGTCCCCTGAAATTTTTTCAAAAAAGGGGTTGCGCGTAAAACTGGTTTCCGTATAATACTTTCTTGCGCGCGGACGTGGCTCAGCTGGTAGAGCACAACCTTGCCAAGGTTGGGGTCGCGGGTTCGAACCCCGTCGTCCGCTCCATTGAAACATCGAAGCCCTTGCAGTTACCTGCAAGGGCTTCTTTCATTTCAGGTACAATAACTTTGTTTCAAGAGGGGAAGGGGACGCGCATGGCGCATGAAGAGGAAAACCATCCTGAAGAAGAAAATGCTGGATCCCAAAGCATTTCCGAGGGCGTAGCAGCCGCTCGCGCTGAAATTGCCCGAAGGGCAGAAATTCGCTCTGGTGTAACAAAGCCTGTAGCGAAGAAAAGCGAAAACGGCATTCCCGGCGGGCAGACGCTGAAAATGTTTCTGCTGAAGTTGGTCTTTGGTTTAGTGCTGATTGTTCTGATTGGTTATTTCTTCCTTCAGGCGCTTGCGGGTACGATCAATGTTGGCATTAATTCCACCAATACGGACCTGAACGGCAAGGAAGTTTCGGTTGCGTTGTACAACGGCGATGTGGCTGGCCTTTTGACCGACGGCGATACTTCGAACGATCCCGAACCAGCCGAAGTGCACAAGTGTACTGTTGGTCAGCGAACCACCTTCAATCTACACGATTTCGGCAGCCATACCCTTATGGCAACTTTGGCTAACGAAGAGGATGGTCCTGCATCGTGCGACCCCTATGTGGTTACTGCTTGGGGTTTGGATATGGGTACCACATTGTATATGAATTAGCTTTTTTGGAAGGCGCCCTGGCGCCTTCTTTATTGGTTGCTATCGAGCTCTGCCTTTTCAACTCACTCATTGTTCGGGTGGCATGATCAAACCGTGATGTTTTTTTGTTGCGACACTACGTTGAGCTTGATGCGTTGCTTCGTGATAAGATAACAACACCCTGTGGGGGAGTAGTTGGCATAGAATATATGTGGCCCGTCAACAAGCATGGCTTGCATTCGCTGCGAGTCTGGCGTGTCTTCAATAACGAGACTCACGGTACCTAGAAGCATTCGTTCCGCTTCTAGGTACCGTGAGTTTTTTTATGGTCGGGTTAAGGACAAAGAAAGGCAGTGTGTAAATGGATCTTTCGATCTTCGCCACGCCAGAGGCATGGATCAGCTTGGTTACGCTGATGTTTTTGGAAATTGTGCTTGGTGTGGATAACCTAGTGTTCATCGTTCTTACCAGCGATCGACTTCCTCCCGAAAAACAGCATATCGGTCGCAAGCTCGGTCTGCTCGGCGCGTTGGTTTCGCGCGTTGTGTTCCTCTGCTTCGCTTCGTTCCTTGTTCATATGACCGACAAGCTGTTTACTATTCCCGGTCTCTATATCAACGGTGCTGAATTCGGGCTTTCGGTCCGAGACCTTGTGCTCTTCTTGGGCGGCTTGTACTTGATCTATAAGGGCATTGTGGAACTCCGTGATGTGCTCAAACTTTCAGAGGAAAAGGAAAGTCAGGGCGATGCGGACAAGCCCCGTAAAACTATCGGACTTGCTGGTGCTGTGGCCACCATTATGGTCATGGATATCGTGTTCTCCATCGACTCCGTAATCACTGCTGTTGGTTTGGCGAACCACCTTATTGTCATGATCATTGCGGTTATGCTCGCAGTTTTCCTTATGATGGTGTTCATCGATCCCATCTCCGACTTCATCAACACCCATACCGAAATGAAGATTTTGGCGCTGGTATTCATTACCGTTATTGGCGTTTTGCTGGTGCTCGACGGCTTGGGTATCAACTCTGGCATTGAAGTGCTCGATATGCATGCAGAGAAGCTCATGGTGTACTTCGCTATGGTCTTTGCCATTGTGCTCGAGGTGATACAGATGCGCTACAACAAGAACTATCAGGAGTGGACGATGCGCAAGAACCTCGAAATCATGCGTGCTCGAGGTTACGACCCCCAGAACACCGACACCATTCAGCTGGCAAACGCTTTGATAGAAGCTGAAAACTTGAAAAAGGATCCGAATAACAAAGAAGCCATATAGCACGTAAGCCCTAGCGTCATTCTTTAGGCTCGGCTCGTTGATTCCCTCAATCATGAAATAGCCCTTGGCTCGTATGAGCCAAGGGCTATTTGTTTAAAGATGCATCGGATTCGATATGCTGAAAGGCTTATTTCTCGTGGCTGAAATGTTTGTAGCATTCATCGGACACCACAAAACGAACTGACTCGGGAAGGGATCGGGCGATGATGGGCGTTGTGACCTCGGTGGGCTCACCGTCATACTCGATCCGCATTGCAGGTTCTGCATCGATGCGGATTTCTCTGCCGCGGTAGATCTCAAGACCGCCAACTTTTTTTGCGAGTGATCCCGTGTGGTCAAACACTTTGGCCATAAGCGTAGGTAAGAGCTGTATAGCGTTTTCCGTTTTCAGCACAACCACATCGAGCTTCCCATCGCGGGGAAGGTTTTCGTCTGCTACCTGAAGGTCAAACTGTATCTTCGAGAAATTTGCCAACACAACACCGATGCCTGACACTTCCACGGTTTCACCGTCGATAGTGAGAGTGAAAGTGGAAACTTGCGGCTTAGGGTTGGAAAAGGCGGCTTCGAAGTAGGCCATATCACCCAGAAGGTGTTTATTGCCAGTGGCGTTGCGCATAATCAACTCGTCATATCCGCAACCCGCCATGATGGTGAAGCCAAGCTTTGTGCCGTCGGTTGCTTCGATTTCGCCCATGTCGAAGTCGAGCGTAAGCGCTTCGTCTACCAATTTGCACAGTGCGTGCGATTCGTTGGGCTCGAACAGGTTGAGCGCCAGGAGATTTGCGGTACCGGCAGGGAAGGGAAGAATGGGAATCCCTGTGTTGCGAAGCTCGTAGCTCACCGAAGCGATGGTTCCATCGCCGCCGCTCGCTACCACGAAGTCGTATTCGGCGGCATCCTCGAGCAGTGGCGCAAGTTCAGTATCCGGCCCGAAAGAGCGGATGGTAACGGAGTCGCCTTGCTCGGCGTAACTGCGCATGAAGTCGTATACCGCGCCGTTGCGGAGGCCAGAGCGTAGATTATGTATGACGAGTACTTTCACGGTCACCCCTTTTGTTACCATGCAATGGTACATGATATGACCGCTTGCGGAGCGAAACGCCCATGGGCTGAGCATAACCGCGGGCGTTGTTCGATAAAACGATACGAAGGGTGTTCAATGCTCGTCGAAACCGACGCTGCTTTACGGGATTTTATGGCGCGCTGTGCCAAGAGTCCCTACATGGCTATAGATACCGAGTTTTTGCGCGAGAAAACGTACTACGCAAAGCTCTGTTTGGTGCAGATCGCTATCGAAGGCGAAGTTGCCATTATCGATCCGCTGGGAATTCGCGACCTGTCGGTGATGGCTCCAGCGCTCTCCGACCCGAATATCATGAAGATTTTCCACGCTTCTTCTCAGGACATCGAAATCTTGTATCACGAAACTGGCGTTGTTCCTACGCCAGTGTTCGATACGCAAGTTGCTGCTGCATTGTTGGGAAAAACCCAGCAAGCGTCGTATGCTTCGCTGGTCCATACTTTCTGTGGGGTTACTCTGCCGAAAAAGGATTCGTTTACCGATTGGTCGCGAAGACCGCTTTCCGACTCGCAGGTGGAATACGCTGCAGACGATGTAACCTATCTGCCTAAGATCTATCGCGATATGGTTAGCCGCTTGAAGGAAAAGGGTCGTCTTTCTTGGTTGGATGATGCGTTTGCGGAAATATCCAATCCCGAAAAGTACGAAATCGATCCACGTACACGCTGGCGCAAGTTGCGTCGTGTAAACCAACTCACTCCTCGCCAAATTGCGGCAGCGCGGGAATTCGCTGCTTGGCGCGAAGAACGTGCCCAGAAAGCGAATATCCCTCGAAAATGGGTTGTTTCTGATGAGCAAATCGTAGAAGCGTGCCGCCGTGAAGCTCGAACCTTGGATGAGTTGTACATGGTGCGCGGCATGCGTGAAAGTTTGCGTCCTGCCGAAGGTCGTATTGTGCTGAAGTGCATCAAATGCGGGTTGGAATGTGCAGAAGAGGATCTTCCTGTAGTTCAGAAGGCCCACAAGAGCGAGGCCAACGTCGACATTGCGGTAGATCTGATGAACGCCATCGTCCATCTACGTGCTCGCCAAAATCGTATTGCTCCGCAAACGTTGGCTCCGCAAAATGAGCTCATGAAGCTTGCGCGTGGCCATGAGGAAGATTGCGAATTGCTTGCTGGTTGGCGCTATCGCGTGGTAGGCAAGGAGCTTTCCGCATTTCTGAACGGTGAGTTTTCTTTACGACTCGATGACGGAAACTTGGTTATCGATCGTCCTCGCAAATCAGCGGAATAAATGCCGTTATCCTATTTTGGACTTTAGTGTACGAATTTGAGCTAATTGGGAGACCATCCAATGCATATGAGTTATTTGCTGATCCTGGTTGTTACTGTTGCGATTGGCGCGTTTGCCACCTGGTATGTTAACCATCAGATTAAGAAGTACTCGCATGTGCCTAATTCCAGCCACATGACGGGCTATCAGGTTGCCGTTGGCATGCTGAGCTATTACGGAATTGAAGGTGTGCAGGTGCATCGTGGTGGTGCCGATCAGAATTTCTTTAACCCTAAAGACAATTCAGTAACGCTCTCTTACGATGTTTTTGATGGCTCTTCTATTACTGCTACTGCTACAGCGTGCCACGAGGTTGGTCATGCATGTCAGTATGCAATGGGTTATGCGCCCATGAAGGCGCGTGGCGCTCTTGTTCCTGTGGTTGAGTTTGCCACCAATACGTGGTTTATTTTACTTTTGGTGGGTATTTTCCTGAATATGGCCGGGTTGGTAACCCTGGCAATTGTGTTCTATGCTTTTGCGGTTCTGTTCCAGATTGTCACGCTGCCTGTGGAATTCAATGCTAGTCGCCGTGCGTTGTCCTATATGGCCGAAACGGGTATTCCCGGTGGCGAACAGGCCGGTGCTTGGAATGTGCTTCGTGCGTGCGCCTTTACCTATGTGGCTGCTGCTCTCGTTTCGATTCTGCAGCTGCTCTATTACCTCTCTGCGTTTAATAACGAGGATTAACCCATGGCGCGTGACAGCACGCCAGATATGAGTGGCTTTGGCTATATAGATTCGCCCCGAGGTGGACAGGCTGCCCCAACCCACGACGATGTGGTTGCGGCTGCCAAGAGCGCTGCGGCGCGTGCGGCAACGTATCGTTCTGCCGACCCTGGGTTTGCTGTGAGCGGGGCAGGGGGCGCTTCCTCGTCAAAGAGGGAATCGGATATCCTTTCCGTTACCGAAGTTACCAATATTGCAAATTCCATTCTGAAGAACCATACGTTCCACGTAATGGGAGAGGTCAGCGAACTTTCCGATAAGCCTGGCTACAAGGCCGTGTACTTTACGGTCAAAGATGAGGGTGCGGTTATGACGTGCCTGATGTGGAAGAACCGCTATCAAACCAGCGGTGTGAAGTTGTTTATCGGCGCTAAGGTCGAGTTAACAGGCAAGTTCAACATATTCGCTCGTTCTGGCAAGCTTGATTTCAACGTTTACGGTATCAAGCTTGCTGGTGAGGGGGCTCTTCGCCAGCAGGTAGCCCAGTTGGCCGAAAAGCTAAAGGCCGAAGGGCTCATGGACGCATCTCGCAAACGCCCTATTCCGCGTATTCCCCTTACCGTGGGTATTGTTACTTCCCCAAATGGTGCAGTGGTGCACGATGCTCTGCGAACTTTTCGACGACGTTTCCCTTTGGCGCGCATGGTTGTTGCTGGCGTGCCGGTTGAAGGGCCTACTGCGGCGCGCGATATGACCGATGCCTTGCAGCTGGTTTGCGATTCCGGTGTCGAGGTTATCCTGCTTTTGCGCGGTGGTGGTTCGTTCGAAAGCTTTATGCCTTTCAATGACGAAGGTCTGGCTCGCGCTATTGCCGCTTGTCCTGTTCCTGTGGTAACGGGCATTGGGCATGAACCCGACACCACCATTGCCGACATGGTGTCCGACTACCGAGCGTCTACGCCAACCCAGGCGGCTCTCGCTGTGTCGCCCGATTCTGCCGAGTTGAACTCATTGGTGGATACGCTGCTTTCCCGTATGGATAAAAGCTTGGTTAATCGTCTCAACCGTTCGGTTGAGTATTTGGACGCGATGGCTTCCCGGCCCGTTTTACGCGATCCTGCTTCAATGTACGAAGCTGACGCTCGCATGCTTGATCTTTATCAAGACCGCATGGAACGTGCCGCTGGGCTGCAGGTTGGCAGTTCTGCAGATGCTCTTGTTCAACTTACAACCCGCTTAGACCGACTGGGCCCGCATATTGCCTTGTCTCAGCAGGAGCGTCTCGAGTCGTATGCGGCGCGCCTGCAGGCGTCCTTGCCGTTTTCTCTGCAAGTGGCTGAAAGCGAACTCATGCGTGCCTCTGCTTCGTTTAAGGCTTGCGGAGAAGCCATGTTGGCTAAACCAACGCATGAAGTGGATTTGGGGGCTGAATCGCTGTCGCGTTTAGGGAAAACACTGCTCGATCCTTATTATTCGGAAGCTGCTATTGCTACCTCGCGCCTGAACGATCTTTCGCCACTGCATATTCTGGAGCGCGGTTGGTCTATTGCGCGCAACGAAGAGGGAAGTGTTTTGCGCAGCGTAACCGAGGTTCAGCCAGACGATTTGGTCGAGGTTCAGCTATTAGACGGTGCCCTTTCTTGTCGTGTTGAGGGGGAAGTGGCTTCCGGTTTGTCAGAATTACTTTCATTGGAGGATTCCCATGAGTGAAGAACAAAATGTCGATCTAACGTTCCGTGAGGCAATTACCGAGCTTGGTCAGATTGTGGAAGCTCTGGAAAGCAACAAGCTCGAGCTTGAAGAGAGCCTCGTCAAATACGAGCGAGGAATTGTGCTTATCCGCTTTTTGCGTGGTCGCTTGGAAAACGCCCAGCAGCGCGTTGATGTGCTGAAAGGCGAACTTGGTATGCCTGTAAATGACGACGTGGTAGACACTACGCTGCAGAAGGCGTAAACCTGATATGACCATTCCGTGCGCCGATGCGTATGGCTATTTGAAAGGAACCGACTATGGCCGATTGCCTGTTTTGCAACATTATTGAAGGGGCTATTCCTTCTGCGAAGGTGTACGAGGACGATGTCTGCTACGCGTTCGATGATATTGCTCCCGAAGCGCCCGTTCATACTCTTATTGTTCCCAAGCAGCATTTCGCTTCACTCAATGATGGTGTTCCAGCAGATCTTCTGGGTCAGCTGATGGCTCGTGTGCCTGAAATCGCCAAGATCAAAGGCATCGACGAATCAGGCTACCGAGTTGTGGTGAATACGGGTGCAGATGCCGGCCAGACGGTTTTCCATTTTCACATTCATATTTTGGGTGGCAAGAACTTGGGCGAACACGTCTTGTAGTATTTCCTGCTTTTTTGGGGTGGCAGATACGTGGAGATTATTTGACGGCAACTATCCTTTGTACGCCGTTCGTCTGCGTATACGCCCCTTTTGAAGCGTCATTTCTGCCGTTCACCAGTCACCGTAAAATCACTTGCAGTGGAATACGGTTCAAGTCGTTTTTGCGTAAAATAGTTTCTGCAATCGACCACTCTAGGAGGGGATTGGTTTTGAACATTCTTGTCGTTAACGCAGGCTCATCTTCGTTGAAATACCAGTTGGTTAATATTGCCAGCAACAAGGTGCTAGCGAAGGGCTTGTGCGAGCGCGTTGGCAGCGAGCAGTCCCTCCATAAGCACGGCATCGATGAAAACGAATTCGTGTACAAATTGCCCTTGCCAGACCATACTGCTGCTATGCGTGTGGTCCTGGACATCCTGAGCACGGGTCCCAATGCCGTCATTAAAGACATGAACGATATTGCGGCTGTTGGCCATCGCATCGTTCATGGTGGCGAGTTCTTCAAAGAGTCCGCGCTCATCGATGACGATGTAATTTCCAAGATCGACGATCTGGCAGAGCTTGCGCCGCTTCATAACAAAGCTGCACTTGCTGGCATCAATGCATGTCGTGCCCTGATGCCCGAAACGCCGATGGTCGCCGTGTTTGACACCTCGTTTTTCCAGACGCTTCCACAGTATTCGTACATGTATCCTATCCCTTACGAGTACTACGAAAAGTACGGCATCCGCAAGTACGGTTTCCACGGCACCTCTCATCGCTATTTGTGCGAGCGTGCGGCGGCTATCTTAGGCGAAGACCTTAACGAAATCCGTCTTATTACCTGCCATTTGGGCAACGGCTGTTCTATTACGGCGGTAGACCATGGTAGACCAATCGACACCACCATGGGCTTTACCCCACTTGATGGCTTGATGATGGGTACGCGTTCTGGCTCTATCGATCCCGCTATTGTTACGTTCCTGATGGATCATGAGGGGTATACCCCTGAAGAAATGAATACCATTTTGAACAAGAAGTCGGGTTTGCTAGGCATTTCCGGCATCAGCAACGACCTGCGTAGTGTTCGGGAGGCTTCCGACGCGGGCGACCCCCGTGCGATCCTTGCTTATGAAATGTACTCTACGCGTGTTAAGAAATACATCGGCCAGTGCTTGGCTCTTATGTCGGGCACTGATGCTATCGTTCTTTCCGCTGGTGTAGGTGAAAACTGCGACAAAATGCGCCGCATGATCTTTGCGGGTTGGCAGCCTCTTGGCATCATCCTTGATCCCGAAAAGAACAAACAGCGCGGCTTTGAGCGTATTATTTCATCTGACAAGTCGAAGGTTCCGATTATCGTTATCCCTACCGACGAGGAATACATGATTGCGCGTGATACTTACAATATCGTTCACAATCGCAGCCAGATTGTTCCTGCTTCCCATTACGGTACGAAATAACTGGTTTTCAGCGGTATCCCATAATTTCAAACCCCATGATGCAGCTTAATGGCTATGCATTATGGGGTTTTCTCATTTGCGTTCTTGCTGTTATTGATCGTTTCGACTGCGGTTCTAGGAAGGTGTTTTTGGGTTGCTCTTCTCTATATTGTCCCCGGCTTTACCAAATAGAGCGCGCCCCATCGGCGTAGAGCGGAAATCCATTTACCATGTCCGAGCAATCACAAGCTAAGAACAGTGCGGCTGCGGCGATGTCCATCGGGTCGCCGACCTTTCGATTGTGCGGTATGGGGCGGGTTATTGCCTCGTAGGCCTTTTCTTTATTGAGCGTGCTTTGAGTCATATTGGTGTCGATGTATCCTGGGCAAATGCAGTTTGCGCGGATGTTGAAGCGCGACCACTCGAACGCCATGCAGCGGGTCATTTGAACAACCGCGGCTTTTGCTGCCGCATAAGCCGCCATGCGCGTAGATGCCACTCGAGCAACAACTGATGCAAGGTTGATAATATTGCCTTGTTCCTGTTGAATCATGATCTTTGCTACGCGCTTGCAGAGGAAAAACACTGCTTTGAAATCGGTGTCTACTACTCGATCGAATTCATCTTCGTCGGTGTCGACTATCAGCTGGTCATTGTTGAGAACGACCCCTGCATCATTGACGAGGATGTCAATGCGCCCAAAGCTCTCCATAGCTACTTTTACCAGATTGTCTTGATCTTCACTATTGCATACATCGCAGTGTACAGGCACGATTCGTCTACCAGACTCTTTGGAGATTTCCTCTGCGCGTTCTTTAATTTTCTCTTCATCAATATCGGCAATTACCAAATCCGCCCCATACCAGGCATAAGTACGTGCTATGGCGCGACCGATTCCTATTTCGCTGCCAACGCCGGTAATTAACGCGATTTTTCCCGTTAAGTCGAATTTCGGAATACCGATATTTCCTGTAGTAAGTGTGGTGTGGGAGCTCCCTTTCATAACCGCCTCCTCAGCTGATCGCTTTGATTCAAAGCGAGTTTCCCCTCGGTGTTTATGATAAAGAGCTTATTAATTTGCGACTTATTGCTTTGATTAATGATTCTTATTTAATGCTTAAATATTAATAAAGCAATGTCGAGAGGAGAAGCGGAGGAGCCATTTGCAACTGATTCAATCCTTGTTGATTGAATCCGAGGGGAGTATCAACAGATGCTCGGAGACTTTTCATTAAACGGCATCGGAAAAGTCCATTAGTCATTCTAAATTTTCGAATTTGCGATCTGTTTACCTGGGATTATTATTTGACCTCATAGATTGTTCGACTATTTATTTTCAGTTCGCATTGGTAGGGATGTTGTTCGAAAAATAGAATTGAACTATGAACGCGTTATGCGTTTACGGAGGGTGTTTATATTTAGGGGGAACAATGGATTTTGAACTGACACCTGATCAGGAACTCTTTATCGCTAGTGCTAAAGAGTATGCGGAAAAGTACTTCACGCCCGAAGCTATTAAGCAGGCCTATGAGGTTGACCATCATATCAGCTTAGAAGCAGCCATGGCTTTCCGTGAGTTGGGCTTCATGCATCTTGGCCTTCCTGAAGAGGTTGGCGGCATTCCTTGTGACAAGCTCACGCTGGTCCTGCTCATGGAAAAGCTGCATGAATACACCACCTGCGTTTTGCCTTTCCAGACCGATTTCAACTCCATCATGGACGTTATTGAATTTGGCAACGAAGAGCAGCAGAAGAAGATCATGGATGTCGTGAACAACGTTCCAAGCACGAGCGTTGCGGTAACGGCGATTTCTGAGCCTGGCGCTGGCTCTGACAACAACGCTATGACGTGTGTTACCGTGAAGCAGCCTGATGGTACCTACCTGCTCAACGGCCAAAAGACCTGGGTGACCATTGGTCATCTGGCGGTATACACCATTCTGGTAGCCAAAGACGAAGATCCGTCGTATGAAAACGATAACTACTCACTGTGGATGATCCCTAACGACATTGAGGGTTATACCTTTGGCGGCCTGGAGAAAATCGGTCAGCAGATTGTTCCGTTTGTGGACTGCTTCTTCGACAATGTGGTTCTCACCGAAGATATGCGCCTTGGCAAACCTGGTGAAGGTTGGAAGAACCTGATGAAGAAGCTTGAGTTTGAGCGCTGCCTGGTAGTTGCTCAGGCCCTCGGTCAGGCTCAGGCTGTTATGAATGAGGCGGGTGCCTATTGCTCGGAGCGCATCTGCTTCCAGAAGCCCATTGGCCACATCAGCGCAATTCAGCAGCATCTTGTTGAGATGGAAACCATTTTGGATAATGTGCGTACACGTCTCTACAAGGTAACCACCATGCTCGACAAGGGCCAGTCTACGCGCCTTGAGTCGGCGTTGTTGAAGTCGTATGCATGCCAGAATCTCACCAAGGTAGCTGAGCATGCACTTTCCATCTATGCCGGTATCGGATATACGAAGGAAATCAATGCAGGTCGCATTTGGAACGACTTGAAGGGTTACGAATTCGCAGGCGGTACCACGGAAATCATGAACTACATTTCCGGTCGTCAGCTGGTTAAAAAGTACAAGAAGCAGTAGTGCGTCTCAAGTGTTCTCCTTCGTGAAAGAGAAAGAGCCCCGGTAGGGGCTCTTTCTCTTTGTGTTATTGCAGGAGCGGGTTCTGGCAAAGCTAGCTCGTTTGTTGCTGTTGGATAGGACAACAAAATCGAAAAGGGCATGACTGGCAATTTTGAACTGCACCCCAAAACTTGGACGGCTTCAATAAAGACTACGCCACTAGGGACT
>OLRA01000792.1_pt1 | contig 40808 bp, 31 predicted proteins | sample 1673011 | NCBI WGS metagenome assembly OLRA01 (sample SAMEA3136746, study PRJEB25190) | human gut metagenome | reverse complement strand
CCGTTCCAGTGTGAACTGGAATCGTTCGCCAGCCTTGGCGTTGTCGTCAAAAAACTGCACGGTCGCATCGCAGACCTTCATCAGCTTTTCCTTGTCTGCAATAAACGGAATGATCGGTTCACCCTTGTGGATGCTGTTGCCGAACAAGCCGCCGAAGGAAACAATATAGCCATGCACCGTGTCCCACGCCTCTGTCGGACAGGCTTTCACGCAGCGTCCGCAGAAGTTGCACTTGCTTTCGTCTACCACGATCTTATCCCCCTCATGGGTGATCGCACCGCTTCGGCAGGCTTTGACGCAGACACCGCACTGAATACAGTCCTCTTCACGCCATTTCACCTGGATGCCGCCTTTGATGCCCAGGTCGTTCTCCTCGGATTTCAAGCAGTTGTTCTGACATCCGGTGATGCCGAACTTAAACTTGTGGGGCAGCTCCCGTGCAAAGTACCGCTCATCCAGTTCCTTTGCCAGCGCATAAGTATCAATACAGCCGCTGGGGCAAATCGCCTCGCCCTGGCAGGCAGTAATGGTACGAACTCTCGGTCCGCAGACACCCGGTTCTACATCTCCCTCAGCCAGCGTTGCCTTGACCTCTTCGATCTGATCCAGTTTCACAAACGGGATCTCTACGCTCTGCCGGGAAGTCAGATGTACGTGTCCGTCACCGAACTTTTCCGCAACCTCTGCGATCTTCGCCAGCTGCTTTGCGGTAAGATTGCCGCCGACCACACGAAGCCGGAGGGAAAAGTTATTCTTTTGTTTCTGCCGCATGAATCCGCCCTTTTTTAGGGTCGCATAATCAACTGCCATTTAACATTCCTCCTGCATCTTCGTGATTGCCTGTCCGAAGTCCTCGATCAGGTCTTCAATATCTTCAATGCCTACGCTGATGCGGATAGAATCCTCATAAACGCCTGCGCTTTGTTTTTGCTTTTCATTACTGTGTGCATAAATGGTACTTGCTGGATGAATTACTAGCGTTCGAGTGTCCCCAATGTTGGTTGCATTGGTTGCATATTGTAAATGATTGATCAAGCAAAACGCTTTTTTCTTACTTCCTACTCGAAGCGTTAAAATTGCGCCGCCCTTTCCGCCAAACTGTTTTTGTACCAAGTCGTAATAGGGACTTTTCTCTAAAGCTGGATAATTGACTGTAACACCTTCTGTGTGTTCTAAGTACTGTGCTAATTTCAGTGCGTTATCGCAAAGCCGTTCCATTCGCAATCCAAGTGTTTCCAGTCCTACAGAATTGAGAAACGCATTCATTGGAGAAAGACATCCGCCTACATTTCTCCAAATGGCATTTCGAAGCTTTGCAAGGTAAGCAAACTTTCCGTATTTTTCAAATGGTTCAAAACCATCGTATCGGCTCTTATCCCAAGAGAAGTTGCCGTTATCTACAATTACGCCACTGATAGCATTTCCACCCCCGTTAATATATTTAGAAGAGGAATGCACGACAACATCTGCGCCGTGTTCAAACGGATGAATCAGATACGGTGTTGCGGTTGTACTATCAATAATCAGTGGAATACCGTGGGCATGCACCAGTTCAGAAACGGCTTTCAAATCAACTACATCCAACTTTGGATTTCCAATCAGTTCTGTAAAGACAACTTTTGTATGTTTGTTAATTAAAGGTTCAATCTCCTCTACGGTAACCGATTCTGCAAATCGTGTTGTGATGCCAAACGCTTTCAAGTCGGAGAATAGATCAATGGTTCCGCCAAAAAGTCCAGAACCGGCAATTACTTCATCTCCAGCATGAAGAATGTTCAGTAACGCCATGGTAACTGCTGTCATACCGGATGAACAGCTTACTGCTCCAATGCCGTGCTCCATTGCGGCAACTCTTTTTTCAAAAGCATCCACGGTTGGATTACTAATTCTGGTATAAGCAAATCCGGGTGCTTGATTGTGAAATACTTTTTCCAGTTTTTCTGCCGTTTCATGTGCGAATGCGCTGACCTGATAAATCGGCATAATGGTAGAACCTGTACTTTTTTCTCCATCAAAATTCTGATGCAACAATGCCGTATTAAATTTCATGCGCTCACCCACGCTCCTCTCGTTCTTTCTCGATGATCCTATTATAGCACCTTTTAACTACTAAGTCAATAGGTTTTATATGATTTTATCCGCTTTTTCATTTTGTTCAAATAATTCTTCATTTGTTTTTAATTTACATAATATATTCATGAATTTATTTGAAAAATCAAACGGCGTATGGAAATCCTATCACGCCGTTTTAAATTGGTCTCAAATTATCATTTAAATATAGTACATAAACGCTTCATCCGGTGGAATCGAACTGCGATAACGATCAATCATGTCTTGCAGTGTAATGCCTGCACAAAATGTGCGTAAATATGTGGTCATCTGATCCCACAGGGACTCTTGAACAGTTGCTTTCAAAAGAGAGGGATTGCTTGTGTTGCCAGTATCCACGTCACTCAGAACAGTAATATCTAATGCATCGATAATTTCTTGAAACGTAATATGATTCGCTGGTCTTGCAAGCATATAGCCACCTTTAAATCCTTTGATTCCACGGATCAGATACGCCTGCCGCAATGCTGCCAAAATCTGCTCTAGATATTTTACCGAAATATTCTGCCGGTTGGAGATACCGCTCACAGCAACTGCTTCTCCATTTTCAGAATGCAGTGCAATGTCAATCAATGCAATAATTCCACATTCTACTTTTGTTGAGATTTTAATGGTACATCCTCCTCTCTTTGATACGCTTTTACAAATTTCAATCAGAAAACAGTGTCGTAGAATAATAGCGATCGCCGCTATCTGGTAACAGTGCAACAATTGTTTTTCCAGCGTTTTCTGGCTTTTTTGCCAGTTCCAATGCTGCGTATAATGCTGCGCCAGAAGAAATTCCGACGAGAATTCCTTCGTGTTTTGCAATCAACTTGGCTGTTGCAAACGCATCGTCATTTTTCACCGGGAAAATGGCATCATAAATATTGGTGTCCAGTGTTTTTGGAACAAATCCAGCTCCAATTCCTTGAATCTTGTGTGGACCAGGCTTCCCGCCTGCCAATACTTGAGAATCAAAAGGTTCTACAGCGATTATCTGCACGGACGGATTTTGGGACTTCAGATAGGCACCTGTTCCGCTGACCGTTCCGCCAGTTCCAACTCCTGCAACGAAAAAATCTACCTTACCATCTGTATCTTGCCAGATTTCTGGGCCGGTTGTTTTGCGGTGAGCTTCTGGATTTGCTGGGTTTTCAAATTGACCTGGAATGAAACTGTTCGGAATTTCTTCTGCCAGTTCCTTTGCACGTTCAATCGCACCTTTCATTCCCTTTACGCCCGATGTCAGAACAATTTCTGCTCCATAAGCTTTTAAGATATTTCGACGTTCTACACTCATGGTTTCTGGCATGGTCAGGATAACACGGTATCCCTTTGCTGCAGCAATAGCTGCTAGTCCAATTCCAGTATTCCCAGATGTCGGCTCAATAATTACAGAACCTTTATGCAAAAGTCCCTTTTGTTCGGCATCTTCCAGCATTGCCTTGGCAATTCGATCCTTTACACTGCCTGCTGGATTGAGATATTCCAGCTTGACCAGTACCCTTGCTTTTAAGGATTCCTGCTGTTCCAGATTGATGACTTCTACCAACGGGGTATTTCCAATCAGTTCTACTGCACCTTGATAAATCTTAGACATGGCTCTTGACTCCTCCTAAAATCTTATAATATTGTACTGTAAAAAACATTCAAATAAATACAGAATCATCCTGCAAGGACTGGTTCTCCAGAAGGTAACACTTTTCTCCCACAATGACAAAAATACGATAGAGGAACACGTCCACTGTTTCGCCAACGGAGATGCTTGCTTCTTCTAAGTCTCGCTTGGCAATTAGTAGATCGTTGTTAACCCGAATCTCTAGTTCGATCCAATCTCCACGGAAAGAAACACGCTCTACCACGCCCTTGGAAGCAGAACTGCCAAATTTTTGTACTTCTCCTCTTTTGGTGATTTTCAGGAACTCTGGTCGAACAATTGCCTTTTCTACATGCTCCATCTTTTGGAAGGTGTGATACTTTTGATAATCTTCCAATACAGAAGTCTGCCCAAAGAAAGAAGCGGTAAAAGAAGTTTGTGGATGGCGGTAAATCTCCAACGGAGTTCCCATCTGTTCAATTCTACCTCGGTTGGTAATGATAATTTCATCGGCAACCTCAATTGCTTCATCCTGGTCGTGTGTTACAAAGATACTGGTAACGCCAAGTTTACCAATCATTTCTTTCAGCCAGCTGCGCAATTCCTGACGAACTTTTGCATCAATTGCTGCAAATGGTTCATCCAACAGCAGAAGCTGTGGATTTGGTGCCAAGGCTCTGGCAAATGCTACTCGCTGCCGTTGGCCGCCGGAAAGCTGACTGGGATATCGCTTTTCCAAGCCTTTTAATCCAATCAGTTCAATTAGTTCGGAAACACGCTTGGCAATCGTTTTCTTATCGACCTTCTGTACTTTTAATCCAAAAGCAATGTTATCGTACACCGTCATATAGCGAAAGAGTGCATAATTTTGAAAAACAAAACCAATTCCACGTTTGCTGGCAGGGATGTCATTGACTACTTTGCCATCAATTCGAATCTCACCACTGTCTGGATGCTCCAGACCGGCAATCATACGCAGAATGGTTGTTTTACCGCTTCCACTGGGGCCGAGCAATCCGATCAGCTTGCCTTTTTCAATTCCAAAGTTTACATCATCCGATGCTTGGTAATTGCCGAAGCGTTTGTTGATATGATTCAATTCTACATACATCAGGTTTCCTTCTTTCCACGGTGTTCAATTAAACTGCGAATAACTAGAATGACAATTGCCATTATTACTAGAATTGATGAAACTGCAAACGCTGGTACATATTGGAATTCATTGAATAAAATCTCAACATGTAAGGGCAGTGTATTGGTTTTTCCACGTAAATGTCCGGAAAGGACAGAAACTGCACCGAATTCGCCCATCGCTCTTGCGGCACAAAGGACAACGCCATATAGAAGTGCCCATTTCATATGTGGAAATGTGACTTTCCAGAAAATGGTCCATGAATTTGCGCCCATCAATGCAGCGGCTTCCTCTTCATCCGATCCTTGTGATTCCAGTACCGGAATCAATTCTCGTGAAACAAATGGGAAAGTAACAAAAACCGTTGCCAGAATAATGCCGGGGATTGCAAACACAACTTTAATGCCCAAGTCGTGCAGCAATGGATACAAATCACTTTGTCTGCCAAATGTCAGCAAGAAAATCAAGCCGGCAATAATTGGAGATACCGTTACCGGAACATCAATCAAGGTGGTTAGCACCTTTTTTCCGCGGAAATGATACTTTGTAACTGCGAGTGCCGCAAATACACCAAAAATTGTATTGACAACAACAGCACAGGCGGTTGCTTCTAATGTTAAAAGAATTGCTTTTACAGTATATTTATCTGTTACAGCTGCTTGATACGTTTTCCAGCCATCTCGTAGTGCTTCGGAAATCACTGTAATCAAAGGAAGCAGCAACATCAGCACCAAAAACAAAATACTGATTCCAATTAAAATCCATTTTACAACTTTAGATCCTATGGTTTCTTCATGCATAGCTTACTGCCCTCCCTTCAAAATTTTTGAACTTCTTGCCTGCACTAGGTTGGTAAAGAATAAAATGAAAAAAGCTGCGATCAGCATAACAAGTGCAATGGACGTTGCGCTTGTGTAATCATATTCTTGTAATTTAGACATGATAATCAGCGGCGTAATTTCTGTTTTATAAGGTTGATTGCCGGCAATGAATACAACACTTCCGTATTCTCCCAAGCATCTGCCAAATGCCAATCCAAATCCAGTCAATGTTGCTGGCAAAATTTCCGGGAAAATCACTTTCCAGAAAATTAGAATGCGACTTGCTCCCAATACGCCAGCTGCTTCTTCGTAGGTCGGATCCAGTTTTTCCAAAATTGGCTGTACGGTACGTACGACGAATGGAATGCCAATAAATATTAAAGCGACTGTAATACCGGCTCTGGTATAGGCAATCTCAATTCCAAATCGTGCAAAAAATTTTCCGACCAGTCCGGTGTCTGCTGTCAAAGAAGTTAATGCAATACCTGCAACTGCCGTGGGCAGTGCAAATGGCAATTCAATCATTCCATTGAGCAAACGCTTCAGGGGGAATCGATACCGAACCAACACCCAGGCAAGAATAACACCCATCACTGCATTGATTGCGGAAGCTACAAATGCTGTAAGTAAACTGACACGAAAGCTTGCTAAAACACGAGGACGTGTGATTGTTTCCCAAAACTCCGATGGACTAAGCTGTGCTGTGTAAATGACCAATGATGCCAAAGGAATTAAAACAATGATGCTGAGAATCGAAAGTGTTACTCCCATGGACAATCCAAATCCAGGAATCACTCGTTTGCCGCTTTTTTTCATACTTGCTCCTTATTTTTCATAAATCTCATCAAATACGCCGCCTTCGGCAAAATGTTTTTTCTGCGCTTCATCCCATCCGCCGAAATCTTGAATGGTAACTAGGTCAATGTTCAGATCAAATACATCTGCATATTCCTGTAAAATTGTTGGATTGGTAGGCCGATAATAATGATCTCCTGCAATCCGCTGCGCTTCATCGGAATAAAGATACTGTAAGTATTCTGTTGCAACCTCTCGTGTTCCGCGATCGTCCACAACTTCATCTACAACAGCTACAGAAGGCTGTGCTAAAATACTGATACTTGGTGTGATGATTTCATAATCATCTGGATTGTCTTTAATTGATAAATATGCTTCGTTTTCCCATGCAATCAAGACATCTCCCTGCCCATTTTCTACAAACGTTGTCGTAGCGCCTCTTGCACCAGAATCCAGCACCAAAACATTTTGATAAAGTTTTTGGATGAACGCTTTGGTTTGTGTTTCATCGCCGCCGTCTTGTTTGTCTGCATATGCCCATGCTGCTAGGTAATTCCATCTGGCACCACCGGAAGTCTTAGGGTTTGGTGTAATGACACCAACGCCATCTTTTACCAGATCGTCCCAATCGTGAATATCCTTTGGATTTCCTTTTCGAACCAAAAAAACAATGGTGGAAGTATATGGAGCACTGTCATCTTCGAATTCATTGATCCATCCATCTTCAATTAAGCCAGCATTCTGAATGGCATCTACATCATATTCCAATGCCAATGTTACCACATCAGCTTCCAGACCGTTGGCAACTTCCAATGCTTGCTTGCCAGAGCCGCCATGAGACTGTGTAACTTCCACGTCTTGTCCAGTTTTTTCTTTCCAATGTTCTGCAAAAATTGCATTGTATTCAGAATAAAGTTCTCTAGTCGGATCATAGGAGACATTGGTTATGCTAACGCTATCGCCGGAAGCAGTACCATTTCCGCATCCAGTGAAAACACTGCCTGTCAGAATTACTGCGATCAAAATACCAAAAATTTGATTTCTTTTCATCTTATTTTCCTTCTTTCTCTTTATTTATTTGCGATTATGCATCTATTTCAGAAAAAGAAGAAAAACATCGTACAATTCCACCGGATGCCGTGGCATGGACATATCGCATTGCAATGTCTCCTTTCCCTACTATTCATATTATTTTGATATGCTTAATATGCTATATATAATACTGCAAAACTAGGAATTTGTCAAGGGCGTTTTTCTCTTTTTGTATATTGCGATAAAACATGATTTTTACAGCGCTTTAAATTGTTTAAAGTGCACAAAAGCTGAACAAGATTTTCTCTTGTTCAGCTTTTTCAAATTCTATCAAGAAATATCCGCGACGATTTTTTGCAAATGCGCAAGATAAAGACGTTGTATGGCTGGAAATGCTCCCAGTCCCTGTAGACGTACTGTAACAGAGTATCCGTTCTGTTCTAAAACAGATTTCCAAGAATCTGGTTTTTCTCCTGCTATATCTTGTTGCACGTGCTTTCCGGCAACCAATAACATAGGAATCAAAATTACATTTGAACAACCTTTTTGGTTTAGTTGTTTCAATACCATTTCTAAGGTTGGATATCCGCCTATTGTTCCTACCAATACATTGGAATATCCGGAATGTTTCAGCCAGTCTTCCAGTGCAAGATATGCCAGATTGCCAATGTGAGAAGTTCCATGTCCCACCAGGAGATACAGTTCTGTTTCAGAATGTGTAATGATACCGGATTCCTCCAATGCCTGAATGAGAAGCGGATAATCTTCCATCTGTGACAGAAGCGGCTCTCCTATGGAAAATTGAAAAAAAGCATTTTTCCATACTTCCAGATCTGAGCAAAGCCGTTCGTATTCTCTTCCAGGAACAAGATAAGTCGGCTGACAAAAGACTTGTGTATATCCCATACGTTTTAAGCGTTCTATGGATTCTGATACTGTATCAATTGCAATTCCTGTTTGCCGCATACGGTGAACAATTTTGCGACTTGTAAAAGCACGAAACACATCTGCCTTTGGAAATGCTTTACTAATTGTTCGTTCCACTGCACCAATTGTTTGTTCTCGTGTTTTTGCGTAGGCAGTCCCAAAACTCACTACAAGAATGGCAGATTTTTTGGTTAATTCTGTTCCAAAACATTGCGCAGCATATTGTAAGTAGGCATCTTTTCCCTGCTCTCGAAACAAGGTTAATGCTGCTGGTGTCGTAATTTTCCTGAAAAGCTGTATGCGTTGTTCCTTTTCTGGAATGATTTCTTTCCAGGTGCGTCGTAAGGCGTGAATGCAAGTACATAGGGTTTCATAATTTGCAAGTTCAGGTAGCAATGCATTACCAATTGCAGTAGCAAGTGCCGGAGCAGTTCCTTCTGTAGTAATTGCAAGCGTAACAGCTCCGCTGCGGCGACAGGCAGGAAGGGAAAAATCTGCTGTAGAAGCTGGGTCAGTTGTTACAGTAGATACCAACTTCCCTTTTTCCTGCGAGGCTCGAACGATCTGTGCATTGATTACAGGATCATTTGTTGCGGCAAATACCAGAAAAAAATCCGTAAGCAATTCCGGATGATAGCGTCCTTGTAGATATGTGAGTGCGATATGTTCCCAGCAGATTGGTTTTGATTCTGGCGCAACAACGGTTACCATGGCGCCTGCCTGCAAAAGTCCCTGTACACGTCGCTGTGCAATGGTGCCAGCACCAAAGACAATACACTTTTTCCCTTGTAAGTGCAGGGAAATCGGATAGCTCATCATGAGAGAACCTCCTGCTCAGCAGGTGGAAGAATACATTGTATCATGCCGATTGTGTCAGATTGTGTTGCTGTTTTGGTTACTGAAATTCCCAGAGATTCTGCTGTACGTGTTGTGGCAGCACCGATAGAAATGATTTGTGCAAAATATGGCGTTTCTCCTGCTGTCATTGCTGCAAATGTTCTGGCTGCGGAGGAACTGGCAAGAAAAACATAATCTGCATGCTTCAATTCCGTCAGCAACAGATGTTTTTTTCGAACATCCGATTGTACGCTGTAAAGTGGAATCGTTTGGAACTGGACACCAGCCTGTTTCAAAAGTTGTGCAAGCACCTCGGAACCATTTTCTGCTCGAAGTAGTAGGACATGATCTTGCTCGGTCAGCTGTGGAATCAAGGTCTCTGCCAGACTTTTACTATGAAATTGAGGCGGAATGCAATCTGCAAAAATGCCATGTTTGGCAAGCGCTTGTGCGGTTCCGCTTCCAATTACGGCAAAGCGTAAATGCAGCAATCGGCGTAAATCTATCCCATCTTGCTGTAAGCTGTCAAAGAATACTGCAACTCCATTGGCACTAGTCAGCACGACCCAAGTATAGGTATGCCATGCAATTTTGGAAAGCATGCTTTTTTGAGGTGCTTGCGGATAGATCAAGCTTACTTCTGACGCCTCCGCATCATAACTTCGAAGCAATGCTGCTGCTTTTTGTGTGTAGTCTGGTGTACCCGTAAGAAGTACTTTTTTTCCATGCAATACACCGAGTTGCTCCCACCAGTGCAGTTCTTGGCGAAGAGAAACTACCTCTCCTACCACTGTCATAGCTGGCGTTTGTAAGCCGGCTTTCTGTACTGCCTGTACAATATTTTTCAAAGGTGCCGTAACAACACGCTGTTGTGCAGTTGTTCCATGTTCCACCACTGCCGTTGGAGTGTCTGGAGATTTTCCAGCCTGTATCAGTGATTTTACAATTTGAGACAGATTGCCAAGGCTCATCAGAAAAACCAATGTTCCTTCCAAATGAGCCAAAGCAACACCATCCAGGTCTTCTTGTTGCGTTGCTTTTCGATGTCCGGTAATCACATGAAAAGAGGAGGCATAGGCACGGTGCGTAATTGGAATGCCGGCATATGCCGGCACACTATAGCATGATGATACACCTGGTACAATTACAAATGGGATGCCATGTGCCTGTAGAACCTGTGCTTCTTCTCCACCTCTTCCAAAGACAAATGGATCACCGCCCTTCAGACGCACCACTTTTTTTCCTTGCTGTGCCAGTTGAACCAATAAAAGATTGGTTTCACTTTGCTTTTTATGATGCTGTCCGGCTGTTTTCCCGGCAAAAATCAGCGTGCAGTCTTGTCGAGTCAAATTGAGTACAGATGCACTGACCAGTGCGTCATAGACAACAACATCCGCTTCCTGTAAGCACTGTTTGCCTCGTTCGGTCAGCAAGAGCGGATCCCCTGGTCCGGCTCCCACCAGAAATACCGTTCCCTGTTTCATAGTGTTCTCCTCTTTCAATGTTTGTTAAATATTTATTTTTTCTCTTGTGCTGCAAAATAAGCTTCTGCATCGGATAATGTTTTGTCAATTTCTTGTGTTGTATGTGCATTCGATACAAAGATTGCTTCAAACTGACTAGGACCAAAGTAACTTCCAGCATCCAGCATATAATGGAAATACTGTCGGAACTGTTGGGTATCAGCTTGTTTGGCACTGGCATAGTTGGTTACTGGTTTCGATGTGAAATAGAGACAGGAAAGAGATTCCATGCCATTTACGGTACATGGAGCATGATAGCGCTGAATAATTTCTTTTAAGCCATTGCGAAAACGATCTGATAAACCTCTAATTTGCTGATATACTTCTGGGTGTGCCTGCAAATAACGAAGCTGTGTAATGCCAGCACACATTGCTACAGGATTGCCGCTGAGCGTTCCAGCTTGATAAACAGAACCAAGTGGGGCAACCAGCTGCATAATTTCTTTCCTGCCGCCGTATGCGCCTACTGGCATACCACCACCAATGATTTTTCCATATGTCACAAGATCTGGTGTAACGCCAAAATATCCAATGGCACCATCCAGTTGCAATCGAAATCCAGTGATAACTTCATCAAAAATTAACAAGGCACCATACCGATCACAAATCTGGCGCAATCCTGAAAGAAAATTGGATTCCGGAAGGACAACACCCATATTTGCTGCTACTGGTTCTACAATTACGCAGGCAATTTCAGACGGATATTGCTGGAACAGTTGCTCTACACTGTCGAGATGATTGTATATCGCAGAAAGTGTATCTGCCGTACAGCCACTTGGAACGCCGCTGGAATCCGGAACTCCGGCAGTCATTACACCAGAACCGGCTTTCACCAACATTGCATCGGCATGACCGTGATAGCAACCCTCAAATTTTACAATTTTATCTCTTCCGGTGAATCCTCTGGCGGCACGAATGGCACTCATAACCGCTTCGGTTCCGGAATTGACCATGCGCATCATTTCTACGCAAGGCACAATCTCATGAATCAGTTCTGCCATTTCGACTTCTAGGGCAGTTGCAGCACCATAACTCAAACCGCATTCTAGTTGCTTGCGAACAGCGTCCAGAATAAAGTCTGGATTATGCCCCAAAATCATTGGACCCCAGGAACCAATGTAATCAATATAGGCATTGTCATCTTCATCATAGAGATATTGTCCCTTTGCATGGTGAATGAATCGTGGGGTACCGCCTACGGATAAAAATGCACGCACCGGAGAATTGACACCGCCAGGCAAAAGCTCTTTGGCACGAGAATACAGTCCTTCAGAATGTTCTGTATGTAACATTATCCAATTCTCCCCTCTTTGATATACTGCGCCAGTTCCATCGCAAAATAAGTAATGAGCATGTCAGCACCGGCACGATACATACAGACAGCAGATTCACAAATGACAGCCGTTCTGTCAATATACCCTGCGGCTGCAGCTGCCTGAATCATGGCATATTCCCCGCTGACACTATAGAGTGCGATTGGTTTTTGGAATCGTTCTTTCAAAGATTTTAAAATATCCAGATATGCCATTCCTGGTTTTACCATGAGAATATCGGCACCTTCCTGCACATCCAATTCTGCTTCCAAAATCGCTTCTCGTGCATTGTGCGGATCCATTTGATAGGTTTTTCGATCTCCAAATGCAGGTGCTGAGCCAGCTGCATCTCGAAATGGGCCATAAAAGGCAGAGGCATACTTTACGGAATATGCCAAAATAGGCGTATTGATAAACCCATTTTCATCCAGAACCTGCCGAATTTTTCCAACTCTTCCGTCCATCATATCGGAAGGAGCTACCATATCTGCACCAGCTTGAACATGAGAAAGTGCAGTTTTTGCCAATACTTCCAATGTCTGATCATTATCTACATCGTGGTCGCATAAAATGCCACAATGCCCGTGTGAAGTATATTCGCACATGCAGACATCTGTAATGACATAAAGCTGTGAATAGGCTGTTTTAATGTGTCGAATGGCCTGCTGTACAATTCCATCCGGCTGCCATGCACTGCTTCCAACTGCATCTTTCTTAGCAGGAATTCCAAAAAGCAATACACTTTTTACGCCAGAATCAGAAATTTGCTGTAAAATTTCATCTACTCGATCTAGGCTCCAACGATATTGACCAGGCATGGAAGCGATTTCTTCTTTAATATTTTTTCCCTCTTGAACGAACATTGGATAAATCAATGTATCCGCAGAGATACGAGTTTCCCGTACCATACTACGAAGCAGTGCGCCATTGCGCAAGCGGCGTGGACGATTGGTTAAATTCATGGTTCCTACCAGCTTTCTAATCTTGTAATTGCCGTGCGAGTGCTTCTGCGAGTGCAGCGGCATTTGTTTTTTCCCCCTGTACCAAGGCATGTTTTGGAACACCGCCTAAACCGGAAAAGCCATAAAGTGTCATATGGTTGCCGCAGAGTCTAGCGTGGCAGCCAATCGGTGCAGAACAGTCTCCTTCGAGCAATGCCGACAGACGGCGCTCTGTTTTTACACAAAGCGCTACATCTGGATGATTTAATTGCTTCAAAAGTTCGGAATATTCTCCTGCACGGCTTTGCGTGACAATGACACCTTGCCCGGTTGCCGGAACCATTTGTTCTGGTGAAAAGCGAACGGAAATCCGATCTGATAAATTAAGTCGCTTTAAACCGGCTTCTGCTAGAATCAATGCACCATATGCACCGCTGTCCAGCTTTTCCAGTCGGGTCAACACATTTCCACGAATCGGCTTTATCACAGCATCTGAATATAATTCCTGAAATTGCATCGTGCGACGCAGGCTTGCACATCCTACTGGTTGTGCAGGATCCCAATGAGAAGCGCCTTTTGGTAATACCAGAACATCTCCGGGCGTTTCTCGTATTGAATAGGCACCCAATGGAATGGCAGCATTTTCCTCTGTTGGCACATCCTTTAAACTATGGATGCAGAGGTCAACTTTTCCAGACAAAAGTGCTGCGTCTAGTTCTTTTAAAAATAATCCCTTCCCGCCGATTTTGTCCAAAGTTTGATGCAGAATTTTGTCTCCAGTTGTTTTCATTGTAACCAATTCTAGTTTTACATCGGGCATAATTTTTTGGATTTCTTCCATAATCAGCTTGCTTTGTATGACTGCAAGACGACTGGAACGGCTTCCAATACGGATGACAGTTCCCATTCTCTAAAACCGTCCCCTTTCCTTAATTTTGACACAGCAAGCTTGTAGCAGATGCGGTTCGATTTGTGCTTTCATGCTGCCCATCAGCATGTCCACTGTTTTTTCTGTTGCCAAATGGACCAGTTCTTCCAGTTGCGGCATGGTTCGATAAGGTTCTATTGCCGTACTATGCAGGATGCGCTGCGCAGTCAATTCTTTTAATTGCTGCATATAGGGAACGGAATCCCGATAGTTTCGCCACATGCGAAAAGTATCAGCATACTGTTCTGCAATTTGTTGCAGGGCATCGATTGCGTTTTTGTTTGGCTTGGTTTCACTTTGCAAATCATCCAGGTTCCAAAGGGTTATACCTTCTAATTCTCCGCAGGATGCCTCAATATCGCGGGGCATTGCCAAATCCAACAGCCAAGATGGGCGATGATGAACGGCTTCCAGCTGATGTTTTAAAATCGTATGATGCGGACTTCTCGTTGCACTAATGACAATATCGGATTGTTCCATTTGCAGAAAGCGTTTCTCATAAGCAATTGGAATAGCGCCAAATGGAACCACTGTTTCTCCATGATGATAGGAGCGAAGCGTTACACTTGTTTGACAACCACGCTGTACCAGAAGCGAAGCGGCAAGCCGACCCATATTGCCATTTCCGATGACGAGACATCGCTTTCCCTGCAAACTTCCCAGTTCCTGTTCCAAGCGCTGTACAGCACGATAGGAAATGGAAAGCGGTACCACAGAAATACAAACTTGTGTAAGAGCATCTTTTCCGGCAGAAACAGCTGTGCGAAACAGTGTATCTAGCACGGCATCTGTACTATGGCAGCTGCGTGCCAGTTCGAGTGCATTGCCAACCTGTGTAACGATTTGTTCTTCATGTAGAATTTGTGCATGTAGACCACAAGCTACTTCCATTAAATGCTGCGCTGCCTCTATTTCCTCTAAAATTAATAATTTTGGGGTAGTTTGCTCGATTTTTGCAGCATGCAGCAGCAATTCCGCTGGAGAAACTGCTGATTCTGATGTAATATATAATTCTGTTCGATTGCAGGTTGCCAAGAGCACCGCACCATGTACTTTTTTTTCTTGCATCCACGCAGTCAAAAGTGTCTTTTCTTGTTCCAATGAAAATGCAAAAGATTCCCGCATGGAAATATCTGCTGTATGTACGTCAATTCCAGCCATCGATAAATGCATTTCTTCACTTCCATTCTCAGTGCGCAAATATACCAAATGCAGCGCATCTGATTGATCAAAATAAACTCTTATTGTTTTTCATTATACCACAATGTGCGTGTATTTTCAACCTGTTTTAATTGTGATTTAAATTTCCTTTGCATTGTTTTCATAGTACTTGTTTCAAGGAATATAAAATTTAAGTAAATTTTGCTTTTTTGAGTTGAAAATTTGCACATAGTATGATATATTAATGAGAGAAATAAAGTGAAGAAAATTATTTGGTAAATTGGAATTTAGATGGAGGAATTAAAGATGGTTAAAAAAGAAAATAGATTTGAGGTTATATATACAGATGGCTCTCAGTTGAAAAATTCTGGTGTTCGCCAAATACTTATAGATAAAGAAACAGGCGTAAATTATTTAGTATGGATGTCAGGTTATGCAGGTGGCATTACACCGCTTCTTGATTCAGATGGAAATGTCGTAATTACAAAGTAAAATGTCAGTTTTTCGTGCGGAATAGGCCAAATTTTTATGGAGAAAATTATATGTCGCTTGACAATGCAGAGTGGCACTGGGAAAGTGCAGCGAAACTGTATCGGAAAAATCACAAAATTACAGGTGAATTTACACAAGAACAGGTTGATGAAATCTGGTTATATGTTTCTAATCATATTGGTTTGTTTCTCAAGTGGCTGATTGATCATAATTTTCGATGATTTTTCTTACCAAAAATAATTATATTATGTTGTAATGATGGGATGATGATAATGGAACTGCGTGTGCTAAAGTATTTTCTGATGGTTACCAGAGAAGAAAACATTACAAAAGCAGCCTCTCTTCTGCATATCACACAACCTACCCTATCTCGTCAACTGATACAATTGGAAAAAGAGTTAGGAGTAACTCTTTTTCACCGAAGCAATCATAATATTATCTTGACAGAAGATGGCATGCTGCTCAAACGGCGTGCGCAAGAACTAATTTCTCTCTCCGAAAAAACCGTACAGGAACTTTCTCACAAAGAGCAGGCATTATCCGGTGAAATTGCCATTGGATGCGGTGAAACCAAAAGTATGCTGTTTCTCGCTGAGCAAATCCGAACTTTTCAGCAAATATATCCACTGGTACAGTTTCACATTCACAGTGCCATTGCAGATGAGATCAAAGAACGCATTGAAAAAGGAACGCTAGACGCTGGATTGTTGACAGAACCGGTGGATATCGGAAAATATGAGTTTTTTCGAATGCCACAAAAAGAACGGTGGGGCATTCTTATTCGAAAAGATGCTGAGCTTGCCAGGAAAGAAACTGTTTGTCCAAAAGATCTGATCGGAATGCCGCTGCTTATGGTAAAACGGGAACTAGTCAAGAATGAATTAGCAAGTTGGTTCGGAGATTATTATGAAAAGATGCAGGTTGCAGCTACTTATAACCTAATTGTCAATGCAGCAGCCATGGTTAAAACTGGTATCGGTGCTGCGCTTTGCTTTGATTTTGGGATGCAGTTTTATGATAATTTGTGCTTTGTGCCTTTGACTCCACGTTTGGAAACTGGTTCTGTTTTGGTTTGGAAAAAGAATCAGATGATGGGTGCAGCTGTTAAACAGTTCATCAATCATATCAGAAATACTTTATAGGCATTTCTGCTGATTCTATATAAGTATTTTACAGTTCTTAAAAAGTATGTTATCATGTAGATGTTCCAAACGGACATCTACATTTTTTATGATGATAGGAAAGGAGGCATGCAATGACAGCAGATGAAGTACGCAAGTGTTATCAAATTCCATTGAAAATTATACAGGAGTACGAGCATTGGAGACATGGAAAGATTCCATTAAAATGTGAAGAAGCAGTACAATATCAAGACCAAGACATTGCATATTTAAGTATAATTGTCACGTTGCATGATATTGGTTTTCAGAAAAGTGAAGTAGAATCCTACATGCAGTTGCTAATGAAAGGAGCTGATACGCAGGAAAAACGGCTACAAATATTGAATGAAAAGCGGAATGAAACGCTGCAAGAAATCCACAAAAAAGAAACTCAGCTGGATAAACTGGATTATCTTCGGTTTCAGGTAAAAAATGTTGTATAAAAAGAAGCGGGATTATGAAAGGAAAAAAACGATTGATTGGTATTATCACTGCAATATTTGGTTTATCTCTAGTCAGCTTATTTTCTGCGCATGCTAATACAAGAACAAAAGCAAATGATACCAATTATACCATATCGGATGTCACCAACTTGCAGGACTTTTTGCTTGCTAAAGAAACACCAGACCTCAGCGAAAAGAACTATGATCTGAATGGTGACGGTATTTGGGATACATTTGATCTCTGTTTGATGAAACAAGCATACACCAAACAGACGATAGAAGGAGAACGGAATACACTAGTTGCTTATTTCTCTGCAACAGGTAATATGAAGAAAATTGCAGAGTATATCGCAGCATATACTGGAGCAGATTCCTATGATATTACACCAGCTATTCCATATACGACAGAAGACTTAAATTATTCCAATAGCAGTTGCCGTGCAAATCAGGAACAGAATGATGCGTCTTGCCGGCCAGAGATTTCCGGCAGTGTAGAAAACATGGACAACTATGACGTGGTTTATATCGGATATCCCATTTGGTGGGGAGAGGAACCGAGAATCATTGATACATTTTGGATTTCTACGCTGGATTTACCAAAGCAAACAACAGACACCAGAATTAGTATTGCTGTAAACAATCATACGTTGATGGCAACTTTAGCAGACAATTCCTCTGCAAAAGCGTTTGCAGAACTTTTAAACGACGGTCCTTTGACTTTGGATTTGCATGATTATGGAAATTTTGAAAAAACTGGCTCTCTGCCGCAGACACTTCCCAGAAATGATGAACCAATTGATACAGATTTTGGCGATTTGATTTTGTATCAAGGAAATCAGTTCGTTTTGTATTATGACAAAAATTCATGGACATTTACAAGACTGGGACATCTCGATTCTTCTGTTACAAAAGAAGAATTGAAAAGCATTTTGGGTGAAGGGAATGTAACTGTTACCATTTCTCTTGCAGAATAATGAAATGGAGGAGAAACAGATGAAAAAATTATTTCTGGTATAACGGCGATCCTGCTATTGCTGAGTAGTACTGCTTGTGGAGCAGCTCAAATAAGTAGCAATGCTACATCAGAAGAGCGTAATATCAAAACAGAGTTGGCTACAAAAGAAAATCAGATAACAGGCATCACGGAATTATCAGAATCGGAGACGGATTCTACTCATACAGGCACAGAAACACTTGTAGTTTATTTTTCCGCGACAGGTCATACAAAAGCAGTTGCCGAAAAGATTGCTGATGTAACTGGTGCAGATTTGTATGAAATTGTTCCAGCTGATCCATATTGTGAGGCCGATCTTGACTATAATGACGATCAGTGTCGCGCAAATATTGAAATGAATGATCCAAATGTGCGTCCTGAAATTGCAGGTGAACTGATTTCTTTGGATGCTTATTCTACAATTTATTTGGGATATCCGATTTGGTGGGGAGATGCGCCGAGAATTATGAGCACATTTGTAGAATCGTATGATTTTTCCAATCAAACTATTATTCCATTCTGCACCTCTGGTAGCAGCAAGATCGACAAAAGTGAATCCAATTTGAAAACACAATCCGGTGGTGGAAACTGGCTTGCAGGAAGCAGACTGGATGCAGATTCTTCAGAGGAAGAGATTCAGAGCTGGATTGATGGTTTAAGTTGAAAAACAAAATGGCAGTAGAATATCATTCTACTGCCATTTATGCTTTTCCATGTATCAGTATATTATTTTGCTATCCAACTATCCATTTCTGCTTGAGCACTAAATACAAAATATAGATCTTGCTTTCCGCTGAGTCCCTGCACGCTGGCTGTGACTTCTGCCATTTTTCCGCCTGCTGGGATTTCTGCATAACCAACTGCTTTACCAGTAGGAGAACCGGTGCATATTTTTACTGCACAACCATTTTTAGAAGAGGCTGTTAAAATTATCTTAGATGCACCTTTGGAAAAGTTGACGCCACTGACCTGGAGCCAATCACCTTTGTCGATATCTGTCACAATGGTATCACTTAATCCTCGAACATTTATTCCGGCTTGGTTAGACATGGTTTCTGCTTGAATTTTACTGTATGGATTGATCGATTTTTGCTGAGCAATGCCCTGCATGGTGCCGGTAACGGTATGCAATTTCGTGCCGCTTATCGTAATTTGATCTACCTGTGGGCTTCGATAATTGCCTTCAATTCCCATCGCTTGTTCCACACTGCGGTTGTGATAGAACAAATACAGCTGTCCATTCACTTCGCAAATGGAGTGATGATTGTTTCCATACAAACCAAAGAATTTTCCCTGATTTGGAAACAGTTCTCCGCCGTAGGTATATGGTCCGAGCGGATTAGAAGCAGTCATATACTCAATTGCGCCGCTGGTCATACCGTATGTATTTCCAGTAGTTTTCCAATTGGAACAATAGGTATAGTAATAGGTGTCTCCAATTTTGTTGATGCCAGAATCTTCGAATAAGTATGGAGCATGGATCGTTATTGGTGTATCGGCAAGACTGATCATATCCTCCCCAAGTTTTACGACTCTAGAGGTATCAGGCATTTCATTTTTTCCATCTGGTACACCGCCACCAAAGCAAAGATAACCAGTTCCGTCATCATCCACAAATACAGCAGGATCAAATAGCCACGTAATATCTCCGCAGTTAGGGGTAGCTCTAGTAATGAGTGCCTTTCCAAGTGGATCACTCCACGGACCAGTTGGACTGTCCGCCGTTAGGACGCTGACACCATTTCCACCGTTACAAAAATAAAGAAAGAATTTTTCTTTGCCATTGATTGTCTTATGTGCTGCACAGGGTGCCCAAGAACAATCTGCCCATTTGGCGATACCACTTGCTCCAGCCACTGGAATGGCGCCATGATCGGTCCAATTCACCATATCATCGGAGGAGATACAGTTGATTTTGTTGACTTGTGCATAGGTGTTTTCAGTTACATTTCCGTTGCTGTCATATTCGATCACATCGTTTGTAGTGTACACATATACCCTGCCATTGTATTCCATTACACCAGGATCTGCTCCAAAACGCTGGGTAAACAGTGGATTGTTTTCTCCATTAGCCTTATAGCTTGCTATCGGTGTGATGCTGGAAAAAAGCTGCTCCATCGCTGTGAGATCAATTTCTTTTTCTGCTGTTGGGAACGATGTAATTCTTCCCAGCAGGTAATCCTGGAGTAGCTGGATATCCTTTTGATCTACCTTGCCACTCTGATCTACATCCGCCGCAAGACGGGATGCTGTACTGGAGAATGCAGTGGAAACACCTCGTTTTGCAAATGACAAATCCATTCCGTTAATCACACCATCCGCATTGACATCTCCTAATTGGAATGGTTTGGATTCCCCTGCTCCAAGAATCGTTGTTCCTCCTACTGCTCCAATGGCTTCATCCAAATAAAAATTATTGGTACTTTCTGACGTTTCTACATACAAGATCATGTTGGAAGCATCTTCTGGAATCCGGTAATTTTGATTGGCAAGCTGTACCCATTCACCTTGAATGGCAGTTCCTTCCGCTACAGTTGCATACTGAGTTTTTCCGTTTGCGTCTGTATAGGCCAGCTTTAGGAAGAATTTATCCGTTGTGTTGCCGTCAAAATATTCTACATTGACACTAAAACTGTATTCTTTTCCAGGAACAAATGCTTTTGGATTTAAGGATTTTCCTGCACCATTCCAAGATGCAGTACGATTTTGCACCAAGAGTGCCTCACTACCTACGTAAGCTGTTCTGCCGCTGGTAAGGACATCAGCGCTGCCTCGACCTTCCCAGTTGTCTGTATCGCCTTCAAATGTACTGTGAAAGTACCAGCCATATTCGTTTGGTTCAATCGGTTTGTCGTTTTCACTTGGATTGCTGCCGTCTCCCCATTCAGATTTTGGAATCATGGAAGTCAATGTGGTGTATGCTAACTTGGGCTGATGATTGGTGTCATACAGAAGTGGTGTATTTTCTGTTTTGATCCATGTATTGGCATCATCTGGTCCCCAGATACAAACAGCAGTTACTCTGCCATCCGAAGTTGGATTCTGATTCCAGTCTATGGCCGCCTGAAAAATGGCCTTGTACTTATCTGCCTGCTGTTGTAAAGTATAGGTGCCATTTTCCATGGTGATATCCAGTTCTGTGATTTGAAGATCACAACCGATGGACAAAAACTTCTTCATTGCAGTGGTGTAAGCAGACACACCAGAAAATCCGTCGTAATTGGCGTTGATGTGAGATTGCATGCCAATTCCATCTAGTAAGCCTTTTTCGTAGAGGGACTTACACATGCTGTAAATGGCATCGCGCTTATGATCCCAATATTCATTATAATCGTTATAGTAAAGTGCACAACCTTCTGGAGCATATTTTCGTGCGTAAGTAAATGCATGTTCTACAAAAGAATTGCTGCCGTAAACTTGCACCCACGGGGACTGTCCACTCACATTTTCTCCTGGTTCTCTGGTGCCACCATTGTTTGCTGTACGATTGCTGTCATCGCTAATACACTCATTTGCTACATCATAGGCATAGAGATTTAAATCTGGATACTGTGTTTTGATTGCATCAAACATATTTTTGATGTAGCTTTCCATACGCTGATCCATAACAGTAGCAGAAACCCAGTTTCCATTTGCGTTGAAGTTTTCTTTGAAAAACCACAGTGGTGTCTGGCTATGCCATACCAGTGTATGTCCTCGCATTGCAATTTTATTGTTGACACAAAAATCCATGATGCTGGCAGCATTTTTTAGTGAGACACCAATATTGGTGCCATTGCATTGGGACTGTACCAATGTTGCATCCGGCTTCATTTCATTTTCGCATTCAATGCTGTTATAATCTTTAAGGACACTTGCAGTAATGGTTGAATTTTTCACGGTGCTTCCGTTCAAGATATTGCCTACTCGAAAATAATTGGCAAATTCATCTTTTAGGCCTTTTTCTGTTGATGCAGCCGATACGGTATGCATGTCGTTCTTTCCTGTTATGCTCACATCATCAAAAACAAAATCATTTGTACTATCAGTTGTAATAGTAAGTCGGAATTCTCCACTATTTTTGGGTGCACGATAGGAAGCGGAAAGTTTTGTCCAAGTGCCAGCTTTGCTTTTTCTGCTTGCTAGTTCTGTTTCAAATTCCTGCGTAGTTTCCAAATCGGCACAGGAGAGAGAGAAATGGAACTGTTCCGCCTCCGTACTATATACCCACACACTATATGTATACTTTTCATCTCCGGAAAGGTAGAATCCTTTTTCTGCACTTGCCCCATCGGAAGCACTGGAGCGACCGGAAACAGACATTCCACGTGAAGAATGATAGCCAATTCCTTCTACTGCTTTTAAAACGACAGTATCTGTATTTCCATACCAGCCACCATAATTTACTTCAAAATCGTTGTTGACGAGTTCCGTCGCAGACACGGTTCCAGAAATCGCTGGGAAGCAAGAAAGGACACCTGCACTGCATAGCATTGCGGTTAATCCAGCAATCCATTTTTGTCTATTCATACAAAAAATTCCTCCTTTTGTTGTACGCAGTTCATGATCTGATTCAAACTATATCTATTCTAGCAAAAGAAGAAATACTTGTATAGCACATTTGTCATGTAACTTGCATATTTGTAAAAACAATTTGAGGTGTTCTGTACAAGTTTCGAAGTTCTATTGATACAAAAATTCCCTCAAGAAGTCCGTTTAACTTTTTGAGGGAATTTATAATTTGAAATGCTGAAGGAGTTTATGATTTGAGCTGGCACTTACTGAAATGGAAGTTGATTGATTTTACCAATTAGGAAGTTCAGTAATGTTGTGACATCCTGTGGGGTAATTGCAGAATCCGTTAAATCGCAATTTGCATTGCGTTTTTGCTGTTCGTTCAGATCTAACACACCTCGTTGCTGTTTTTGGAAGAGAATCAGATCAGCCAATGTAACGGAACCATCTAAGTTGATGTCTCCATAAAATGCAGTTTGAGCTTCTGCTGTAGGAGTGGATATTGTTGTCGTTATTTTGGCCGTTGTAACAGTAGGCATTGTAATAGTAGTTGTTGTGGTAGCGGTAGTAGTGGCGGTGGTAGTCGCGACAGTTGTTGTCGTTTCAACAGGAGGGCCTTTTATTATAGTTCCCTTCACTGCTCCAATTGCCTCGTCTATATAGAAATTATCCGTGTCATTTTCCATCTCAACATAGATTTTGAAATCTTTACCATCTTCAGGAAGCTGGAACGCTTGATTGGCAAGTTGCACATAATTGTTCTTTGTTGCAGATGCGGATGCAATTCTTGCATACTTGACTTCTCCTGCGGAATTGGTATATTGTAGGGACAATGCAGCATTTTTGGAACTTTCTCCGTCCATGTAATTCAGGCATACGCTGAAACTATATTCTTTTCCAGCCTGAAATGCTTTTGCCGGCAGCGTTTTTTCTGCTCCGTTCCACGCACTGGCACGATTCTGCACCAAGAGTGCGTTGGTTCCCTGATACGGTATTCTTCCGCTCAGTGCAATATCTGCTGCACCATGTCCCTGCCAGTCGCAGTTGTCCGCCTCAAAAGTATCATGAAAATAATAGCCGTTTTTATCCGGTTCTACCGGCTTGTCTTCCAATGTCACAACAAACGTAGAAACACTTTCCGCAGGAAGCTGTGCCCAGAAGCTGCTGCTGTCATGCTCCATGTTTCCTGTTTTTGCCAGATTTTCAGAGGCGGAAGTACGATAACGGTCAACCTCCGTAATTTGTGCATCAGCATCTACAGCAAACTGCTGCGAATAGCTTTCTGTTCCCTTGTTAATGGCAACAATGGTTACCTGATTGTCATCACCCTTATATGCAGACACATAGACATTGTCTGCCGGCTGTTCTGTGGCATCGATCCGCACATCGCCGGGACGAACATATTTGGAGTATTGTGCCATACAGTACCCACGCTTGCTGATCTTCCCATCTTCTGTCATTAACCCATAATGTCTACGAATATACCACCATGTATAAGCGCTCATATTTCCGACTACCATGGCATTGTGAATATTTTCAGAAACTTGTAAGGCTTCTGGATAACGATTTGCGGAATCTTGTTCACTATTTGGGACATATACTTCTGTCATCCAGATTTCCTTTCCGGAATTTTCAAGATCCGGGAAATCCATCCACGCCCGCTGTGTGCCATAGAAGTGTGTTCCAAATAGATCGCAGTTTTCCATTGCCTTGCTGTTGTTCAGAATCTTTCTGTAAAATGTTTTTCCACCATCAGCTACCCATGAAGCATTTTCAGGTGCATACTGAAAGGATTCCGGTGACATCAATCGTGTGCTTGTAATTTGATCTCCGTAATTTGCAATAAAGTCGGTTGTTTCATCAGTTGACCAATACGTCCATTCAGAAGCGTAGTCTGGCTCATTCTGCACGGAGACCGCATAAAGGTCAACGCCATTGCTTTTCATATAAGTTCCAAAATCATTCAAGTGCTTCGCATAAGCGGCATAATTGGACTTTGGCAGGTGCAGTTTTCCGTTGCTTCCACCAGATTCTGCAAGATTTGCAGGAGGTTCCCATGGAGATGCAAAAACTGTAACTCCCATTTTTGTGGCAAATTGTGCGGTTGGAAGTGCTTTGTTCCACTGACTTTGATCAGGATTTACAAATACACGCAATACAGTAAGCCCCAACTCATCCTCCCCGTTTCCAAATGCGGTTTGCCGTTGTTCTTCTGTCAAATCCTTTCCAGTCCATTCCGGATGATTGATTCCACCGAAGCCTCGAATGGTTTGATACTGGATCGTTGGATCAATTTTACAAACAGTTGCCGCTGCTGCATGCATATTGACTGGATACAGTGAGGCAGAAGAAACCAATAGAACACCGCTTAATATTACTGAAAAAGTACGTTTCAATTGTTGAATCACATGAATACCCCCTCTGATTTTCTCTTATAAAACGGAAACAGTACTGTTTTCAGTATATAAGTTTGGAGTTGCAGCGTATACCATTTTTGTATTGGCTCTTGTAAAATTGTCATACAGTACTTACAAATCTATATTGTTTTTTCTCTGTATTCTCTTGGCGTTTTCCCGGTGACTTTTTTAAAAACTTTGATAAAATAGCTTTGTGTAGAAAAGCCGAGATAACTGCTTATGTCAATAAAGCTTCTATCCGTGTATCGAATCAATTCCTTTGCCTCATTAATTTTCATTTCAGATATATAATCCGACAAATTGATACCTGTTATTTTTTTAAATTCTGTTGTGACATATCCTCTGCTTTTCGAAAGATGCTCTGCTATTTTGGATACTGTAATGCTTTCTGTCATATTTTCCTTAATATAATCTGTGATGCTTTTTACCAATTGTGAATGGCTCGGATTCCAAGTATGAAGTTTCTGCACACGTTCTGCCATGTCTAATATCATGTGATATTGCAGATTTTTGATTCTATCTATATCATCCAATGATTCACATTTCATAATGTATAATTCTTCCAATTCTGCAATTTCAACAGAATTTACACCAGCTTCTACTGCTGCAAAACAGCAAATTGCAAGAAGCCTTATAAAAAAGTTTTTGGTATGTCTGAAAAGATGCGGTGCAAAATTTCTCGGATTGGCAGAAGATACCTGATTGGCGCCCTGCTTTAATCCTTCTACATCGCCGGCTTTGACTTTTCTGGCAATCTCTTGATCAATCACATAGGAACGGGAACGAGTCAAAAAGTCCTCTTTTTTCTCAAAAGAAGTGTCTTCTTTAAAAGCTGTCGTAAGTCCTACTTGCTGTTCTTTTTTTATTCGGACATCTGAAATATCAAGCATTGTTTTGTTCATACAGAAATTTAGAAAGATCAAAGACTGCAACAAGGTGTCCGGATGCATAATACAGAGAGACTGTATCTCATCGATAAAGCGTTCTACATTTTCGCAGTTTCGTTTAAACGCAATATAGCGAATGTCCTGTTTTGTTTTTTTCAATTCACTGACAGGCCCTGCAATGATTTTCTGATTGCCACTTGTGATAAACCCATAACAGAAGTTGTATCCATCCAGATAATACCCAATTGCTCTGTTATCATTCATGATTTTATGAAATACTAAGCATACGGGATCTTCCGAATCCAAAAATGGTATTTTTTGAAAGAGCAGCGTATTGTTTTCATATAATCTGACAGGAATGGCAAACATGCTATAATATTGTGACAATAAATAAATTAGCTCATCTTTTTTCATAGTTTTCATCTCCAATGAGGAATTTATTTTGTAACTATTATATTATTATAACATAATACAACCAAATTTTCAACGTACAAAATAAAAAATCCATTTGAAATGGAAAAATTATTTGAGAACCTTGAAAAGTGTTGGAAAGCATGTTATAATGGACTGAAATAAAGGAAAAATTCAACAAATCGAAATTCCATGAAGTAAATAAGTAGTTACAAATATGATGATAAGAAAGAATGGTTGGATAGATGCAATTAAAAGAGATGATGGAAGAAATTTGTTCTAGATGGAACTTGCCTCAAAATTACATAAAGTTTCTTAATGAACATGCAGACAACGTATATATAAATATGAATGATAACAAGGAGGAAGAAGATGATTTCTTTTCCTATGAAAATGAGATAGAACTATATGGAGCGAAAGGGTTGCTTGTTGGACAACATGGATATTCCTATAATCCTGTACAAAAGGCTGTAATAGAGGATTGGAATCCGAATTATCTTGTGATTGCAAATTGTAATGCAGACCCATATTGTATAGATGTTAGTTTAGATAATTCTCCAGTGTATTATGCACCACATGGAACAGGTACGTGGGATTTTACAAAAGATAGTGAATCTTTAGAAGAGTTTTTTGATTTTTTAGGGATATAAACGTGAATTCATTTCTCTGAGTTAATACAGTATATTATAATACAAATACCCTTCCATTTCATTACGGAAGGGTATTTTATGGAGAAGGCTCAATGGAATACGTTTGGTGATCTAAAATTTTTAGTTTTTTTTCATACTGTGTATTTTGCAGCAGCAAACAATACTTTTTGGGAGTCATTCCAGAAAAAGTTTTGAATTCATGAATGAAATGGGACTGATCATAATAGCCTAAATCTACAGCCACTTCCGTAAGTGCTTGATTGGAACGGTGATTCAATGCCTGAACGGTTGCTTGGAAGCGGAAAATTTTTGCCAATTGTTTCGGGCTCAATCCTACTTCAGAACGAAAGCATTTATCAATATACCGCGCTGTGTACCCAATTTCCTCTGCTAATTGATCCATTGTGATATTTCCGGAAGAACGCATCAAAAGATTCGCTGCATGCAGAATCAATCGATTGCTGTTTTCCATTGGAGAAATACGATGGTAAATCGAAAGATAGGATTGCAGAAACGCTCGAATTTGCTGATGGAAGTCCATTGTGCTGCAAATTCTTTCGAGCATTCGTTCATCCCGAATCAAAGTATCAAAAGGAATACGATGATTCACCAGGGATTCCATTACTCCGGATACTCCCAAAATTGGATTATAACTCGGAAGGAATCGTACACCAAAATAGCAGGTTTCTGATCGCAATAAGACCGTTTCCGGTGCAAGCACGGTGCCGCAGATTTCAGCTCCCGGAGCATGTGGATCACAACAGAATACCATATCCACACATCCATCTGGAACAGCATATCTTGGCAATATCCCTGTTCGGCATTGGTAAAAATGTACGATTCCAAATTGATTCATTACATATTTGGTATATGTCTCAGCCGCAGTAACAAAGAACGGCTGCCTAGGTGTCATGTAAATCCGTTGTTCCATAAAAAAACACCTTCCAATTTCCTATATGCTGCTCTACTACTATTGGTATTATAGTATAGGCAACAGGAAACTGCAAGGTGTTTTACAACATATTTAGAATGTATTCATACAAATAAAACGACTGTTTTGACGACAGGATTTTTCATTCAGCCTCATTCCGGGCGAGTACCTGTATTGAAATCTGCGGGCATGCTTTGAAGCTCCGGTTCTGCATGAATATGAAGCCGCTTTGCCAAACTTGGATTATGATGCATCTGATATAAATCTGACTCCATCGCCATAACCTCTTTGATTTGAAAAGATCGGAAAAGAGGTCGCTTTATAACGACTTTAATCCAAACTACTGCATATACAGATAACACTGCCAAAACGATTACAAAGATCAAATAGATTTTCTTTTTGACTTCCCAGCTAGGATCAATATTGTAGATCATAAATGCGTTTCCAATGATTCCAAGAATTGGAATCACGGGACCGAACGGCAACTTAAAGGTTCGAGGTGCTTTTGGAAGACGTTTCCGCAAAACCAGTACATCCAAGTGCAGAATAATATAAGAAAAAATCCAAAAGGTACAGCCAGTCAAGATTAAGAAAGTCAGCTGATCGCTGGTAGAAAGCCCCGTTGCATTGATCAAAATCATTGCCACAGTTACCAAAAACAATCCAACATATGGCGTTCCACGCTTATTTTTTCGTAAGAAAACAGCAGGCAAAAGCTTGATCTTTGCCATTCCAGAACAGATCTGTGAAATAGAAAACATGGCAGTATTTAAGGTGCTGACAACAGCTAGTAATGAAATAATTGTCATCCAGATAGTACCAACTTTTCCATATAGCAGAGTGCCATACAAAATATGCGGTACTGTGCTAGCACCCAGATCTTCCCATGGTGTGTACCGGCTGAATCCAATTGTCATAAAAATCTGCATAACCAAAATGATGACCAGACTGATTACCATGCCAAGCGGTACTTTGCGGCGAGCATTTTTTACTTGTGAAGAAATTGGAACGATAAACTCTACACCGATAAACAGGAAGAATGCCAAACCCAACAAAGATAACACATCTCCAGGCTTAGAAGAAATTACGGCCTCTTGTTCTACAATTTCACCACTTCCGAGTCCCAGTGTGCCCGCAATTCCAAGAAAAATCAATGAACCAATCAATCCATAGGCAACCACGTTTTGTACTTTGGCGAACATATCTACTCCAAAAAGGTTTAAGAGTGCCAACAGTACAATTAAAACAATGGAATATCCGGAACTAGGAATGGGAACATTCGGCAGCACATTATGTAGTGTATTGCCGAACATGGCTGCTTCTGAACTCCCCATAATCGTTTGACAGGTTAAGTAACCACCCACTGTAATCACAATCGAGACAAATGGTCCCAGACAGGCAAGTGTGTATTGCGCCATACCACCTGTCAAATTGGGCATTAACGCATTTAATTCACAAATAGAAAGCGCTGTTAAAATATTGAACGCACAAGCAATGACCATTGTCAGAATGAACGGCGTACCAATTGCAGCAGCACCTTGTCCAATGGAAAGCAGACAACTGGTAGCGACAATTAATCCGACACCTGTAGCAATGATACTGGGTAATCCAAGCCTTTTCTCTCCCATTTTGAATCACTTCCTTTATACTGATTACTTTTCACCATATACCAGTGCTTCATAGCCTTCTTCTCCAGTGCGCACCCGTACCACATTGGTTACATCAGAAACAAAGATCTTGCCATCACCAATATGACCGGTATACAGCTCCTTTTTCACAAATTCTAATAATGCATTGACTTCTTCTGTTATCATGACAACCTCTTTGGGCAGCAGGCTGATTTCTTGTTTTTTGCCTTCTACTTCAAATTCTTGTGTACCATGCTGCACACCACAACCCAACACTTGATAGACTGTCATGCCGGTGATATGGAAGTGTCCCAAAGCTTTTTTCAGCGGTTCAATTTTAGAAATACCTGTAATGATTTCTACTCTTGATAATTTCATGATATCCTCCATTCTGCATCCCAAAAATAGATAGAATGCCCATTCGAATTTTGCAAACAAAAAATGCCGAACTTCCAAGAAGCTCGACATCATTGTCTCTTTTTCTATTCCCCATCAGATTCCTTTCTGTAGGAACAAGATTATTATAACATACAATACCAGAAAAAATTGTAAAAAGCGGAACAAACTGCTATGACTGAAACCGATCATATCGCAATGCCGATAAATCTACTGCTGTCGGCTGCCCCATTGCAAGCTGAGAAAGTACCAATCCTACAGCGGGAGCAATACCAAATCCGTGTCCAGTAAATCCACAGGCAAGAATCAATCCAGGCACTTCTTCCACTCGACTGATCACTGGCACATGATCGGCACAGGAATCCATCCAACCTGCCCAGGTACGTACGACCTTGATTTTAGACAAAGAAGGAAAATATCGCATAATTCCACGGCAGGCTGCTGATGCTGCAATGCTGGAAGAAAGTGGCTTGCCTGGTTTTGCATAGGGTTCTAGGCCGGAATTCAAACCAAATACAAATGAACCATGTTCCGTCTGATGACCATAAAAATCCGCATCCGCAGTACCAAGCATCTGCCAAAACATCGGGGCAACGGCTTCTGTTACCAAAGTTTCCAATAATACCGGCTGCATGGGAACATCAATGCCTACTGTGGAAGCAATAAACCGGCTTTCATAACCTGCTGCCAGAATAATGGTATCTCCTTCATAAACATTGCCGGATGCCGTTACAACCTGTCGAACAGCGCCCTTGATCTTCCGTAATTTTACGACCTTTTCCCCGGTAATCACATGAACACCCAGTCTGCGTGCCATTTTATAGTATCCCATCGTTGCCATCAGAGGATTGGCGTGTCCGTCCGTTGGACACCAACTGGCACAAGAAACCTCTTCTGAAAGGTACGGATTGATGCGTCGTGCCTCTTCTCCGGAAATCATTCGTACATCCAACCCACAAGCTGCAGCACGATTGGTCAGTTCTTCCAAAATTTCTTTATTGCGAGGTGTACTGCCAAGTCGAAGATTTCCATGCTGATAGTATTCTACATTTGTATCCAGCATATCGGATAAATTTGGCCAGATGTTTTGAATCGCATACATGATGAGCGGAAGTTCCCGCGGATCACGGCCGGACTGTCGTACACCGCCGCCGTTTCGAGTGGAGCCGCCATCCCCTATATTTTCACTGCTCTCCAATAGAAGAACAGATACGCCATTTTTTGCCAGATTGTATGCTGCTGCACATCCAATAATACCGCCGCCAACAATAATGACTTCTGCATTCATTTTGCATCCCCCTCTCTGTCTTTCGCTAAAACTTCCATGGTAATCGGACGCATTGGTGCTCTTCCTGTGGAAGGTCCTAATGTATCCGGCCGAACGCCCAATTCTCTTGCCACAATTCCCTTTACCAATTTGGTACAAGTCTGCCCCTGGCAGAGTCCCATTCCGGTTCGCAGATATCGGCGAATCTCTGTTAATGTAAACATTCCGTCATGTACTGCCTGACGGATTTCTCCTTTTGTAATTTCCTCGCATCGACATACAATCATATCATCATCTGGCTGTGGAACAAAAGGAGACAATGGTCTGTTTCTGTCATTCATGCCTGTTCCTCCTTTCGAAAAAATCTTGCCGTTCCAGAAAATTCCTTTGATACTCGCATGGTAAGCAAATGGGTGCAGTCAAATGCCTTTGCACTGCGTACTTGTACAACTTCCGCCTGGCAAACTGCCTTTCCATTTCGTCCAAGGGCGACGCCTTTGTCACCCTTTACAGGTAAAGGAAGAAATTCATAGGGCAATGTAATTTCTGCGGTTCCATCCCCACAGTCCTCATTTACCAGGAAAATTGCCTGACCGGAACAGGATGCTACACACATTCCGCAGCCGGTACATGTTTTGGATGGATCAACAGACGGCAATGCCGTAATCTTATTTCCAATACGAATACAATGTCTGGGACAAGCATCCTGACAGGGATTGCAAGGGATATTTTGCGTACATTCCATGACTGGATGCACACCAGTACTGTGGGTCACACCCGGAAACCGTTCCATTTCGTCATCTGCTACAAATCCATGCCGTAGTAAATTTTCTGAAATTGCAATGCCCTCTTCTGTTTCTGTAATCTTTTTGCCGCGCATACCAGGTGCAAACATTCCCTGTCGTAAACCGGAAAGTGCCTGTTTTTGTTCTTCTACCTGCGCATCGCATTCTTCCTGTGAAATATAGCCCAGATAAGCAGCGGCAGCAATACCAGAAATGCGTCCCTCGATCATCGCACTGGATGCCTCTTCAATGCCGGAAACATCTCCTGCTGCATAAATACCGGGAATAGAAGTTTCTCCATACGCATGAACCACTGGAACAAAGCCAGCTTTGGCTGGATTGTCCTCCATTACACAACCCGCCATATCACATAATTTGGACATTGGAGAAAGGCCAACAGCCAGACAAATGGTATCTACTTCAAAATGTTTTTCTGTACCAGGAATAACCTGCCAATTTGCATCCACCTCCCCAATTGTAACACCAGTCACACAATCTTCTCCTTCTGCAGAGAGAATGGTATGTGATAGATAAAACGGAACGCCACAACGTGCAAGTTTTGCTGCGTGTACACCATATCCGCCAACACGAGGTGCGGCATCCGCTACTGCTACCACTTCACAGCCCGCTTGCATCAGTTGAAAGCTGACAACCAAACCAACATTACCGGAACCAAGCATCAATACTCGTTTGCCGGGTAAGGTGCCATGCAAATTCATCATTGTCTGTGCCGCACCAGCACCAATAACACCGGGTAGTGTCCAGCCAGGAAATGTTACCATATTTTCGCTGGCACCAGTTGCAATCAGAATCGTATCTCCTTTTACATGTTCTACATGATCTTTTCTTTTGACTGTGACTTCCTTTTCTGGGAATAAACCGATTACAATTGCATTCAGTACCACCTCTACGCCTAAGGCAGAGGCTTCTGCCAAGAGTTCTTCTCCAATATGAAATCCTCTGATTTTTGCTTTATGTTCTTTGGAACCAAAGAACTTATGAATTTGCTTAAACAGTTGTCCGCCTGGTCTTGCGTTTTCATCGTAAACAACAACTCGCATGCCTCGCTTGGCTGCTTCGATGGCTGCTGATAAGCCTGCCGGCCCTGCCCCAACTATAATCATATCATATCGTTTCATACCGTTTCACCTCCTGCTGGTTTTGCTGTCACACCGCATTGTGTACGAATGTCCATGCCTGCTTCCAATGGTGTAATACAGGTTCGAACATTCGGCTGTCCATCGACTACCATAACGCAATCTGTACAACGGCCAATGGCACAAAAGATTCCTCTTGGTTTGTGCTGTTTTTTGGTGTAACGATGAATCATAACGCCGGCATTTTTCAGCGCCATTGCAATTGGTTCACCAGCATAACCTTCTAGTATTTTTCCATCAAAGGTAAAAGTCACCCGTTCGCCTTTCTGATAAGTGCCCAAAATAGGGTGTTCTTGAATTCTCATATGTGCAGTCCTCCTGTCAAATTATTCCACTTTTTTCAAATCATCTGCGGGACATCCCATAATTTCAGCTTGGTTCCAATTCCCTTTTTCAAGGCATTGCGGTAAACCATTGTCCCCCATGCCACATCTTCTACCGGCATACCGCCGATCGAATATACAACGATTTCATTTTCATCACGGTGCAATGGAATATTACCCATTAAAATGTCGCCTAAATCATCTACCTGATCGAGTGTCATTTTCCCATCTGCAATTAAATCCATCACATGAACGGCAGGAATGGGAACGGTGTTATAAGCATTTGGCTTCATTTCTTCTTCCCAAGCCTCATATAACTTGATGTTATCTGTTACAGTTCTAGCTCGATGTATGATAAAATCGTCCGAGAAACGCAAGGCTGCTGTGGAACTAATCAAGGCACCCGGTTTGATCCAAGCTTCTTCAATAAAAGGATACTGACTGGGATCACCAGTCGGTGTTGAAGTGCTTGCGGAAATAATATCAGAATCCCGTACTGCTTCTTCGATGGTATCCACTGCATAAACATCTACCTGTGGATATTCTGTTTGGACATATTCAATAAACTTTTGCAGGGAAGCTGCGCCTCGTCCCTTCACTTTAATGGTCTGGATTTCAGGACGAACCGTCATAATGGCGGCAAGTGCGGTTTTGTTCATGACGCCAGGTCCAATGATTCCCACTACTTTGGAATCTGGTCGAGACAAGTGCTTATACCCTACTCCAGGTACGGCACCGGTACGATATGCCGATAGAATATTTGCAGACATATAGGCAAGCGGTGCACCGGTATATTTATCATTCAGTGTGAGCATTAGAATAGAACGAGGCAATCCTTTTTCTTTGTTTTCGCAATTAGAACCATACCACTTCATACCAGCCATATCGAATTTTCCACCCAAATATGCCGGCATTGCCATAAAGCGACGATCTGGGCCATCTACTGGCATTTCCGGAAACGGGGAAGACTCCGGAAACATTACCATACATCCATGCGAGTTGCCATTTGCCCCACCCATGCGGTAATTTCCTACCTTCATCAATTTAAACATTTCTTCCATCGCTTCGATGCAGTCTGCCATATTTTTGACACCGGCTGCGATCATGTCTTCTTCATTCAGATACAAAAATTCAACTTTTGGATATTCCATGATAATGCCCTCCTGACAAGAAGCGGAAGTCAGTTTTTCCGTTTCCACAAAATAAAAAGGAGTTCAGCAAAACTATGTGCTGAACTCCTTTGTTCAAGTATGATTCTATCACACTTCCTACTAAAAAAATTGTAAAAAACGGAACATCTGCTTCTTTTTATTCTGCTGCTTCTTCGTGTATGATCGATTCTTCTGCGGATATTGGTTCTTCCTGTTCCGGTTCAGAATATGCCTCAAAATAGTAACCATGCTCCTGTGCAAAGGTTTCGATGTAAGTGCCAGCATATCCGTATAATGCTGCAAGTTCTGTACAATCACAAAAAGTATTTGCATCTACTTCCTGAATTCCACTTCCAAATGCGACTGTTTTCAGTGCAGAGCAGCCTGTAAACGCACCAACTGCCACACGTTCCACATAATCTGGAAGCTCCAGTTTGGTTAAGGTACTGCATTGATAGAAGGCACCGCCGCAAATTTCTGTTACACTGTCTGGAATGGAAACATCTGTGATCTCTCTATGATAGGCAAATACATCTTCTCCAATATGCCGTACATTGGATGGAATGGTTACTTCATTTGCTGTTCCATTATACTGATACAATATACCATCCCCCAGAATAACAAACTCCGCAGTTAGATAATTGCTGTATCGAGACTGGTAGAACGCATGACTTCCAATTCGCTCTACGGAACCTGGAATCTGCATATCTCTAGCAGAGGAATTCATAAAGGCACAACTTCCAATCTCCTGTAAAGTACTGGGGAAATACACATCTTCCAAGTTGTTCAATCCTTTAAATGCGCCATTTCCAATGACTGTAACTGGAAGGCCTTCAATCTGTGCAGGAATGGAAATACTCCAAGTATTATTCGTCCATTTGGTAATTTCGGCATGATCTTCATAAAGCGCATATTCCACGCCACCAGTTGGAATGTAGGAAATTCCGTTATCCACTGCATAGGTCTGCGTACTGGAGCTAACCCAGCCACGAAGCTGCATGCCTTCGGTCGGCGTATATGTCACATTGCCTTCTGCATCTGTTGTGCTGCAATACCCAAACTGTCTGCCGATTCCATAATAATTATAATAAGAAATATTTTCCAGTGTCACATCTTTTAGATTTGGACAATCCAGAAATGCACAGTCTTGAATGTACAGCGTTCCATTTGATGCTGTGCAGTCAAATTCCGTTAGGCTGGAACATCCGGCAAATGCACAGCGGCCGATTGTATACCAATTTCCACTGAAAACCTGAACAGATCCGAGCTGCTCGCAGCCGGAAAAGGCATATTCCCCAATGTTGTGGACATTTGCTGTAAATGTTATGGATTCCAGTGCTTTGCAGCCGTAAAAAGCATAGCTTGGGAGATCAATGGCACCGGTCATTGGTGTGAAATCCAGTATGGAAAGTGATACACATTCATAAAAGGCAGATGCTCCCAAAGAAGAAAGAGCCTGCGGAATGGTAATCGATGACAAAGCAGTACATTGATAGAATGCTTTTTCTCCAATACTCTGTACTTGATCCGAATAAGAAACACTGGTCAGCGCGGTACAACCTTCAAAGCAGCTTTCTGGAAGAGCGGTCACTGCATCTGGCAACTTGACCGCAGTCAAAGCAGTACAATGTGTAAATGCGCCCTTTTCAATGGTGGTAACGGTTTCTGGAATAGAAATCTGCTGCATGGCAGCGTTCTTAAATGCATATGCCTGAATTTTTACAACTGGAAGGTTCTCAATTTGATCTGGAATAATCAGATTTTCTGCTTTTGGATCGCAGTCTGTGATTACAACACCGTCTCCATCCACATAATATCCAACACATAATTCCGAATAATTCCGTTCTCCGAACAATGTAAACGGAATTTGATTGGCATTCGCATAGTCTTCTGCAATGGAATTGTAATAACTCTGCATAGTGAATTCGGGCAAAAGGCCTTCTTCTGTATAGCCGAATGCCTGTTCTCCAATTGAGGAAACATTGTTTCGTACCACTGCTGTCTGCATCGCACTGCATCCGTAAAATGCCTTTGCTGCAATTGTCTTTACGCTTTCCGGAATGGTAATGCTTTCTAATGCGCTGCATCCCTGAAAAGCCAAGGTATCAATTGTTGAAGCCGATTTCGGAAGCTGAATGGATTGCAGTGCCGTACAAGTAGCAAACATTCCCTCTGGAATTTTTGTGAGGGCATTGGAAAGCGTTACATCCGTCAAGGCAGTACATCCGCTGAACAAATAGGTTCCAACAGAAGTAATCGTTTCCGGAAGTACCACTTTTGTAAGAGAGGTACAATCAGTAAACGCATTGATATCTATTGTCGTTACTCCTTCTGGAAGCACAATAGCCGGAAGTGCCGTACACGAACGGAATGTATTTCTGCCGATCTCCGTTAACTTGGAGTCCTCGGAAAAGTCAATCGTTTCCAAAGCTGCGCAATTTTGGAATGTGGATTCCTGGATTGCCGGAAGCGCTGCCGGAATGTGAATAGATTGCAACAGCGTACAAGCATAGAATGTGCGTTCCCCCATGGAAGAAACAGCATCCGGCAGGACTACATCTGTCAGCGATGCACATTCGCGAAATGCCTCATATCCAATTGTGGTTATCGTTTCCGGAAGTGTTGGAGCTGCCAATTGTGTACAGCCTGCAAACGTTCGTTTTCCAATAGTTTCTGCTTTGGAACCATTTGCAAATGTTACTGTCTCCAATGCAGTGCATCCTTCCAGCATCTGAACGGATAGACCTGTTACAGAAGCAGGAATCACGATGCTCTTCAATGCTGTACAGCCATAAAATTCTGCACCGGAAAGTGTGGTAAGATTCTTGGAAAGCGTAATGGATTCCAATGCGGTACAGCCATTGAAACACTCATATCCCAAGGTCGTCACACTGTCAGGAATCACGACCTTTTGCAGGGAGGTGCAGCCTTCAAACATCCCATTGTGATAAGAACTATACCAGCCATAATATCGATTCGGAAGTGCTGGAACCTGTTTGGAAAGGGTAACATCTGTCAAAGAAGAACAAAATTCAAAGACGGCACCACCAAGAGTGGTAACAGAATTTGGCATCGTGAAGGTTTCCAATGAGGTGCAGCTTGAAAAAGCGCCTTCTCCGATGGATACTACTCCATCGCAAAGAGAAGCAGATGCCAGTGCTTTACAGCCCCCAAACGCCCAGTTTCCAATGGACTCCACTGTTTTCGGCAGATCAACGGACGTTAGGGTGGTACACTGATAAAAAGCAGATGCTTCAATTGCTGTTACACCATCCGGAATTTCAATTTGCTCTAGTTTGGTACAATCTCGGAATAATTCCGAACGAATGGCTGTTAGCCCCTTTGGCAGATGAATGGTTTGCAGCGAAGTACAGCCGAAAAATGCACCGCTTCCAATTTCTGTAATACTATCTGGCAGCTGAATGGTTTCGATACTCGTACATTCTCGAAATGCATTGGATGCAAGTTCTGTTACGCCTTCTGGAAGAATGACTGTTGTCAATGCTTTCATTCCTGCAAGCATGCCACTGCTTATTACTTCTAGTTTTTTCGGAAGTGTGATCGTTGTAATACCGGTACAGCCACTGAAAATACGTTCTCCAGTTGCTGTAAGTCCTGCTGGCAGAACTGCCTCCGTTAACGCCGGGCATTCTGCAAACGCATAACTGCCAATTCGATTGATGGTATCCGGCATACGGACTGATGCAAGATTTTGACAATTATAAAATGCGTAATCCGGCAGCTCTGTAACTTCTTTCGGAATCACAATGCTGGTCAGTGCAATACAATCCCGGAATGCGGCTGTTCCAATGGAAGTGAGTCCGGCAGGTAGTGTCAATTCCTTCAGCGCTCTGCAATTCTGTAAAAAGCCGTACTCTTCGTATGGGAGCGATTTTATATTTTTAGAAAGCGTGAGATTCGTTAGAGCCATACAGGAAACAAAACAGCCTCCACCCATTTCTGTAACACTATCTGGAATTGATACCGTAGTTAGTGCTTTACATTCGAAAAATGCATGGGTGCCGACGCTGGTTACACCATCCGGCAAGTGTATTTCTTTCAAGGCATAGCAGCGAAAGAAAGCACGACTGCCAATCTTTTCTGGCTTTCCGTCAAATTGAATGGTTTCCAGACTACGGCATTCCTCAAAGCATCTGTTCTCAATGGACTTTACACCATCTGGAATGGTGCATTTTGTCAGAGCGGATCCATAAAAGCAACCTTCTCCAATGGCTTCACATCGTCCGTCAAATGTAACGGCAGATAGTGCGGAACAGCTGGAAAACGCCCATGCGCCAAGTGTAATTCCATCTGGAAGCTGAATGGTTTTCAACGATCTGCAATAATCAAATGCACTATTGCCGATGGTTTTCACGCTTGCAGGCAAAGAAAGTGATGCCAACTGATTGCAGTTATAAAAGCACTGCTCAGGAATTTCAGTTAGTTTTTCTTGGAAAACCACATACTGCAAATTGGTACAGTCTCGGAATGCCTGATAACCAAGAACGGCTGTTTTTCCGTCAAACAATACCTTATTCAGTTTTGTACAATTATAAAATGCATACTTTTCCAGTGTAACTTGTTCCGGAAGGCTCAGATATTCCAGTGCGTCGCAATACTGAAAGGCAGAATCTCCAATTGTGATTCCTTCTGGAAGGATGATACGAGTCAGTGCATCACAGTTATAAAAGCAAGCATCTCCGATGCTTTCCGTTGTATTTGGAAGTTCTATGCCAAGCAGAGACGAGCATTCATAGAATGCGCTTTTTCCAAGTGTTACAAGCGATTGAGAAAGATGAACGGTAACCAAGTTATTACAAGAACAAAATGCTTCGTCTCCAATGTTGACAACAGCGTCTGGAATGGTAATTTCTTTTAGACTGTCACAATCTCGAAAGGCACGATAACCGATAGTTGTTACTGTTTCTGGAATGCGAATGGATGTAATGGTATCTTTTCGATAAAATGCATTGCTGCCAATTTCCACCACAGGCGTTTTTTCAATGGTGTCCGGAATGACAACATCTGTATCCGTTCCGGTATATCCAGTAATCACTGCACCATCTTCTCCTATGGTGTAAGAAAATGGTGATTGTTCTGAATCTGTCTCCTCTGCTCCGACAAGCGGAGCTTCTGTATCTTGCAGCAGCTCCTCGCTAACAATCGAACAGCTTGGCTGAGGCGGAAGCTGCGTGACGGCAACTGCTGTGCTTTCCAATGCTTGCGTGGCAATGGGAAGGTTTGGTTCTGTATAAGCCGGAACCGTATTGGAATGCTTGGTGGCTGTTAGGCTGCCTTCTGCAATGCCACCCATATTATTGAGGGAAAGCGATGCAGCAGTTACTGCCATGCTCAGTATCACGGAATAGATTCTACTGCTTTTTCTTTTCATTTTCTTACTCCTTCAAAGCTTGGGGTGTTTCCGACTGCGGCTTCTGTATAATAAGTCAGGATGCTGGTTATATCCAGAAGATCAATACGAGCTGTTTGGGTATCTTCTCCCTGCTTGGATGCGGTATCAATATCTGCTAGGAAATACATTAGTTTTTCCATTTGTTGTTCTGCTTCTGCTTCTGGAGCAACTGCACTTTGTGTAGAGAAGTAGAATGCATTTTGAACGGCGTGTTCTGAATAATAGGTCAGAGCAAGTGTTGCATCTTCTAGTGTAACGGCACCATCCAGATTGACATCGCCCTTTTGTCCGATATAAACAGTAGCGGTTACGCCCACAAGTGGTTTCCCTTCATAGTATGCCTGTACAATAGCACAATGATTTTCATCCGGCTGCAATGTACTCGGGGCAGCTTCCTGGAAGGTCAAGTCTTTTGTAATATCCTTTTTGCTTCCGTCTGCCTGTTTTAAGGTAACAGACTCAAATAAATCGGTCGATACAAACGGAGCGGTATCTTCTGCAAAATAGAATACATCTTTTTTGGTGACAACTGTTGCAGCAGCGCTTGTTCCGGTATTTGCTGTAGTAGTTGTTTGCTTAGCGGTCATGGTCGGATTTTTGGTTGTTGCAGTACCTTGTGTGGTAGTTGCTTTTTTCGCTGTCGTCGTTGTTGTCTTGGTATTGGAAACGTTTGTTACAGCAGTAGTGGTAGCAGAAGATCCTTCTACACGA
>OLRA01000781.1_pt1 | contig 41205 bp, 37 predicted proteins | sample 1673011 | NCBI WGS metagenome assembly OLRA01 (sample SAMEA3136746, study PRJEB25190) | human gut metagenome | reverse complement strand
ATTTGCAATTGCTTTTTCTGTATAATTCATGCCGCTCCAGCTGTATGTTCCTGTATAGTAAGTCTGGTTTGCATCAAATGTCGCATCTGCACCGACCAGTTCGTACTGGATGTACTCTTTTGTGATACGGATACCTGCAGGTCCATCGGAAAGTACGATGTTCGGGATGTATCTGGAGTTGTACAGATTGCTTGTTGTCTCACCGGCTGCTCCATATACGGAATCTGCCTGAGAACCGATGACTGCTGAGCTTGAAGATCCTGCTGACAGTCCGTCGTAAGTACCGCCTTCTACCAGGTCAGCCAGCTCTGTGCTGCTCATGTTTGCTACCAGTTCTTCCATGGTAAGTTTGCCGTTCACAACATCTACCAGAGTTGCATCTTTTGCTGCTTTTACGGTTTTCTTTGTTTCTTTCTCCAGATCTGCATTCTTGCTGTATGCATTAGAATCAGAATCTTTATCCTCACTTATGTAGGAAGTTACTTTTCCGTCTGTGTACGCATACGTTTCTGTTTTTCCAAAGCTGGAAGCCGCAAGACTCAAGGATGCTTTTGCTGCACTCAAACCTTCTGCGGTTGGTGTAATGCCTGTGCCGTATCCTGTGGATTTCTCATCCAGGATATTCATCTTGTAAGCTCCGCCTTCTGCTACCACATGATCTGCGGTGTAAGTACCTGTCTGCATTTTATCTTTTGTCATTCCCAGAGCATTTTCTGCTTTTTCGGTAACAACATCTTTGTCCAGTTTGATATCAGCTGCCTCTACGGTATTTCTGGAGCTGTTGCCCACACGGATCTTGTAGGTTCCGTCTTCCAGTACATACTGTTCATTGTTTTCATCGTAGCTTGCCATCTCATCGGTGTCAAAGGAAAGCGTTACTTCTTTGGTTTCACCTGCTTTTACTTCGACTTTCTGGTATGCTGCCAGTTCCTGATACGGCTTGTCCAGGCTGCCTTCCGGTGCGGAGAAATAAACTTCTACAACTTCTTTACCGGTAACTTTTCCTGTATTTTTAACTTCTGCTACCACGCTGACATTTTCTGCATCTGCTTTTACTGTTTTTACTTTAATGTCAAAATCCGTATAGGATTCGCCGTAACCAAATTCATAAGCTACTTTCTTTCCAAAGGTATCGAAGAAACGATAGCCTACATAAATATCATCGTTGTAAACTTCTTCTGCGGTTGCTGCAGTATTTGCTGCATTGCTTTCTTCTTTTGTTTCTCCGTCTTTATGTACGGCGTCATTCCAGGAGAATGTTGCAGATGATGGATAATCATTATAATCAACTGCCCAGGTATCGGTCAGTTTACCGGATGGATTTACTTCACCGTTCAGGATCTGAACCAGGGCACGTCCTCCGTTCATACCTGCCTGTGACATCAGTACCAGAGAATCCAATCCTTCGATCTTGCTGCGGTTCAGGGAATCATTTGCTGCGTATCCGCCTTTGCCGTTGAAGAAGTTGGTATCAACAATACCGCCTGTATTGAGGACAACAACTACATTTTTAAATTTCTGACCCAGTAATTTCAGGTTGGCTGCTTCGTTGTCTGTCAGATAATAATCGCCTTTTTCTGCTTTACGGTCAGCACCTTCGCCTGAGTTACGTGCCAGCACATAGATTGCGGTGTCTGTTTTTCCGGCTGCAGCAGTTACATCTGCTTCTGCATAAGCTTCTTCTTTATATACGAAGCTGCTGAACATACCACCACTTCCTGCTTCTGATTCTGCTTTTTCATATGCTGTGTTCTGAGCTGTCAAGAAATCCTGGTTTACCACATCGTATCCGGCATCTTCAAAGCCCTGTTCTACCGTAATGTTTGCACCGTCTTTCAGATAAACATCACCAGATCCGGTACCGCCTTTGATTGTCTTATAGGAACCTACACCAAACAGTGCTACTTTCGTTCCTTTTGTCTGAGCGATCGGCAGGGAATTATTGTTGTTCTCCAGAAGAACCATACCCTGTGTAGCTGCCTTCTGGGATATTGCTGCGTTTGTTGCTTCACGCTTTGCACTTGCATTTGGATCGGTAGAAGCTGCAAATGTCGGCATTACGCTCGTTCCGACCATAGCTGCTACCAATGCCATGGAAATCGCTTTCTTTGACCATTTTTTTGAGTGATTCATAAGTTACCTCCTTAACACATACCATATAATTCGTTCAAACAGGCTCAGGGATTTTCACGTTCCAGAACTCTGTTTCAATGTGCCTATATGATATCGCTTTTTTCTTTCCCAAACCACTCATTTTCCGTCATAAATTGTTCATTTTCCGTTCTCTTTGTTCATTTTCAGGCATAAAATGTTCATTTTTCATTCATTTATATACTATGATGCCAGGGTCAAAAGGTCTAAATCCACATGAGCTTGCTCATAGGTGGATGAAAGACCTTGGGACCCGCCCCGATATGGAGCAGAACATCCAGTGGATGTTCGTTTTGCTCCGACCGAAGCGGAGCGTAGACATAAAAGTGGGATGATAATCCCACGATATGCGAATACTTGGGAGGATTGTGGGAGTGCAACGCACGAAACAATCCGTAGGCATCATAGTTGGGGACTTTTGACACCCACATCATACTCTTTTTTCATCTTCCATGCCTGATACTGATCCCGCACTTCTTTTACCAGCTCTTCACTTCCGGCTTCCCGGAGCTCTTTTCGAAATTCTTCCAGATAAGTATCGACATCTTTGCCGTCGGCTCCAAGCCCGATATTCAGGTTCTTTTTGTAACGAGATACGATCTCTTTCAGTTTCTGGATATCCACCGTGATCTTGCTCTCATCCAGCCAGAATCCATACGCCGGTGAAATATTTGCGGAAGCGATAAAGGTTTTAAAATCTCCCTCCAGATCATCGGACATGCCGCTCCAGATACCGGCTTTTGGCGTATTGAACTGCCATTTCGTGGAACAGAAATATCCGACGTTGCTGCTGTTGATGCCGGATGGGAATGCAAAACTTCCATCTTCCTGCACTTCATAGTGCATCCCCTCCACACCGTACAGGATCGTGTTCAGCACATCTTCATCCGAATACAGAAGACCTAGCACTTTGACAGCCTCTTCCGGATACTTTGTCTCCGAAAAAATGCTCCAGACAGTCACCCAGTCATCCTCGGTATCCAGAACCGGCCGATTGTCAAATGGGATAATAATGACTTTGTCTCCGTAGAGGCTCTCTTCGTACTGCATCTCATCTGGTTTGATGACAAATTCTGCGGCAAATGCATCCCCGGCGATCACCTGTGACTGTCCTGATTCAATGTTTGTGATCACATCTTTTGCCAGATAGCCCTTCTCCTGCCAGCGTTTTGCCAACTCCACCCGTTTTGTGTAGGCATCGCTCTCGTAAATATTGCAGACGGTATCATCCGTTCCTTCATATAATATACCTGCCAGACACCCGTCCAGTATATCGGCGATCGGGGAACGCTCAACCACGGCATTTCCCCTTTTTTCCAATGCCCACGGCACAACATCCGGGCGTTCTTTCTTTATGATGTCAAGCAGCGGCTCCAGATCTTCCGGTTTATGGATATTGGAAATGTCCATATGATACTTCTCCACATAGGTGCGGTTTAGGATCACGCCGTTCGTATGGATATCACTTAACGGCTTTGGGATCCCATAAACGCCTTCTCTTTCATCCTCCGGCAGATCTGTTTTCTCATCCAGCACTTCCTGCAGGGCGAGTGCCTCTGCCATATACGGCTCCATATCCAGCAGCAGGTTTTTCTGACGGTAGTTTTCAAACTGATTGAAATAAATGTTGAGGATATCCACACCGAGCTGCCTGTTTTTATAATAACTGTTTCCCTGGCTGCTGTTCAGTCCGGTCCAGACAAGCCGGGCACGCACGCCGATCTTTTCTTCCGTCAGATCTCCAAGCGTCTGATTGACTTCCGAAAGGTTTTTGCTCAGTCCGGTTCTCGCCGAAATACCGATGTTGATGGTCGGGATGGAATCTGCACTTTCGCTTTCCGGCTGCTGTTTTTCACATCCGGACAGCACAAAAAGTATTACAGCAAGAAACACTATCATATAAAAACATCTTTTTTCGGACATTCTTTCGTGAATTTTCATAATTTTTTCTTCCTTTCTAAGGGTAAATACGGTAAAATAAGACCATTGGAGGTCTTTATGAAAAAACATAAAAGCTTATTTTTCAAATCTGCCACAAAGAAACGGCTGCTCTGGGTTTATCTGGTCACCAGCATCCCTCTGCTTGTCTGTATTCTGCTCGGAAGCGAGTACGGCAAACGTCTTCTGCGGCAGCAAAGCATACAGTACAATCATAACACGCTTTCTCTGCAGCTGGCAACTGTGGATACTTCGCTTGACCATATTTCGAACTATCTGGCTTCGTTTCTTCTGGATGAGAACAACTACCACGGACTGCAAAGCGGGGAGGATGCTCCGGATGAGCAGCGTGCGATCCTTGCCGATTTTACGGATTACCTGGACACGTACACCAGCACTGCCAGCCTGTTTTTCTATATTCCGGATCAGGATATCCTGATCTTTCAGAGTGCAAACTATGATTCTTATCCGGAACGCATGGAGATGCGGCAATACATCCGCCAGGCCTGTCTTTCTCGTACGTTTCCGGTCACGAAACCGCAGATCAGCGGCTGGACCTTCCTGCGTATGACGCAGAAAAGTTATCTTATGGAGCTGATGGAATACAAAAATGTCTACGTCGGTGCTTTTGCATCCAGCGAATACGTGTTTGAAGATTTCAGGGATCTGACTGCCAGCACGCATGGTGCCTTGATTCTCTCTAACCAGGATGCCGGGGAAGATTTCCTTTACGGTGCAAAGGAGCTGGACCGCAGCCGCTGCGTGAAGATCCCGGTTGATTCTGCCAGAAACCATTACCGGATCATCCTCTATATCCCGACTGCTTATGTACTGGGAGCTTTCTCCTGGTTTCAGTATGCGATCCTGATCATCGCACTTGTCAGTTTTTCGTTTGTTACGTCAATGCTGATCATCACCTGGCGACAGATGGTTTCTCCGGTGCTTCGAATCATCAAAGCAATGGAGGCTGTCGAACAGGGAGATTTCGACAGCCATCTGCCGATCCCGGATACTCATGATGAATTTGCAGAGCTGACGGAAACCTTTAACTATATGATCTGGCAGATCCACGACCTGAAGCTGCAGATCTACGAAGAGAAGCTGAACCAGGCTTACGCCGAACTTCAGTACCTGACCTTGCAGATCAAGCCGCATTTCTTTTTGAACTGCCTGAACCTGATCTACAGTCTTGGGCTGAGTGGCCGCTCTGAGCTGGTCGTGGATTTTTCCGCTACCCTGATGAAGTATTTCCGCTACCTTTTCAAAAGCTCCGACAGCATGGTCGTCCTCTCTGAAGAGCTGAAACATGTGCAGAATTATCTGCACATCCAGCAGATCCGCTTCCAGAATGACCTGGATGCAGCGTTTAATATTGATCCACAGGCTGAAAAAATGCATATCCCTGTGCTAACTCTGCACACTTTTGTAGAAAACATTTTTAAGCACGGCTGTTCCGACTCTGCAAAGATGCAGATTGTGATCAGTGCCGCCCCTCTCATAAAAGATGGAACGACTTATCTTTCTCTTGCCATTGAAGACAATGGAACCGGATTCTCTAAAGAAGCTCTGGAAACTCTCTCCAGACCGGAAGTTCCTTCTCAGAAGACCGGTGAAAAGCACATCGGCATCCGCAATGTAAGACAGAGACTTTCCTATATATATGGAAGCAATTATGTTTTACGTTTTGAAAACCGCTCACAGGGAGGAGCAAAGATCAACCTGCTTTTGCCGCAGAATGGCAAATTTCATGTAAGTTCAGCCTGAAACCAAAAGGCAAACGGAAATATTTGTTACTCACCATTTATAAAAGTTGGAGTCTTCTCCAACTATGAGAAATCAGATTGGAGTGTAATCTTATGAATTTACTTCTTGTAGACGATGAAGCCTTTGCCCTTGAGGCACTGGAACATGCAATCAACTGGAAATCTCTTGGAATTGATCAGGTCTTTACCTGTGGTAATATCAAAGCTGCCAGACAAATCTGTCAGGAATCGGATATCCAGATCATGATCTGTGATATTGAGATGCCAAACGGAACCGGGCTTGACCTCGCAAAATGGCTGTCAGAGAACTATCCTGACCTTCTGATCCTGTTCCTGACCTGTCATTCTGACTTTTCTTTTGCAAAAGAGGCCATCTCCTACCATGCGTTTGCCTATCTCTTAAAACCGTTTGATATCGAAGAGATTAGCCAGGCAGTAGAAGAAGCCGTCCAGCAGTCCAGAAACCGTCAGAAACTGAACCGCTCGCTCTTTGCCTCCTAGCCACCGGAACGTCTGCTCGCTTCGGAGCACTTCTGGCTGCAGCTGGTCAGCGGTTCCTATCAGAACAGCGATGCCGACTATATTCTCTGGGATGCCTCCAGAAACAGCGTCTTTTTTGATAAGGATGCCCACTATGTTCCCTGTCTGTTTTACATCAGCTCGCTTCCGTTTGAAAATACGGATCTTGGCGTGCTCTCTTACTGTGTGAAAAATGCCCTGAACGAATTTTTTGCCGAAGATCCGGGCTGGCCTCCGGCAATCGAGCCAAAGCCTTGCTTTTTCCTGTCTTTTGTATCTCCGGATCTCTTTCTTGACCGGGAAGCCTTTGACAAACACTGCAGTGATCTGATCCAGTTTTTCCGTCAGAAATTCGGTGCATCCCTGCAGATCCTGACCGGTGAGGAGGGCGATTACCTGACGCTGCAAAAGCAGGCGGATCTGCTTCTTGTGCAGGCCTCTTCTGCCACAGAAAGCCTTAGTGATGGCGATGATACGGAAAAATCTGCCATGATCGTCAAAAAGATTTTTGAACTGGTGAAAGAAAACAAGGCGATCACGCGTGAAGAGCTTGCCAGCCAGGTATTTTTAAGCCCGGATTACATGGCAAAGGTTTTCAAAAAAGAGACCGGCAAGCGAATCAGTGATTATTTATCGGAAGTGCGACTACAGGAGGCAAAATGTCTTCTGACCGACACTACAAGAAGCATCAGCGACATTGCCTCCTCGCTTTCGTACTCCAATTTTTCCGGATTTTCCCGGATGTTCAAAAGTGAAACCGGGCTTTCTCCGGCGGAGTACCGCAAAAAGCATCGCAAAGCACTCTGATTTTTCTGTATATCATACCTTTTATAATCTTTTCAGGCAGGCTGCTTCCAGCCTGCCAAGCAGTGCATATAAAAGCATGGCGATCACGCAGAGGATCACGATCGACATCAGCACCCAGTCCAGTTTAAACACCTGGGAGCCGTAGATGATTAAATAGCCAAGTCCTCTTCTCGCCCCGATAAATTCCCCGATCACGACACCGACCAGACACAGTCCGATGTTGACTTTCATAATGCTTAAGATGTTCGGCACCGTTCCAGGCAGCACGACTTTCAGAAGCGTATCTTTTTTTGTTCCTCCAAGCGTATAGATCAGTTTCTCTTTCTCCGGTGAACTCTGCGAAAAGCAGGTATAAAGATTTAAAATCGTCCCGAAAACAGCCACCGACATGCCCGCCAGAATGATCGTTTTGATGTTGGCACCGAGCCACACGATCAGAAGCGGAGCCAGTGCAGATTTCGGCAGGCTGTTCAGTACCACAAGTGCCGGCTCCAGGATCTCCGATACCATCGGCAGCATCCACAGCAGAATGGCAAGCAGGATTCCGCTGATAACCACCAGGGCAAAGCTGATCAATGTCTCAGAGAGCGTCACACCGATGTGCATAGTCAGGCTTCCATCCTGAAGCATCTGCCAGGCGGTTTTTGCGATCCGCAGCGGACTGCTGAAAATAAAGCTGTCGATCCACGAAAATTCTGCGGCCACTTCCCATAAAACCACAAAAAACAGGAAAAGAAAAAGACGCATGAACTGCACGGTGCGTCTTCTCCTTCTTACCGTCCGGATATAGTTTTTCTGCGATTCGGAAGGCTTAGTCATGTTCATTCAGCTCCTTCCAGATAAGATTGAAATAATCCCGAAACTGCGGTGCATTTCGAACCTGCATCGGCGTGCGTTCTTTCATATTAAAATCAAGTTTGATTTCTTTTTTGATCTCTGCCGGGCGTTTGCTCAGCACAAAAATCCGGTCTGCCATGCTGATCGCCTCAGACAGATCATGCGTCACCAGCACCGCCGTCTTCTGTTCTTTTTTGATGATCCGGTAAATATCTTCACAGACCGAAAGTCTGGTCTGATAATCAAGTGCCGAAAATGGCTCATCCAGAAGCAACAATTCCGGCTGAAGTGCCAGTGTGCGGATCAGTGCCGCCCTCTGCCGCATCCCGCCGGAGAGCTGCGACGGCCTTACATCCCGGAAGTCCCACAATCCATAGTCTTTTAACATCTGATCCACGCGTTTCGTATATTTTTCACTCTTTTTCTTCTGGATCTCCAGCCCCAGCATCACATTGCTGTAAATGCTCCTCCACTCAAACAGATAATCTTTCTGCAGCATATAGCCGATCCGCTCTTTTTCGCCTGCGATGCTTTTGCCATCGAGCAGGATCTCGCCTTTTTCCGGCTTTAAAAGTCCGCAGATCAGTGAAAGCAGCGTGGATTTTCCACAGCCGCTCGGACCCACAATTGCTGCAAATTCCCCTTCTTTTATATGAAAAGAAATATCCGCCAATGTTTCCGTCTCGCCATCTATGCTGTGATAGGCATAGCTGACATGATTCACTTCCAAAAGCTCTGACATCACGGTCTCCTTCTCTTTTTTTCTAATTTATTTTATGATGCATGGGGAAGTTTTGATTATGAATTGTCTGCTTTCCGGGATTGTGATAAACTAAGAACAGCAGGGACAAAAGTCTGCAACTACGAGTACGAAGTACGGAACCATTCGTATGGTATTCTTTAATGACAATATTATTTTTTATTATAAGTATTACAGAAAGGATGGTTTTTATGGCTAATAAGATAAATTTCCAAAAAGAACTGGATAAACTTCTGGAACAGAATCAGCGTGAGGCACGCGTCCCTTCTCTTTTTCTGCACAGCTGCTGTGCCCCGTGCAGCAGTTACGTGATCGAATATTTATCGGATTATTTTCAGATCACGGTTTTTTATTACAATCCGAATATTTACCCGGACGAAGAGTATCTGCACCGTGTAAAAGAACAGCAGCATCTGATCTGCCAGATTCCACAGAAGTATCCGGTCTCGTTTCTCGAGGGAGACTTTGACAAGGAACGATTCTATGATATGGCAAAGGGACTGGAAAAGATTCCGGAAGGCGGCGAACGTTGTTTTCAGTGCTATCGGCTCCGTCTGGAAAAAACGGCACAGCTTGCAAAGGAACATGGATTTGACTATTTCTGCACGACACTCTCGATCAGTCCTTTAAAAAACGCCCAGAAATTAAATGAAATCGGAGAGGAACTTGCAGATACTTACGGTATCCCATGGCTTCCTTCCGATTTCAAAAAGAAAAATGGTTATAAACGTTCCGTCGAGCTTTCAGCTCTTTATGGTCTGTACCGGCAGGACTACTGCGGCTGCGTGTTCTCAAAAAAAGAACGAGAACGCCAGATTGCATCTGAACTTATTTGATTTTGCCTTTCTTTAATCCTGACTTGCTTTTACTTCATACATATACAATTCATGCAGTGCCCTTGTCGCACAGATGTATCTGGCCTGCCGGTGCAGCGGCGTATTGTCCTGCGTCGTATAAAGTGCAAATACCTGGTCAAATTCCAGACCTTTTGCAAGATAGAAGGTCGTGACGGTCAGTCCCTTTTTGAAGTGGGTGCTGTCACGGTCTACCACAGAAAAACGATTCTCTGTATCCATGCCAAGCTCTTCCATCCGCTCTTTCAGATAAGCGGCACTTTTCTTTGCACGCTCCTGTGTCATCTCGATCACAGCGGCCGTCTCAAACTCTTCCAGACGCAGTTTCTCAAGAACGGCTTCCAGTGCCGCCTTTCTGTCTGAAAATGTCTGCTCTTCCACTGGTTTTCCATGACGCTCAAACAGCTCCATATCGGATACATCTGAAATGGAATTGGCATAAGATGCGATCTCCATGGTGTTGCGGTAACTCTTGTTCATATTGATCTTTCGGATGCCACGGCCAAAAACACGCGGCAGGAAACTTAAGACATCCCTCGTTTTCTCCTCCATGGTCTGGGCTTTATCTCCGAGGATCGTCATCTTGCAGGAGAACATCTTATCCAGGATCAGATACTGCATATAGGAATAATCCTGCATCTCATCGATCACCAGATGACGGATGTTTCGGTCCATCCTGCGACTTTTCAGAAGATATTTCAGATACAACATCGGATAAACATCTTCATATTTCAGAAAGCGTTTCTCATAAGAAACCTGCGGCAGTGTCTCATAGCCGTATTCTTTCAGGAACCAGTTATACAACACGTACAGATCCGTACTGCGGTACATTTTCATGAATTTGCCGCGTACGATCTCGATCTCGTCATCGCAAAGATCTCTGCCGATCAGCGTTTCGTACTCATCAACCACGTAATCCATGACAGCCTGCATACGCTCCAGCAGCGGAATATCCGGAAAGCGGTAATAAAACATCTCCGTCAGCTGACGTTCGCTCTTTGTCATGCCCTTGTATTTCAGGTCCGAAAAACGCATCAGGCGGTCTTCCAGTCCCAACATAAACTCATTGAGCTGCAATACAAAATCGATCGACTGTTTTTTGCGGCAGCTTTCTGCATACTTTTCATCGAGAAGCTCTTTTTCGATCTGGTCACAGCGGTCTTCACAGTCGCTGACCGTATCCCGGAGCTCCCTGTAGGCAAACATATCAAAACTCATCTCCCGGATATTTTCCTCGCCAAGCTCCGGCAGAATGTGGGAAATATAGTCTGAAAATACGCCGTTTGGCGAAAGTACCAGTACATTCGAGGACTTGAGATTTTCCCGGTCGTGATAGAGTAGATAAGCAATGCGGTGCAATGCCACGGAAGTTTTGCCACTTCCGGCCACGCCCTGAATCGCCAGAATCCGATCCTGTGTGTTGCGGATGATCGCATTCTGTTCTTTCTGGATCGTCTTGATGATGTTTTTCAGTTTGACATCCCCGTGGCTGCCAAGCTCCTGCTTTAAAACCTCATCATCAATCTTGACATCACTCTCAAATGCATAAATCATCTTCCCGCCACGGATCTTGTACTGCCATTTGGAAAGTACTTCGCCCTCCATGCGTCCTGCCGGGGCATCATAGTAAGCTTCTCCTTTGTCGTAGTCATAAAACAGGCTGGAAACCGGGGCACGCCAGTCATAGACCAGCGGGAGTCTTCCGGATTCTTTTGAAAAATTGCCGATGCCGATATAAAACGTTTCTGCCTCTTCTTCGCCGTCATAGATGAAATCCACCCGCCCGAAAAACGGGGAATCCAGCATCTTTTTGAATCTCCGGCGAAGATCCAGCTTCTCCTTGTTGGCATTGACCTGACCAAGCAGTGCCTGCTGATTATCAAAATCTTCGTAGCCATACTGGTCCATCTCCGTATAGTTTTCCCAGTAGTACTCATGCATATTTTCGATTTCTTTCTGTCCGTGCAGGATCGCATCATCCAGTTTACGAATACGCTCCTGCAATTTATCTAAAACATAGTTCAGATACTCTCTGCTGTCCATGTTATCATCCTTTTTATCATTTTAGTCGGAGAGACATCCACTTGTAGAAACGGTGCGTCATTCTTCCGCATTTAAGCATTATACTTTATTTTTTCCTGCGATACAAGGCTTGTTGCATATTTCTCAAAATCGGCAGCAGAGTGCCTGTGCTCTCTTTACATTCTTCTGTTTCCATGCTATCATTTATAATTATTTCCGCAGGAAAGATGCGGATTTTGAATGTTTACAAAATCGAATGCATCCGTCTGCAATTTTTTTGTGGATTTTTTATACTTTGGAGGTTTTTTATGGTACGAAAAGCTGTTATGGATGACTTTCCTGTCATCCTGAATATTTATGCAACTGCCCGGGCTTTTATGGCAAAAACCGGGAACCCGACCCAGTGGGCAGACGGACATCCTTCCGCTGATCTGCTCCGGGAATGTATCCTCGCACAGAAGCTGTTTGTCTTCACGGATCCCGATGATTTTTCGCAGATCCGCGGCTGTTTTTATTTTGCCATCGAAAACGATCCGACTTATGCACAGATCTCAGAAGGCAGCTGGTTATCCGATGCCCCTTACGGCGTGATCCACATGGTCGCAAGTGACGGGCAGGTGCACGGATTTCTGCGAAACGTGCTGGATTTCTGCGAGCCGCAGACTTCCCATCTTCGCATCGACACACACCACGACAACAAGATCATGCAGCATGTGCTTGAAAAAAACGGATTCCGCAAATGCGGCATCATCCATCTTGCAAACGGTGATCCGCGTCTTGCCTACGAAAAATGCTGATCCGGCTCATGTTCTGATCTCTTTGCCGCCTACACACACGCAAAAAGCTCCCCGGCTTTGTCCCTATGACATTGCCTGAGAGCTTTTTCTGGTTTTTCTTTTTATATTTCTCTTTTTTGTCTCTGTTTTTATTTTGCACGGAATCTGGCCAGGAAATCTTTTGTCCTTGCATTCTGCGGATTTTCAAAAATATCCGAAGGACTGCCTTCTTCGCAGATGACACCGTCCGCCATGTAAACGACATGGTTGGAAACGTCTCTTGCAAATGCCATCTCGTGTGTAACGACCAGCATGGTCATGCCTTCGTTTGCCAGTCCACGCATAACTTCCAGTACTTCACCTACCATTTCCGGGTCCAGTGCGGATGTCGGCTCATCAAAGAGCAGGATCTCCGGCTCCATCGCCAGAGCACGGGCGATCGCCACACGCTGTTTCTGTCCGCCGGAAAGCTGACGCGGCTTCGCATTGATGTACGGGTTCATGCCGACTTTTGTCAGATACTGCATGGCCTTTTCTTTTGCTTCTTCTTTGTTTCTTTTCAGAACTTTTGTCTGTCCGATGATGCAGTTCTCAAGAACCGACATATTGTTGAACAGATTAAAAGACTGAAATACCATGCCTACTTTTGCACGGTATGCTGCCGCATTGACCTTTTTATCCACCACGCTGTCTCCATGAAATACCACATCCCCGGAGGTCGGTGTCTCCAAAAGGTTGATGCAGCGAAGCAGTGTGGATTTGCCGGAACCGGAAGAACCGATGATCGATGTCACATCGCCCGGATGTACAACAAAATCAATGTCTTTGAGAACGGCGTTGGCACCAAAAGATTTGGACAGGTGTTTTACTTCCAGAATCGCATCTCTATTCATTTGTCTCTTCCTCCGTTCACATCAGTTTCGATATTTCTCTCTTTGTCAAAGCTTCCTTCTCCCGGATAACTGTAATTTCCGCTCGTATGTGCCAGCTGATCGGTCGTTGCCAGATCAAAACTTGCCGGTCCGTCCAGTTTGGACTCCCAGAAGCGCAGAAGTCTTGAAAAGACAAAGGTCATGATCAGATAGAGGACCATCGCTACAGTCATTGCCTCAAACCACCAGTAATAAGCTCCGGCTGTCTGTTTTGCCGCATAATACAGCTCGATAACACCGATTACGGACAGTACCGAGGAGTCTTTGATGTTGATGATCAGGTTGTTGCCGATCTGCGGAATGATGTTTCGCAGCGTCTGCGGGAAAATGACGTACAGCATCGTCTGAAAGTGCGTCATACCGATTGCTTTTGCACCTTCGGTCTGTCCCGGATCGATCGATAAAATACCGCCTCGCACGGTCTCTGCCATGTAGGCTCCGGTGTTGATCGACACGATAAAGAATGCAGCGAACCACATTCCCATAGTGATGCCGAGATACTGCATGGCACCAAAATAGATAAACATCGCCTGGACGATCATAGGTGTTCCGCGGAATACTTCCACGTAGATGTTCAGAATCAGTTTTACGATAAACAACAGGGCTCTTTTGATGATGGAATCCTGTTTGGACACCGGAATGGTCTGCACGATGCCGACCGCAAAACCGATCAGACATCCGACAAAGGTACCCACCAGGGCGATCAGCAGGGTGCTTCCTGCCCCGCGAAGGAAGGATGCACTGTAGTGTGTGACCAGATAAACGACTCTGGCCCAATAGTCTGTTGGCAAAGTACTGCTCATAATACATTTCCTCCCAAACGTGTTTATTCAGACAATGGCTGTACGGAGATCGCTTCGTTCATCATCTGCTCATAGTCTTCTTTTGTCATTTTTTCCAGAACGCTGTTGATCTCATCCACCAGTTCCTGATTGCCTTTCTTTACAGAGATACCGATGTTGATCTCTTCGTCAGATACCTGATAATTGTCATCCGAAGAGGAGAAATCCAGCATTTCCATATCCGGATAAGCCACACAGGCTGCCATTGCAGTCGGCTGGTCGGTACAGATCAGGTCACATGCTCCGGATTCCAGAGATACCAGCATCGTTCCTGTGGTTTCATAAGCCGGCAGTTTGTTTACATCTTCGATCTGATCAAGGCAGGTATCATACCATACGGTGTTGATCTGAGAAGTAGCCGTTGCACCCTTTAAGTCTGCCAGACCTTTTGCATCTTTATACGGTCCGTCCTTTTTTACCAGTGTCACGATGGATGCATAATAATACGGGTCTGTGAAATCTACGGATTCCAGACGTTTTGCGGTAATAGACTGTCCTGCGATCGCACAGTCAATGGCCCCGGAACTTACCGATGTCGGAAGGCTGTCCCAGTCCATCTTTACGATCTCCAGATCCCAGCCAAGCTCTTCACAGATGTGTTTTGCCATCATAACGTCATAGCCGTATGCATAATCAGAAGAACCTGAAATCGGAACGGCTCCGTTGGAATCATCGCTCTGTGTCCAGTTGTACGGTGCATAGGCACATTCCATGCCGACACGCAGGGTTTTCTTTTCCCCGGAATCCGCTGCTGCCGCATCGCTTCCTGCTTCACTTTCTGTTTTGCTTCCGCCGTCTGTGGATGCTGCCTGCTTGCTTCCGCATCCTGCCATAGACATCGTTACTGCTGCTACAAGTACTGCTGCTAATGCTTTTTTCTTCATTGTTCCGCTCTCCCTTTCAATCCAGGAAACCTGCCGTGACAGTTTTCCTTTACATTTTAAATTTTAAATTTGATAAAAAAGGACAGAGAAGTCCAGAATCCGACCTCTCTGTCTTCTTGTTATCATACCTCAGCCATGCTGCTTTGTCAACGTCTGTCAGTTAAAAAATCTGGCTCCCATATAGCCCACCTGGCCATTTACGGAAACCTTGTACCATCCGCCCTCATCTCCTAAGAACTCTACGGTCGTACCTGCCTCAAACTGACCGATGATGTTGTCACCGTAGTCCGGGTAAGAACGCATGTAGCATGCGGAATTGATCGTCATGTAAACCGGCTGGGATGCATCTGTCTGCGGCGTTGTCACATCCTGCGTGTCATTGCTGTAGTCACTGCCATCGGTCGTTGCATCATTGCCTGCATTATCATATGTACCGTCGCTGCTCTGTGAGCCATTACTGTATGTGCCGTCACTGTTCTGTGAAGCATTGTTTGCGGAATTGCTGCCATTTTGGCTGTTATCTGCTGTACTTCCTTTACTGTCTGTACCTGCATTGGAAGATGTTGAACTTTCGGTCTGCTTTTCTGTCGCTTTTTCCGTCTGTTTTTTGGTTTCTTTTTCGGTCTGTTTTTTCGTTTCTTTCTCTGTCTGCTTTTTGGTTTCTTTTTCAGTCTGTTTCTTTGTCTCAGTTTCTTTTCCGGTCTCTGTCTGTGCCTCTGTATTTTTACGGATCACAGCCGGATCACTGTTTCCATTGACCTTTGAAGAATAAATCTTCAGTCCCAGGATTGAACCGCCGATGATCAGTATCACGACAACACCGACCAGGAAATAACGCAGGTTATCCGATAACCATTCTTTAAAATCTCCCATTTGGATCCTCCTTGTTTTTGATTTTATGCTGCAGCTTTTCACAGATACTGCTTTTCACTGTGCGAAATAACTGCACTGTCTGTAAGTATATCATGCTTTCCAGCTATAATCCAGTGAAATATTTTTCCAGATGCTCCCTTTTTCATCAGATTTTTCGGATCACATCTCTTTTTACCGGATTCCGTACTCTGTATACAAAATACTGGCTTTCACGTGTATTCTGCCTAAACAAAAATAAGAAGAAAGTGGAACTCTTCTTCAAAAATTCCTCTTTCTTCTTATTTTATATCATTCTATTTCATATTGTTTCTGTCATCCGCTTTCAGCAAACGCACCTTACAGTTCGTTTCCGTTCGGTGTGCCTTTCAGATAACTCATGGCATTATCCAGTGTCACTTCACTGATCGCTGCCAGTGCTTCTTCGGTAAAGAATGCCTGATGAGATGTCACCATAACATTCGGGAAAGATAACAGTCTTGCAACGGTTGAGTGCTCCAGGATCGTCTCGGACATGTCTTCGTAAACGGAACCGTTCTCTTCTTCGTACACATCCAGACCAACGGCAAAGAATTTGTTCTCGCGGATTCCCTGGATCAGGTCATCTGTCTTGATCAGTCCGCCTCTTGAGGTGTTGACCAGGATCACACCGTCTTTCATTTTCTGGATCGTGTCGATATTGATCATGTGATGTGTCTCTTCCATCAACGGGCAGTGAAGGGAGATCAGGTCAGACTGTGAAAGCAACGTATCCAGATCAACATATTCTACGAAATCCAGATCTTTGTTCGGGTACATATCGTAGCCGATCACTTTCATACCAAATCCGTGGCAGATACGTGCCATCGCAGCACCGATTTTTCCGGTTCCGACGATACCTGCGGTCTTTTTGTAGAGGTTGACACCCATCAGTCCGTTCAGACTGTAGTTGTTCTCACGTACTTTGATGTACGCTTTGTGCGTGTGGCGGTTTGCCGTCAGAGCCAGTGCCATCGCATGCTCTGCAACGGCTTCCGGTGAGTAGCTCGGTACGCGTGTGACGGTCATGCCGTAGCCTTTTGCTCTCTCGAGATCTACGTTGTTGAAGCCTGCACAACGCATCAGGATCAGTTTTACCTTGCATGTATTTAAAATATCGATTGTCTCCGCACTCAAGTCCATATTTACGAATGCACACACGGCTTCATAACCGGCAGCCAGCATTGCTGTCTGAGGAGTAAGATTCGGCTCAATGTATACAACATCCAGATCTTTGTATTCTTCTTTGTCCAGATACGCATCAAAAGATTTTATGTCATAACTTTTCGCACCAAAAAACAAAATTTTCATAATTTTATTGCCTCCTTTTCTTTTCTTGTTAGTATGAACTTACAGCCATATTATATACAAAAAGCAGAGTAATGTAAAGGAAACAATTTCTCATCTGGAACCTCTTTCATCCGTTGAAAGCCATATCAGATGCAAGACCATATCCCGTCACAGATAAATGAGGTCTTATTTTGCGGCAGCTGCCAGGATCTCTGCCGCTTTCTCATAACCTAATTCTGCGGTATTCAGGCAAAGGTCATAATGATTACGGTCACCCCAGGTTTTTTTTGAAAAATAATGATAATAATTGCCCCGCTGAACATCTCTTTTATGTAATTCCGTGACCGCATTGCTCTGTGCAACACCATCCACTCTTATGATGCGTTCTGTTTTTGCATGCTGGTCGCTACTGTAGATAAAGACATTTAAAAGCTCTGTTTTGTCTTTCAAAATTTCAGCTGCACATCTTCCAAGAAAAATGCACGGTCCTTCGGACACCAGCTGACGCATGACTTTTGCCTGAGCCTCGTAGATCTCATATGGTTTTGTGATCTTGTCAAAATCGCTGGCATAGCTGGTCGCCATGGCAATACTGTACAGGATGCTTCCCATACGTTTCTCGTCGTAATCTTTCATCATGCCAAGGTCAATGCCGTATTTTTCGCTGGCAAGTACCAACAGTTCACCGTCATAAAACGGGATTCCAAGTTTCTCTGAGAGAAGCTTTGCGACCTCCCGGCCGCCGCTTCCGTATTCTCTGTCAATTACGATCGTTTTTCCTCTCATTATGCCTGTACCTCACTTTGTTCAAACTGGCTGGTATACAGATCTGCATAGAATCCGCCTTTTGCCAGAAGTTCTTCATGATTTCCCTGCTCTACAATGTCACCGTCACGCATGACCAGGATGATATCCGCATTCTTGATCGTGGACAGGCGGTGTGCGATCACAAAACTGGTTCGTTTCTGAGTCAGCTGATCCATCGCCCTCTGGGTCAGAAGCTCCGTTCTCGTATCGACGCTTGAGGTTGCCTCATCAAGGATCAGCATCGGGCTGTTCTGGATCATTGCCCTTGCGATCGTGAGCAGCTGTTTCTGTCCGGCTGAAATCGAAGTATTGTCTGTCAGAATGGTATCATAGCCCTGCGGCAGTGCTTTGATGAAGCTGTGGATGCCACATGCCTTGCAGGCATTTATCATCGTTTCTTCGGATACATTTTCATTATTATATAGAAGATTCTCACGCACACTGCCCTCGAACAGCCAGGTGTCCTGGAGCACCATGCCGAATTTTCTGTGGACATTTTCTCTTGTCATATCTTTTGTGTCCACACCGTCAATCGTAATGGTACCGCCGGTTGGCTCAAAGAATCGCATCAGCAGGTTGACAAGTGTCGTTTTTCCGGCACCGGTCGGACCGACGATGGCTGCTTTCTGTCCTGGTTTTACGTGAACGGAGAAATCGTGGATGATCTCTTTGTCCGGCACGCTCGGGTAGGAAAATTTCACATGGGAGAATACCACATCGCCCTCTACTTCTTCTACATTTGCCATCTTTGCGGATTCATCTTCCAGCTCTTCCTCGGAAAGGAACTCAAAAACTCGCTCGGAAGCGGCTGCTGCAGACTGGATGTTTGTCATACCCTGGGAGATCTGACGCAGCGGCTGTTCAAACAGACGCACATAGATCAGAAATGCCGTGATCACGCCAAAGGTGATCTGACCTTTCATAACGAGCAGGGCACCGATGATGCAGACTGCCACATAGCCGAAGTTTCCGATAAACGTCATCAGCGGCTGCATCAGTCCGGATAAGAACTGTGATTTGTAGTTTGCCGTTCTGACATCTCCGTTTAATTTTTCGAAACGTTCTCTGACTTGTCCCTCTGCTCCGGAAATACGGATCACATCATGACCGGCATACATTTCTTCGATGTAGCCGTTCAGCTCACCCAGGCTTCTCTGTCGGTCGGTGAAGTACCGCTGGGAGTGTTTCATGATTAGCACCATCAGCACCAGACCGAGCAGTGTGGTCACAACAGTGGTCGTTCCGAGAATCCAGTTGGTGTAGTACATCATGATCAGACAGCCGATAAACTGTGCCACTGCTGATACGATCGCTGCAAGGCTGTTAGAAAATGCCTGACCGATCGTGTCCACATCGTTCGTCACACGGGAGAGCACATCCCCATATGAATGTTCTGAGAAATACTTCAGTGGCAGGCGGTTGATCTTTCCGTCAATATCTTTTCGCATACGCTTGGAAAGTTTCTGTGTCACCGTTGCCATGATAAAGTGCTGTGAGAAACTGCACAGGGCACTGATCAGATACAGTCCGAGAAGAAAAACTGCCACTTTGAAAATGCCGTTCATATCGATGCCGTCATCCTGATGGGCTGCCCGGAACTCATCGCTTAAACGGATGTTGTTCACGATGTTCTGTGCAAGCTCGGAGTTTTTGTCCGTCAGGTCGAGATTCTGAAAATCAATACTTGACGGATCGGTTCCCTCCGGCAGATAGTCCATGATGTTGATCTGTCCGGACTGGATCTGTTTCTGGATGTCTTCCTGGACTGCTTCGGTGGAAATCCCGCCGGTCAGTCCGTTATATATATAATCTGTGATCTTACTGATCTGATTCGGTCCTGCGATCGTCAGAACTGCACCTAATGCCGCCATGATCAGTGCAAATAAAATGATACCTGCTTCTTTTTTGCAGTAAGAGAACAGATTGCTCAATGCGGCTTTCAGATTCTTTGGTTTTTGTCTTTTTTTATGCATGATTCCGCATCTCCTTTACGCAAGTTCCGCTTTTGAAAGCTGAGATAAAGCAATTTCCTGATAAACTTCACAGTTTTTCATCAGTTCTTCATGGGTTCCGATACCTGCCATCTTTCCGTCATCGAGTACGATGATCTTGTCGGCGTGGCGGATCGTTCCAATACGCTGTGCCACGATCACGCAGGTGGTACCTTTAAGGTCGGTGGAAAGTCTTCTTCGCAGTTCTTTATCTGTTTTATAATCCAGGGCTGAAAACGAATCATCAAAAATCAGGATTTCCGGATTTCTGGCGATCGCACGTGCGATCGAAAGTCGCTGTTTCTGACCTCCGGAAACATTGCCGCCGCTCTGTGCGATATGGCTGTAAAGACCTTCTTCCATTTTATCAATAAATTCCTGTGCCTGCGAGATATCGATGGCTTTCTTTACATCCTCTTCGGTGATCGCTTGTGCCGCCTCACCAAACGCAACGTTTCCTTCGATCGTATCGGAGAACAGGACTGCTTTCTGTGTAACATATCCCATCTTGTCATACAGTCCGCGGAAACTGTAATCTTTTACATTTTTGCCATCAATCAGCACTTCGCCCTCGCTGGCATCGTAAAGTCTTGCTGCCAGACCTGCAAGCGTTGATTTTCCGGAACCGGTCGCTCCGATGATGGCAAGTGTCTCGCCCTGGTTTACCTGGAAACTGATGTGTTCCAGACAGTTTTCTGCGGCTCCCGGATAGCGGAAGGACACATCGTTGAATGTGATGCTGCCTTTTTCTTCCGTCTGTCTGCCGTCATCTTTTCCTTCTCTGACTGCGATATCGGAGTTCAGCACTTCATTGATACGGCCTGCAGATACCTGTGCTCTTGGAAGCATGACAAAAATCATAAGCAGCAGCACAAATGCCATAACTACATACAGGGCATAGGAATTAAATGCCACTACATCACCAAGCATATCCGCCCTTGAACCGATGGCCGTGAATATTTCCGTCATTGTTCCGTTTAACGGGATCGAAATGTCATCAACCAGTTTTGCTCCCAGCCAGTAAATACCAAGAGATAATGCACTCTGTACAAAAATCATCACCGGGAACAGAAATGCCATGCCGTGCATGGTGAACATCTGCGTTTTCATCAGATTTTCGTTGACGCTTTCGAATTTGTCTTCCTGATATTTTTCGGCATTGAATGCACGAACCACTTTCAGTCCGGTCAGATTCTCGCGGGTAACACGGTTGACGTCATCGACCTGTTTCTGTACAGTCTTGAATTTCGGAAGCAACACTGCCATCAGGGTTCCGATCACGACCATGATCAGCACGACTGCTGATGCCGTCAGAACGGATAACTGCCAGCTCTTGCCGACAATCTTCACGATCGCCCAGGCTGCCATGATCGGTGCTTTGATCATCACCTGCAGTCCCATGGCTACGAGCATCTGGATCTGCGTGATATCGTTTGTCGTACGTGTGATCAAGCTTGAGGTAGAAAATTTGCTGATCTCGCCCGCCCCAAAATCAAATACCTTATGGAATACTTTTCCTCTGACATTGTGACTGAAATCTGCTGCAATCTTTGCAGCCAGATAACCGACAATTACCGCCAGCAGGGCACTTCCGAGTGCACATGCCAGCATCTTCCCGCCTGATAACAGATAATCTGAGATCGTATTGCTCTCAGAACTGATCAGAACGGTGATTTCTTTTGTATAGTCCGGCAGTTTCAGATCCAGAAACACCTGACCTGCGATCAGAAGAACGGCAAGAAACGCAAGTCCTTTGTCCTTCTTTCGCATATCTTTCAACAAATGCCACATATGATTCACCTTTCTTTCTTCTTTATCTTCCAGATTTTTTCCGGTATTTTTTATTCTTGCTCTTTTTCATTTTCCGGCTGTTTTTCCACAGACCAGACACTTACCTGATAATCGACCAGCCGCTTTCTCCAGGCCTTGTCATCCAGTGTACTGTGTCCGGTATCGGTAACGCGTTTCATCACATAATGCATCAGAATAGAATTTACGGAAAGGGCTGCCATCTCAAAATCCATCTCTTTGACTTCCCCTGCTTCCATCTTTCTTTTCAGAAGTGTCGGCAGCCACGGAATCCGGTTCTTCCAGATGCTTCTGACCTCTTCTTCTGACAGAAATTCCCTGACACCGTTCTCACGCACCATCATGCGGATAAATTCCAGATGCTCATCGATCACCGTCATAAAATTGATATAGGCTGCATCCAATGCCGCATCCAGCGGCAGTTTTTCGTATACATCCTGCTTTTCCGGCTCCTGAAGCTCCTGAAACATTTCCTGCATATTGCCGGTGATGACTTCTTTGAAAATTTCTTTTTTCCCACCTGGAAAATAATGATACAGAAGTCCGTCCGCCAGATCCACACTGCGGTTGATCATACGGACCGTCGTTCCTTTATAACCATTTTGTGCAAACAGATGTTGTGCCGATGTGAGCAGTTTCTGTCTGGTTGCCGCCGCCTGCTCCTGTCTCTGATTTTTTGTCCCCTGACTGCTCATTTTCACACCTCCTGTAACTTTTCGTTCAACATTTGTTCAACGAGAATATAGCACTCTGCCCGGTATCTGTCAACGACTTTATATTTTTTTCATTTTCTTTATCTTTTGTTTGTCGCTTTTTGCTATGTTTGTCACTCTTTACTGGTAAACAACTGAGATTTCTCCATTTTTTTCTCACTTTTTTATCTTATGATAACGTGGTATTTTCTTATGCTTTGTGTTAAAATATCTGCGGATTCCTAATCCTTTACGGCATCTTCTGCCCGCAGCATCATGAGCAGATTTTCCATGATGTCGGGGGCAACAGATGCCCTGTAAATAGTTTCCGAAATTTATTAATTAATAAGAAATGAGGTCTTTTATTATGAAGAAAAAAATTGCTATGCTACTGTGTGCCACACTGTTCTGTGCGTCTGCACTGACCGGATGCTCAAATCTTGACAACGCCGGTACAACCGCTTCTTCCCGTTCTGCTGCCGATTCAGTCGTTGCAACTGAAAGTGCCGCAGAATCTGAAACTGCTGCGGATACTGCTGACCATTCCGAGACAGCTGCTGAATCTGAGGCTGCTGATACCGAGGCATCTTCTGAAAATGTGACAGCAACCGAAGCTGCCGCTGATATCTCCGATACCACGGTTGCCGGATGGCAGTTCGTTGTCGAAAAACTGGAAAAGAACAAATCTCTGGAAAACGTCAGTGTTGACCTTGGATACACCGGCGTTGAGACAAATGATTATGTGAAGGAAGCTTCTGACGGAAACGTTTATTATCTGATCAAAATGCAGATCAACAAAGATGGCAGCACGGAAGCCATCGACTGGGCTTCCCTGAAACTGACCGACAGCGACGGAAATGAATACACCCGCATTGATGATGAATTCCTGACCAATCTTGGCATGACACGTATGTCAGGAACCAAACTGAACTTTGGTTCCAACGAAGGCTGGATCGCTTTCGAGATCAAGGAAGATGCTTCCGGTCTTACCTTATCTTACCCGTTTGAATCCGAAACTTATTCCTGCGAATTACCGGATCTTCAGTAATTGTTTTTCGGAAGTTCAAGCAAGAACCTGAAACTATGATCTCTATGGCATTTTTGCCTCATATATCATGATATAAGGAGTGTTTTTATGAAAAACAAAGTGCTTTTATCCCGTCTTTGCATCTGTACTCTGGCTGTTTCTCTGCTCGCCGGCTGTTCTTCCGCCGGTTCGACTTCTGAAACAACAAACAACAGTGAAACAGAAAGCATTTCTTCGGAAACAGCTTCCGAAACAGTTTCTGAAAATGAATCTGCAACGACCGCTTCCTTTGCTTCTCTTGAAAAAACGGATCTGTTTGAGCAGCAGAACAGCATTGATGAAGCCCTGCAGCAGGAGGCATCCGCCGGATATTCTTTTGAAGAACCAAATGTGATCGTCAATCCTTACGGCAATTCTCCGCTGACTGCTGTCGCTGCCTTCCACACGGACAAAGAGCTTGGCGGCACGGTCACCGTCAAAGGAAAAGATGAAAAAGATGACATTACCGGAACTTTCGAAGCTGCGACGGATCATCTTGTCCCGATCTACGGGCTGTACAATGGCGATACGACAGAAGTAGTCCTGACACTGGAGGATGGCACTTCCACCACCGTAGAAGTTACCACCGAAAAGACTGAGGTCAATGTCGGCACGATCGAGACAACCATGAGTGATGATTCTGCCTATGATTATTCCAATCTGACATTTGTCTGCTCTTCTGCAGGTATGCTCTACGCACTGGACAGTGCCGGTGACATCCGCTGGTACTTCACAGATGGCGGAATACTTGGCGTTCATCAGCTGAAGAATGGTCATCTGATGATGCCGACTTCTTTTCTTCTGAAGAGTATGTACTACAAAGCAGGCCTTCAGGAAATCGATCTGAGCGGTAAGATTTATCACCAGTACATGATCCCGGGTGGTATGCACCACGATTTCCAGGAACTGCCGGACGGCAATCTGCTGGTTGCCGGAGACAGTCCGGATCTTTCCACCGTAGAAGATTATGTTGTGGAGATCGACCGTGAAAGCGGCGAGGTTGTCTGGAAATTTAACGCTGCCGATGCGATCGACAAAGAAGACGGACAGTCCGCTTCGATCGCAACCGACGGTTCCGATGAAATCGACTGGTTCCATAATAATTCTCTGTGGTACGATGAAAAAAATGATCTGGTTCTGCTTTCTGCACGCCATAAAGATGCGATCATCGCCATCCACAAATCGGACAAATCCCTTGCCTGGATCCTCGGTGATCCTGCCAACTGGAATGGCGTAGATAAAAAATATTTCTTCACCCCGACCGGTGATGATTTTGAATGGCAGTATGCACAGCATCAGATCACTATGCTTGATAACGGTGATATTATGATGTTTGACAATGGTACTGCAAAAGTAAAATTAAGCGATAATGACAACCGTGTTTCCGGCGATGATATCTACTCCAGAGCTGTCGTTTACCATATCAACACCGATGATATGACAATCGAACAGGTCTTTGAGTATGGAAAAGAACGCGGACCAGAGTGGTATTCTGACTGGATCTCCGGTGTAATTTCCCTGGATGGCACAAAAGACCAGCTCTGGATCACAGCCGGTGCCAACCTCTATGATGAAGAAAACAACCGCTATGATCACTATCCGACCGACATGATGAAGCAGGGACTGATCAAACGCACCCATATCGACCAGGTATCAAACGGCACACTTGCTTACGAGATTCTGATCTCCGGCGATACTTATGCGTCCCTGACTTACCGTTCTCTCCGCCTGCCGCTCTATACCGAAGGAGCCGCACTTGATGTAAATGCAAAAGGCGAGCTGCTTGGAACACTTGGCGAAACTGCCACCGCAGATTACACTGCACCGCTTGATGATGCTGCAGCACTTCCGGATGGCTGGGAATTTACCCTGGATGATGCGAAATTCTCTTTGAAAGGTGCGTACACTACAGACAAAGCTTCCGATGCACTGGAAGATGCTTACGTGATCTTAGTAAGCGGAGATGAGACAAAAGCTTACGCACTGACCCAGTATGGCACTGCCGGTGACGATGCAACAAAAGTTACCGTTTCCGGATGGGTTTCCCCGGTTGGCTTGGAAGGCAAGACCTGGGATATTTACCTTTCTGTCGATGGGCAGGTTTATGAAAGCGGACATTCCATCGCATTGTAAAAGATTTGCACAAAACACAAACTATCTGCAGGTCATCTCAGGAAGTATGCTTATTTCTGATTGATTCTGTATAAAAGACCGGGGATTTCTCATTGTTTGAGAAATCCCCGGTTCTATTATTCCCTGTCTTTTGCTAAATGATAATCTTTCAGGCATCGTTTCAGCCCTTCCTTCGCATCACTGAAAAGGATTCCTCTCTCCTTTGCTTTTGTACAGTCCATCCACAGATTATGTGCCGGCGGCACTTCTTCCGGTTTCCTGTCACTTTTCAGGAAGTGCAGCATTTCACAGGTGATATCATACATCGTCTGCTTCGTTTCACTTCCAAAATTGTAAACGCCTCCCGGAAGCATAAAAATCTTCGGCATATTTTCCGCAACTTCACGAAGATAGGTGATCCCCCGGTACTGTTTTCCAAACGTCAGAACCTGCTTTTCGTTTAACAGCATACGAAGATAATTTGACCTCTCTGCCGGATAATCATACATCCACTCTGCCCGCAGCATCACCGCATCCGGCTTTACATCCAGAACCCGCTGTTCCATCTCCAGCTTATGCCTGCCGTAAACATTACAGGGACTGGCATCTTCCTCCTTATACGGACCTTCACCTGCACATCCGCGGTATACCTGATCCGAACTGAAACAGATCAATTTTTGTTCTTTCGCTGCTTTTGCCAGAAACAACGGCAGACGCACATTTGCTTCATAAGATGCCCCCGGATTTTTTTCACACGTCCCGACATCTGAGATTGCTGCTGTGTGGATGATAACGTCTGCTCTGCTTTTCTCAATCATGTTTCGGATCTGTTCTTCGCTCATACTTCGCATGGACGGTGCCGCAACCGTATCATCCAGATCCTGCATCAGACGATTGCCCACAAAACCATGAGCACCTGTGATTAATATTTTCATGTTATCGCTCGCTTTCTATATTCTGACAACAGCCAGTTTAATCGTTTCGATTCTTATATACATGTATAAAAAAATGTTAGTCAAATCTTAGTCAATTATAAGAAAGAGCACCCTTTCACAGGATGCTCTTTCTTTTGTTTTTGCCGTATTTTCGGGCTTTTTCTGTCAAGCTGGAAAAGGGACTTGAACCCTCGACCCCTTCATTACGAGTGAGAATGACACTCATCGTTACAGCTTGATTTTATCACGTTTTCTTTTATCTTTATTGCTTCTGACTACTTTTTTGACTACTTTTTAATCTGCTACTATTCTATATATTTTTTCTTGTATTGTCAAGTCTTTTCTGACTCTTTATACCCTCTCCACTTTCTTAAGATACACCCATCCTGATTCATTTTTCAGCCGTCCGAATCCGTTTTTTTCTTCGGCAATCACGTACGTTCCTGGCTGGAGCTTCTTCGCACGGCTGTAGGTTTTTCCCGGTCCCGTTCTGATCGGAACATTCGCAGTTTTTGACTGTACCTTATATGGCAGTTTGACAGATGCATAAACTTTCTTTCCAGCATCATTGTAGACATGATAACCGGCGTGCTGATCCGCACACTGCTTCGCCTTAGCAAGCGTCTGAAACGCTCCGATCTGGCTGCTGGCGTTCTTCCAGGTCTTGCGGACACGGTACCATGGTTTTTCGGTGGCTGGGAGAGCATCACCCGATCCGGCAATTTTTTTCTTGAACTCGTCCCACGTCCAGCTGGTTTTATAGTGGTTGTTGTGCACATACGGTGCCGGGCATACCTTGTTGACGATATCATAATGCCGAAGGACATGGTCTGCAGCGATTCCAAGCTGCCCCATCAGATGCCTTACCAGCCATACACAGGCCTCCTGCGTAGCAGTTGTGAAATACCACTTTGGATCAGATGCCAGTGCACTGTTTCCATCACACTTGCAGCACATCTCAATACTGATCGTGTTATAATTGTTGGCTTCCGGGTGTTTCTGTGTATAATAACCTGCCGTCCCTACTGCCCACGGCACCGCATCCAGACTGCAACGCTGGTAGATTGTTCCATCCCAGTAGATGTAGAAATGGGCACCACATCCATCTGCCGCCAGATCATGTGCCTGACCGACCACGCCCAGATAATGCACTCCAATGTACTTTTTCTGATTTCCCCATGCCGGGACCCTGGACGATGATATAGCATTTGTAATTTTGTAGCTCATAATTTTTACCTGCCTTTCTCAGAGGACGCTTATGCGTCCCCTTTTTTCTCTGCTTTCTGTGTCAGTATGTCGATCGCATTGGCGATCACTGCCGGCAGCGGTATGCCCATCAGTCCGGCATTCTCTACGATGCTGATCAATTCGTTGGCAATAAATCCGATGATCACAGCATTCCTGATGTAATCCACACCGATTGCCAGATCCAGCCGGTACGCTACCAGAACAAACAGCAGCGTCATGCATTTCCTGCACAGACCTTTCCAGCCTGTCCGACTTTCCAATGTCCCTGTTGACGTTTTCTTACTGTTGTGGAATACCCCGGCAACGATCAGACCGGATATGTAATCGATCGCCATAAAAATGATCAGCGTCATCAATGCCTGATCCCAGCCGCCAAAAAAAGAAGCAATCGCCCCACCGACTGCTCCAATACCTGTACATAACATTTCTTTTTTCATCCTCGTTAGTCTTTCCTTTCTTGGTCAGATGTGTTAATATGTATCTAACCAAGAAACAATCTAAGAAGTCTTGTGGGCATTGGTATCGCTCAACACAAGGCTTCTTTTTCGTTTACGGTTTCAAAAATTACAATAAAAATGGACCTCTACGGTCCTGCTCTGATGACACTTCCTCGATTAATATTCATATGTGCAGTCATCTCCATTTGCAATCAGCTGCAATCTGCGTTACGAGTGGCATGGTAGTTTACCGTAGCCCTCTTTAGTTAATTAATTCATATTCAGTGCTTCTCGAATCGCTTCCAGATCATCTGTTGTCAATGCTGGATAATCCGCTGCAATGTCCTCGAATACTTCTCCATTCTTGATTCTGATACGAAACGCTCTTACCATGATTTTTAATTTCAATGTGCTTAATGTCTTCATATTAGTTTTCTCCTCCAATCAAATCAGCCATCATTAAAACAAGGTCATCCGTTGCACCTTCAAGCGTGTCTGTGCGTTGCTCCACCTTGTTCAGTCGTTCCTCTGCGGTCTGTTGTGACTCAGGCATTTCTGCTTGTATCTTCTCCATTTCAGCAATTTCTTCTGCTGTCATATCTCTGTAGACCATTCCCATAATCGGTACCTCACGGGTACGGGTTTCTTCATGCTCTATGGAGGTGATGTTGCCTTTTTCATCATATTCTGCTGGCACAATAATTTTATATTCCTCTGTTTTTATTCCAATTTTTTTGTACTCTGCAATCCTCATGCTCTCACTCCTTTTACAACAATTCTTGTTTTCGCTTTCCAAACGGTTAAGCCATTTAGTCCGATAAATGCTCCCGATGGGTATATTTTACTATCTGTTCGATTATTTTTATCCCACACTTTTAAATACGCTGTTTGAGTTCCCGTCGATTCTTTTTGTGCATTTGACACACAAGCGTATCTATATGTTATGTTCTCGTTGTAATACCATATAGCAGCTATATCTTTAAAAGCTGTTGTGGTAGGAGGATAATATGCATTAAAATATCCAGAATCATTAGCACAATATGGGATTAGAAAGGTATTACCCGTTATAGGTGTTTTTACATTGCTTTGATTTATGTAAAGATATAAGTCTTTAAATGTTCCATTCAAATCCAAATTGACAGCACCGTCTTCTTCTAATGTAACATCTAAGATATCTTCCCAATCATATATTCCCATCCTCTCTCTAGCCGCCGCCTGTTCCTCCGCTGTCCATGCTGTACCTTTTCCATCACACATGGCGGCTTTGACGGTTTTATCAAAATTACAAGAATCAATAACTCCGCCAACGCCTAGCGAGTTTATATTATCTCTATTTGATATATTTCTTTCAGTCGCTATTTTTATTATAGGTAAATTATTATCATTAGAAAATCCCAACAGATTGTAATTATTCAATATGCAAAATAACCCATATTGCTTGTTTTTTTGAGTAATTGGTATCTCAGCAATGCCATTCTGTACAATACTCTCGCCATTAATTTGCACATCCAAGTCACTTGCACCGTCAGCCCATTCACAAATGAATGTGCCATCTTCGTTGACTGATTTTACCCGAATAATTTTGCCAATAGTTGGGGCTTCGGCTGGTTTGGTAATTTTATCTTCCTTTAGCGAATCAATTTCTGTTGCATTCTTCTGAATCTGATCCGCTGATTCCTGGATTTCTTCTTTTGCCGTCTCAGCTCTTTCTGCCGACTTTTCCGCTGAAACTGCACTCACCTGTGCCGCTTTTGATGCCGCTTCTGTAACTTCCCTATCTGCTGCCGTTCCGCTCTTTGCTTTCTCAGCTGCTTCTTTTGCCTGTACTGCATCGTTCTTTGCGGTTTCTGTTTCCCTCTTGGCTGTTTCCGTGGCTGTCTGGGCTTTCTTTGCTTCTGTCTCTGCATTTTCCGCAGCTTTCTGTGCAGCCTCTGCTTTTGCCTGGGCGGCCTCAGCCGCTTCCTTATCTGCATCTGCTGCCGCTTTCGCTGCTTCTGCATCCTGCTTTGCTTTTTCTGCTGCGGCTCTGGACTTTTCTGCTGAGTTCTTAGCATCTGTGGATTCCGTTGCTGCCCGGACTGCTTCTGATCTGGCGGTTTCGGCTTCTGTTTTGAATGCTTCTGCGTTTTTTACAGCTGTTTCTGCATTTTCTTTTGATGTTTTTGCTTCATCGGCACTTGCCTCTGCTGATTTCCTGGCACTCTCCGCTCGATCAGCGGATTCAGCAACTGCCACAATTGCCTGCCGGAACAGTTCCCCTTCTTCCGGTGCGGCATGGGCTTCCGGTTTCGGCCTTGCCCGGACTTTCATGCTGACACGATACTCCGTCTTTCCAGAATCGCCGTTTTCGATGTACACGAACGCATAGATTGTATAATCCTGCGTTGTTCCACTGCCCTCCAGCAGCACATCTGGGACAGGTACCTCAGTAACCCCCTCTTTCGTCACACCAATCCTGGTGACTGTTTCGCCGATCCGCTCTGTTGTCGAAAACTGAACCTCGACCGCCGCCGGGAGCTTCACGCCCTGGATCCGCAGTGTCTGTCCATAATCCCACTGCCACAGGTCACTGACTGCCTGGCAGTAATGCTGCCCTGCATCTATGACTGCTGTTATCATGTATTTCTCACCTGCTTTCTAATTCATACGAACTCCTACAATGCGTTTGATTGATATTTGGTTTACTGTCCATCCTGATCCAATATTTCGCACATAAATTCCTACTTTATTGTTGCTGGTATCCCATTTCAACTGAACACGAGCATTATAGGATGCTGTAAGATACAGAGTAATTACTGTCTCTGCCGGATTGCTCCTGTTAAGTGTAACCCAGCCTTTCTGGCCATCCACAATTTCCAGCCATACACGAATTTCATCATAATTCGCCAGGGAACTGACTGCTGAAGAATAGTACCAGTTTCCTGTTGCTGATGGTGTTATCATTGTCGTTGACAGTGTTTTTGCTGTACAACTCTCTACATTTTCTTTTCGTGCCAAGGCATTTTTGATCTCCAGTAATTCTTGCTGTATTCTATCGATTGCTTGTGTTGCCGGACCGCTTGTATTGTTTGAAGCTTCTGTTTGAGTCTCTGTCTTTCCACAGCTCTGTATTTCCGTAATCAATCCACCATCATAGTCCATCGTCATTTTCATTACAGGTATATACTGGATTTTGCCATACTTATCTTGTAACATAACAACATCCCCAACGTCAATTCGCGGATCGCCAAGAAATGAAACGGATGCCGGAATGAATGTAAAATCTTTTATTTGTGTATAAATCTCATCCAGCCTACTTTGCGTCATAATTGGGTTTTCGATTTCTATGCTCGGAGTGCTCGTTCCGGAAACAATCGTTTTTGTTTCGCTTTTGCATTCAATTCTCCCGACCTTAAACTCTGATGATTCTGCTTTGAAATCATCATAATACTTAGATGGCGGAACCATATAATTTACAGAATCATACCATCTAAAATCAATTTTCCCATAACGATCAATTACTGCAAATTTTCCATAAAACTGGGCAATATAATTTAATGCATCGCGATATGTACAGTCATCAAACGGATCAATATACACCTCTTTATAATAAATTGTGTCTCCAACTTTATGGTCTACTTCCATAGTTTTAAATTTTTGTGGAATCATAACCCCGGCAGGAAGCTTTGTAAAGCTTTCTGCAAGCGGAACGCCTGTCACATCACTAATATGAATAAGTGCTTGCTTTCCATCAACTGGAAACGATATATTTCCTTTGTATTTTTTTGAAAGTTTTGTCTGCATCCTATCATACGCTGTAAAGCTAATAAGCCCATCATCATTTGTTGTTTTTTCAGGTGTAAATTTTCCAATGGGGCAATACAGGTATGTTCCTTCAGACAATACTCCTACTGCTACTGTTAATTCCTGACCATCGATTTCTGTTTCAGGCTTCTTCATTGTGACCTGGATACTGCTTGACAATGCCCCACCAATACTTACGCAATCAGTGGAAACTGCAGAAGTTGCTGATAATAAGGTCATTACCTCTGCTCCAATATCCATAATTGCACTTCCACTTCCAATAGTCATACGCACATCGAACATTCTACTGTCAGCCTGTATCGCTGCTTTGAATTTTTCGCTTGATTGGAACATTTTTGCACCTCCCTCCTGATGATTATTTTTCAATTAGGTTTACCGTGACACCTACATACCGTGGCTTCCCCCCGACATAGGTGTATACCGGACATGTAAGATCGCCTGCATACATATTTGCTGTAATGTTCTTTCCGGTCTTAGGGCTTCGGAAAGTTACATTGAAAAATGCTGGTTCAACAGCCGCTTCTACTGTTACCATCTGTGCATCTGTAAGCGGCAGAAACTCAATTTCCAACTTCCATTTCAGGGCTATAATATCGCCGGTCATTGTTCCATCTGCTCCACGCCCTGCATTTTTCGACCAGATCTTATTTCGTGAAATTTTCAGACCATTTAATTTCGGTTCCGGCATGGCAACGCCGTCGATCGTGATGGATGCGGCCATTTTTGTCACCTCATTTCTTCAAAAAGTACCGCCCTTTCGGACGGTACCGGTTAAACCAATATCGGGCATACGCCTGTCGATTTGGTTCTGTGATTGATTTCTTCTACGACTACGTCTGTGACCTTTCGACCGCCAACGTAAATATTGAATGTAGGGGTTTCATTCTGAGACTTTCCGTTCTTTGCTGACTGCATAGAAAACGCTGCCATAACAGCTTTATATACACCTTGTTCAATACCCGCTATAATTTGCTGCTGGTTTGCGACGGTAGTTTTATTTCCCATCTTTCCTACCAATTCAGGACCAGCTTCATTTGCCATGAACATTTCTCCTGTTTTTGGAAATCCACCGCTTGCATACCATTCAACATCCAGTTTTGGTATCTGAAATGTTTTTCCCAGAAATTTATATGGTGATGTGCTGAATTTCAAATGCGGCAATGCAAAATGAGGTATTGATATTTTCCAGTTCACAACCTTATTTACCAGCCAGTCTTTCGCCTGACCTAAAACACCGGAAACCTTGTCCCAAGCACCTACGGCATTTGCTCGGAAAGTAGCTGTTTTGCTTTTAACGCTGTCATACAACGTACGTGCGTTACGTGCTATACCGCTCCAGTCACCCGAAGCTCTTGCAGTATAATCTGCAGCTCTATTCTTGATATTTCTTCCGAATTCCCCAAGATAATTTTTGATTCTGTCCCAAGCACCGCGTGCGTTCGCAGTATAATCAGCTGACTTACTTTTGATTTTATCAACAACTGTTCTCCCATATGCTTTCAGCTTATTCCATGCACCTACAGCTTTTGCTTTGAATGTGTAAGTGGTATTTTTGGCCTGATTTTTCACTTTGTCCAATGCCGCATCGAGTTTATCCCAGCCGCCTTTTAACGTTGCTGAAACGTTAGCAACGATAGAGTTATTTTTTACTTTATCCCAGGCACCTTGAACGGAATCCCATAAATCTTTTCCGGTACTTAAAACTTTCGCACCTATACCCAATACTTTGTCACCCAGATTATCCCAGGCATCTTTAATGCCGCTCCAGATTTTTTTTGCGATTTCTGCAATATTTCCTGGAATATCCGCAATGCCTTGCAATAATCCTGCAATACATTGTTTTCCTAAATCCGCAAATACTGTTGAAGGTGAATGAATGCCGAATGCTTTCTTAAAACCATCGACAAATGGATCTAAAATATTTTCCTTTATCCAATTCCCTACGTTTTCGAGTGCGTCCGTAATTCCTTTAAATATGCCTTTTACGAGGCTTCCACCGCACTCGTCTTTTTTCTCCATGAAGTAATTGTAGATTTCACCTGGAATATCCCCCAGCAATCCGGCCACAAAAGCTGCTGCTCCACCTGCAATACTTCCTGCTGCTTCGGCCGCTTTCTGCAAGATTCCTTTCCAGTCAATGGCCAGAATTGCAGTCTTAACAGATTCTCCAAGATTCTTCCAATCTACATTCTGCACTGCTTCGCAAAAAGATGTGAGAAGACCTTTCATCGTGTCGGATGCAGTTTTTCCAAGCATCGACCAGTCTATGTTTTTGATGGTGCTGTCAATAGTTTCTCCGACAGATTTTCCTAATTTACTCCAGTCAAAATTGGTCACAAAGGTAGAGGCTGTCCCTACCGCAGTGTTTATGCCTTCTGCAATTGTCTTTCCTACAAGTCTCCAATCCGTTCCTTCCATGAAACCGTTCAAGAATGTTGCTACTGATTTTGCAATCTTATTGCAGGTCTTTTTGATGTCATCCCATGGGATATTTTCAAGGGCCGCATTAAGCTTCTGTCCGGCAATTTTTCCTATTTCCGTGAAATCTGCGTTTGCCCATGCATCCTTGATCATCTGGGCGAAATTTGCATATTTATTTGTAACTTCGTTCTCTTCGAAACTTCCGCCGTCACTTCCGGATGATCCACCGGAACTGCTTTTGCTGTCATCATCCAGCTTATTGATCTCATCAAACCCCATCAGGGATTTTTTGACCTTATCCGCCGCATTAGCTGCAGAATCACCGGTCTTGTCCAGACTGGCGGCATAATCTTTCTGCACCTTAGAGGCAGTAGTGTATGTCTTCTGTCCGGTAAGAGCTGCAAAGAACTGCCCAACAACATTGCATGCCTGCACCAGATAATTTATCAGCGTTGATAATGCCGGTGTGATCGTATTGAGAATCGGGGAAAATGCAGTCGCAAGGCTGTTTTTCAACTGCTGCAATCCGCCTGATAATTCTGAAAGATTTGCGTTTGTTTCGCTGTTCTTCTTTGCCAGGTTCTTGAAACCATCTACCAGGGCATTTCGAAGCTTGCTGAACAATGCATACATACTTCGAATACCAAGACCGTATTTGAGTAATTTTCCAATTCCGCCACTGAGAGCATTATTTCCTTGCTTGATTCCTCCGGCAAATTTCCGGATTCCTGGCAATCCGGTTGTGAACTTTTTAAGTAATGCCCCGAATGCACCGGATGCTGTTTTTATAGCGGGACCGACACCTTTCATAACAGCACTCATAGCTTTAAATGCTCTCGAGCCGATATATGCAGCACTGGACGCAACCTGACCGACGACCGGAATACTCTGGATTGCAGACACTGCAGCTGCCTGGGCCTGTCTGATGCTTGCTGTCATATCTTCAAATGCTGCTTTTGCTGTCGCTCCCATGGTCGCAAATACACTTCCATCCGCAAGATGCGGTGTCTGGATATCTGTACCACTGTTCTCCATATTCCTTCGTTCTGCATTGTATTCTCGCAGTCGGTTCGTAAGATCTGAAAGTGCAACTCCATCCCTCTGATATTGTTCAGACTCCTGCAAGTTGGAGCCATCCAGCAACATAGAACTTCTGAGGTCTTTGTATTCTTTCAATTTGTTCCGCATGATAGACAGCTGGTTTGTGTTCTCACGGTACTGATCCGTCGGTATCATTGCTTTTCCGTTATCCTCAAGGTCTTTCATTTCACCTTTTAGATATTTCATTTCCGTTTCAACTTCTTTGATTTGCTCCGTCAGACCAGTCATTGCACCACCGTCGCCAGGCTTAAATCCGAGATCCAACCATTCTCTTTGCTTCGCAATTAACTTCTCCAGTCTTGCCTGTGCATCATCATAATGAGCCTTCACTTCGCTGTAATCAGCACTCGGAACCGTCGCTTTTCCTGCTGCCTCTAATGCCTTCTGCTTTTCTTCCAGCTTTGCGTAAGCGGATTCGGTCTTTGCAATATTGGCTTCTAGGTCTTTAAACTCCTGTGTTGGCACAAAACGCTTGCTCGCATCCATGCTGTTCATTTTCTGGATCAGTTTTTCCTGCTCCATCTCTGTTTTTGCAATAGTATTGCATAACTGTTCATATTCTGGATTGTATACACGGATGCCTGCTGCGACCTGTGCTTCCCTGACATAGTCTCTTATCTGTCCGGTAGCCTGCTTCCAGATCGTACCATTGACCATATCTTTCCAGGAACTTTTTATAAGGTTCTGCATATTTTGAATCATTTGCATATTTTCGCTCATTGTCTGGCGAACTGGTTCCTGAGTTTCATTCATGCTGTTGTTGATATCTGCGGCTGTACTTCTGACAATATCTTCTGTCTCTTTTGCCGACTGTCTCAGATCATCATTCTGAAACACTGGTTGTGACTGCTGCACCGCATCCTGCATATTCTTAATAGCTTTTACGGAACTGTCCGTATTCAATGCATCTTCCGGTGTTTGCAACTCACTCAGGCTCTTTTTAACGTTTCTCATCGCCTCCGACAGTTCGGCACTTGCCGCACTGCCAGGTGTTTCGATTTTTGATGTGCTGGTGTTCATCTGAGAAACTGTGTTATTCACAACGCTTGTAGCTTCTCTCATTGCCTGTTTCAGTTTTGCGTTGTTTGCCTCAATGATGACTTTCATTCTGTGCAGTGTATCACTCAATGTTCACACCTCCTTCCCTTTTCACTATTTCTTATTGATGTCTTCGTCTGTTGAACTCTGCGGCATATAAGCGGCGGTTTTCGGCAGCTGTTACAACCTGTTCTTCTTGCTTGCTTTCCTCGAACTGTTCTCGTTCTTCCCTGAACAGTTCCGGGTAGAAGTCCCATGGTTTGCGTGCTTTGTTTTCTGAATTCAAATCCCTGCCGATATGCTCTGCGATGCTTTCCGCTTGTATGAACTGCTGCAGGATCTTAATCTTTGCACGCCGTCCATAACTCCGAATGCAGTCGTGGACTTCCGGGATAGACATATTCCAGAAGTCCTGCACTTTGATTCCTGCATCCAATGCATCTTCGTATAGTTTCCAGATTTCTTCGGTGACTGTTTCTGTTACAGGATCACATCTGCCTGATCCAGATCTTTCATCAGGCTCTCTGCCATCGCCGGCGTAAAAAAACCGGATACCGCCATAGTCGGCATAATTACTTTTGCCATGAAATCAAACTGATTGCCGCCTTCTTCCAGCCACTTGTCGTACAGCTTTGTTACTTTGTCGAACGTTGTACCGTGTTCCCATGGCTCGATAGCTGCCTGGGCAATCGTCAGCATAACACCAAGCGGCGGAATATCATTCGCCGTTACCAGCGTCATAATATTGGTACGGTATTTGTTTTCCAGTTTTGTGATCATACCGGTATTAAGTTTCATTTTGTGTTGTACCCCTGCCACTTCCCAGTAATGAAATGGTGGTCTTTTTTTCTTTGCTTCTTCGATAGATGTTACTTTTTCTGTTTCTTCTTTCTGGAATTCTTCATCCAGTCCTTCTAATCTTTCCATTGATCGCCCCTCCTTATGACGGATCTGTAACTTTCAGATCACTGCAGATTGTCATCTTTGCTTCTACTTCAACAACTCCGTTCACACCGCCGCCCGTACGTTTTACGGACACTTCTGCGTCATATTCCGTGGTTGTGCCATCTTTTAATGTTTCTTTGAAACTAAGTACTTTGTCAGATTCCTGTGCTTTTCGAAGAATGCGATACGCACTGGTTGCCGCTCCATTTTCATACTTGAATTTGTATGTCATGTCTCCAAGATCACCAATACCATTCTCGTACTGTTTATTTTTATCGTTCAGACCGGTATTTTCTACTTTTTCCGGTTCAACACCACAGTCCGGGATCTCTTTCAACCCTGGAAGTTCTTTGTAAGCACCAGCTGCGTCACTTTTTTCCTTGTACTCAAGTTTTGCTCCATTTGCCAGCATATTCTTCACGCTCCTTTTCTAGTTCGGCCAGAATACTTCTTCTGACTCCATATCAATGATTGCTTCATATCTCATTACTTTATGTTTCAACCCAGATGGATCCGGGGTGTCCTGACACAGGGTACGCACCAGCCCAAGTGCTGCCAGTGCCTTGTCTACCTTGAGTGCAGATTCGGACGTAGAGCGGTTATGCCAGATATCTACACGATATCGTACATAGCTCTTTTCCTCTCCCTGTGCGGTATGTTCATATACCTTGTTATCTTCTTCGGTGTACTGCACTGCCGGAAGCTCTGCCCAGTCTTTTGGGTACTGGTCCGTTACATTCCCGAACGCTCCGGCAAGTGCGGAATAGATCTGATCTTTTACGTTTTTCATAAATTCTTTTCGATTGCCTCCTCAAAATAATGTGCAATTTCCAGTTCATTGTTTTTTAGTGCCGGATATAAAAATGGTTGTGCAGCCTGTCCGGTACACTGGTAGAATCGGCCGTCCGGCGTATCCACATAAAACCACTTATACTTTTCGGCCGTCTTCCGCCCGATCATGCTTTCGTGGATCCACCAGGGCGACTGTACATAGGCATAGGCAACATCCGGTGATATCCCCGCGTGTTGCTTCTGACCTTTGGGGCCTGTGCCAAATTCCACATATTGTGCATACTTTTTGTTGGTGTAACAGATGCCTACAATCTTTTCGCTGCTGGTTTCTATCGCCGTGTATATACTCCCTCTCAATTCCCCGTCATTTACCGGGCATCTTGTTTTCGCCTCAGCCTGCACTGTTTTGATACTTTTTGATACCGCATCATACATATTCACTGCTGCCGTTTTTTGAAACGCATCCGTAATTTCTTTTTTACCGATGATCACAGTTTTTCCACCTCCAGCGTAAGATAGGTGTAAGGATAAATGGCAACGACCTTATAATCCGGATCATTGCCGCCGTTTACAGAAATACCGTCATTTACAGATACCGTCATACCTTCCTGAAACCGATATGACGGTTTGCCATTCTTGCCCGCTACTTCCGCATATTTCCCGTCAATCCTCAAGTTTCGGATAAGTGGAAGCCTGCTGCCATACATTTCTGCCTGTACTTTTCCACCGGCTGTCCACATTTCCGCCCGAAAACAAGAAGGCGGAGCATATTCTGTATATGTTCCACCCTCTGCATCTTTTTTCTGCACCACCTGGAAATGTTTGAATTCTCGAAGCCTTTTCCTTTTCAGCCTCATAGGCCACACCCCCTACACGTGCCAGCCGATACCGGTTCAGCACATCATAGATTCGCTTTGGTGCATTATCGAAGTTGTAAGATTCCCCTGCACCGGTTCTTGAAGATTCCCCCTCTGTTCCCATGCGGTTGATAGCGATCACGGCAAGATCACGCACCGTTTTCTTAAGTTCCGGGATCATCTTCTTTCGTCCGGTATACGCCAGCACCCAGTCTGTCGCATCTTCCAGGACAACTTCCACCAGCTCTTCATCTCTTTCGCCAGTCAGAATTTTGATTCTCTCAAAATCAGTCACTTAAACCACTTCCTTCAGAGCCGTCAAGAGCTCTTCTTTCGTAAGGCTTGAATAACCTTCCAAGCCTTTCTCTTTCGCCAGTACTTTCAACTGGTTTACCGTCATTGTATCCAGATTCACATCAAAAACAGACACTTTTGACCCATCCGCAGAAGGTTCCATTTCCCGAAACCCGTCTGCTTTTAATTTTGCGATCATTGCCTCTGTATTGGCAATCCGCTCAACATTTTCTCTAATCAGTCTCATCTGTCATACCCTCCTAGGCGTTTGCATCTTTGATGTTCACAAACACGCTGTCCAGTTTGTTGTCCAGAATCCACAGGTCATGATAACGGCGATAATCCATTGCCCATGCATTTGCATTCTGATTTGTCAACGGGTCAAAGATACGCATAATATCCTGTTTTGTAATTGCAATTGGTGTTGTTCTTGGAATTACCAGGAAATTGATATCTTTCGCCTTTGATCCTTTTGTATATCCGCCTGCTTCCTGACCTCCGGTTTTTCCATCGTATACAGTAATGGCAGTGTACATTCTGTTTGTAGGTGTTGAAATAATCGGAACGTTATCGATTCCTGGAACCGTGGTATTGATGCCGCCCTGCGAAAACGTAGTATCTCTGATTTTTCCTGCAAGTTCCAACTCCAGCTCCATCAGAAAGTCTGGTGTTGCATGAATTACAAGCGGACCGTTATAGCTTGAACGTACCGCTTTGATACCCTCTTTCACTTTTCTAAGTGCAGAAGTACCAGTTCCTCCTGGTGTATAGTTATACTCGACCATACCGGCTTTATTGGCTGTGATCACTTCTGAGGCAATCTTAGAGATACGGTAAGCATCAATCTCCGGGATAACCTGTGTTCTCTGAAATTCCGCCATAATTGCTGCCGCAGTCGGAATAAAATTGCTTTCATCCACATCCATCGGATCAATCTGGAATTTGCGTCCACGGTCCTGCGTCATTTTTCTGGTTTCATACTCCAGAGTTACGCTTCCCTGCTGGTAGCCATTGTCACGGTCATAATCTCCCATGCCCTGAACCGACATTTTCGGAATCTTAACCTCTGCACCACCGTTATATTTTACCTGTCCGGCGTTTGCATCCATCCAGCCGGTCACTGCATCCTGTACAGCGATTTTGTCGAGTTGCTGCTGAAAAATCGTAGCTGCTGCTAATGTGTTAATTGTCATTTATATCATCTTCCTTTCTGTTTTCAGAACCCTCTTGCCATGGCTGCCTCGATCTGTTTTTCAAGACTGTTTTCACCTTCCGGTGCTTTCTTTGGCGGCGTTCCACCTTTCAGGCGTTCATTTACTGCTGCTTCTACCGCTTCCTGAAATGCTTTTTCCACTGCACTGATAGAGTCATTACAAGTGTCTGCATCTGCATAATTCAATACTTCTGCCAGGCTTACCGGCAGTTTCTTTTCCGCCAGAGTATTCTTAGCTTCTGCCATCAGTTCTTTTCTTGTGATCACAGCCTCACGATCCGAAAGCTCTTTTTCTTTTTTCTGCTGCATGTACGCAGCTTTTTCCTCTTTGTTCATTTTTGCAAGCTTCTCTGCTTCAGAAAGTCTATCATCCGTAAGAG